>Ga0209524_1000035_pt1 | contig 13641 bp, 11 predicted proteins | sample JacPinW_OM1H0_M1_FD_187956 | JGI IMG/M metagenome (GOLD analysis project Ga0209524, IMG submission 187956) | Forest soil microbial communities from Algoma, Ontario, Canada - Jack Pine, Ontario site 1_JW_OM1H0_M1 (SPAdes) (version 2) | ecosystem: Environmental > Terrestrial > Soil > Boreal... | reverse complement strand
TCCAGCGACCACGCCAAGCTGCGCGCGATCCTGGAAGTCACCCGCCCGGGCCTGGTATACGCCGGGGACGGCGCCCGCTACGCGCCGGCGTTCGCGGCGGCTCGCGCGGCGCTGCCCGGCGGCGTCGAGCTGGTGGTCAGCGCCCGGCCGCCCGCCGGCCTCGCGGCGAGCGCCTTCGGCGAGCTGCTCGAGCGCCCGCCCGATGCGGTCATCGCCACCGTCGCCGCGCGCTTCGGCGCGGTCGGCCCTGACACGCTGGCCAAGATCCTCTTCACCTCGGGCTCGACCGGCACGCCGAAAGGCGTGGTCAACACGCAACGCATGCTCTGCTCGAACCAGCAGGCGATGGCACAGGTGTGGCCCTTCCTCGAGGACCGGCCGCCGGTGATCGTGGACTGGCTGCCGTGGAGCCATACCTTCGGCGGCAATCACAACTTCAACCTGGTGCTGCGCAACGGCGGCACGCTCTACGTCGACGCCGGCAAGCCGGCTCCCGGCGCCATCGAGATCACCGCCGCCAATCTGCGCGAGGTGCCTTCGACGATCCATTTCGACGTGCCGCGCGGCTACGACATGCTCCTCCCCAGGCTCGAGAGCGACGCTGCCCTGCGCGCCACTTTCTTCCGCGATCTCGACCTGCTCTTCTACGCCGCGGCGTCGCTGCCGCAGCACCTCTGGGAGGCGCTCGAGCGGCTGTCGATCGCGGCGACCGGCAGCCGGGTCACGATGCTGTCGGCGTGGGGCTCGACGGAGACCGCGCCCACCGCCACCCAGGTCCACTTCGCGATCGAGCGGGCCGGCGTCATCGGCCTGCCGACCCCGGGCACGGAGATCAAGCTGGCGCCGGCCGGCGGGAAGCTCGAGCTGCGCGTCCGCGGCCCGAACGTGACCCCCGGCTACTGGCGCCGCCCGGAGCGATCAGCAATTAGTGCCGCGACAGGCGACGGGCGGAGCCGCGGCCGATCAGCAATTAGTGCCGCGACAGGCGACGAGCGGAGCCGCGGCCGTGCGACGGGCAACGACTGGAGCCGTGGCCTTCCCGGCGAGGTCTTCGACGAGCAGGGGTTCTACAGGACCGGCGACGCCGGCAAGCTCGCCGATCCGCGGGACCCTTCGCGGGGGCTGCTCTTCGATGGCCGGCTGGCCGAGGACTTCAAGCTCACCTCGGGGACCTGGGTCCACGTCGGCGAGCTGCGCACCGCGGCGACCACCGCCGCCACGCCGGTGGCCCAGGACGTGGTGGTGACCGGTCACGACCGGCCGGCGGTCTGCCTCCTCGTCTTCCCCCACCCGGCCGGTTGCCGCTCGCTCTGCCCCGACGCGCCTCCGGACGCGCCGCTCGGCGAGCTGATCCGCAGGCCCGAGGTGCGGCGGCGCGTGCGCGACGGGTTGGCCGCCCACAACGCCGAGAACCCCACGAGCAGCCGGCGTATCAGCCGGGCGCTGCTGCTGGACGAGCCGCCGTCGATCGACGCCGGCGAGATCACCGACAAAGGCTACGTCAACCAGCGCGCGGTGCTGACCCGCCGGGCCGACCTCGTCGAGCGGCTGCACGCTGGCGACGGCGATACGGACCCGGAGGTCATCCGCCTCGACGAGTCGGAGCCGTGAGGAAGATCGGCACGTCGATGAGAACGAAGCTCAGCTCGCTTGCCGCCTGGTCGCTCCTTGCCGCCACGGCCGGGACGCTCGGCGGGACCGAACGCGCCGCCCTGCTCGACCCGACCCACCCGCTCTGGAGGCGGCGGGCTCCGGAAGTCTTCCGCGCCCGCTGCGAGACCAGCCGGGGACCCTTCGAGGTCGAGGTGCGGCGGGAGTGGGCCCCCCATGGCGCGGACCGCTTTTTCGCCCTGGCAGCGGCCGGCTTCTTCGACGACTCGCGCTTCTTCCGCGTCGTCGCCGGCTTCGTCGCGCAGTTCGGGGTCGCCGGCGACCCGGCCGTCACGGCGATCTGGCGGGACCGCACGATCCCGGATGATCCCGTACGGCTGAGCAACGTCCGCGGTACGATCGCCTACGCCATGACCGGCCCCGGCACCCGCTCGACCCAGCTCTACGTGAACCTGGCCGACAACACGCGCCTGGACGGCCAGGGATTCGCCCCCATCGGCCGCGTCGCCAGCGGCATGGACGCCGTCGACCGGCTCCACGCGGGCTACGGCGAGCAGGCGGGCGGCGGCATGCGCGGCGGGCGGCAGGGCAAGCTCCTGGCAGGCGGCAACGCCTGGCTCGACGCGGAGTTCCCCAAGCTCGACCGCCTGCTGCGGGTGCGCATCCTCGAGGAGCCGCCATGAACGACACTTCGGCATCGTCTCGCCCGCGGCGCCTGCGCCGCGCCTGCATCCTCGCCGGGTGCCTCTGGATGGCCCTCCTCGTGTCGCCGCCGGGCCTTGCAGCAGCGGCCGCCGCGCCGGCCGCGGGTCCCGCGCCACCGCCCATGGTGCCGGCCGAGGCGGACTGCACCCTCCACGACTTCAAGTTCGGCGACGGCGAGGTGTTGCCGGAGCTGCGCCTGCACTACATCACCCTCGGCTCCCCCGACCGGGACGCGGCCGGCGTGGTGCGCAACGCCGTCCTCATCCTCCACGGCACCACCGGCAGCGGCCGCGCCTTCCTCGCGCCGACGTTCGCGGGCGAGCTCTTCGGCCGCGGACAGCTGCTCGACGCGGCGACGCACTACATCATCCTTCCCGACGGCATCGGCACCGGCAAGTCCAGCCGCCCGAGCGAAGGGCTGCACATGCGCTTCCCGAAGTACACCTACGACGACATGGTGCGCGCCCAGTACCGCCTGGTCACCGAGTGCCTGGGCGTCCATCACCTCCGGCTGGTGATGGGCACTTCGATGGGCGCCATGCACACCTGGGTCTGGGGCACCACGTACCCCGACTTCATGGACGCCCTGCTGCCGCTGGCCAGCCTGCCGGTCGAGATCGCCGGACGCAACCGCATGCTGCGCAAGATGATCGTCGACTCGATCGAGAGCGACCCCGAGTGGCGGCAGGGCGAGTACACGGCCCAGCCTCGCGGCCTGATCTCGGCGATCCATGTCCTGGTGTTCATGGTGTCGAGCCCCCTGCAATGGCAGAAGGAGGCCCCGACCCGCCCGCAGGCCGAGGCGCTGCTCGCGACCCTGATCAAGCGCTACTCCTCGACGCTCGACGCCAACGACGTCATCTATCAGTTCGAGGCGTCGCGCGACTATAACCCGCTGCCGCTCCTGGGCAAGATCCGCGCCCCGCTCTTCGCCATCAACTCCGCCGACGACCAGATCAATCCGCCGGAGCTCGGCATCCTCGACGAGGCGATCCACCGCGTCCCGCACGGCCGCTACATCCTGCTGCCGATCACCTCGCAGACCCGCGGCCACGGCACCCACTCGCTGCCGGCCATCTGGGGAAAGTACCTGGGGGAGCTCCTCGCCGCCTCGCAGCGGTCGCCCGACGGTCCATGAGTCCCTGAGCCCCGGCGCGGTTGACGACCCTCGAGATCGACTGTAGATTCCAGCACCGCGAGCGGACATGGACAACCTTCCACAGCCGGCGCCGCCGTCGGTGGCGGCGGACCTGCGACAGGCCCGCCTGCTGGCCCGGCGGCTGATGCGCTTGCAGCGCCAGCATCCGCTCTTCATCCACCGCCAGAACCGCGCCAACGTCCTCCTGGTGATCGAGTGGGCGGCGCTCATCGCCGGCACCTTGCTGCTGGTCTACGGGCCGCTGCCCTGGACGTGGAAGGCGGTCCTCCTGGTGCCCTGGGCCATCTACTCGAGCCTGGCGCTGGACGTGGCCATCCACTACTTCAATCACTGGCCGCCGTTCTCCCGCCCCTGGGCCAACGCCGCCGTGCGGGCCCTCGGCATCCTGGTGCTCACCAGCCCGCTCGAGGTGCGCTATCACCACTGGGAGCACCATCGCTACAACGACCCCGACGACGATCCGCAGCTAACCCTGGCCCGCTTCCAGAAGGCCCCCGGCCTGCGTGGCTGGCTCGCGCTCGGCCGCTACCTGGCGGCAGAGGTCGCACGCTCGGCCTGGGGCTATCTACCGCTCTCGCCGCTCCCCCCCTACATCCAGGTCCTGCGCCGCACCAGGCCCGCCGACTACTGGGAGATCGTCGTCACCCGGTGGGCCGTCCCGGCCTGGATCGCCGTCCTCCTGGCGCTGCGCTGGCGGGAGACCCTGTCGCTCTTCCTGCCGGCGACGCTGGTGGTGGCCCTCCTCGCCAGCCTGCTGATGAACCTCACCGATCACGCCCCGAGCGACCTGCGCCATCCCTTCCGGCAGGCCACCTGGTACGAGCCCCGCACCCGCCTGGGACGGCTGTTCTCCTGGGTGAACCATTTCACCGCCGCGACCCACCTCACCCACCACCTCTTCCCGCAGGTCCACTGGCTCCACGTCCGCCGCCTGCAGCGCCGCCTGCGGCCCCTCTACCTCCGCTACGAGGCCCCGCACTCCCTGATCGTCAACTCGATGCTCCTCGGTAATCCCATAGCCCTGCTGCGCGTCCTCCGCGCCCTCCGCTCCGAGCCCGGCCCCGCCGGCCGCTGGCAGCCCGCGCCGGCTCCGCAGGCCCGCTGACTGAAAATCACGGGGTCGACGGTTCGATTCCGCCCCTGGGCACCAATGAAATCAATGACTTAACCAGACCATGGCTTACTTGGTCGCCACTGCGGGTAACAAGCGGGTAACACCAGAACCAGAGAGATCCGCTCTGGACCCCCTTCCCCTCCGCCAATGCAGGATACGAGGCCGCCACGAGGCCCTACAAGCCACGACGAGACGCTCCATCGAGGCGGCGAGAGGACGCGCGAGAGGGCCACGCGCCGCTCCCGGAGCTGGGCTACCAGGCGGGGGCGCGAGCACCTCTTCGCCGAGTTCGCCGCTGGCGCGGACCAGCTGCGCGCCAGCCGTGGCGGCGAGCGCCGCGAGCTCGCCGATCAACTGGTCTCCGAGCGACTCGCGGACCGACGCCGAGCCAGCCCCAGCGCCGTGAGGGCCCGGGCGGCTACGGCTTTCGTATTGCTCGCGGTGTTGCTCGCACAAATGGACGACTGCGATCGCCGCGAACGGCTGGCACTGGCCGGCGTCGGTGAAAGCGGCGCCGCACCTGCAACCGCGCCTTACCAGTCCCTGAGCCACGCCCACAGGCGCGCCCAGAAGCCGAGCAGGCGGTCGCTTCGCCGCACGGCGTAGTGCCGCTCGCGCTCGCCGCGCTCGCGGGAGAGCACCTCGCAGCGCTCGGCTTCGGCGCCCGAGAATTGAGCGGCTCTCTCGGGGGTGGTCATCAGCTCGGTTCCTCAGTGTGCGCACCGGGAACGGTGGGCGCGGGTAGCCCTGGAGGCCCTAGTCCACGTGAAACCACGGCCTATATTACTATATGAGGGGGGGTTCCCATGGGAACGGCGCCTCACTCGTGGACCGGCTACCGGGCTGCGCCCGATCGACAACGCGGAAAAGAGGGAAGTCAACATGAAACCCGAGCACTCGAGGCTCTTGGCGAGCGTAGGATTCGCCGCCCTTCTTTCATGGGCGCAAACCGCCCCAGCACTGGCGGCGGCGGTCGCGCCATCACTGGGTACGGCTTCGACCTACACGGTCCTGGGTACAAACTCCATCCCGACTTCGGGGACGGTAACCTGCACCACTTCCACCATCAACGGAAACGTGGGCTCCACCTTCACCTCGATCACCAACACCGGGTGCACGATTACGGGGGCGATCAACGCGCCGGTCGCCGGTTCGGTTGTAACTGACTTCAACAACGCGTACAGCGCGCTCGATACCCTGAACCCGACATGCGACGGCGTCGTGCCGATCACCAGCACCACGCTCCCGCCCGGTGTCTACTGCTCCCCTGCAGGGACCACGATAGGCGCCGGTGTCATTCTTACGCTCACCGGGAACGCGAGCGATGTCTGGGTTTTCAAGATCGGGACCGGCGGGTTGGGCGCCCTCACGGGCAACAGCTTCCAGGTGGTCATGGGCGGCACCGCGCTGCCGTGCAACGTGTATTGGCGGACCGCCCAGGCCGCGACGATGACGGATTCGAACTTCATAGGAACCATCCTCGCGGGTAGCAGCATCTCTTTGACCAGAGGAAACTACGTCGGGCGAGCCTTGGCGACGACCGACGTGACCGTGACTGACGAAGCTCCTATGACCTTCGCGGGGTGCAGCGCGCCGCTGATCCCCACGCTCTCCGGGTGGGGGATGACCATGCTCGTGGCCCTCCTGGCCCTGTTGGGCTTCGCAGCGATCCGCAGGCTGGCGACGTAGCTAGCAAAGGAGCCCGCAATGAACGGACCAGCCACACGCAGAACGTTGCTGATCACCGTCTTCGGCCTGCTGGCCGCTGCGGCGATCACGATCGTTCTTCATGCACAGCAGGGAGGGGTTGCCTCAAGTTACGGCCCAACGAATCAGAGCCAGACCTTCGAGCAGATCAAGGCGGCACGCCTGGCCGTCAAGGAGGAACGGGCGAAAGAGCACATGGAGCTTCTGAAGCGGCGCTATGACCTTAGAAAGAGAACGACTTCAGAAGCCACCATGTCCGGCGGCAAACCCGTACCCGTGGGACCGACGGCCAGACTCCGTGCGGTGACGTGGGATCAGCTCGATGCGATGACCCCCGCGCAGATCCGGGAGCAGGGGCTCTTCCCGTACCCGCCCCTACCCTTTCCGGACCACGCCGAAGGGGGCATGCTCTTTCCTGAAATGACGCTGAAGCTGCTGCCGAGGCTTACCCGCTTCGACGTGGACTTCGATCTGCCCGAGCCAGTCCTTCCCGATCCGGTCCCCGCCATGTATCTCACCGCCCGGCCGGACCTCGGTGACGTGGCCAAGGGGCGCCTCGTCACGATCCAGAACTACTACGAGATCTTCAACGGCATCCTGAACCCCAAGCAGCTCGAAGGACTGCGGCTCCTGCTCACCCAGTTCCCGCAACAGCAGTTCAACGCCACCGAGGACCGGCGAACGGACCGGGCGGACGGCATGCTGGGCGTGACGTGCTTCGACTGTCACGTCAACGGGCACACCAACAAGGCCACGCACCTCGTGGGAGACATCCGGCCACAGGCGTTCCGCCACCGCATCACCACACCCTCCCTGCGGGGCGTGAACATCCAGCGGCTCTTCGGCTCGCAGCGCGCGCTCAAGACCGTCGAGGACTTCACGGAATTCGAGCAGCGCGGCGCTTACTTCGACGGTGACATGGCGATGGCCGCCAAGAAGGGCGTCAACATCCTGGAACGCGCCAGCCAGGTGCATTTCATGGCCGAATTCATGGCGATCCTCGACTTTCCGCCCGCGCCCAAGCTCGACATCTACGGCAAACTGGACACCACGAGGGCCACCCCGGCGGAGCTGAGGGGCGAGGCGCTTTTCAATGGCAAGGCCCAGTGCGCCGGCTGCCACCCGGCTCCCTACTACACCGACAATTCCATGCACAACCTCCAAGCCGAGCGGTTCTACAAGCAAGAGCTCGTCAACGGGATGATGATGGCCCACGACGGACCCATCAAGACCTTCCCGCTCCGCGGGATCAAAGACTCCCCACCCTACCTGCACGACGGGCGCTGCCTGACGCTGGAGGACGCGGTGGAGTACTTCAACCTGGTACAGCATCTCCACCTGACCGGTCAGGAGAAGACGGATCTGGTTGCCTTCCTGCGTGCACTGTGAGATCTGAGAAGCTCTGACGCTAAAAGGGGTCACGACACGAAACGGTGGCCTGCGCCGCACCGGCCGCGACCCCTCCCGATCTCAACGCGACGTCCGCGAGGCGATGCGCACCGGCGTGCAGCCGCTCGGCCGACCGACGCCCGCGACGCCTCGCCTACCGCGCTACGCCGCCCCGTGGTCAGCCGCCGTGGCCGCCGGTAGCCTCAGATTGTGCAGACCTTGCGAAAGTAACGTCTCACCCTTGGCAAGATCTGCAAATATTCAATCGATACATGTTCAACTCAGCGGGCCGCGCTGGCCGTGCGCGGCGATTGGGGCTCGCCGCCCTCTCCCTGGCTTCTACGCACCCTGGCCGGGCTTCGGTGCCGGCCACACTCATCTTGACCGTGAAGTAGTCGATGAACCCGAGCACGGCGGCGAGGAGAGCGCCGACGATCCCCACCACGAGCGCGTAGCTGGCGGTTGCGCCCAGAGCCGTCCTTCCAGCGATCACCAGCAGATCGGCGATCAGGGTCAGCGTGAACGCGCCGATGGGAATGGCGACGACGGCGGGGTGTAAAGGATGGCCTGCCAGAGCTGCTCGTCTACGCATGATGACCTCCCCTCGCGCACAGTGAGGACTGAGCGCGAATCAGCGCCATCGGGAGCGACAGATTCGACCGGGGCTTCGCGTCCCCTGTCGACCCGAGAAGCAAGCACGATGCCGCCGGTTCGCTCGGGTCGCGTGCGGCCAGTTCTTCGGGTTGGCGCCGGAGAGGAAGGCGGCGGCGCAGGTGGGGGTCGGCGCGGCGGGATTGATTCTTGCAAATGCCTGACGCCGCATCCGGTTGCCCGGGCGGCGCGCGGCTGCGAGGGGTGGGAGGATGACCATGCGAAGCGATGCTGTGGCGGACGCCCCGCAGTCATGGGGTGGAACCTGGTTGGCTCCGGCGGCAGGGTGCTGGCCTGGCGGCCCGTCGAACCGACAACGGCGGGCCGTCGGCGACGCGCGGGAATCGGCCGGGTCGACGCTGCGGCGGGAATGGCCGAGGTAGGGATGCGGCCGACGGCGGCGGTCGACGTCGGCAGCAATACCGTCCATCTGCTGGTCGGTATCCCGCACCGGCGCCGCGGCGTCGAGCACGTGGAGTCGGCGAGCGCGCTGCTCGAGCTGGGGCGTGAGGTGGAGCGGCATGGGCGGATCCGCGACAAGACCCGGAGCGCGTTGCGGGAGGTCTTGCGTGGTCAGCTGAAGGCCGCCAAGAAGGCGGGCGCCCGCACCGTGCTGATCGCCGCGACCAAGGCGTTGCGGGAGGCGACCAACGGCCGCCAGACGGCGGCCGAGCTGTCCCGAGTCGCCGGGGTGCCGGTGCATGTGCTGTCGCCGCGAGCGGAGGCGCGCCTGACGCTGCTGGGATCGGAAACCGACCTCGATCCGACGGCCCACCAGGTGCTGATCGACAGCGGCGGAGCTTCGACTGAAGTGACCTTGACTGCGGGGCGCCGACCGGTCGCGGGCGCCTCCATTCCGCTGGGCGCGTCGCTCTTGTGCGCCAAGCTCAAGGGCGACCCGCCGGGGCCTCTTGAATGGGCGGGGCTGGCCTTGGAGCTGGGCGACGCCCTGAAGGCCCTGCCATCGGCTCCCCGTCCGGTGAGCGCTTGGGCGGTCGGCGGCACCGCACACCGCATCGAGGAGCTGCACGGCGAGGGACGCGGCGCTGCGATCGGTCTCCCCGACCTCGAGGTGGTGACGCGCCGGCTGCTGCGGCAGACCGCCCGCCACATCGCGCGCGCCACCGGCATCGAGAAGAAGAAGATCACCCTGGTCGCTGCGGGCGCCCTCATTCTCCATTCGATCCTGGGTCACTATGGGCTCGACCGGGTCCACGTCGGGCATCGGGGGCTGCGCGATGGAATGATCGCCGCGTTCCAGGAAATCCAAGGCAACTGGTGGCGCTACACCTGACGTTCCTGGGTGCCCAGCTCCGCCAGCCGCGGCATACGCCCTGGGCTGTTCTTCGCGGTGGCTGCGATCACCGTGACGGCGCCACGCCTCGCCCTCGCCTTCCTTGCCGCCGACGGCGTGCTCGTGCCAGCCTCATGGCGTATCGATCTGCTGGCCGTGTCTTCGGTTGCCACTGCCGTGGTCTTGACCGGCGGCACGGCTTACCTGGCGCACGCAATCGCTGTGGCACGTTCGCGACGGGTCGTGCTTGTCCTGCTCTGGGCCGTCGCCTTGGTCTGCTCGGGCGCTCTCATCGCGCCATCCATCGTCGCGACGCTCAGGATGCAACCGCTCCCGGCCGTGCTCGGCGTCGAGCGCCACTGGAGCTGGTCGATCTGTGCCGTTCTCGCCGTCGATCTGATCGCCTCGGGCGCCATGTTGGCGGACGCTTGGCGCCCGGCTGCTGACCCGCTGGTGCACCCCCTGGGGCGTTCTGGTGCCCACCCCCTGTCCGTCGTTGCCGACCCCCTGCAGGGGGGTGGACAGCCCGACCTTCACCCCAGAGCGGACCTGCTCTCGCACCCTTGCCCTTGGGGCTGTGACCGCCGCTTCACCACGAAGGACGCGGCGAATGGGCACGGTCGGCACTGCCCGGCACTTGCAGCGAAGAAGGCGGCGATCGAGGGAGCGGCCGGCCGGGTGACGACGGAGCAGTAGCTCAGCGTGGCGGGCTCCCGGCGCGAGACCCCAGCAGGGAATGGAGAACTCTCCGCGCCGCGGGTCTCAGGGACGCCGCTACACCGTACGCGCCAGGGGTTTCACTGCGAGTCCGGGCGTAGGTCAGCCTCGCTCATGACGCACAAGTCGAGATCGCGGAGCAGCCCGTCGTCCAGTGCGTAGATCCAGCCGTGCACGGCGAGCGGCTGGCCGCGAGCCCAAGCCCCGCGCACGACCGGGGTCTGGCCGACGTTGACCACCTGTGCGAGCACGTTGAGCTCGCACAGGCGCCGGTGGCGCTCGGTCTCGCTGGTCAGCGCGGTGAGCTCGGCACGGTGCTTCGTCGCCACGTCCTGCACATGGCGAAGCCAGTTGTCGATCAGCCCTAGCTGTTCGTCGCGCAGGGCTGCCAGCACGCCACCGCACCCGTAATGCCCGCAGACGATGATGTGCCTGACGCGCAGCACCTCGACCGCGAACTGGATACTCGAGAGACAGTTTAGGTCAGTGTGAACAACCATGTTTGCGACATTGCGATGGACAAACATCTCGCCCGGCGGCAGGCCTACGATCTGGTTCGCCGGGACACGGCTGTCTGCACAGCCGATCCAGAGAAACTGTGGAGATTGCTGGCTCGATAGGCGCGCGAAGAACGCAGGATCCTGCCGCGTCATCTCGGCAGCCCAAGCCCGGTTGTTCTCGAACAGATCGCTCAGGATACGCATCCTTGCCCCCCTGTGGTGAGCGCCGCGCCCTGGGGAGGGGCTTCTAGCGCTCACCGGAAGGCAAATGGGCGCAGAGGCTTAGCACGGACCGCAGCTGCGCCACGTCAGCTGGGCTCTCGCCCAAGGGAATCGCGGTATCGAGCGTTGCAACCATCTCGTGCATCGCTGCTTCGAACCCTGACAGCTCCGCCGGAACCAATGTCGACTCGACCCCGCGCAGCGAGCCGATGCTCACTTCATAGCCGTACAACTCGGGCAACTCCGGGTCGCTGTCTCGGATCTCGCCCGCATAGTAGGGAACGGGCAATGTCGCGCCCGCGTAGATCCGGCGGTGCCATTCCTGGGCCATCCGAACGGTCGGAGGCTGCCGGAGGATGGCTTGCTCGGCAACCTGTTGGGCCAGCAGATCTCAACCGGTCGAGCGCTCGAGCGAGCCTGTGCCCTTGGTCGGACCCGACCAGCGTCAGCTCTCGCTCGATCGCGGCCTCCGCAAGTTCGGTCGTGGAGACTCCAAGGGCAGCCGCGGTCCGCTCGAGGTTGCGCAGGGTCTCCTGATCGCTGAAGCGAAGCGTGAACACGGCGTCACTCACGAGCTTAGCTTACACCCTCGCCAGCCGCGCAAACCAGAGTGCAGGTACGTCCAACGCCTCCTCGTCCGACCGGCATCAAGAGCCCTGGGCCGACGAGAAGCCCCGAGCATCCCCGCTGTGACCCCGGTCGGCTCCGGCCGGCACCGGGGCGTCCCCGACTGCCCTGTCCCTGCCATGGTCTCGAATGCGCTCCATCCAGCAGGAGCGGACGTCGTCAGGCCGAGGTCCGTCGCGCGTAGGAAACTCATCGACTTCGAGGAGCTCGCCGATGCGATGGACCCGCTGGCTCTCGGTTCTCTGGGTAGGCGGCGTGCTTGGCGATGCCGCGGCTCTTGGCGGCTTGCCGCGGGTGGACGGGGCCAAGGCGCCGGCCGGGGTGCCGCATCCGATCGTGCGCGAGGAACGTAGGGTCACCGTCGACGGCCGGCCGGAAGTCTGGCGGCTCGAGTGGCGGCAGCCGCCGGTGCCCGAGTGCAGCGCGGAGAGTGACGAATGGAGCACGTGCCCCTGCTCGGGCTTTGCCTTCGGCGAGCGCGGAGAGCTCGACCTCGTGCGCCGGCGTGGCGGCAAGGAGATCGAGCGGCTGTCGCTGACGCCGCTGTTCACCGGGGACATGGGGTTCGCGGAGGGCGCGATCCTGCGCCGCGTCGAGCCGCGCGAGTCGGACTATCGCGACGACGAGGACGAGGACCTGCCCAGGCGCGTGCGCCGGCGCCCGCCGGCCCAGATCATGAAGCTCGAGGATTACGATCACGACGGCCGGGCGAGCGAGTTCCTGCTCCAGGTCGACGTCCTGCCCTGCGGCAAGCGGATGGCCGTGGCGGTCGGGGTCTCGCGCTCGAATCCCCACCTGCACGTCTTCCACGCGCGCGACGAGCCCGAGGAGCCCCTGGTCCTGCGCATCGAACAATGGGAGGCTCTGCGCGATGCCTCCGGGCCGATACGGCGGTTGGATTGGAAGTGCGGCGATCATGCCAGCGACACCGAGACCGAGCTCGAGCTGCAGGCTGGCCCTCGGGGCATTGAGGTCTGGGAGCGAGAGTACGAATGCGACGAGGACGGCCATCGCGGGCGGTTGATCCGCGAATAGGACTCTCCCGAGCGAGGGGAACGCCGCCTCCCCTGCGCGCCAAATCGTCGTAGGACTTCAGACAGCCCTGAAGTCATCCTGAAGGCATTCAGGGGCTGCGAGAGGTTCTTTTTGCAACTCTGTTGGCCGCGAGATGCTCCGATGAAGCCAATTGGGAGTATGATGGCGCCAACTCGAGAACCTTCCAGCAGGAGGTGAAGCCATGTGCGGAATCCAGGGGTTCAGGGCCCAGCTGAGCCGTGGGTTGGCCTGGGGACTGATGTTGCCGCTGGCGCTGGCGCCGGCAGCGGCGCCGGCTGCCGCGGGGCCCGCGGCCGCCGCGAACCAGCAGGCCTTCTCGGAGACCACCCAGGTGACGGCGGTCGAGATCCCGGTGCAGGTGGTCCGCAATGGCGAGCCGGTGCGCGGGCTCACCGCGGCCGACTTCGAGATCTGGGAGGGGCGCAAGCAGCAGGCCATCACCGGCTTCGACATGGTCGACCTGGCTGTCCCTGAGAACCAGCGGCTCTCGGCGCCGATCCCCGCCGCCGGCAGGCGCCACTTCCTGCTCATCTTCGACCTCTCGAACTCCCAGCCCAAGTACGTCATGAAGGCTCGCGACGCGGCGAGCCGGTCGCTGCTCCCGAGACTGCTGCCGTCGGACCTGGTGGCGGTGGCAACCTACGGCTTCAAGGCCGGCATGCACCTGGCGCTGGGGTTCACCTCGGATCGCCGGCAGATCGTCAAGGCGATCGACACCCTCGGCTACACCGACCTCGCCGACCGCAGCCAGCAGCCGCACCTGATCGGAGCCGTCGACGCCATCGCCAACGCTTACCAATCCATGCAAACCATGGCTGCCAGCCTCGACACCGTGGTTCCCGGCCAGACCCGCGGGCGGGATGTAGGCAACGCCGCCAGGGGCCAAGCG
>Ga0209524_1000034_pt1 | contig 13685 bp, 9 predicted proteins | sample JacPinW_OM1H0_M1_FD_187956 | JGI IMG/M metagenome (GOLD analysis project Ga0209524, IMG submission 187956) | Forest soil microbial communities from Algoma, Ontario, Canada - Jack Pine, Ontario site 1_JW_OM1H0_M1 (SPAdes) (version 2) | ecosystem: Environmental > Terrestrial > Soil > Boreal... | reverse complement strand
TTCGGCGGCGAGAAAGACACCGGCGGCGGCCGCGAAGCCGGCTCCGACTCCTGGAAAGCCTACATGCGCCGCCAGACCTGCACGATCAACTGGGGCACTGACCTACCCCTCGCCCAGGGAGTCGAGTTCAAGGTGGGCTGATTCGCGATCAGCCTCGAGACGATAGCAATCTCTATGCATTCATAGACGAGGTTTCTTTCAGGAATCGAGAAGGAGCCAAGAGAAGGCACCCACCCGCCGAGGTCGAGGCCGAGCCCGAGCCGTGGCAATTCCCCCGAGCGGAGGGGAGTATTACTGGTCGAAAAAGCGGTAGACTTCCAGCATGCGACCAAGGATAGATATGGGAACCACAGCTGAGGTTGATCTCCGCAGCCAAGTCGAGCACGAGGCCATCACCGCCAAGATTGGCGACGTTGCCGCTTACCTCCAGGAGCATCTGGGGCAGAAGATGACTGCTTACCTGAGCGGCATCGACCATGCCAAGACCGTGGGTCTTTGGGTCGCCCACAAGTCCGAACCTCGAGATCTGCCGAGCATGCGGCTGCGCTATGCCTATCGGGCAGCTCGCCTTCTGATCGACGCCTACGACGACGAGACCGCGCGGGCCTGGTTCTTCGGTTCCAACACACGGCTCGACGACGAGGCACCCGCGTACCTCTTGCGCCACGGCACGAGCCCAGACGATCTGCGGCGGATGATTCCCGCGGCGTACGCCTTCGTCGAGGTGGCCGGCTGAAGCCCAGGGGGCGGGTGTGGCGAGTGGGCCACATCTCCGGCCCTCTGAATTTCCCTCCCCGGGAACGGTGCAGCTCCCGTCACCAGGCGATCGTCGCCGCTCAGAGCAGCGCGAAGGCGCGCTCGAACGCGATCTCGGCGCGGCCCGGGTCGCCGGTGAGGGCGGCGCCCAGCTCGATGAGGCTGGCGCGCAGCTGGGGGCGGCTCGAGTTGCATGCCACGCCGACCACCTGCGGCAGCGCGGCGTCGCCCGCCGCGTGCGGCGAGAGCACCTGCACCCGCTCGCCCGTCTCGTCGAGCTCCCCGGCGAGGGGCACGATCAGGGTGTCGGCACGCCGGCCGAGCGCCCGCAGGTACGAGTCGAGCCGGTCGGGAGCGTCACCCGGCCCGAGGAGACTCTCGAGCTTCTCCTCTCCGAGGTGCGCCACCTGTTCCCGCCAGGTCATGACCTGGACGCCGAGCTCGCCGAGGAAACGCTCGAGCGCGCGCCGCAGGCCGCCCTGGGCGAGCAGGGGCGCGAGGGTGAGCGTCCGCGCGCCGGCGCGCCAGCGCTCGCCGAGCGCGTAGCCGTGAGCCTCGAGAGCGCCGCGCCACGACGGCCCCGCGAACCACTGCTCGGCGTGCGGCTGCATGCGCCGCAGGGGCTCGAGCGCCGGCGCCTCGCGGACGCAGGCCTCGATCGCCTGCTCGACGCCGGCCAGATCCGGCGACAGGCCCTTGCGAAACTCCGGGCGCAGGCGGCGGTGCAGGCGGCGAAGCCGCCGCACCGCCTGGTTGGCGTGCCGGCTAAGGGTCTCCTGGAGGGTCTCCTGCAACTCGGTCCCGGGCGCCAGGGGCGCCGCCGCCGCCGCGGCCTCGCGCTCGACCTCGCCGTAGCCGGTGCGGGCTGCCGCGCTGAAGTCGTGCGCGGCGAGGGTCTGGCGGGTGAATTTCTCGAAGTGCAGCCCCATGATCGCCAGGCCCATGGCCTGGGGAAACTGCCGCGGACGGCGCAGCAGCGTCCGGAGCAGGAACCCGAGATAGGCCGGGGCCTGGCGCGACAACACCTGGCGCCGCAGCGAGCGCAGCAAGGCCAGGATCTCGACGGGCTTGACGTCGCGGCGCCGGCTGGCCACACCGGGACCGAGGTTCGAGAGCAGGGTCCAGCAGCGTGCGAAGTAGCTCGCCAGGTCGGGCGGATAGAGCGCCGCGAGCACTCGCCGGTAGCCGTCGATCAACACCCCCGGCTCGAGCTGCGGCCGGAAGTTGAGGGCGACCTCGACGTTGTTGCCGCTCGCTTCGCCCAGCAGGCGGCCCTCGGCTTCGAGCCGTGCGTAGAGGTCGGTGCCGCGCAACGCGGTGAGCAATCCGACCATGGCCCTGGGGATGCCCGCCTCCTGGATGAAGGCGACCTGGGCCTCGAAGACCTCGGGCCCGTCACCGTCGAGGCCGAGGATGAAGCCGCCGGAGACCTCGATCCCCTTGCGCTGGATCGCCTGCACCGCGTGCAACAGGAAGTCGCCGTCACCGCGGCGAATGTTCTGCGTCTTCTTGGTGAGCTTCAGGGCCTCCGGGTTCGGGCTCTCGATGCCCAGGAATACCATCCGGAACCCGGCTTGCGCCATGGCTTCCAGCAGCGGCTCGTGCTGCGCCAGGTTGACGCTCGCCTCGGTGAACAGGTCGAAGGGGTAGTCCCGCTGCCGCTGCCAGGCGGCGACCTCCGGCAACAGGCGGAGCGCCTCGCGGCGGTTGCCGATGAAGTTGTCGTCGACGAGGAAGACCGACCCGCGCCAGCCGAGGTCGTAGAGCGCATCGAGCTCGGTAACCATCTGGGCGTTGGACTTCGTCCGCGGCACCCGGCCGAAGAGCTTGGTGATGTCGCAGAATTCGCAGTCGAACGGGCAGCCGCGCGAGAACTGCAGCGCCATCGACGAGTAGGCGTCGAGGTCGAGAAGGTCGAAGCGCGGCACCGGCGTCGTGGTGACCGGCGGCTTGCTCTCCGGCCGGTAGACGCGCTGCGCGCTGCCCGCCTCCCAGTCGGCGAGGAAGCGCGGCAAGGTCTCCTCGACCTCGTCGATCACGTAGTAGTCGGCGCCGGCGATCTCCTCGACGAAGGAGGTCGGGTGCGGTCCGCCCACCGCGACCGGCTTGCCGCGGCCCTTGCACTGCGCGATCACCTCCTGCAAGGAGCGCTGCTGCACGATCATGGTGGAGGTGAGGACGAGATCGGCCCAGTCGAGGTCCTCGTCGGTGAGCGGGGCGACGTTCAGGTCGACGAGGCGTAGCCGGTAGTGGGCGGGGAACATCGCCGCCACGGTGAGCAGCCCCAGCGGCGGCATCGCCGACCGCTTGCCCAACAGCTCGATGGCGTACTGGAACCCCCAGTAGGAAGGCGGGAAACGAGGATAGACCAGGAGGGCGTTGCGGGCCTGCGGTTCGTGCGGGAGCATCCAGGGCCATCCTTTCCCGGGCGTGTCTCCGTCTGTGCCCACCCATCCTACCACCAGGGCGGCGGCGCGAGGCAACCGCCGGCTCCTTGCCGTGGTCAGGGGAGCCAGCGCAGGCGCGAGCGGGCGGCTGGATCGAGGACCGCCAGCTCGGGCGCTCCGCGCAGCAGGCCGCCGGCGGAGAGCGCCGCCGCGGACTGCCGCGCCACCGGCTCGAAGCGCTCGAGCGACCGGTCGTCCTCGAGGATGCCGAGCCACACCAGGAACGGGCCGTCGGTGCGGAAGGGCAACCTGGGAAAGCTGTTGGGGATGTCGAGCGTCACCAGGACGCCGGCCTCGCGCGCACCCGGGGCGCGATAGGCGGCGAAAGCCTCCTCGGCCCGGCGGGCGAACGAGTCCACCTCGTTCTCCTGCACGGCGAACACCTGCGCCACCACCACGCCCCGGGCGCCGCCGGCCTCCCGGACGGGATCGACCGCCGGGAGCACGGCGACGCCCCGCTCGGGGCGCAGCGGGCGCAGCAGCAGGACGTCGGTGTGATCGACGAGCATCGCGTTCATCGTCGCGGCGTGCTCCTTCCACAGCGGGCCGCAGTAGAAGGCCGAGCAGACGACGGCGCGCGCATCGTCGTCCTTGAAGCCGCGCAGCATGGTGAACCCCGTCTGCCGGCCGCGCTCGAGGAAGTGGCCGAAGAAGATGGCCCCCAGCTGCTCGTGCGCCTCGGGGAACCAGCTCTCGAAGCAGCGGGCGAAGCGCTCCCGCTCGCCATCCTGGATGGTGTAGCGGCGGAATTCGACCACCCCGAAGTCCCGGAGGTGGGCGATGTTCGCCGCTGGCGTCTCGGTGTCTTGCATGGTGAGGCCTCCTGTCGTGCCAGTCGTACGCGGGCACTCTACGAGGGCAATAGGGCGGAATCGAGCCTAATTACGACTAGACTCAGGGCCATGGCCCGTCCGACGACCCGCGTGCTCGCGGTGCTCGAGCTGCTGCAGACGCACGGCACGATCAGCGGCGCCGAGCTGGCGGCGAGGCTCGGCGTCGATCGCCGCACCGTCCGCCGCTACGTCGCCGCGCTCGAGGAGCTCGGCATCCCCATCACCGCCGAGCGGGGCCGGGCGGGCGGCTACATGCTGGTCGCGGGCTTCAAGCTGCCGCCGATGATGTTCACCGACGACGAGGCGCTGGCCCTGTCGGTGGGCCTGCTGGCGGCGCGCGGGCTCGGGCTCGCGGAAGCGGCACCCGCGGTGGCGAGCGCGCAGGCCAAGCTCGAGCGCGTGATGCCGGCCGGCCTGCGTCGCCGCGTGCGCGCCGTGGACGAGACCGTGACGCTGGACCTCTCGCGTCCCACTCCGCCCGGCGACAATGCCGCCCTGGTCGCGCTCAGCGCCGCCGCCCAGGCCGGAACGCGCGTGCACCTGCGCTACCTCACGCGGCAGCGCGAGCCGACCGAGCGCGACGTCGACCCCTACGGTCTCGCCTACCGCGGCGGCTGCTGGTACGTGGTCGGCATGTGCCACCTGCGCGGCGGCCTGCGCTCCTTCCGCCTGGATCGCGTCGAGGCGGTGCGGCCGCTCGCGGCAGCCTTCACCCGTCCGCTGGGCTTCGACGCCCTGCGCCATCTCACCCAGGCGCTCGCCACCCTCCCCCGCGCCTTCGCGGTCGAGGTCCTCCTCGCGACCGACCTCGAGACCGCCCGCCGCGAAGTCTTTCCCGCCGCCGGCCTGCTCGAGTCCACAGCCGGCGGCGTCCTGCTGCGCAGCCAGGCCGACGACCTCGCCTGGTTCGCCCGGGAGCTGGCGCGGCTGCCGTTCGCCATCGAGATCCGCCAGCCGGCAGCCCTGCGCGAAGCCGTCGCGGAGCACGCCCGGCGCCTGCTGAGGTCGGCACGACGCACGGCCGCGCTGAGTCAGCGACCGGGCTGAGGTCGCTCGGCGAGAGGAGTCGCGCTTCTCTTGCATTGTCAACTGCTATCATTTGATCGGCAACGCTCGCATATCGCAGGACCACCGGGTGCCGACACTCGAGCCAGGGAGATCGCCGATGGGTGCCCTTCGCGCCGCCTCGTGCTGGATGTTTGCCTTCGCTGGCCTCGCTGCCGGACCCGGTCGGGCACTGACGCCCTACCTGGTGAAGGACATCCCGAACCCGCAACCGGCGAGCTCCTCGCCGCAGGACTTCGTTGCCCTCGGCGCCGTCGGACTATTCACCGCCGACGACGGCGTCAGCGGCCCGGTGCTCTGGCGCAGCGACGGGACGGGGCCGGGGACCTATCCGGTGGTGGCTCCCTGCGACCGCTGTGCGCTCTTTCCGAGCTACGTTGCACTGACCGAGACCTCTTACTTCTTCAGCACCTTTCGGGAGCTGGATTCCAGCATCGTGCTGTGGGTCACGAAGGGGACGCGGGAGACCACCTTCCAGCTGCTGGAGCTTCCTCACGGTGCCTACCTGGGATACTGGTGGCGTTGGGTTCCCGAGCATGGGCTGCTCTACTTCGACGCCGACGACGGCGTCCACGGCCTCGAGCTCTGGCGCAGCGACGGCACGGCCGCCGGCACCTTCATGGTCGTGGATCTCGCACCGGGACAGACCGACTCCGCTCCCGAGTACTTGACCGACTTCGGCGGCGAGCTGTTCTTCTCCGCCGACGGCGGCACCGGCCGCGCACTCTGGAAGAGCGACGGCACCGCCCGCGGCACCCAACTCGTCATCAACACCTGGCCGGAGAACCCCTCCGGAGGCGATGCGCTCTTCCTCGACGTCGTGGCCGGCCGCCTGGTGTTCGTCGCCGGGACGGCACAGCGCGGGTTCGAGCTCTGGCGGAGCGACGGCACCCGGCGCGGTTCCGTTCCCCTGCACGAGCTCGTCCCCGGCGCAGGCTCGCCCACGTTCTATGTCTTCACCTCCCTCGGTCAGCGTCTGCTGTTCGTGGCTGACGATGGGCACGGCTTGAACCTCTGGGCGACGGACGGCACCGACCGGGGAACCCATCGTCTGACCGCTTTCCCGGTTCCCGCTCCCAGCGAAGGGTTCCCGTATTTCGCGTACTCGGTGGCCCTGAGCCCGGTCCTGGGCGGCCGGATCCTCTTCACCGCCGACGACGGCGTGCATGGCTTGGAGCCATGGATCACCGACGGCACGCCCGCCGGGACGCGCATGGTCGGCGACCTGTGCCCGGGGACCTGCTCCAGCTACGCTTGGCCGATGCTGGCGGCGAACGGCCGATTCTTCTTCGCGGCCTCCGATGGCGTCCACGGCCAGGAGCTCTGGAGCAGCGACGGCACCCGCGGCGGCACCGCGATGGTCAAGGACATCTGTCAGGGCGCTTGCAGCTCGAACCCTCTCATCGTGGCTGACCTCGGCGGCCGCATCCTGCTGGTGGCCGACGACGGCCAGACCGGGTACCAGCTCTGGCGCACCGACGGCACGGCGGCAGGCACGGTCCGGATCTCGCAATTCACCCCTCCGCTCAGCTCGTTTTCCAACAGCGTTCCCTTCACCACGGCCGCGCTGCCCAATCTGCTGCTGTTCGCCGCCTCGGATCCTGTGCACGGGCAGGAGATCTGGCGCAGCGACGGCACCCGGCGGGGCACGTCTCTGGCCAAGGACATCGCCACCGCCGATCTCGGCGGCTCCTATCCCGGCGATCTGATGGCCGCGGGCAGCTTGCTCTACTTCTTCGCCGACGATCCGGCGCACGGCCGCGAGCTCTGGCGGACCGACGGCACGGACGGCGGCACCAACCTGGCGAACGACTTCGTGCCCGGACCGGGCTCACCCGCGGACGAGAACACGGGGCCGGTGGGGCCCTTCCGTCCCTCGGCGGCGGTGGGAAGCACCGTGTTCTTCCCCCTCTCGGTCACGGCGAACGATCTCGCCCTCTGGAGAAGCGACGGCACGCCGGGGGGGACTCTGCGGCTGACCGCCGCCGGCGTCCGTGCGCCCCTCTCGGAGATCGCGGCGTTGGGCAACGTCGTCCTCTTCGACGCCGACGACGGGATCCACGGACCCGCGCTGTGGAAGAGCGACGGCACCATCGCGGGCACGCAGCCGGTGGACCCGGTCGCCTGGACCGGCGGCGGCGCGCAGAAGCTGACCCTCTTCCAAGGCAAGCTCTTCTACTTCGTCGAGGTCGGCGGCAATCAGCAGCTGTGGCGCACCGACGGCACGGCGGCCGGCACGTCCCACGTGGCGGACCTCAATACGAATTTCTATGACGAGAACCCTCCCATGCTCGCGGAGCTCGACGGCAGGCTCTACTTCTTCGCGGCAGAGAGCCCGCAGCAGCCGGGCCCCTTCGAGCTCCGCCTCTGGTCCACCGACGGCACAGAGGCCGGAACGGCCCTGTCCGTCTCGTTCGGCCTGGCGCCCGGGGACCGCTTCGACCCCAGCAGCATCGCGGTCGCGGGAGGCCACCTCTACGTCACGGGCTGGACCTACGTACCGAGCGCTGGGTACACGCTCTGGGTCAGCGACGGCACCGATCGCGGCACCTCCCTGCTTGCGCGCGGGATCGCGATCGGCAAGAACGGCATCTACGCGCCGCCGGATTACGTGGATTACCAGGGGCGGCTGCTCTTCGAGGGGCCGGCAGGCAACAGCTTCGGAGGCCAGCTCTGGACAAGCGACGGCACCGCCGTGGGGACCGTGCCGCTGCTCGACTCCGGCGGCCAGCCGGTGGTAGGCGTACAGTCCCTGCGGGTGTTCTCGGGCTCGGCAATCTTCTCGGCCCTCTCCGGCCAGCAGATCGCGCTCTGGCAGACCGACGGCACAGCCGCGGGCACCAAGCCGCAGCTGCCGCTCGGCGGTCTCGCCCAGGGCTACGGTCAAGAGCTGGTCGTGGCTGGACCGCGCCTCTACTTCCGCGCTTACGACCCGGCCGTGGGCGATCAGCTCTGGGCGTTGCGCCCGAACTGACCTCGAGGATCACGACGCCGCGGCCGGCCACGCTCGTGCGGCAGCTGCTCAGGCCACGACCCGCAGGGCTCCCGGCATCACCTCGGCGACGAAGGGCTGGCCGGCGGCGTGGGTGGCTACCGGCTCGCCGCCGCCGTAGAGGGTCATCTCGCGGTCGAGGGTGATCTCGGCGCGGCGGGTGCGGACGATCTGGATCTCGGGGTGGGTGACGTGGGTGCCGCGGTAGACCTTCGGGAAGACGGCGAGCAGGCGGAGCCGCGAGAGCTGGCGGACGATCACCAGGTCGAGCCAGCCGTCGTCGGGGAGGGCCGCGGGGGCGATCCGCATGCCGCCGCCGAAGCGGGGGAGGTTGGCGACCACCGCGAACATCACCCGGCCCTCGAAGATGCCTTCGTCGTGGACGACGCGCATCGCCGGCGGCTGGAAGGTGGCCAGCGTGTGCAGCACCGCGTAGACGTAGACCAGCGGCCCGCGGAGACGCTTCACCTCCTCGTTGGCGAAGCGGGTCACCTCCGAGTCGAAGCCCACGCCGGCGTAGCCGATGCAGACCGTCTCCTCGACCCGCACCAGGTCGAGCGGACGCACGCCGCCGGTGAGGGCCCGCGCGGCCGCCGCGTCGAAGTCCGCGGGAATGCCGAGCGTGCCCGCGAGGTCGTTGCCGGTGCCGAGCGGCACCACGCCCAGTGCGCACCCACTCCCCGCCAGGCCCTGCGCCGCCTGGTGCATCGTGCCGTCGCCGCCGGCCACCACCAGCCGCGCCACGCCGTCCGCGACCGCCCGCCGTGCCTGCACCGCGATGTCCGCACCGCTCTTGCTCACCACCAGCCCGGCCCCCGCCGCCGAAGCCAGCACCCGCAACCGGTCGAGGCGCGCGGCAGCCCCCCATCGCCCCGCCGCCGGGTTGAGCAGGAAGCGCACAGACCCCGCGGCCGCGTTCGACGCTTCCACGCTCGGCTCTCCTCCCTCGGACAAGATTGCGAGGAAAAGCTACCACAGGGCGCACCAGATATGATCCTTCCCGCCATGCCCCACCCGCACGTCCAGATCCTCGTCTGCCTCAACGAGCGCCCGCCCGACGGCCCGAAGCCCTGCTGCTCGCTCCGCGGCTCCCTCGCCGTCTACCACCGCTTCAAGGACCGCGTCCGCGAGCTCGGCATGCGCGACCAGGTGATGGTGACCCGCACCGGCTGCCTCAAGCACTGCAGCCGCGGCATCACCGTCGCCGTCTGGCCCTACAACCTCTGGTACAGCGGCGTCACCGAGGCCGACGTGGACGAGATCCTGACCACGACCGTCGCCGGCGGCGGCCGGGAGGTCGAGCGCCTGCGCATGCCCGACATCCGCTGGGAGTAGAGGACCAGGGCGGCCGGCCCGTGGGCGCGGCGGCACCGCGTTCCGTATACCTCTTGAGCACAGCACGAAGACTCCGCCCGCGGGGCCAGCCGGCCGTGCAGGGCGGCAGGGGCCCGGCGCCGGCGCGGATGCCCTGGCCGTGCCGACCAAGAGGGAGATCGAGGTGCGAGACCCCAGGCAGCCGATCGTCGCCGTGACAGCCATCCTCTTCCTGTTCCTGGCGGCCCCGAGGCTGGCAGCGCAGCAGCGAGCGGAGCCTGTCTGGAGCTCGATCGGCCCGGATGGAGGCGCCATGGCCGCCCTGGCGGCGGCGCCGGGCAAGCCACAGATCCTCTATGCCGTGATCGCGCAGGGCGGGATCTGGCGCAGCGAGAGCGGCGGCCGGCAGTGGTCCCTGGCGGGCCGCGGCCTGGCCGCGTACCCGATCACCACCCTGGTCGTCGACGCGAGGGACGACGAGGTCCTCTATGCGGCGGCCTGGAGAATGGGAGTCTTGAAGAGCGCGGACGGCGGCAGCTCCTGGGCCGTCGCCGACCAGGGGCTCGCCTCCGGTTCCGGCTTCCTGGCCCTCGCTGCCGATCCCTACCATCCGGGCCGGTTGTACGCCGGCACCGGCGACGGGGTCTACGAGAGCCTCGACGGCGCCGGCAGCTGGAAGCCCGCCAACGCCGGCCTGGCCGGTGACCAGGTCTATGACTTCGCTTTCACGCCGGCGGCGGTCTTCGCCGGCTTCGACCGCGGCGTGGCCAGGAGCGTGAACGGCGGTGTCACCTGGCAGCTTGCCAGGCTTGGCCTTGGCGAGGCAGCGCAAGCCCTGGCCGCCGATCCGTCCCGGCCGGCAGTCCTCTATGGAGCCTCCACCGGCGCGGTGTGGAAAAGCGCCGACGGCGGCGGCACCTGGTCGAGAGCCAGCTCCTTCGCCGACCCCGTCATCCTGCTCGCGACCGATGCCGGCGGCGCCGTCTACGTCGCGACGCCAGGAACCCTGTTCCGCAGCACCGATGGGGCGGCCAGCTTCCGCGCCTTGCCGCCGGCGCCGTTCGTGCCTGTTGCCGGCATCCGGCTAGCGGCCGGCTCGGCGCCCGGGACGCTCCTCGCGGCGACCTCTGCCGGCCTGTTCCGCACCCTGAATGGCGGCATCTCCTGGCAGCCCCTCAACCACGGCCTGCGCGGGCTTGCCGTCGTCTCCCTGGCCGTCGATCCGCGCGATGCGTCGGCGGTCTATGCCGGCGTCACGACGGGATTGCTGGCAGGCCGCCATCGCGACGCCGCCTGGAGTCCCCGCTTCGCCGGCCTGGGGCTGATCCAGCCCGTCGAGGCCCCGTACTTCCTGGCCGTCGATCCCGCGGGCTCCGGGACGATCTATCGCAGCCTGCTCTTCAGCCTCTCCCGCAGCTTCGACGGCGGCCGCAGATGGCACGATCTCGGGCTTCCCAACCGCTGCCTGGTGGTATCGGCGCTTGCCCTGGACCCCTCCTCGCCGCGCACCGTCTACGTGGGAGGCGACAACGGCGACGTCGGGTGCCAGGAGCGGGATCTTGCCTTCAAGAGCACCGACGGCGGCAACACCTGGACGGCCCTCGCCCTCGACGCCGTGGGCGGCATCTACGTGGATCCCAGCTCACCCGAGACGGTGTACGCGCTGGCCGATGGACTGGTGAAGAGCGAGGATGGCGGGATGACCTGGTCGAGGGCGGGCGCCGGGCTGCCGCCGCAGGTCATCTATTCCCTCGCCATCGATCCGCGGTCGTCCAGCACGCTCTATGCGGCGACCTACTCCGGGTTGTTCAAGAGCACCGACGGCGGCGGCAGCTGGCTCCCGGCCGGCGCCGGCCTGCCTCCCGGCGCCGTCAACACGGTGGCGGTCTCACCCCGCGAACCGGGGACCGTGTACGCCGGCATCCCGGGGGTGGGCGTCTTCCGCAGCACGGACGGCGCAGCGAGCTGGAGCGCCCTGAGCGCCGGCCTGCCCCGGCGGGATTTCACCGGCCTCGTGGTGATCGCGCCGTCGGACCCCTCGATCCTCTACGCTGGCACGGCCGGCAACTCGATCTACGAGCTGCAGCTCCGCTAGCCCTGGTAAGCCGCCGAGTTGGTTCAGGAGGCCAGGACCGGCAAGAGGGCGTTGCCGACCGGTGCTACGGCCGCCCCCGCCCCGCCCGGCCCCGGCGAGACGAGGTCCCGGTTGGCCGGGGTGATGGCATGACGGTACTGGCGGGCGAGGGCGGCGGTGTCCTCGCGGGTGACGAAGCGCTCGTAGAGATTGGTGCGCTGCCGCGGCCGGTAGCCGGCGGCCGTGATGAGATGCTCCATCTCGTCCTGGCTCATGCGGTAGGAGGTGCCGGCCGAGGCCACGACGTTCTCCTCGATCATCGTCGAGCCCATGTCGTCGGCGCCGAAAGCCAGCGCCACCTGGCCGATCTTCTTGCCCTGCGTCACCCAGCTGGTCTGGAAGTGCGCGACGTTGTCGATGAACAGGCGCGACACGGCCAGCGTCCGCAGGTACTCGTCGGCGAAGGTCTCGGGCACGTCCGGCATCTCGGTGTGCTCGTGCTGGAAGGTCCAGGAGATGAACGCCGTGAAGCCGCCGGTCTCGTCCTGCAGGTCGCGGATGCGCTGGAAGTGCTCGACCCGCGCCGCCACGCCCTCGCCCATGCCGTACATCATCGTGGCCGAGGTGCGCAGGCCGTTGCGGTGCGCCTGGCGCATGATGTCGATCCACTCCTCGGCCGAGCACTTCGGGTAGGCCAGCACGCGCTTGCGCGTCTCGTCGGAGAGGATCTCGGCGCCGCCGCCGGGGATCGACATCAACCCCGCCGCCTTCAGGCGGGCGATGACGTCGTAGAAGCTCATCCGCTCCTTCCGCGCGATGAACTTGATCTCGGGCGGCGAGAAGGCATGGATGTGCAGCGCCGGGTAGCGCTCCCGCAGGTAGCGCAGCAGGTCCTCGTAGTAGCCGATGGGCAGGTCGGGATGCACCCCGCCCTGCATCAGGATGCCGGTGCCGTTCAGCGCCAGCGTCTCCTCGACCTTGGCGCCGATCTCCTCGAACGGCAGCAGGTACCCCTCGGCGTCGCCGGGCACCCGGTAGAAGGCGCAGAACCGGCACTTGTAGACGCAGACGTTGGTGTAGTTGATGTTGCGGTCGACGTTGTAGGTGGCGACCTCGGGATCGTTCCAGCGGTTCCGCACCGCGTGCGCCGCCATCCCCAGGTCCAACAGGTCGATCTCGCCGTGGCCGCCGTGGCCGTCATGGCCCAGGTGATCGCCGTGCTCGCCGGCAGCCGTGGGCTCGCCCAGCAGCCGCAGGGCGTCGCCCGCCGAGATGCGGCGGCCGCCCACCGCGTCGTCCAGGATCTGCGCCGCCGGGCGGGAGGAGGGTGCCAGGTCCATGCCCCGGATCTTAGCCCATGGCGCCCGGGGCTGGCGAGAGCCCTTCCGCGGCCCCCGCGCCGGCCCCGGCAGCCGTGCCGGCCGCGCCGGCGGGGACCGTGGCGGCCAGCGCGCGCTCGTCCGGCGGCCGCTCGAGCGGGGCGGTCAGCCGATCGAGCGGATGGACGCGGCCCTGGTTCCCGTCGCAGCCCCACCACATGTCGCAGACCAGGCGGGTGCGGGCGGCCGAGTCCCCGGTGTACAGGCGCGGATCGAGCACCACCCGCTGCAGCTCGGGCGGCAGGCGGTCGACGACCTCGCCGCCCTCGGGGGTATGCAGGTAGTCCAGGAGCCCCATCTCGCGGTCGCGGCACAGCTCCGCCAGGCGCTTGGAGATCTCGTAGGCGTCCTTCTCGCCGGCGAGGGCGAGAGCGATGTAGAGCGGCTCGGCCACCGTCCATTGCCTCCCGGCCTCGAAGTTGCGCTCGAGCGCCGGCAGGCTGACGACCGTGCCGCGGACGGCCTTGCCGGTGCGGCGGACCGCGTAGTCGAAGAGCGCCACCAGCTCGTTCAGGAAGCGGCTGCTGGCGCTGTTGGTGAGGTCGCGCTGGTGCTCGCTGAGCTGGTCCATGTAGACCGTCGTCATGCGCGGCATCGCCGCCTTCCACAGGCTCTTGACGTTCTCGAAGTTCTTCGGATTGACCTTGTGCGGCATGGTCGACGAGCCCACCCGGCGGGTCTGCTCGCCGATCTCTTCGATCTCGCTGCGCATCAGGTTGCGGTAATCGTCGGCGAGGTTGGCCAGCACCGAGAAGGTGGACACCAGGGCATGGGCGAAGTCGGCGACGAACTCGGGCTGCACCACCTGCGTCGACACGGCCCCCT
>Ga0209524_1000032_pt1 | contig 14231 bp, 11 predicted proteins | sample JacPinW_OM1H0_M1_FD_187956 | JGI IMG/M metagenome (GOLD analysis project Ga0209524, IMG submission 187956) | Forest soil microbial communities from Algoma, Ontario, Canada - Jack Pine, Ontario site 1_JW_OM1H0_M1 (SPAdes) (version 2) | ecosystem: Environmental > Terrestrial > Soil > Boreal... | reverse complement strand
GGGGGGGGGGGGGGGGGGGGAGACGGAGTACCCGTCCTATACCTACCAGGGGGAGGGAATGGAATAATCATAACCTGCGGTAAAAGAAGGAAAAATAAGATTTTATAATTTATTTATTATCAAATAAAAGAGGTTAAATTAATTTAACCAATACTTTATTTTTGTTTTGTTTTTATTAATTTTAAATAGTTTTCTCTCCCCCCCCCCCCACTACTTATGAATAAGTAGTGGAGGGGACAAACATCTCTCCGTATTTAATGTTGGTGGAGAGACTACTACGGTATTACGTACTCTAACAGAATACTACTTCTCCTCTCCCCGCCTTCGCTACGCGCCGCTCCGCGCCGCTCCGCGCTTAAAGGGAAAAGGGGGAACGGATTATTATTACCTATTTTATTTTAAAGGGGTCCGTAAGTCCTTCCCTATGAATCCTACACTACACTCCTGCTTATGGATGAATGTAGGGTTCTTCTCCTGGCTAAAGGAGGGAAGAGAGAATATTTTATATTAAGGGGTTTTATAAAGAAAGTAATTTTTTTTATTTATTTCTTTATTTTTATATTAAATCATAGTCCCATGAGTAACAATCTTTTTGCAATTTTTATAGAAAAAAAAAGATTAAAGTGGTATGTTCCGACGGGAATATAAAATAGTCTTTAAGATTATTAGGCGATGTTAGTGAAAACGATCAAAGAGGTTTTTAAAACTTTAAGATCGTCGGTTATATAAATGATCGCGACAGACTGGGTCACTAATGGGTGTCTGAAATGATGCTTAATGCACAGTCGAAACTTTTAATTAAAGGACTATTAAGTAATCATTATTAATTAATAGAATATACGAAATCAAAGTTATTCTAGCTTATTATGAATATTTTCATTGATAAGTAAGTTTGTATGTTTTACCTTATGGACAAATGAGTTTATGGGGAGCTACAGTAATTACTAATTTATTATCAGCAATACCAATTTTTGGTCAAGATATTGTAGAGTCAAATAATTTAACAGAATATTTTATTATGGCAGCATTAATTCCAGTGTTGCCTACTATAGGTATAGTTAGTATTCATGCATTAAAAAAAGGAAATAAAATAAGATTAGACAAAAGAGAATATTTATCAATTCCTTATCAATTTATAGCTTTTTTAGTTGGTTTAATAGATGGGGATGGATATATATTAGTAACTAGAACTACTAAAGGTTTTATAACTATTAAATTGGTAATTACAATACATTTAGAAGATATTTCTACTTTAGAATATATTCATTCTGTATTAAAATTAGGTAAAATTTCAATTAACCGAGATCATAAAAATCCAAATTGTAGTTTAAAAATAAATAGAACAGATTTACAAGAAGTTTTATTTCCATTATTATTACATCATGGAATATTCTTTTTAACTGATAATCGTAGAGCTCAATTCGATTTAGCTATGTTTATTCTTAAAAATGAAAAAAAAGTTTATGATAAACTACCTAATATTACAGAAATACCTACATTTTTTTATTTACCTAATAAAGCATCAGATTACATCAAATTACCTTTCTTTAATAATTGAATTGTAGGATTTACACAATCTGAAGGTTCTTTTTTAGTAAAAATAAATAATGATGGATGCTTTCAATTAAAACAAAAAATACATGTTTTATTATTTGAAGCATTTAAATTGATATTTGATACTAACCGAAAAATTGGGATAGAAAAAGGTATGTATAATCAATTTTCTGTCAGCTCTAAAATGGATATACAAAAAGTAATTAATTTTTTCTCCTTTTCAGGATTCCATCCTTTAATTGGTTTGAAAGGTATACAATACTTAAATTGGTTAACAATTCTACGTAATAGTTCTCGTTACAATAATCTTAATTTTCCTAAATAAATAAAATATAAATTCTAACTCTTATTTTCCGAATGCTTTAGAAAGGTTAAAATGGACCTAAAGTACCTATGGTTATAGGTCGACTAAAATAAATTATAATAAAATATTTATGTTAATTAAGGCTCCTTAAAACAGTAATGTTTTAGAGGCAAACGGGGAAAATTGCAAGAACATCTTAATTAAATTAACCACCATAATTAAGACAATTTGCAGCGAAGCTTGATTCGGTATTATGTTATATTTATAAAAAACAAGCCCTCCCCACCACTACGGAGTAGTGGAAAGGGGAGGGACAAATATGAATAAGAAAAAAGTAAATAAAGGATCAAGAACGTTCAACGACTAATGAGTGAGTAATACCAACAATAAGCTCAACACGATAACCCCGCAACCATTTTATTAATATAATTTGGTTGAATACATAGTCTAAGCATTGTCGTGAGACAATGAAGATATAATTAAAATTTATGTCATTAATAATCTGTAATATGGGGTGGATTTTCAGTTTCAAATGCTACTTTAAACAGATTTTTTTCTTTACATTATTTATTACCATTTTTATTAGCAGCTTTAGCAGTTGCACATTTAATTGCATTACATGAACATGGATCAAATAATCCAAATGGAATAAATTCAAATGGAGATAGATATGCAATGTATCCTTATTTTATATTTAAAGATCTTGTAACTATTTTTGCATTCTTTTTAGTTTTATCTATTATAGTGTTTTTTTATCCTAATATATTAGGTCATTCAGATAATTATATACCAGCTGATCCAATGGTGACACCTGCTTCTATTGTTCCAGAATGGTATGTTAATAGATGCCATGCATAAGAATAATCTTATGAATAATAAACTTCACTATATGCTGGAAACTCCTAAAGCTTAATCTACTTTAAATAAATATAAATAAAGTAAAAATGATTTAAGATATTACAATGGACAATCAGCAGGAAACCAAAGATTATATCTTAAAATAATTGACTAGGTTCCTCAGAGACTACACGTGAAGCTCCTTATTGGAAGCAACCAAGCCCGTACGGGACAAAAATAAAAAATAAGGATGAAGATATAGTCCAGCCATTATTGAAAGATAATGGATATTACATAAACGTATTAATTAATGTGATCTGATAACTTCCACAAGTTTAGTATGTTCACAAAATTTATCAACTATAACTACAAAAAGATTATCAAAACTTGAAAGATCCAAATTCACTATTGAAAGTCCTTTAAATGAAATTATTATTGGATTATTACTAGGAGACGGACATATTCAAAAAAGATCTTTAACAAGTAATTCTAGATTTATGTATGGTCAAAGTAGTTTAAGAATACAACATATTAACTATTTTAACCACGTTTTAGAATTATTTAAACCCTATTTATCTAAAGATTTTGAATTTAAAACAAAATCATTTGTAGATAAGAGAACTAAAAATAGTTATAGTTCCGTTAATTTTGCTACATTATCATTACCATGTTTTAATTATTACAAAAATCTTTTTTATAATTCAGATAATTTGAAAATAGTACCTTCAAATATACAAGATTTACTGACTCCCAGAGGTTTAGCTTATTGGATAATGGATGATGGTTCTCTTCAAAATAAAGGTTTACATTTAAATACTTATGGTTTTACCAGTCAAGATGTTTTAAATTTAAAAAGTTCCTTAGAAAATATGTTTGGAGAAAATACCTTGAAATGTTCAATACATAAACATAAAAAAGGAGAAAGAATTTATATATGGGGAGAAAGCATGGATGTGATAAGACACAACATATCTAAGTTTATGCATAAAAATATGCTTTACAAAATAAACTATGATAAATTTAAATAATATAATTTTATGTTACTGATTTATTACCATTTTATGCTATATTAAGATCAATACCTAATAAATTATTAGGAGTTCTAGCAATGTTTGGTTCATTAATCATTTTATTAATATTACCTTTAACAGATTTATCTAGAGTTAGAGGATCAACATTTAGACCAGCTATGAAATTTTTCTTTTGGTTCTTTGTAGTAGATTTCATAATATTAATGTGGATCGGTAGTCAACATCCAACAGAACCTTATGTATCTATAGGTCAAATTGCTACTGCATTTTATTTTGCATGGTTCTTAATTATAATACCACTTATCGGTTTAAATGAAAATACTTTAATGGATGTAGCAACTGATAGTAATAAATCTATTTAATTAAGAATTAAAAATTTTTAATAGATTTAACCCCTCCCTCCCTACGGATCCTACGGACCCGAAGGGGGAAACCAATTCAATAATTATATTCTTACCTTTTTAGCGCGTAGCGGCGCGTAGCGGCGCGTAGCGGCGCGTAGCGGCGCGTAGCGAAGGGTAAATATATAAAAGGGTTCAATATATAAAAGGGTTCAATATATAAAAGGATCAATGTATAAATGGATCAATGGAAAAATTGGTCAATGGAAAATTTGGTCAATGGGTGACAATGGGTCAATTGTCCGGAGGGGAGGAGGATTACAACCTCCCCTTTATTATTAGTCCTTATGGGATCTAGGGATAAATAGTCCCCCCCCCACTACGAAGTACTACTACTGATGAATAAGTAGTAGTTGTGGTGGGGAGGGGAGGGGTCCTTTTTATTAGAATTTTAGATATTTATATTTTATTAATTAATATCTTTAAATAAATTAATATTTATTAACAGAGGTATATAATTATACTAGTTTTTGTTTTTGTATAAGTTTTGTTTTTTTAATAAGATTAAAATAAATATTAAAAATTAATAATAATTAATAATAAAAATTAAATAAGCCCTCCCCACCACTACGGAGTAGTGGAAAGGGGAGGGACAAATTTGTTTATATATTTTGTGTCCTTCATCCATAAGTAGGAGGGTTTTTTTTAGAAGTTATAATAAGAATTTTATTTTATAAATCTTTAAATAAAAATTTTATAATTATTCTTTATAAATATAAAATAATCTTTTATAATTGTTAAAATCTAAAATATAAAAATAATAAAACTATAAATTAAAAGAGGCTAAGAAATGATTTTCATCTCTGTATTAACTTTAATTGTGGCTAAGGCCTTACCATCATTTTATCGTAATTTATCATCTATTTATTTCACTAGAATATCAGCTATAATTTTCATATATGCCGGAGTATTATCCTTTAATACTTTTTATATTCAGTCAATTGGATCAGGTATAGGTCTATATAGTGGATTATTTCAAATTACACAATTATCTGTTTTAATAGAAATATTTTTCTTAATTATAGGGTTTTTAATCTTAATTGCTTGGCCTTTATATAAATATAAATATAAATATAAATATAAATATAAATATAAAGAGATAGAAAAAAAAAGTTCATATACATTATTAAACAAAGATTATTCTTTAATTGTATTATTCAGTATTTTAGGTTCTTGTTTATTAATCTCTAGTTCAGATTTAATTTCAATGTATTTAAGTATAGAATTACAATCTTTTGGTTTATATATCCTATCTACTTTATATAGAGATTCAGAATCATCTACTAATGCAGGATTAAAATATTTTTTATTAGGTGGATTATCTTCTTGTTTAATTTTATTAGGTTGTGGAATAATTTATTCATTAACAGGTTTAACAAAATTTGAATCAATATATACAATAATTTCTAGTTGTTCTATAAATTATATTATTCAAGGTTTAAATTTAGGATTATTATTTATAATTATAGGGTTTTTATTTAAAATTGCAGCGGCACCTCTACATCATTGGGCCCCAGATGTTTATGATGAAACTCCCACTATAGTAACAATATGGTTAACAATAATGCCTAAAATATCAATAATAATATTATTATTAGAATTACAAGAAATAGCTACAATAGGAACAATAGAATCTATAAATTTATCAAATATAAATACAAATACTTATAGTGATATATTAAATAATTTTAATACATTAAAATTTTCTTCTACTTCTTATAATTTAGATTATTTATTAGAAGGAAATATTATGAATATGAACTTATTAAAAAATTTATTATTAATATCTTCATTATTATCTTTAATAATTGGAAGTGTAGTAGGATTAGCTCAAACACGAATAAAAAGATTATTAGCTTATAGTACAATATCTCACATTGGATTTATTTTATTAGGATTAGCAATAAATACTGAACAATCTATTGATTCACTGATATTTTATATTATTCAATATACTATTACTAATCTAAATATGTTTTTAATACTTATAGCTTTAAGTTATATAATTATTAGTAATAATTTAAATACAAATAATTCTAATAATAAAGAATTATTATTTAATGAAGGAAATTATTTAGGAGATATAAAATATATTTCTTCATTAAAAGGTCAATTTTTCTTAAATCCTTTATTAACTTTAAGTTTATGTATTTGTTTATTTTCTATGGCTGGAATTCCACCACTAATTGGTTTCTTTAGTAAACAATTTGTATTATATTCAGCTATTGAAAATGGATATTATTTTATGACTTTTATTTGTATATTAGTAAGTGTAATTAGTGCTTCATATTATTTAAAAATAATTAAAGTTCTTCTTTATCCCCGAAGGACAGAAATAAATAAAGAAGAAATTAATAATTATAAAGAATTAGAATTTAATTCTCCCCCTTTGTCCACCTTAAATAAAGGGGTGGTTGAAATAACAGAAAAAGGTGAAATATTATTAACAAACTTCCATAGTTTTATAGTTTCTACTTTAACTTTATTTATATTATTGTTTATTTTAAAACCTTCTTTAATCTTAAATATTACACAATTGATATCTTTATCTTTATTTAATTTTTAAAAAATGAATAATTTATTTTTTCTTTTTATTTTTATACCTTTATTAGCTTTAATTTTATTAGCTTTAAATGTATTATTATCAGTTCATAGACCAGATGAAGCTAAAGTATCTGCTTATGAATGTGGATTCCAACCTATATACGGTCAAACTAGATCTTCATTCCAAATTCATTTTATGGTTGTAGCTTTATTATTCTTAATTTTTGATCTTGAAATTTTATTATTATTCCCAATAGCAGTTACTCTTTATCAAGTGTCTATTTTTGGTTTATCTATAGCAATTATATTTTTCATTGTATTAACAATAGGATTTGTATTAGAAATTGGATCAGGAGCTATTGATTTAAATAACTTAGATACAAATAAAAAACAAGCCCGTACGGGACAAAAACAAGCCCTCCCCACCACTACGGAGTAGTGGAAAGGGGAGGGACAAATTCCATAATCCATATTCCATATTCCAAAAATAATAAATTTTATTAATTTACCCCTCCCCCCTTCGCTACGCGCCGCTCCGCGCCGCTCCGCGCTAAAAAGGACTCCCTACCCCTCCCTTGTTCCACAACTCCTACTTATGATTGAAGGGAGGGACTTAAAGGGGACAGTTGTGGAACAAGGGAGGGAGCTATTCTAAATAAAATTATATTCCTTATTAATTAAATATTATAATTTATAATATTAATAATTAATAATCATAAATACTAGAAAACAAGCCCTCCCTTTCCCCCCCTAAAGGGGACAATGTCCCCTCCACTACTTATTCATTAGTAGTGGGGGGGCCGGGGTGGGAGGGAAAAAAATATAAAATTAGATGTATAAAATATAAAATGAAGATAATATTAATTTTTATTAAATATTTATTATAATAAAATATTTCTATTTATAAAAAGAAAAACAAGCCCTCCCCACCACTACGGAGTAGTGGAAAGGCCTACTTATGGATGACAAAAAAACAAATAAATTATAAAGATAAATAATGTTTTACTCTATAATAAAATTAATTTATAACACTAAAATTATTGAAGCGCGGAGCGGCGCGGAGCGAGATAATCAATTTAGAAATATATCTCTCCCTTGTACCACAACTCCTACTTATGATTGAAGGAGTATTGCGCTTTACAAACCACAACCAGTTCCTAGTTTAAGTTTCCCCTCCCTCCATACCGAGCCTACGGACCCCCCACTACGGAGTAGTGGAGGGGCTAATAATCCGGAAACCAATTCAATAATTATATTCTTACCTTTTTAGCGCGTAGCGGCGCGTAGCGGCGCGTAGCGAAGGGTCCCCATTATTATAATATCGTAAAATTTAACCGAAGGTGGGGGAAAGGATTACTAATTAATATTATTAAATATTAAATAAAATAATGAACCTATGATATTTTATTAAAACTATTAATTCAATAATTTTATTAATTAAAGTTAAGAATATAAATTAAAAATTATTACTTAAAATTTTATTTTTTAATATATTTTAATATATAAAATAATATAAATAAAAGAATAATAAATAAGTTATTAAAGGGCCCTTAGCTTAATCGGTAGAGTACCTAGTTGTCGATTAGGGTGGTCCCAGTTCGAATCTGGAAGGGCTCGTATAAATACAAAAAATATAAAAATAAAAAATTATTAATTATAATTAGAGTGATTAAATTAATTAGATAAAAAAGAATATAAAATTTTAATATTGTATTTATTAATTTTAATAAAGTAAATTTTTATTTTATTAATTTTAAATTTTAATAGAAATAATACGTATTATTTTTTTTATATATTATTAAATTATATATTAATTTTAAGAATGCAAAGTCATCCTGCCTAATATTATAATATTAAATATAAGGTCAATTTTTCTAGGTTAAACCTACAATTCCATTTATAAATTTAATTTTTTGTTTTAAAGCCTTTAATCAATTATAAACTATTAGATTATTAATATAAATATATTCTCTTTACCAATATAGCCTCACCCCAATTAAAAAGGACTCCACCCCCTCCGGATCCTACGGATCCTACGGACACAAAGTGTCCGGAGGGGAGTGGAGGGCTCCCCTTTCCTTCGCCCTTCGGGGACACGGAGGAATCCGGATTCCTATCATTTACCCATTTATCCCTTTATGGAATAGGTTTCCATTAGATAGGTGGGAAAAGAAATAAAAAAACAAACAATTCCATAATCCATCTTCCATCTTCCTTCTACCATCTACCATACCTTGTACCACAACTCCTGCTTATGGTAGAAGGAAAGGGGAGCAAATCAAAACAAGCCCTCCCCACCACTACGGAGTAGTGGAAAGGGGAGGGACAAACAAAATAAAATTAATAATCTTTGTATTAGATATAAGGAATAATAATTAAGACTATAAAAAAATAAAATTAGTCATTATGTAATAAAAACTAGAAACTATGTAGTTATTTTTCTATCTCTATAAAGGATTAAAATTTTAGTCTAATAAATATTTTCTATTTATAAAATAAGCCCGTACGGGACAAAAACAAAAAATAAAGTAAGTAATATTTATTAAAAAAAGTAGATGTAATTATTATAAAATAATAAATAGAAAATAGATATTAGTCATTTTAAATAAATTTAAATAAGTATTAATTATAAGTAAATCATTATATTTATTATTTATTAATCCTAATCTCCCTACCTTAAAAAGGAATAAAGGGGTCCCTTTGTCCACCTTTATGTAATAGGAAAAGGTGTGGTGGTTTGGGTAGGGCAATAATTAATATTTTATATTATTAAATATAAGACAAGCCCTCCCCACCACTACGGAGTAGTGGAAAGGGGAGGGACATCTTCCAAATACCATCTTCCCTCCTCCTACTTATGGATGAAGGACACAAAAATAATAGAACGTAAAATTAAATCCACAACTTCTATAAAAATAAAAATTATTATAAAAATATAAAATCAAATATTTATAAAATTATATTTATAAAAAGGATAAAATTTAATACGGAGGCTTAAAAAAAATCAAAATTATTACTTCAATATAAAAACAAAAAATAAAAATGACAACTCTTTTTATAAATATTTTAGCTTTCGGTATATTATTATCAAGTGTTTTTTCTATCACTTCTAAAAATCCCGTAATTTCAGTCATTTTTTTAATCTCTACTTTTGTTCAAGCTGCTCTATATTTAATTCTTATTGGTATTAATTTTGTAGGTATCTCCTATATAATAATATATGTTGGAGCTATTGCAGTATTATTTCTATTTGTAATTATGATGATAAATATAAAATTAACAGATATTTTAGAAACAGGAACTCAATATACTAAAAATTTACCTTTAGCTATTGCAATAGGATCTTTATTTATTTATATTATATTTCAAATTACACCTATTAATTTTAATAATGTTCCAGCATTATCTATTTTATTAGATAAAATTACATATTTTAATAGTATTTTATCAGATTCAAATATTGTATCTATTAATTTAATTAATTCTATTGTAAATAATTATTTTTTCTCATCATTATCTGATGTAATAATTACAGAATTTACACAAATAGAAGTATTAGGTCACAGTTTATATACTTATGGTGCTGTATTATTAATAATACTTAGTGTAATTTTATTATTAAGTATGTTTGCTACTATAATTATTAGTAGAAATAATGAAACAAATAAATAAGTTTATTTTTTTTTTTTTGTTTTTTTTATATAAAAAATATATAATTATATTTATTATATATAACCCCTATCCCCTCCCCTACCTTAAAGGGGATAAGGGTAAAGAGGAAAAGGGTAGTGGAGGGACTAGGGGGAAAATAATGTTATTTATTTAATATGTTAAAACCAAAACAAGCCCTCCCCACCACTACGGAGTAGTGGAAAGGGGAGGGACAATTAAAAAAAAAAACAAAAAAAAAATTAATAACTATTAAATGATTATTTTTAAATTAATTAATTAACTATAAATTTTTTAAAAGAAAAGAAAGAAAGAAAGATAATAATTTTTCAAATAATATTTAATTTTAATAATTATAATTTTTATAATATTATAACTAAGGAAGCAGAACTCGAGTGGTTTGAGTGTCCCCCTTTTAAGGGGAAAGTTCTGGTTCAAGTCCAGATGTTTTCAATAAAAATATAAAATATAATTGTATAATTTTAAATATAATTATAAAAAGGAGAAATTAATTATTTTTTTGTTTTTTTTAATAAATTTTAATTAAATTTTTATTTTATATTATATAGAATATAATTTATATTAAGTATTTTTAATTAAATTTTTATTTAAGGTTGGATATGGAAATTTATAATAAAAATAAATTTATATTTTAATAAGAATCTATAATTTCATATAGAAATATTTAATTTATTATAAAAATAAAAATATATATTTAATTAATTTAAATTTTTAAATTTTTAATATTTTTAAGCTAACTAGAAAATTTTTTATGTTCTCAAAAGTGAATTGGTTGAATTCTACAAATGCTAAAGAGATTGGTACTCTTTATTTAATATTTTCAGTATTTGCTGGAATGATTGGAACTGCTTTTTCAGTTCTAATAAGATTAGAATTATCAAATCCTGGAATTCAATTTTTACAAGGTGATCATCAATTATTTAATGTTATAATAACAGCTCACGCTTTTATAATGATTTTTTTTATGGTTATGCCTGGATTAGTAGGTGGATTTGGTAACATAAATTATGAAATGTTTAATTTAAATAACAATTTTCTCCTGAGGCCTCCTTTAAATAAGGATGATAGTTTTTCATATTGTACTACTTCAAATTCTTCAAATACAAATAAAGTAGATATAGATAATCTTTCTGTGCATGAAACAACTATAAAATTTAATTCCTTATTATGTTCTTATTTAGCTGGTTTAATAGAAGGTGATGGTACATTTGCAGTACATGATACTAGTTCTACAAACAAAAAATATAATCCTAAGATTATAATAGTATTTAATAAAGCTGATTTAACTTTAGCTAAATATTTACAAAGTATAACAAATTGTGGTTTAGTCTCTATAAAATCAGATAGAGGTTATGTATTATGGGAAATTCAAGATATAATAGGTGTTTATAATATTGTAAAACTTATTAATGGTTATATGAGAACACCTAAAATAGAAGCTTTAAATAGAATTATTAATTGGTTAAATACCTATATAGATAATAATCAGAATAGTAATTTAACTATTAGAAAAACAATATTAGATAATATTAATAAACTTGAAATTAAAGGAATAGATATTTCTCCAATAGAAAGTAATCCTTGGTTATCTGGTTTTTCTGATGCAGATGCTAATTTTTCTATAAATATTCACAAAAGAACTAATAAAAATAGTACAAGAGTCCAATTATTTTATAGATTAGAAATAAGACAAACTTATCATAGATTAAATAATGACGGAGAACAAACAACTTATTTTTCTATAATGTCTAATTTGGCTAACTATTTAGGTTCAAATCTTTTAAGTAGAAGTAGAATCAAAGGAGATAAACAATTTTATAGTTTTATAGTAATGGCACATAATAAAATTAATCTTATAAAAATTAGTAATTATTTTAATAAATTTCCATTGCTTTCATCTAAACATTTAGACTATATGTCTTGGAAATATATATTAGAATTACAACAATCTAATTCAATTACTACTTCTTATTTAGATGAAGCTTTAAGAATAAGAAAGAATTTTAACAAAACTAGAATTTCTTACAATTGGAAACATCTTTCCTCCGGAGAAAATTGTTATTTAATATAAAAAATTATAGTTGCCGTGTTTAATTGTAAAATTAATCTTATAACGTTACTATTTGCGGGGATACCCTAAAGTCCTCTTATAGAATAAGTTGAAAACTTGTAGTACATCTTTATCTTAAGTCCCGCCCGTCCCGCACACCCCACCACTACGGAGTAGTGGAAAGGGGACAAAGTGGTAAGGTTATTGGTGTCCCCTACGGACCCGTAGGGGAGGCGAATACTAATCAAGCGTACAACATTCTTAAATATTAAGAGGAATATTTATAATGGACAATCCGCAGGAAACCAACAAGATTTAAATTAAAGGAATTAATCCCTTGTTTAAAATTTAAAATTCTTAAGTAGGCTCCTCAGAGACTATACGTAACGCTCCTTTATATTTGTTTATTTAATTATAAAATAAAATATAAAGGATGAAGATATAGTCCAATCATAATTGAAAGATTATGAATAATAGAACTATTTTTTACCTATTCATTGTGGTAGTCCAGATATGGCAAAATTAAAGAACTTATTAGTTAAATATATTGCATTTACATGTAAATCCCAAAAAAATATGACAAATTATTACAAATTATGGCCAGAAAAATACAATGTTAATTTTGATTCTTATTTTACAGGTTTATTTGAAGGGGATGGACATATTTGAATCCCTAATGAAAATTTGAAAAAGAAACATAATCCAAGATTTTGTATTACTTTTTCTTTAAAGAATGAACCATTAGCTAAAAAATTATTAATTATAATAGGTTATGGTTTTATAAGATATAAACCTAAAGATAATGCTTGTGTTTTAGTAATTTCTCCAGTAAGAGGTTTAAAAAATATAATTGAACGAATTAATGGTAAATTAAGAACACCTAAAATTAATCAAGTTTATAAATTAATAGATTGAATAAATAAAAATCATAGTTCAAATATAATTAAATTACCTTTAAAAAAATGTAATTTATCTACAGATAATTGGTTAGCTGGTTTCATAGATGCTGATGGTAGTTTTTCTATTAAATATACTAAATTAGAAAATAATAATAAAAAGAGACAAATATCTTGTAGATTAAGAATAGAACAAAGAATGTATGATCCTATTACTGGTGACAGTTATTTGGATGTTTTAAAAAAAATTACTGATTTTTTAGGTTGTAATTTAAAAACTAGAAAACAAATAAGTACTGGTAATGAATACTATACAATAACAGCCTCTAGCAAAAAATCATTATCTATAATATTAAATTATTGTGAAGATTTTCCTTTATATTCTTCTAAATACTTAGACTATAAAGATTGAAAAAAAGCTTGTAATTTAATATTAAATAATGTTCATTATACTGAACAAGGTATTTTAGAAATAGAATCATTGAAAGGTAATATGAATTTAAAAAGAACATTTTTTAATTGGGATCATTTAAATAAATTGAATTAAGCAATATATTTAACTAAACAAAGAAATGCCGTGTAAAAGTGTGAACTTTTATATTATTACTTCGCTATATGCATAGAATCTCTCGAATTAGGATGAATCATCCTGTTAACAGATACATATACATCTAATTGGGTTATTATTTAGATTTTTAAAATTTAATCATAAAGTTGTAATTATCAACTGAATTAGCAGTAAAATTTATGTATACATGGGAAGAATATGCAGGAAACCAACAAGATTAAATTAATTTATTACAAATGGAAAAAAAATTAAAATTAAATCAGAATTAAAAAAAAACAAAACAAGCCCTCCCTTTCCCCTTTGTCCCCTCCACTACTGATTCATTAGTAGTGGGGGGGCCGGGGTGGGAGGGACAA
>Ga0209524_1000031_pt1 | contig 14398 bp, 16 predicted proteins | sample JacPinW_OM1H0_M1_FD_187956 | JGI IMG/M metagenome (GOLD analysis project Ga0209524, IMG submission 187956) | Forest soil microbial communities from Algoma, Ontario, Canada - Jack Pine, Ontario site 1_JW_OM1H0_M1 (SPAdes) (version 2) | ecosystem: Environmental > Terrestrial > Soil > Boreal... | reverse complement strand
ACCGCCGCGCCCTCGAGATCGATCCCGCCAACCCCGCCGCCCTGCGCCTGCGGGCCCGGCTGGCACCGCCAACGGGCCGCTGACCGGCGGCGCCGCCTGGGAATGGGAAGGCCTCACTTCTCCCTCGCCTGTCGTCGCCTGGAGGGACTGTCAACGGTCTCCACGATCGCCGCACCACTCAAGCAAGGGCGCCCGGAGGTGGCGTACGCGGAACGGCAGGCCGCGCCCTCGCCGCCGCGGGGGATGTCCGACCCGAAGTGCCCTGAGACCGGAGATCGAGATGAAGAAGCTTCCCAAGAGACTTTCGCTGCGTCGCGAGACCCTGCAGAACCTCGTCCAGGCCCCGACCCTCAAAGACGTGGCGGCGGGTTATTGCAGCAGGGTGGGCACGAGCTGCGGCTCCTGCGTCAAAGCCTGCACGTTCACCTGCTCGATCGTCATCTGCGGCTAGGCGGCCAGGCTCAGGCAGTCAGGCTTAGGCAGTCAGGCAGCTCCGGCGGGAGTCACCTCCGGCCCGGAGCGCAGCTCGCGGGACCGGCCGTCATCCGAACGCCCCGGGGGCACGTAGGGACGGTAGCGGCTGTCGTCCGCTCCTACCCCGATCCGATCCCCATGGAACCTCTCGCCGCCAGCGTCCCGCCTTGCCCGCCCCTGCCTTCCGCCGGGCGCCCCGGGCGCTCCTGGCCCGCGCGCCACGGGTCTCAGGCGGGACCGACAGAATCTGCCGCACCGGGCTGCGCGGAGGCTTCAAAAGGCCAGGGACCTGTCGTAGATTACTCCCATCGTGGGAGCCTGATGTTGCTTTCGGGTGTGACCGAACCCGGCGCCGCGGACTGGCTGGCGCAGATCGCACGCGGGGATACCGCGGCCTTTCAGCGCCTCTACCAGAGCTTCGCCCCGAGCCTGCTGGGCTACATTCGCCAGCTCTGTCGCGATGCGACCCTGGCGGAAGACCTGCTCCAGGAGGTGTTCGTCAGCGTCTGGCAGAAAGCGGCGAGCTATCGGCCGGATCGCGGCGACGTCGCGGGCTGGCTCTTCACCATCGCGCGCCACAAGTTGATCGACCACTGGCGTAAGACCGGCAGCTCGAATGAAGCCACCGTCGTCGATTTCGAGCAGCTGCCGGCGCGGGTGGAGCGGGGAAGCGACCTGATGCTCACCCTGCGCCAGGCGCTGGAGCAGGTGCCGCCCGACCAACGCCGGGCCATCGAGCTCGCCTACTTCGGCGGCCTGACTTACGAGGAAACCGCGGAGCGGCTGCGGCTGCCGGTGGGCACCCTGAAATCGCGCATCCGGTTCGGTCTCCGAGCCATGCGCACGTTGCTGGAGAGCGGCTAGTGCATCCGACCGAGGAGATCCTGCTCGGCGTCGCCGGCGGCGACTCCGACCTGCCGCGCCGAGTGCTGGTCGAAGGTCACCTGGACGGCTGCGCGAGCTGCCGTGCCACGATGGCGGAGCTGACCCTTCCCGGCGGCGCGCTGCTGCGCGGCCTCGACGGCCAGGCCCCGCCGTCCGGTCTCTGGCAAGGGCTCCTCGGGCGCATCGCGCGGCTCCCCCAGGCGCCGCCGGCCCCCGGCGCGGCCGCCGCACCCGGGGCGCCGCCGGTCCGCGCTCTCGACCCCGAGGTCGCTGCGATGCCGCTGCCCACGAGCGTGCGCTGCGAGCTACCGGCGCTGGCGACCGTGCGGCGCTTCCCCTGGCGCTGGGCCCTCGCCCCGGGTGCCTGGTACGCGGAGCTGGCGCGCGATCCCTGGACGCGCAGCGTGCTCTTGCTCGGCTATCTCGCGCCGCGCAGCTTCCTGCCCGCACACCGCCACCTGGCCCAGGAAGACGTCCTCGTCATGGCCGGCGGCTTCGACGACCGCCAGGGCCGGCACGAAGCCGGCGAGTACGCGATCTACGAAGCCGGCAGCGAGCACCGCCCGGTCACCGAGCCCGACGAGGAATGCTGGTGCCTCGCCCGCCTCGAGCAGCCCAACCTCCTCCTCGGCTGGCGCGGCTGGCTGCAGCGGCTGGCTGATTGAGCGCGGAAGCCTGCAAGCCGGCCGCGTGGCCATGGGCGGCGCTTGCCTCGGCGGCCTCCCTCGGGGGAGACCTGGGTTCAAGGTGAAGCGACCCAGTTCTCCGTGCGCAGACCCTGAATCCGCTCGAACTCTCTGAGGTTGTTGGTCACTAGGATCAGATCGTGCGTGATCGCCTGGGCCGCGATCAAGCTATCGAAATCGCCGATGGGGCAGCCGCGGCGGGACAGGTCAGCACGCAAGCGCGACCCGACCAATGCATCGTCTTGCTCGAAAGGGAGGATCTGCATCGGGGACAGCAGGGCATCGAGCCTGGCGTGGGCCGCCTCCGGTGCCTGGCTCCCTTCGGCCCCCTGTCGCAGCTCGAGCACCGTGATGACGCTCAGCGCCACTGCCGCGGGGCCGAGAGCACGCAGGCGCGCCAGCACCTCCGGCGGACGATCCTTGAGAGCGTAGACGCAGATGTTCGTGTCGAGCAGATAGCTCACGGCTCGAGCTTCTCACGCAGCTGTCTCACTTGAGGGGGGCGTTTGAAATCCTCGGGCATCCCTTCGAAGGCGCGCCAGAAGTCGGCCGGCCACTCCACGCGCGGCAGGAGCTTGAGGACTAAAGAGTCGCCTTCGCGGTGAATCTCGACCTCCTCCGTACCCGGAGGGAAGCGGAATCCCTTGGGGAGTCTCACGGCTTGGCTGTTCCCACTCCAAAACACCTTGGCACTGGGCATTTCGGCTCCTCCCTCCGACGCGCGACGAAGCTCTGCGCCGAGGCTTTCAGCCCACCGGGGGCACTGAGAGTATATACGGGTATATACAGACCTTTCAAGGAATGCCTGCGTGCTAGCATCCGCGCGTGTCCCAGGCCGATCCGTCCCGGCAGCCGCCGACTTCGCTCGCCAGCCATCCGGAGTCGGTGCCCGCGGCCCGGAACGCGGAGGGTGGCGACTACTTCGAGCGCGAGTACTTCCAGCTCCATCCCGGCAAGCGCAGGTACCTCGATTACCTGATCCGTCTGCTGCGCGCCCACGGCGTCGTGCACGGGCGTGTCCTCGACATTGGCTCCGGCTACGGCTTCTTCCTCGAGGCCCTCGAGAAAGCCGGCTACGAACCGCACGGACTCGAGCTCTCGCCGCACGCGGTCGCCGCCGCCCGTGAACGCACGCCGGCGACGATCGTGACCGGCGGCGCGGAAGATCCTTTCCCGTTCCCGGACGATTACTTCGGCGCCATCACCCTGCTCGACGTCATCGAGCACCTGGACCGCTACCCCGACACGCTGGCCAGCTGCCGCCGCACCCTAGCCCCTGGAGGCAAGCTGATCGTCATCACCCTCAACGCCGGCAGCCTTGCCCGTCCCATCCTGGGCCGCCGCTGGAGCTTCCATCTCGATCCCACCCACGTCCACATGTTCTCCGCCGCCCGTCTCCGCGAGGCCCTGGCGGCGGCCGGCCTCAGCCTCGAGACCCTCACCACGATCTCCAACTTCTGCAACGTCGGCGAAGGCAACCCGATCTTGAAGCCCCTCCGCCGCATCGGCCGGGTAGTCACGACCCCCTGGTTCGGCGACTCCCTGCTGGCGGTAGCGCGCCGCGACTGAATCCCTGGCCGCCAGCCGGCTCTCGGCGCCTCACGGGCGGCCGGGTGGGGCCGCCGCCGCCATCGCAGGCGCTTGCGCCAGCAGCGCTTTTACAGGTATCATTGTGATCCAATTAGAAGAGTTACCAAAAGAAAGGAGAGCTCTGATGAAGGCGAGGACTGCCAAGACCCTGGTGCTGAGTAAGGAAACCCTGAGGAATCTCGAGGAGCTGTCCGGGAAATCGCTCCAGGAAGCCGCAGGCGGCACGTATACCTGGAGCTGCAGCTGCAATTGTAGCGGGGGTCAGAACACGAAGACTTGTTGCCTCTAGGCCGGTAGGGCGAGGCAAGCCTTCACGAGGTCCGTGCGCCTGGCCGCGGCGCGAACGTTTGTCACCGATCGAGCAGCCTGACTACTCTCTGAGGCGTTCGAGTGCTCAGGTCGGATGGATCCGGCGCACCTCGATCCGGCCTCCATGCCTCAGGAAAGGACAGCTCCTGGCGAGGCCGAGTGCCTCCTGGTCGCTCGACGCGTCGATGACGAAGAAGCCGTCAGGCGCATCCCGCAAATCCATCGGAGGCAGCGCGGCGACTCGGGAGGACTTGACGACCCAGCCGACCATGTCGAGCTTCTCGCCAACGACGAAGTGCCTGACGCCGAGCTGGTGCCGGGCCCACGCGGCGGTCTCGGCGGTCAAGCGGGCATCCGACCATCGCTCCCGGTTGAAAGCGGTGCCTTCGCGCAGCATCAGCAGATAGGTCGGCACGGCCGGCGGATGGCCACGGTGGCCCCCCTGCCGGCCCAGCAAGAAACCGGCGAGAAGCAGCGCCAGGCCGGCCGCAACGGCCCCGCCGAGCCGCCAGGGGTTGGGCCGTGGGCGCGCCGCCGCCAGCCAGCCTCTCTCGTGGAGCGCGGCCACTACGCGAGCTTCGAGACCCTTGGGAGGGGCCAGCTCCCGGGGCAGGCGTTCCAGCTCCCGTTGCAGCTGCTCTTCAGGACCGTTGTCGTCTTCAGTACTCATCGGTGAGGACTCCCACGCGGCCGTTCATGGCTTGCCGCCGGCCCAGTAGGCGCGCAGGGCGCGGCGCGCGCGCGACAGCTGACTCTTCGACGTGCCAGCGTCGATTCCCAGCTGGCCGCCGATCTCTTGGTGGGTCAGACCCTCCACATCGTGGAGGATGAAGACTTCACGATAGCCGTCAGGTAGCTCCCGGATGGCGCGCTCGAGATCGATCCTCTCCGGACCTTGGCTCGGAGGGCTCCCCGGATCGGCCGCCGGGGTCCCGGCGCTCGCCACATCTCGGCTCGCGGAGCGGAGAACCTCGCGACTGCAGTTGACGGCGATGCCGAGAAGCCAGGTGCGCAGGCTCGACCGCCACGAGAAGCTGCCGAGCGCGCTCGCGGCGCGTACCCAGGTCTCCTGCACCACGTCGTCGGCGTGGCGCCCGGAGCGCCCGAGGAGGCGCAGCACGAGAAGGTACATTGCCGGCGTGTGCCGCTGGAACAGCGCGCGAAATGCCGCCTGGTCGCGATCGGCAAGGAAAGCCGCTACGAGTGATCTGTCATCTCGCGTCGTCAGATGGGCTCCTGCCGGTGATGAGTGGCGTGCAAGCGGTCGAGGGTTGCATGAACCGCTTCACCGGCAGCAATCCGCCGGAAGCGATCCGCCACCGGGAGGCGATTCGCCGAGGCCCCGGCGCTGGCTGGCCGGCGTGCAACCCTTCGCCGGTTCCCGGCCACTCACTCGACGATGACGCACCAATCATGACCTCGGAGGTGACCGATGCACCCAGCTCGAGCAGCTTCACTTGCGATCGCCTTGGCTTGCGTTTCGCCGGCGGGCCAGCTCCTTGCACGCAGCTCTGTGGATCTCTCGACGGTGCGCCACGTCGACAGCACAACGCCGCGGGATGTCCAGGTAGCGCTGGCCCTCGCCGCGGGTCCTCCGGTCAGCCAGGGAGCGGCGGTGTACATCCTGGGTGCCACGGGCTATGTCAAGGCTCGCGAAGGCACGAACGGATTTACCTGCCTCGTCGAACGGCTACGGGCGGACTCGATAGCGCCGACATGCTTCGACGCCGAGGGTAGCGCGACGACGCTGAAGGCGCTCTTTTTCAGGGAGGAGCAGCGGGCGCTCGGAAAAGACGATGGGCGCATCGCGTCGGAGATCGAAGAGGGTTACAAAACAGGCCGGTTCCTGGCGCCGCGAAAGCCGGGAATCGCCTACATGCTGTCGGACTATAACTACCTTTTCGATCCCGAGTCAAACCGTATCTTTCATTTCCCGGGTCACGTGATGTTCTACGCTCCTTATCTGACCGCCAAGGACATCGGTACCGGTCCAGGCGCGCCCGATCTCACCTACCCCGGCCGGCCGGACAACTTGATGGTGGTGATCCCCGCCCGGCCGCACGAGCATCGGCCATGATCAGCGCACTGAGCCGAGCCATGCCGCGAGAGTCAAAGACCACCGCCCGGTACCGCTTCACCCGCGTCGAGAACGAACGCCTCGCGGCGTCGAACGCCGCGCCCCTGGCCGTCCAGTGCGGGCACCGGCCGGGGCCGTTCCTCGTCCTCCGCGTCCGGGGCCGCGCCATCATCGTCGACGAAGCCAGTATCGAGCGGATCGATGGCGCCGCCAACTACGTCAGGTTTCACGTCGGGATGGAAAAGCACCGCGTGCGTGGAACGCTGAAAGACCTCGAGAAGGTCCTGCCCCCGCAGTTCGTGCGGTCGCACCGCTCCACGATCATCAACGCCGCCGCCGTCCACGAGTTCGTTCGCACTCCCTTCGGGGACCTCATCGCCGTGCTCCGCAGCGGCGCTCGCCTGACGGTCGGCCGGACGTTTCGCCGCAGCGTGGAAGCGGCCTTCGCCGTCAGGCTGTAGACGCACCTCCGGCGTCCGCCAGCTCTCGCCGCCGGGGTCGTGACCCTCGCGGCCCGGGCGGGCTTGTCTCGGCAGGAGGTTTCATCTAATCTCGGCCACATGGACATGAATGGGCCCGTCCCGGCGGAACCTGCCTCTGCATTCATCGACGAGAAGATCAAGGAGCTTGGGGACTGGCGCGGCAAGACGCTCGCGAGAGTGCGCGCAGTCATACACGCGGCAGACCCTGAGATCGTCGAAGAGTGGAAGTGGATGGGGACTCCCGTCTGGTCCCACGGCGGCATCGTCTGCACGGGAGAGACGTACAAGAAGGTCGTCAAGATGACATTTGCCAAGGGAGCTGCGTTGAAGGACCCTTCAGGTCTATTCAACTCCAGCCTCGACGGGAATACCAGGCGCGCCATCGACATCCACGAAGGCGACAAGATCGATGAGGCGGCCTTGAAGGATCTCATCCGCGCTGCAGTGGCGCTCAATCTCGCGGGCAAGAGCAAGCCTTCCAGGATCTCGTCGCCCAGCCGGACGTGAGGCTCTCGCCTGCACAGGGGTCTGGGCTCTCACATGGCGGGTTCCCTAAGATCGTCATGAACAACGAGACAACCCCGCTCGCCGCGACGCCGCCGCCGCCACGAGCCGAGGCGATGTTCCCGGTGCTGACGGCGGCTCAGCTCGCACGCTTCGCTGCACACGGGACGCGGCGCCCCATCGCCCGCGGCGACCTGCTGTTCGAGGCGGGCGAGGCGAGCGCGCACTTCTTCGTGATCACCGCGGGCGAGGTGGAGCTCGTCCGGCCGGCCGGCGTCAGCGAGACGCGGGTGGCGGCGCTCCGGGCCGGCCAGTTCACCGGCGAGGTCTACCTGCTCTCCGGCCGCAGGACGCTCATCCGCGCGCGGGTGACCGAGCCTGGGGAAGTGATCGAGCTCGATCGCGAGCGGCTGCTGGCGCTCGTGCAGGTCGACTCGGAGCTGAGCGAGGTCCTGATGCGGGCCTTTATCCTCCGCCGCGCGGAGCTCATCGCGAAGGGGCTCGGAGACGTCGTGCTGGTCGGCTCGGATCACTGTTCCGGCACGCTGCGGGTCCGCGAGTTCTTGATCCGCAACGGCCACCCGCACACCTACATCGATGTCGACAGGGACGAGAGCGTCCAGGAGCTGCTGGACCACTTTCACGTCCAGGCCGCCGACGTGCCCGTCGTCATCTGCCGCGGCGAGGTGGTGCTGCGCAACCCCACCAACGCCCAGATCGCCGAGTGCCTCGGCCTCAACGACGCCATCGACGCGACCCACGTCCGTGACCTGGTCATCGTCGGCGCCGGGCCCTCCGGGCTCGCCGCGGCGGTCTACGCAGCCTCGGAAGGGCTCGACGTGCTGGTCTTGGAGTCGACCAGCCCTGGCGGCCAGGCCGCCGCGAGCTCGATGATCGAGAACTATCTGGGCTTCCCCAACGGCATCTCGGGCCAGGAGCTGGCGGCTCGTGCCTACAACCAGTCGCAGAAGTTCGGGGCGCAGGTGGCGGTCGCCCGCGGCGCCGCACGCCTCCACTGCAGCCGCAAGCCCTACGCCCTGGAGGTCGACGACGACAGCCGTATCCCCGGACGCACGGTGATCATCGCCACCGGGGTCGAGTACCGACGGCTCTCCATCGACAACGTCTCGCGGTTCGCGGGCGCCGGGGTCTACCACGGCGCGACGTTCATGGAGGCGCAGCTGTGCCGCGACGAGGAGGTGGTCGTCGTGGGCGGGGGCAACTCCGCCGGCCAGGCGGCGGTGTTCCTTGCCCAGACCGCCAAGCACGTCCATCTGTTGGTGCGGTCGGGGGGACTTGCCGAGAGCATGTCGCGTTACCTCGTACGCCGCATCGAGGGGAGCCCCGCCATCACCTTGCACTTGCGGTCAGAGATCGTGGTCCTCGAGGGCGATCGCCACCTCGAGCGCGTGCGCTGGCGCGACTCGCAGCGCCAGGCCGTCGAGACCAGCGACATCCGGCACGTCTTCGTCATGACCGGCGCCGTCCCCAGCACGGTGTGGCTGGCGGGCTGCTTGGCTCTCGACGCGAAGGGGTTCATCAAGACGGGGCCGGCGCTGTCGCCGGAAGACCTCGCCGCCGCGAGCTGGCCGCTCGCGCGCGGTCCGTACCTGCTGGAGACCAGCCTGCCCGGGGTGTTCGCGGTGGGCGACGTGCGCGCGGGCAACATCAAGCGGGTGGCGTCGGCCGTCGGCGAGGGGGCGATCGCTGTCGCCCTCGTGCACCAGGTGCTCCACGAGTGACACGAGCCTGCTCGCAGGCTTCGGATTGCTCACCGCCGTCGAGGGCAGCCGGCAGCGCGTGCGGCCACCTTATGTGATCAGAGCAGAGCCCAGTCCTCCGGCGGTGTAGTGATGTTCCGCACCAGGTCCTCGGGCTGAGCCATGCCCGCGCGTACGGTCGGCGGCGGCGGCCTCGGGGCAGCCGCCTGCGGCGCCACCACGACCCCGGGACGAGTGGCCGCCCGGTAAAGGGCGATCACTCCATAGACGACCAGCAGCGCAGTGAGGATCAGGGCGAGGACTTCGAGGATGGAGCCCACGAAGAGATCGATGGTGTTGCTCAGGATGAACTCTCTGGCCAGCAAGAAGAGGGTGGCGGCTTGTCCGAGCGCGCACCACAGGACGATCCCTCCCGCCGCCAGGAACATGATGACATAGCCTTGAGTGTCGACGCCGGCAACGCCGCCGGTGGTGACCTGCACCTCACGCTGCAGCAACCCGTAGAGCAGAGGTGCCAAGACCACGAGCCCCGCGAACAGACTATTCAGCAAGGTATAAGAGTCCCTGGTCATCAGCTGGGGATGCTCCGGGAAGATTGAAAGACCGAGCAGCGTGCCCAGCAGCGCGCCTGCGATGGTCACGTTGGTGCCCCAGCTGTTGCGATCCCACTTTGAACTGCCCATAGAGGCCAGGAGGCCGACTGGAGGGTTACGTGTCCGGAGGCGAACGATCGTGATGACGACGACGAGGAGAGCCACCACAAAACAGGACGCCACGGTCACGCCAGCGAAACGGATGGGCTTTTCAGGAATTGTGACCTCTTCCTGGACGGGGAGACTCTGCGCGGCGACACAAGCGGCGGGTTTGGACGTGCAGGTCAGCACCGTCGAGCTGACCGCGAGGAATCCCGTGGCCGGCAGCGCCGGCGGTTGATCGCACCAAGCAAGCTTCGCCACCAGCAAACAGATGTGGTCAGAAGGGCCGCGAAGCTCGCCGACACACTTTTTCGAAAGCTCGATGCCCTCAACCTCGAGCCTCCTCCCCAGCCGGTCTTGCGCCGTCATGCTGAGGACGACCCGCGCAGCGCTCTTCGTGTCATTGCGCAGCAAGATCCACCCTCGGACCTGCTTAGCATCCTTCTCGCTCCACTCCAGCCTGACTGCGGGCGCCTTGGTGGGACGGACGATCTTCACTGCCGGGCCAGGCGCTGAGCCGCCGCCGCCGGTATGGGCGTTCGTGGCCGCACCTCCAACTGGGGAGCCGGCCACCGACGTGACGTGACCGACCGGCGCCGCGGCACCCGGTGCCGGAACAAGTTGCGGCAGCAGGCCGGCGGCCGCGGCGGTGACCAGCGCCACCGACATCATGCTGATTGGCTGTGCCATGGCTCCATCCTCCGGCGGCCGTCCGGCAGCTCGCCGGCCGGCGAACGGGTCCACCGTTCGACGGCGCGGTCGCGCCGCCACCACCTTGCAACACCGCCATGGACAGAGACGGACCCGGAACGAGGTTTTCCACGACAGCGGGGCGACGTGGATCCATGGGTCCTGGCCCAGGGATGCGAAGTCGCCACTCCGAGCGTGGCCCCGCTCACCGGCCTTGGACGGAGAGAAAAGGGGCGGCCAGTCCGTCTACACGGCTGTAAGCAGGTGAGCTCGAGCGCATGGAGGCGAAGAAATGGCCAGATCGATGCCAGCCAAGTCCACAGCCAAGCCCTCTCCGGCTGTTCGCTGCTTCACACGGGCGCTCAAGAACGCTCGGTATTTGCAGCAGATGGCCCCCCAACTGTTCGCGAGGGACGCCCATGCCGAGGGCTTCGGCACTGGCGTGCCGATCGAGATCCTGCGTGGGCTTCACCGGACCCGGCACGACTCTCCGGTCCTGAGCCGTCACCAGGCAGTCGCGGATTTCCTGCGACAGAACCAACTCCCGGTACCGGCCCGGACTGCCCGCGACCCGCTGTTCAGCGGGACGGTCTACTTCGCCCAGATCACCTTCCAGACTTCCGGTGGCGACCTGTTGATCCAGACCGCCGACATGAACCAGATCGTAGAGTACGCTCAGCACGCCATCGTCCCCATCTCGGAGTACGCCGCGCAGTACGGATCCAACACCGTCACAGTCTCTCCGACCGTGCTCACCTACGCGGCTAGTGTCCCGGCGGGGAGTTACACCGATGGAGACCTCCAGGGGTGGGTCAATGACATGTTCTCGACCAACGGCCTATCAGCCGACTCCTGCATCTTCGTCGTGAGCCCGCAAGGCCTGACTGCCCCGAACGTCGGCGAGAACTCCGGCTACCACGGCAAGGCCAACATCCCGTACGTCGTGGCCGGCGTCTTCGCCACCGGGCTGACCCTCGACGACAGCCCCGATGCCTACGCCATGGTCGTGAGCCACGAGCTCGCGGAGATGATCGTCGATCCCAACGTGGACGGCGCGAACCCCGAGGTCTGCGACGCCTGCGACGTCAACTGCAACAATCTCACGCGCTGCTACTTCGACGCCTCCGACAGCTTCCTTGGCAGCAACCAGGATTCGCCGCCGAGCGGCTTCCCGTTCAGCTATTACACCTGTGCGGTGGTGAGACCGGCGGGCGCTACGGACTGTCCCGCGTCGTCCGCCAACTGCGCCTATGCACCGGTTCTGCAGCAGTGACAGTCATAGCCGGGCCCGGCTCACCCGCACGGCTGAAAGGCGCGGGACCGGCCGGGAGGAGCCCGGCCGGTCCTGGGAGGCGCCGGAGCGCTAGAGCGAGTTGAGGAAGGTGATGATCTGGTTCTTCTGGGTGGTGCTTAGATAGATGTAGTTCTCGATGACCGCCTCGGCCTGGTTGGTGTGGCGCAGGATGGCGTCGTTACGCAGGATGTTCTCGCCGTCGTGCATCAGGCGGTTGCGCGTGCGCATGCCCCAGAGCGGCGCGGTCCGCATCAGGGTCAGCGTGCCGATGCCGCCGTTCTGGACGATGAAGTCGCCCGTCCCCACGTCGTGCAGCATGAAGTCGCCGTACGGGTGGATGTTCATGCTGCCCAGCGCCGCCGGGACGATGAACTGGCCGCCGTTGAACGAGGTGCCCGTCGGCGCGGTGGTCAGCGTCGGCACGTGACAGATGTTGCAGCCGATCTGGCTGAAGAGCGTCGCGCCGGCCCTGGCGTCCGAGGTCGCCGCCAGCACCGTGTCGCGTGGCGGCACCTTCATCGACCGCATGAAGCGGGTGAAGGAGCCGATGTCGGCGCCGAAGGGGTCTGACTGGGTGGCCGGGTCCTGCATCGCCGGGACGCCGTTCTGGGTGTTGAGGTAGGTGACGCTGGTGCCGTTGGAGGTGTTCTCGGTGGGGTTGAGGGGGTTGGTGATCCCCATCTCGTTGAGGTAGGCGTCCGACGCGAAGGAGAGCAGGCTCGCGTGCTGGTTCTTCCAGCCGAAGCGGCCGATCCGCGTCACACCGGAGGCCTCGAGCACCGGCACCCGGATGATGGTGCCGCGCATCGAGGAAGGCTGCGACGACTGGACGGCGGTGAAGGCGCTGTCCGGCAGCGCCTCGACGAAGCCGTCGCCCGCGATGTTCAGGCTGGTGCGGAAGGTGGCCACGTTGTCGGTGCCCAGAGCGCGCACCTGGATCGAGGGATCGATGGCGCGCGAGAAGATCAGCGAGCCACCGGGATGGGGGGTGAAGTTGTAACCGTCGAACGTGCCCGCACGCAGCTCGGTCACCTGGCTGATCGTGCCGCTCACCGGGTTCTGATGGCACTCCCGGCAGGACTGCGCGTTGTAGTTCGGACCCAGGCCATCGGAGATCTGCTCGATCTCGTCGAACTTCGCGCGGTCGGCGTCCATGTTCGCCTGCGCCTCGAAGCCGTTGGTCAGGTTGTCGAAGCCGGCCGGCGCCTCGGTGGTGACCGCGTATACGACCGGGACCGCCACCAGGACCGAGAGCGCGAGCCCGCGCGCCACCAGACGTTTTCTTGTCGACTGCTGCTTCGCCATGTTCGCTCCCCTCCTTTGGGTAGGGGTGAGCCTTCGCCACGGAACGGCGAGCCTCGGCCCTGACCGGCGCAGGCGGCTCCTCTCCCGGACCGCGGGACGGCAGACCCCTCCCCAGCCTGCCGAGCGTGCTCGCGGCGGGAGCTTGCGCCGAAAGGGAGGCCTCGTGACGCCGGGCTCGCGCCCTACGCGCGGCCTGGCGTGCTGTAACGTTCTATGCGACAGGTCACCCTAACAATCCAGGTGCCGGAAGTCGGGAAAAGTGCGCCGCATCGCCGCGGGATCGCCGCGGGATCGTCGCCGCAGCTAGCGCGGGACATTGGCGCCCGACGCGTGGTCGCGTTCGAGCTGCACGCCCTCGCTGGCGAGGTCGACCTTGACGATGTCCGGGCGGAAGAAGAGCGCCAGCGTCCAGTCCGCGACGATGCGCACGCGCCGGCTGAGGCGGGGCATCTGGAAGAGGTAGTAGGTGCGGCGCGCCCACCAGGCCAGGAAGCCGCGCAGCGGCAGCCCGAGCACCGAGCCCAGTCCCCGCGCATGGCCGAGCGAGGCCATGATCCCGAGGGTCTCGTAGACGAAGGGCCGCGGCGGCCTGCCGTCGAGGACCGCGGCGAGGTTGCGGGCCAGCTGCCTGGCCTCGCGGATGGCGTGCTGCGCCAGGTAGGGATAGGGGTGCCCGGCCGGGTCCGGGATCCGCGCGCAGTCGCCCAGCGCCCAGACCTCGGGGCGCTCCTGGCAGCGCATCGCGCCGTCTACGAGCAGGTGTCCGTGGCGGTCCTTCGGCAGTGGCAGCCCGGCGGTCAGCGGGTGCGGCGCGATGCCGGCGGCCAGCACGATCGTCCCGGCCTCGAGGGTCTCGCCGTCGAGGTGGACCTTGCCCGGCTCGATGGCCCGCACCGGGGCCGCGGTGCGGATCTCCGCCCCCTGCCGGGCGCCGAGCACCCTGGCGGCGTAGCGGGCGATCGGCTCGGCGACCTCGGGCAGGATGCGCTCGGTGGCCTGCAGGAGGTGGCAGCGGATCTCGCCGCGCCGCAGCCGCGGATAGTAGCGCACGATCTCGTCGGCGAAGGCGGTCATCTCGCCGAACAGCTCCACCCCGACCAGGCCGCCGCCCACCACCACGAAGCGGAGCAGGCGGCGCTTGCGCTCGGGATCGAGCTCGACGTCGGCGCGCTCGAAGCGCTCGATCATGTGGTCCCGCAGCAGCATGGCGTCCGCCAGGGTCTTGAAGGTGAAGGCCGCCGCCGACCCCGGGATCAGGTCGAGGTTGGTGTGCGCGCCGAGGGCCAGGACGAGCTGATCGTAGGGCAGCTCGAAGCCGGCGCCTTCCGCCGGCGCCGCCAGGACGATGCGGCGTTCGAGGTCGATCGCGCGCACGGTCGCCTCGACGAAGCGCGCCCGGCGCAAGAAGTCCCGCACCGGCAGGGAGCAGTGCCGCAGCTCGAGCGTGCCCGAGAAGGCCTCGAACAGCAGCGGCGTCATCAGGAAGAAGTTGTCGCGGCAGACCAGCACCACCTCGACGTCGGGGCGCCGCGCGCAGCACCGCTCGAGGTGGCGGGCGGTCCAGATGCCGCCGAACCCGCCGCCGAGCACGACGATGCGCGTCAACGCCCTCGCCTCAGACCGGCCCTTGGTGCTGCTAGCCGGTCTTCTTCTCGCCTGGCGGCTGGTGTGGCGGCGGCGGGTGAG
>Ga0209524_1000030_pt1 | contig 14521 bp, 12 predicted proteins | sample JacPinW_OM1H0_M1_FD_187956 | JGI IMG/M metagenome (GOLD analysis project Ga0209524, IMG submission 187956) | Forest soil microbial communities from Algoma, Ontario, Canada - Jack Pine, Ontario site 1_JW_OM1H0_M1 (SPAdes) (version 2) | ecosystem: Environmental > Terrestrial > Soil > Boreal... | reverse complement strand
GCGGCAGCCGGAGATTCCGCGGCTTCCGGGGATCCCGGAAGTCGCCTCGCCCCAGGCTCCGGTGACGCCGGCCGCGGCGCCGATGCCGATGAATCGACGAGCGGTGCCGAGGCATCGGGGCTGGGTGACGCCGACGCCGGCGCCCGGCGCATCCTGCTGGTCGAGGACGACGCCGACACGCGGGAGGCGTTGAAGACGCTGCTCGAGCTCAGCGGCCACCACGTGGCGGTCGCCGCCGACGGCGGCGAGGCGGTGGCGCACGTCGTCGCCTACCGGCCGGACGTGGCGCTGGTGGACATCGGCCTGCCGGAGATCGACGGCAACGAGGTGGCGCGCCGCATCCGCGCGCTGCTGGGCGCCGGCGGCATCTTCCTGGTCGCGCTGACCGGCTACGGCGGCGAGGCCGAGGAGGAGCTGGCGCGCGCCGCCGGTTTCGACGCCCACTTCACCAAGCCGGTCGAGCTCTCCCGCCTCGACCGCCTGCTCCGCACCCGTGGCCGGGCCGGCCAGCAAGCGCCCTGAGCTCTCCTCCGGATCGCCGCCGGATCAGCCGGCGCGCAGCAGGAGGACGGGGACGTCGACGCTGTGCTGGACGCGGTTGGCGGTGACGCCCAGGAAGAGGTCGGCGAGGAAGCGGTGGCCGTGGGTGCTCATCGCCACCAGGTCGCAGCCCTTCTCGCGCACCCAGCGCACGATCTCGTTGACCGGGTCGCCGTAGGCTAGCTCGGCCTGGGCGGGGATGCCCGCGGCCGCGAACTCGGCGCGCACGCTCTCGAGGTAGGCGGTGTCCTCGCGGATCTCCGGGCTGATCGCGTCGGAGCCGAAGGTGCGCGCCGCCCAGCCGGTCGCCACGTGGAGGAGCACGACGCTGCCGCCGGTGAGCTTGGCCAGCCGCTTGACGTGCTCGATGATCGCGCGGTCCGTCTTCGTGGTGTCCAGGGTGACGAGGATGGATTGGTACATGGCGTCGTCTGCCGGGGTTCCTGGTTGCGGGCCTTCGCGGTCGAGCGGGCGGCGCGTGGGCGAGCTCGCGATCAGCCGCCGGCGATCACGTGCCATGCCGTCCTGACCGACTCGGGCAGCCCGAAGATGTCCATGGCGGTGATCAGCAGCGCGCACGCCCAGCCGGCGGCGGCCAGCAACGGGCCGGCCTTCCACGTCCCCATCCGGCGCCGCGAGCTGGCGAACCAGAGCAGCGGGAACATCGCGAACGGGAGCTGCAGCGCCAGCACCACCTGGCTGAGCGTCAACAGGTCGGTGACGCTGCTGTCGCCGCGCAGCCCGATCACCAGCACCGCCGGCAGGATGGCGAGCGAGCGCGTGATCAAGCGCCGCAGCCATGGCTTCAGGCGCCAGTGCATGAAGCCCTCCATGACCACCTGGCCGGCGAGCGTGCCGGTGATCGTGCTGCTCTGGCCGCTCGCCAGCAGGGCGATCGCGAACAGCAGGCTGGCGGCGAAGGTCCCGAGGAGCGGCGCCAGGGTGAGGAAGGCGATCCGGATCCAGTCGCTGGCCGGCGTGAAGGTCACCACCTGGCCGCCGGACACGGTCACCGCGGTCTTGCCGTAGAACACCATCGCCGCGAGCACCAGGATCGCCGCGTTGACGAAGAAGGCCACGGTCAGCGCGGCCGTCGCGTCGATGGTGTTGAAGCGGATCGCCATGCGCATGGACGCCGGGTCCTGCTGCAGCTTGCGGCTCTGCACCAGCGCCGAGTGCAGGTAGAGATTGTGGGGCATGACCGTGGCGCCGATGATGCCGATCGCCACGTACATCATACCTGCCTGGCGCAAGCCCGGCGTCAGCAGCGCGCTGCCCATCTCGAGGAAGTCGGGGCGGGTCGCGGGCAGGACGAAGATCTCGAGGAAGTAGCAGACGCCGATGGTCGCCACCAGCAGCAGCACGACGGCCTCGATGGAGCGCATGCCGAAGCCCTGCAGCGCCAGCAGCAGCAGCACGTCGAGGCCGGTGATGACGACCGCCCAGAGCAGCGGGATGTGGAAGAGCAGGTTGAGCGCCACGGCGCTGCCGAGCACCTCGGCGAGATCGCAGGCGCCGATCGCCACCTCGCAGAGCAGCCAGTTCGGCCAGCGGCTCCAGCCGGGGAGCCAGTCGCGGCAGCACTGCGCCAGGTCCTTGCCGGTGACCACTCCCAGGCGGGCGGCGATGACCTGCATCACGATCGCCATGGCGCTCGCCAGCGCCACCACCCACAGCAGCGCGTACTTGAACTGGGCGCCTCCCTGCAGGTCGGTTCCCCAGTTGCCGGGGTCCATGTAGCCGACGCTGACCAGCAGCGCCGGCCCGACGAAGGCCCGCCAATGGCGCCAGAACCCCTCGTCGGGGCGCGGCACCGCCACCGTCGAGTGCATCCCCTCGAGCGAGCGATGGCCCGGGGAGGCCGGCCGCGGGAGGTCGGGGCTCGGGGCGTCGGGGGTCGTCTCGGGGATCATGGAGGAGGGCTCGGCGGGCGCCTTCGAGGCTTCAAAATATTAAATCACAGGAGCCAAAATGGCGCAAGGCGAAGGGAGCCGGGGGCAGGTCCGAGCCGGACGAGGAGCGGTCCGACGAGGATCAGCGAGGGATGGCGGCGTGGATGCGCCGCGCCGCCCTGGCGCCGATGACCAGGGGCGGGTGGCCGGCGGCGAGCAGGGTCACCGCGTCGGCGGCGGCGTCGTGGCTCTCGACGAGCACCAGGCTCCCGGGCACGAGGCCGTGCTCGTCGGCGAACTTCAGGAACTGCGGGTCCTCGGACTCGACGCGGGCGACCTGGACCTCCTGGCCGGCGGCGAAGTCGGCCAGGGTCTGCACGTGGCGGTGGACGACCGCCCCGGCGGCGTCGGGGATGGGATCGCCGTGGGGGTCGGCGGTGGGGTGGCCGAGCAGGTCGTCGATCCGTTGCAGCACCTTCTCGGAGACGGCATGCTCGAGGACCTCCGCTTCCTCGTGGACCTCGCTCCAGTCGAGTCCCAGCGCCTTGACCAGGAAGAGCTCGACCAGGCGGTGGCGGCGGAGCACGTGCAGGGCCAACTTCTCGCCGCTGCGGGTGAGCCGGACGCCGGAGCGGGGCTCGTAATGGACCAGGCGCTCCTCGTCCAGGGCCTTCACCATGGTGGTCACGGTGCCCGGCACGACGCCCATCACCGCCGCGAGGCGGCCCATCGGCACCAGGCGCTCCGGCGAGCGCTGCTGCTCCATGTACAGCCGCTTGACGTAGTTCTCGACGGTGCTGCTGGGCATCGGCGGCCAGTCTAGTCCCGCTTCGCGCGGCAGGCAATCGCGGGGCGGCCGCCCGCTCGCCCGGCTCGCCCGCCAGTCCCGGGCCCCGTCGCTGCCCGCGGGTCGAGGATCAGTCTGTCCTGCCTTCCGCCTTCTGCCGTCCTTGCCGTGCGCGCGGCGAACCTGATACATAGCCTTCTGCGGCGCCGTTTCCCCGATGCCCTTCCTATCCCCTCCACGATGCTCCGACCGCCTCGGCTCGCCGGGGGGCCTGGGCGGTCTGGGCGGCCTGGTGATGGCCATGGCGCTGGCAGCTGTAGCCATCATGGTGCCCGCTCCGGCGCTGGCGCAGGACAACTACGAGATCCAGGTCTACGGCGCCGACACGGTGGCGCCCGGCAGCACCATGGTCGAGCTGCACAGCAACTTCACCTTCCGCGGCGGCAACGAGGCCGAGCAGGGGGTGCGCCCGACCGCGCACGCGCTGCACGAGACGCTCGAGGTGACCCACGGGTTCTCGCCGTGGTTCGAGGCCGCGCTCTACACCTTCACCAGCGCGCAGGCGGGTTACGGGTGGGACTGGGTGGGCAATCACCTGCGCCTGCGGGGACGGGTGCCGGCGGCCTGGGACTGGCCGGTCGGCCTCAGCCTGTCGACCGAATTCGGCTACCAGCGGCGGGTGTTCTCGGCCGACACCTGGACGATCGAGCTGCGGCCGATCGTCGACAAGAAGCTGGGGCGCTGGTACCTCGCCTTGAATCCGACGCTCGACCGTTCCTTCCACGGCCCAGGCACCGCCCAGGGTGTGGTCTTCTCGCCGAACTTCAAGGCGGGCTACGACCTCACCAGGAAGATCAACGCGGGGATCGAGTACTACGGCACCCTGGGGCCGCTCTCCGGCTTCGATCCGGTCGCCCAGCAGCAGCACCAGATCGTGCCGTCGCTCGACCTCGACCTCGGCCCAGCCTGGGAATTCAACTTCGGGGTCGCCTTCGGCTTGACCCATGCGACCGACCACCTGCTGGTCAAGATGATCCTCGGCCGCCGTTTCGGGGGCGGCGGAGGCTAGAGTGGACACCAGGGCGAAACGTCTGCCTCAATCTCGGCGCAAGGCGCTCATCGGGTCGACGCGCGTGGCGCGCCAGGCCGGCACGCCGGCGGCGACCGCCGCGGCCAGCGCGAGCAGCAGAGGCGCCGCGGTGAAGGCGGCCGGATCGAGCGCGCCGATGCCGTAGAGCAGGCTCGCCACCCAGCGGGCCAGTGCAAGGGCGGCGAGCGTGCCCGCTACCGCGCCGGCGGCTGCCAGGGAGGCCGCGCGCCCGGCGATCAGGCGCAGCACGTCGGCGCGGCGGGCGCCGAGCGCCATGCGCAGGCCGATCTCCTGGGTGCGGAGCGTCACCAGGTACGACATGACGCCGTAGAGGCCGACCGCCGCCATGAGCAGCGCGGCGGCGGCGAAGAAGCCGAGGAGCGTGGCATCGAAGCGCCGCGGCGCCAGGCGGTCGGCGAGCAGGCGCTCGACGGTCGAGGTCCAGGCGATCGGCTGGTCGGGATCGAGGCGATGGACCTCGAGGCGCACGGCGGCGGCGAGGGCCAGCGGATCGCCCTTGGTGCGCAGCATCACCATCAGGCTGCGGCGCGGATACTGCGCCTCCGGCAGGAACGACTCCAGCCAGGGGCGAGAGCCCGGCGCCGCGCGGTGGCTGTCGGCGACGACGCCGACGATCGTCAGCCAGGGGCTGGAGGCGTCGCGCCGCCCGTAGGCGATGTGCTGGCCGACCGCGTTGCCGGCCGGCCAGAAGCGCTGCGCCATGCTGGCGTTGACGATCACGGCCGGCGGCGCCGCGGGTCCGTCCGCGGCGGTGAAGGCGCGGCCCTGGAGCAGTGGCAGGCCGAGAGCGCGCAGCGCCCCGGGAGTGATCGCGTCGCGGGTGAGCGGCTCGGCGACGTAGCCGCTGTCCGCCGGCCGGCCGGCGACGGTGAAGGAGCCGGCGGCGTTCGGCAGCGGTCCCAGCAGCAGGCTCTCGATCGAGCCCACCGCCCGCACTCGCGGATCGGCCCGCAGGCGCTCCTCGAGGCGGTCGAAGAACTGCGGCTGCGCGGTGCCCTGGGAGTAGCGGGCCGCGGGAAGCGAGACCCTGGCGCCCAGCAGGTGGTCGGGGCGGAAGCCGGGGTCCAGGCCCTCGAGGCGCAGCAGGCTGTGGAGCAGCAGGCCGGAGCCGGTCAGCAGCACGACCGCGAGCGCCAGCTGCGCCGCCACCAGCGCCTGGCGCAGGCCGTGGCTGCCGGCCGCGGCGCCGGCGGTGCGCTGGCGCAGCCCCGCCAGGAGATCGTGCCGCAGCGATCGGAGAGCCGGCGCGAGCCCGGCCAGCAGGCCGGCGGCGGCGCAGGCGGTGAAGGCAAAGAGGGCGGCCCCCGGGTCGAGGCGCACGCCGCGCAGCGGCTCGAGCTCGGCCGGTGCGAGCGCCGGCAGGCCGTGCACCGCCCAGGCCGCGAGCAGCAGGCCGAGAGCCCCGCCGAGCAGGGAGAGCACCAGGCTCTCTGCCAGCAGCTGGCGCACCAGCCGGCCCGGTCCCGCCCCCAGCGCCAGTCGCGCCGCGATCTCGCGCTGGCGGGCGACGGCGCGGGCGAGCTGCAGGCTGGCGACGTTGGCGCAGGCCACGAGCAGCACGCCCAGCACCGCCGCGGCCAGCACCAGCAGGCCGCCGCGCACCGGCTCCGCGGCCTGGTCCCGCAGCTTGACCAGCACCGTGCCGGCGCGCTGGTCGGTGCTCGGGAACTGCTCGCCGAGACGGCGATTCAAGGCATTCAGCTCGGCGGTTGCCTGGGCGAGGCTGAAGCCCGGGCGCAGGCGGGCGGCGACCGAGAGCCAGATGGAGCTGCGGCTCGCGTGCAGCTCTGGAGCCGGAGCGAGCGGCACCCAGAGCTCCTGCTGGCGGTCCGGGAAGGCAAAGGCCGCGGGCATCACGCCGATCACCACGTAGGGCTGGGCGTTGATCTGCAAGCGGCGGCCGACGATCGTTCCGTCGGCCCCGAAGCGGCGCGTCCAGAGGTCGTGACCGAGCACCACGACACGGTCGTTGCCAAGGACGTCCTCGCCCTGCGCGAAGGTGCGGCCAAGCGCGGCATGCACTCCGAGCACCGAGAACAGGCTGGCGCTGGCCGCGAGGCCGCGCAGCTGCTCGGGCTCGTCGCCGGCGCCGGTGAGCACGAAGGACTGCCGCTCGAAGGCCGCGGCGCCCGCGAGCGAGGCCGCGAGGCGCCGGGTGTCGGCGAAGCGCGGATAGGACATCTCGTCGCGCGGGAAGCCATGCTGGTGATCGTCCAGCCACACCATCACCAGGCGGTCGGGGTCGCCGAGCGCCGGCTGCCGCAGCAGCACCGACTCGACCACGCTGAACACCGCGGTGCTGGCGCCGATGCCCAGCCCCAGGATCAGCACCGCGAGAGCGGTGAAGCCGGGGTTGCGGCGCAGCATCCTGGCAGCGAAGCGCGCGTCCTGCAGGGTGGCGGCCAGCAGCTCGAAGGGGCGCACGGCAGGGTCTCCTTGCGGGGCGGGACGGGCTCGGTGCCGGGATCGGTCCCGATCTTACTACCGTGAAACTACCGTGAAGAGCGGGTCGAGGTTACAGGCCGGCGCTGGGTGATGAAGGGACGGCTCACGCAGCGGTGTCGTGAATGCGTTGCAGAATGATACTTTGGGCAGCCAAGAGGACCCGGTGGATCCGTTCTGGGCCGGCCGAGAGGGTCGGTTTTCGAGCGGCGCCAGCAGGAGGGAACGCATGGCACTCGTGGTTCTTCTGCGGGGGGTCAATGTTGGCGGTCACAGGACCTTCCGACCCACCACGCTCGTCGAACAACTGAAGCACCTCGATGCCGTCAACATCGGCGCCGCGGGCACCTTCGTGATCCGGCGGCCAGTCACCCGGGCGCAGCTCCGCGCCGAATTGGCACGCAACCTTCCCTTTGAAGCCGAGATCATGATCTGCCAGGGCCGCGAGATTGTCAGGCTGATGTCTCGGAATCATTTCGCGGACCAGCCCGTGCGGCCCGACATCGTCCGCTTCGTGAGCGTCCTGTCCCAGCGCCCCCGCTCGGCGCCGTCGACGCCCATCAACCTTCCTCCCAGCGGCGAGTGGCTGTTGAAGATCCTGGCGCGGGACGACCGGTTCGTCTTCGGCGTGTACCGGCGCCAGATGAAGGCCGTCGGCTACCTCGGCACTCTCGACCGGCTCTTCGGGGTCCCGGCCACCACGCGCAACTGGAATACCATCACCGCGATCGCCAAAGTGCTGGGCAACGGCGGGGCCTGAGATCGGCCTCCAGCAGGCCCTCTTGTTGCAGCACGTCGATTGCGTCCTTGTAGCTACCCGGCTGCCGATAGCCCTGGTCGGCGATGACGTGATGGGAGATGTCGAGCACAGACTCGCAGGCGAGGTGAAGATAGCGCTCCGCCAAGTGATGAAGGGACGGCTCACGCACGAACTCTTCGCGGCCTCCGGTCAGGAACCCCCGAAGCTCAGCGAGGTAGGTTTCGAGTGCGTCTAAGCGACTGGACAGCGCGTCCCGATCGACCACCTGGCTCTCCTCGTTCCAGTCGTCGGCGTTGAGCTCGGCGCAGAAGATCGCGCGCCCATTCTCGGTCACCGTGCTCCCGCATCGTCTCGACCCTCAGATCCCGCCATGCCTGCGCGTCGCGGCATAGGACGAGGCGCCCGGTCGAGAGAACCTGGTGCCGGAGCAGCTCGGGCGCCTCGTCGAGCAAGACGACGTCCACCCGCCCTTCGGGTGCGAGGTCGGCCAGGGCGACCGCGACGGAGACCTGGAGGGAGCGACGAGAGACCCCTCCCTGGGAAGGCAGGATCGCCACGTCGAGATCGCTGTCTGGCCTGGCCGAGCCGCTCGCCCGCGAGCCGAAGACGGCCAGGGCCGCAATTCCCGGGATTCCTTCCACGGCACGGGCCAGGTGCTCGTCGAGCTCAGTCATTGTGGGATCGTAGCATCCGGAGCGAGGCGAGGGGCGGTTGCTGCTCGGCGCCACGCTGCCCTAGGCGCTCGGCTTCAGCTTCTCGAGGGTACGGGTCGCGACGGGCCGTTGGGCTCTTGCGGGTTGAGTCCCACGGGGCAGAGCGAGCCGCGGACCTGCCCGCCCTGACGCGCGGGGTCGCGACGGCGGCGCTGCACGAGCCGTCTCCGGGACGGTCAGAGTGGTTTCTCGCGCCTCGCGCAGGTCTACTCGTAACGCAACGCCTCGAGCGCATCGACGCGGGTAGCCCGCCGCGCCGGCAGCCAGGTGGCGAGCAAGGCAACCGCGGCGAGGACGACCGCCAGGCCGCCGTATGTCCATGGGTCGGCGGCCCGGACTTCATAGAGCTGACCTGCCAGCAGCCGGCCGAAACCGTATGCGCCGGCTAACCCGAGCATCAGGCCCGCCGCCACCAGCTTCATCCCCTGACGCACGATCATCCGCACCACCGCGGCACGCTGGGCGCCCAAGGCCATGCGGATGCCGATCTCGTGTACCCGCTCGCCGACCGCATGGCTGACCATCCCGTAGACCCCGACCATCGCCAGCACGACCGCTAGGGCGGCGAAGACTCCCAGCAGCAAGGTCTTGACGCGGTTCTGGGCGAGCGCCGACCAGACCACTTGCTCGAGCGCCTGCACACGGTCGAGCGGAAGGCCCGGGTCGAGGTCCTGGACGGCGTGCCGAATCGCTCCGGTCAGCCCCTGCGGCTCGGTTGCGGTGAGGACGACCAGCGTGGCGCTCGCGGTCGCGATCTGGAGCTGCGGGATGTAGATAGCCACTTGCGGCTTGACGCCGACGTCGGTGTCGCGCACGTCACCCACCACTCCGATCACCTGCCACCATTGCGCGTCCGGCCTCGTCGGCAGGCGTCCGAAGGTGATGCGCCGGCCCACCGGGTCCTGTCCGGGCCACAGCCGGGCCGCGGTGAAACGGCTGACAATCGTCACCGGCAGACTCTCGAGGTCGTCCCGTTCGCTGAAGCTCCGGCCCTCCAAGAGCGGGATCCTCATCGCGGCGAAGTAGTCCGGGGTGACCAGGCTGCCATGGCCGCTGTGGTCCTCGCCTGGCGCGCGCGGGCTCCCTTCGGCCGTGACCTCGACGAATTGACCGCCCTGGGCGAGCGGCAGCGCATCGATCGCGGCCGCTTGCACTACCCCCGGCAGTGCGCCGATGCGCTGCAACACTCGCTGGACGAATGCCGCCTGGAGCGCGGGCTCGGGATATCTCGACGCGGGCAGGGAGAGCCTGGCGGTGATCACGCCGCGCGGCTGGAACCCGACATCGACCGCCTGCAGCCGCCTGAAGCTCTGGATGAGCAGGCCCGCGCCGACCAGCAGGGTCAGCGCCAGCGCCAGCTCGCCAGGCACCAGGATCCGGCGCGCCCGCGGACCGCGCCGGCCACCCATCATCGCCCGCGACCCTGTCCGCAGCGAGCCATAGAGATTCCTGCCGGTCGACGCCAGCGCCGGCACCAGACCGCACAGAGCTCCCGTCACGACCGAGACCACCAGGGTGTAAGCGAGGACCCGCGCATCGATGCCGATCGCTTCGGTGCGCGGAAAGACGTCAGGATCGAGAGCGACCAGCGACCGCGTTCCCCACCGGGCGACGAGCAGCCCGAGCGCGCCGCCGGCAAGGAAGAGGATCATGCTCTCGGCGGCGATCTGCAACACCAGGCGCCGCCGCCCCGCTCCCAGCGCGGCACGGACGGCGATCTCGCCCTCGCGGGAGATCATCCTGGCAAGCAGCAGGTTGGCCACGTTGACGCAGCCGATCAGCAGCACCACCCAGACCGCGAGCTGCAGCATGTCGAGAGCGGGACGGATGTCCTCGACCGTCAGGTCCTGCAGGCGCATGAGGACCACCCCCCACCCTGTGTCCTCGGCAGGGTATTGCCGCTCGAGCCGCGCGGCGATCGCGGACATCTCCGCCTTGGCGCGCGCGAGGCTCACCCCCGGCTTGAGGCGCCCGAGCACGCCGAGATAGTGAGCGCCGCGGCGCTCCTTGGCATAGTCGAGGGCGAGCGGCACCCAGAGCTGGCTCTTGCCCGGATACTGCAGCGTGAGCGGCGCGACGCCGACCACCGTATAGGAGTTGCCGTCGACGGTGATCCGGCGCTGGACGATCCCCGGATCGCCCCCGAAGCGCTGGTGCCAGAGACCAGCGCCCATGACCGCGACCTTTTCGGCGCCCGGCCGGTCGTCCTCCGGCCCGAGCAATCGTCCGGCGAGAGCTGGCACGCTCAGGGTACGGAAGAAGTCACCGGTCACTGCCGCCCCGGCGAGCGCCTGCGGCTCGCCGCCGCTGCCGGTCAGCGTTAAGCGTCGCCGCCGGAACGCCGCGAGGCTGGAAAAAACCTGATTCCGCGAGCGCCAGTCGTTGAAGTTCGGAGGCGAGCCGCCCATCTCGGGGAACCCCAGCTTGGGCGCGCTCTCGATGACCACCGTGAGCTGCTCCGGGCGCGGGAAAGGGAGGGGCTCGAGGAGCACCCCGTTGATGACGCTGAAGATCGCCGTGTTGGCACCGATGCAGAGGGTCAAGGTGAGCAGCGCCAGCGTCGTGACGCTCGGATGGCGCAGGAGATAGCGCGCGCCGAAGCGTAGGTCCCGCCACACGCTGCTCATGCGGTTTTCCTCCTGGCGCGCTTCTCGTCAATTACCATGAGTGGCAGCATACTTCCTCTCTTGGATGGCCTTCACTGCGGTCCGCTCGCAGGGCGGCGCCGATTGCGCCCCTTGCCGAGCCGCCCAGCAGACGAGCCACTCGCGAGGCAAAGGGACTGGGCGGCAAATGATTGACTCATAACCATGAGTCGATTAGACTACCTCGATGAGTAAACGCCTTCAGGTCCTGGTGGAAGAAGACGAGTTGCAGGAGATCCAACGAGCCGCGCGACGAGAGCGATTGACGGTCGCCGAGTGGGTGCGTCAAGCCCTGAGAGAGGTGCGCAGGCAGCGCCCCCAGGCGAGCTTGGAGCGCAAGCTCGCGGCGATCCGCAAGGCGGCTGAATACGCGGCTCCTACGGCCGACATCGATCAGATGCTGGCCGAGATCGAGCGTGGCTATCAGGGCGGGGTGCGGGAGTGATCTTCATCGACTCGAACATCCCCATGTATGTCATTGGCCGTCCGCATCCTCACCGGGAGGGAGCGCAACGCCTCCTCGAGAGAGCCGCGGTGGCCGGCGAGCGATTGGTCACCGATGCCGAGGTTCTGCAAGAAATCCTTCACCGTTATGATGCCCTGCGCCAGCGGCAATGGATTCAACCCGCCTTCGACGCTCTCCTCGGAGTGGTGGACGAGGTCCTCCCGGTCGAGCTTGCCGACCTCGAGCGTGCCAAGGAACTCCTGCTCTCGAGCCAGCGCCTCTCGGCCCGCGATGCTTTGCATCTGGCGCTGATGCGGCGTCACGGCATCGCCGACATCATGACCTATGACGCCGGTTTCGACGGCCTCGCCGGAGTGCGCCGGCTGCGCGAGTAGCTCTTCGCTCTCGCCCTCAGGCGAGCAGATCCTCGACGTGCACCGGCAGCTTGCGGATGCGTTTGCCGGTCGCGTGATAGAGGGCATTGGCGATCGCCGCCGCCACCCCGACCTCGCCCACCTCCCCGACACCTCGCGCCCCGATCTTCGAGGCGTGCTCGTCATGCTCGTCGACGAAGAAGACGTCGATGTCGCGCGGAATGTCGGCATTGACCGGTAGCATCACACCTGAGAGGTTCTTCGACAGGAATCGCCCATGACGGCGATCCATCACGCTCTCCTCCAGCATGGCGCGCCCGTAACCCCAGATGATCCCGCCGATGACCTGCGACCGCGCCGTGCGCGGGTTGACGATGCGCCCCACCGAGTACCCGGCGACACAGCGGCGCATCCTGGCGAGCCCGAGCGCCTCATCCACCTCCATCTCGACGAACACGGCTCCCCAGGTCAAGATGGCATACCTGGACCGGCTGCCGTTCAGATCGAACGGCGCTCCATCGGGAGCGAAGGCCCCCTCGGCGACGACCTCCGCCACTCCCAGCTCGCCCAGGATGGCGCCCCACCGTTCGGGTGGGACCGCGCCGCTCTTGCCGCCGGCGCCGCTCGCCGCGGCCAGCGTCGCGACCTTGGCCTTGAGCTTCTCCGCGGCGTCCGCGACCGCGGAGCCGACGCACATGGTGGTCGACGAGCCGAAGGTGCCGCCGGTCTCCGGCAGGCTGGTGTCGCCGCGCCGCAGTTCGATCCGCTCGGCCGGGATCCCCAGCACCTCGGCGGCGATCTGCGGCAGCACCGTGGCGGCCCCGTTGCCGATCTCCTGGCATCCCGCCTCGACGGTGACCGCGCCATCCGCCGCGAAGCGGACGCGAGCGTTGGCGGCCATGCGGTTGGCTCCCATGATGGCCGATGCCATACCCCAGCCGATGAGCTTTTCGCCGTCTCTCATGGCACGGGGAGCGCGCGGGCGCCGCGACCAGCCGAAGCGTCGCGCCGCTTCGGCGTACGCCTCGCGGAGCTTCTTGGACGAGAAAGGCTTGCCGCTCAAAGGATCGGCATCGGCGTGGTTGCGCAGGCGCAGCTCGAGCGGATCGACGTCGAGCTGGACGGCCAGCTCGTCCATGGCGCTCTCGAACGCGAACATGCCGGGCCCCTCGTGGGGAGCACGCATCGCCGTGGGCGTGCTGACGTCCGCCTTGACCACCCGCGTGCGCACGAGGAGCGCCGGAGTGGCATACAGACCGCGCGCGCCGGCGTTGCCGAACTCGACGTAGTCGTCGAACTGGGAGGTCAGGCTCGCCGTCTCGTGGACGACGGCGCGGAGAGCGCCGTCACGATCGGCGGCCACCCGCACGCGAGACCGCATCATGGGTTGATAACCGCAGCCGGTGAAGCAGCCCGCGCGTCCGAGCGCGAGCTTGACCGGACGGCCGGTGAGCCTGGCGCCAAGGGCCGCCAGGACCTGGTGGGGCCAGACGGTGCCCTTGGAGCCGAAACCCCCGCCGGTGTACGGGCAGCGGACGTGGACGTTCTCGGGAGGGATCCCGAACACCGCCGACAACCCGTAGCGGACTCCGTACGTCCACTGCGTGGCGTCGTGCACGTCGAGCGTATCGCCGCGCCACTCGGCCACCGTCGCCGGTGGCTCCATGACGTTGTGGTGGCGGCAAGGCGTCATGTAGGTCTCGTCGATCGCCGCCGCCGCATTCTCGAAGGCGGCTTCGACCTCGCCTTTCTGGGCGTCGATCTCCAGGATCGCGAAGCCGTTGCCTTCACTGCCGCCGGGCGGCACGACTTCCCGGCCGTCCTCGAAGGTGGTATGCCGGATCCGCTCATAGGTTGGCCGCAGGCGGGCCGCCCCTTCCGTCGCGGCTTCCAGGGTCTCCGCCAGCACCAGCGCCAGCGGCTCTCCCTCGTAATGGATCTCCGCGCTCTGCATGGGCAGGTGGGATTGACCGAACGGCAGCACCGACGCGGGTCCGAGCTTGGGCACGTCGCGGTGAGTGAGCACCCTCAGCACGCCAGGCACGGCCAGCGCGTTCCGGGCGTCCAGGCCGGTCAAGCGCCCGCGGGCGATCGACGAGGCGACCACCATGGCGTGCAGCGTGCCGGGGGGGACCTCCTCGCCGGCGTACTTCGCCTCGCCGGTGACCTTGGCGCGCCCGTCGTGGCGGGGGATCGGTGCCCCGATGCCCGCGGTGGGCCGATGGTCCTGTCCCACGATCGGGGCGGCAGCCTCTCGCGGCTCGCTCATGCGACACCTCCCGCGGCCAGCAGGGCGCGACGTGCGGCGTGTCTCGCCAGCACCACCTTGAACTCGTTTCCGGCCAGGGGGCGCGCGGCGGCGAGCGCCGCCCCGAGGGCGCGGTCGACGGACGATGCGTCGAGCGTCTGGCCGGCGAGCGCGGTCTCGGCCGGCGTCAGCCGCCATGGCTTCTGGGCCACGGAACCGAGCGCGATGCGCGCGGAGCGGATGCGTGCGCCGTCGCACGCCACCGCGGCGGCGACCGCGACCAACGCGTACTCATAGGACTCGCGCTCGCGCACCTTCAGGTACGCCGAGTGGCGCGAAAGGTCGCCGACAGGCACGCTGTACCCGACGATCAGCTCGCCGCGCTGCAGGCGGTTCTCGATCACTACCGAGGCGCCATCGCCACCGGGGCCGCCCGCCGGGGGCGGATGGGCTCGTGCCGCCTCTTCCTGCGTCAGATAGAAGTCCGTCATCAGGATCTCGCGCGTACCGGTGGGGCCGGCCACGTGCACGGTGGCGTCGAGAGCGGCCAGCGCCACGGCGGGG
>Ga0209524_1000029_pt1 | contig 14738 bp, 9 predicted proteins | sample JacPinW_OM1H0_M1_FD_187956 | JGI IMG/M metagenome (GOLD analysis project Ga0209524, IMG submission 187956) | Forest soil microbial communities from Algoma, Ontario, Canada - Jack Pine, Ontario site 1_JW_OM1H0_M1 (SPAdes) (version 2) | ecosystem: Environmental > Terrestrial > Soil > Boreal... | reverse complement strand
GCGACGCAGTTCGGCGTGCAAGATCCGTGCTCCGCCGGGAGGTGGGCGCCGGGATGTGCGCGCCGGGATGTGGGCGCCGGGAGGTGCGCGCCGGGAGGTGCGCGGGGTGTGCTATCCTCCACCTCCCCTTGGGCCGCGGGTCCTCCCGCCGGCCGCACGTGCCGCACCTCTCCATCGAGGTCAGTCTGTGATCGAGAAACGAGAAGACGTTCGCAACCTGGCGATCATCGCCCATGTCGACCACGGCAAGACGACGCTGGTGGACGCGATGCTCTGGCAGAGCGGTATCTTCGGCGCGCACGAGCACGTCGCCGAGCGGGTCATGGACTCGATCGACCTCGAGCGCGAGAAGGGCATCACCATCATGGCGAAGAACACCGCCATCCTCTATCGCGGCACCCGCATCAACATCGTCGACACCCCCGGTCACGCCGACTTCGGCGGCGAGGTCGAACGCACGCTCGAGATGGTCGACGGCGTGCTGCTCCTGGTCGACGCCTCCGAGGGGCCGCTGCCGCAGACCCGCTTCGTGCTCAAGAAGGCGCTCGAGGCCGAGCTGCCGCCGATCGTGGTGATCAACAAGATCGATCGTGCCGACGCCCGCCCCGGCGAGGTGCTCAACGAGGTCTTCGACCTGTTCATCGATCTCGACGCCGGCGAGGAGCAGCTCGACTTCCCGGTGCTCTACGCGAACGCGCGCGCCGGTCTGTGCCGCCGCACGCCCGACGGTCCGGACGAGACCCTGGCGCCGCTCTTCGAGGCGATCCTGCGCACCGTGCCGGCGCCGTGCTACGACCCGGAGATGCCGCTGCAGCTGCTGATCACCACCCTCGACTGGGACGACTACGTCGGCCGCCTGGCGATCGGCCGCCTGTTCAACGGGCGAGTGCGCAAGGGAGAGGAGATCGCGATCTGCCGCCTCGACGGCGGCTTCACCCCGGCCAAGGTCAGCGTGCTCTACGGCTACGAGGGCCTGCGCCGCATCGAGGTGGCCGAGGCGGGGCCCGGCGACATCGTGGCGGTGGCCGGCCTCGAGGAAATGCAGATCGGCGAGACGCTCTCGGACCGCGAGGACCCCCGGCCGCTGCCGCCGATCCACGTCGACGAACCGACGATCACCATGGTGCTGTCGATCAACGACTCGCCGTTCTCCGGCCGCGAGGGCAGGCACGTCACCTCGCGCAAGCTCAAGGAGCGCCTCGAGCGCGAGCGCCTGATCAACGTCTCGATCCGGGTCGAGCCCACCGAGTCGGCGGACGCCTTCCGCGTCTCGGGCCGCGGCGAGCTGCAGCTCGCCATCCTGATCGAGATGATGCGGCGCGAGGGCTTCGAGCTGTCGGTGGGCAAGCCGCAGGCGATCACCCGCGCGCAGGACGGCGTCGTCCGCGAGCCGATGGAGATGCTGGCGATCGACTGCCCCGAGGAGTTCATCGGCGTGGTGACGCAGAGGATGGGAGCACGGCGCGGCCGCATGATGAAGATGAGCAATCACGGCTCGGGGCGGGTGCGCATGGAGTTCCGCGTGCCGTCGCGCGGCCTCATCGGCTTCCGCACCGAGTTCCTGACCGATACGCGCGGCACCGGCATCATGAATCACCTGTTCGACGGCTGGGAGCCCTGGCAGGGCGACATCGAGCACCGCGCCACCGGCACCCTGGTGGCCGACCGCCAGGGCCGCGCCACCGCCTATTCGATCGAGAACCTGCAGCCGCGCGGCGCGCTCTTCCTGTCGCCGGGCGACGAGGTCTACGAGGGAATGGTGATCGGCGAGCACGCCCGCGGCAACGACCTCGACGTCAACGTGACGAAGGAGAAGAAGCTCAGCAACATGCGCGCGTCGGGCTCCGACGACATGATCCGCCTGATCCCGCCGCGCCTGATGAATCTCGAGCAGGCGCTCGAGTTCATCCGCGACGACGAGCTGGTCGAGGTGACGCCCGCCGCGGTCCGCCTGCGCAAGCGGGTGCTCGCCGCCAACCGGCGCAAGTAGGCCCTGGCCTGGCTGCTGGAACCGATCACGATTCGAGCAGCAGCGCCGCCAGCATCGCGATGCCGATGATCGTGTAGAGCGCGCGGTAGCGCGCCCGCAGGCTGCGGATGCTGTCGAAGGTCAGGCCCGCGCGGAGGGCGGCCAGCGACCAGTAGAGGTGCAGCGGGTAGAGGATGGCCAGGGACACGAGCGCGCGCGGCACGATGGCGCGGGCGGCCAGCACGGCGAGATAGACGTAGGCGAGGGTGAAGACGGCGAGACCGGCGGCGAAGGTCGTGGTCTTGCCGAAGATCACCGCGTTGGTCTTGATGCCGTTGAGCCGGTCCCCCTCGTGGTCCCGCACCTCCTGGGTGAGGTGCCCTGCCACGAAAACCAGCGCGAAGTAGCAGGCGATCTCGAGGCCGCGCCGGTCGATGGCGCTGAACAGCGAGTAGCCGAGCAGGAAGTGCAGGATCCCGCCGGCGAGGTGCAGCGCCGAGTTGAGCAGGGGGATCCCCTTGGCGTGGTACGCGGGCACCGAATAGAGCGCGCTCAAGCCCGCGATCGCCAGGGCGATCGCCAGCGGGCGCGGGCCGAGCCAACCGCAAAGCGCGACGCTCGCCACGAGGAGGGCGAGCCAGAGCCAGCCGACCTCTCGCCGGCCGATGCCCCTCGCCGCGAACACGCCGGCCTGCTTGTTGGGGTCCTTGAGGTCGGCGCTCATGCCGGCCCAGTCGTTGAGCACGAAGATGTGGGCCACGAGACAGCAGCTGGCGGCGGTCAAGACCGCCAGCGCCGCGACTCGCCCCGCGGTGACCTCGCCCATGGCGAAGGCGGCGCCGAGCAGCGGCGAGCCCTGCAGGACCAGGATCTCCCGCCAGCGCAGGCAGGAGAGATAGCGCCGCACGAGCCGCGCCGGTGACGCGGGACGGGCGGCCGCCGCGTGCTCCGCGGCCGCTGCCGGCGCCGCCGCCGCGGCCGCGGCCGGTGGCGGGGCCGGGACGGCGTGCGGGGCGGGCCGCGGGCCGAGGTCAACGCCGGTGCGCATTCTCGAGATAGAGCCTGAGCCAGAGCGCATAGCCGAAGTCCTCCGACCAGTAGAACCTGCGCGTCGAGGCGGTGAGATCGTTGTGGTAGAGGAGGGGCGGAGAGCGGCGGACCAGGGAGAAGTCGTCGGCCGCCAGGGTCTGCAACAGGGTGAGGGTCGCGGCGGCAGCGGGCGCCGGGAGGCCGGGGTCGAGCAAGCGCTGCAGCTGGCCGACGGCGGCGACCCAGACCTCCTGTCCGGGCACGCGCGTGCGCAGCCGCGACGCGGGAAGACGCAGCGGGCAGCCGGCCTGGCGGAGGTCGGCCTGGCGCAGCATGGGCACCAGGGGGGCCGCCTGGTAATAAACCCAGACCCGGTCCTCGCCGACCGCGCGGCCGAGAGCGCCGCACAGGGTGCGGGCGGCCGGCGGGTCCACCTGCGCGAGCAGCAGGAGCACGTGCATCTGGATGCCGACGTCGGCGGGGTTCGGATCCCTGCCCGGGTCGATGCACTGGTAGCGGTCGCGCGGCGCCAGCCAGGTGCGGTACAGACCGTCGCGGGTGCGGTACCGCTCGAGGACCGCGAGCGCGGCGGGCAACCGTGCGCGCTCGCCGCCCGCAGCGATCCGCCAGGCGAGCGCGGTGTCGTCGGCGTCGGGCGTGATGACGCACCCGAGCGCCGGGATCGTCGGCGAGTCAGGGCGGCCGTGATAACGCACCAGCCCGCTGGCCTCGATCTGGCCGGCGAGGTGACGCCGCGCCCGCTCCAGGTCCTCGCCGAGACCGCCCGCCGTCGCCACCGGCGCGAGCAGATCGACGATCATGGCGGTGAGGAAGGTGTTCATCTCGCGCCGCGGCTCCTCGAAGCGCGGCGCGCCGGTGTACGAGGTGAGCCAGTAGCCCGCGGGCTGCTGGCGTTCCGCGAGGACCGCGGCCGCACGCCGGGCGGCGCCGGCGAGGCCGCCGCCGGCGGACTCCGAGCCCTCGCCCAGAGGTCGGCCCTGGGGAGTCCCGCCGCTCACGCTCCGGCCGGGGTCGGGCGGCGCCGCCGCCCGCACCAGGATCTGGCGCCAGCCCAGGACGTGGACCTCTCCGTAGTCGCTGGTCTGCGCGGCGGCGACGAGGAGGTGCTTGCCGGGCGGCCAGGCGCCGGTCGCGACGGCGATGCGCCAGCCGCTGGGGCTGGCCTGGTGCAGGGTGCTGCTGACGTCGGGCCGGCCGAGGAAGCTCCGGGTCGCTCCGGCCTGCGCGCCATCCATCAGGACCACCACCTGCCGAGGCGCACGGTCGTCGGCGAGCGCCCAGCCCGCGACCAGGATCTGCTGGCCCGGCGTGACGGCGTCGACCTCGCGGCCGCCGGCGCTGATGCTGTCGAGGTAGCCGCGCACCTCGAGCGCCAGGTCCCCGGGTGCTCGCGCGTGCCGGAGCTCGGCGATGAAGGGCGTGTTCCGGACGTCCCAGGCGGCCTTCATCTGGCCGGGACCGGCGGCAACGGCGAAGATGGCCCGATCGCTCGTGCCGGTGTACCAGAAGGCGCCGACGGCCTGGATCGCGATCGCGGCGCAGCAGGCCAGCGCGAAGACGATGCGGCCCGCCGCTCCCAGCGCGGCGACGACCGGCGGCAACATCCAGAGCAACAGCGGCAGGAGGTCGGTCAGCCAGCGCGGCCCCCAGCAGTAGCCGATTCGCCAGTCGGTCTTGGCGTAGAGCAGCACCTGGCAGGCGACGGCGATGCCGAGCGCCAGCGTGAGGCCGCGAGCGCGAGCGCTGCGATCACGCGCCACGCCGCGCAGGCGGAGCGGGAAGAAGAGGAAGAGGAGGAACGGCGAGAAGACGAACAAGCCCCGCGTCGGACTGAACAGCTGGCCGGCGATGCCAGCCAGCAGGGGGTGCTGAAAGAAGGTCGCCTTGCCGGGGAGCCCGTAGCCGCCGGCGACGCTGCCTGCCACGTCGAGATTGTAAGCCAGGACGAGACCGAGGGGCAGCGCGGCGCCGGCGGCGAGCAGCAGGAGGCCGACCCAGCCCGACGCCGGAGGCCGACCCGTCTCCGGCCGCTCTGCAGTGCCGCTGCCGCTCCAGGCGACGGGCGGAGCCGCGGCCGGCGCCGCGACAGGCGGGGTGTGAACGATGCGGTCTCGCGGCCGCGCCCACCACAGGCCGTAGAGTCCCAGCGCCGCCGCCAGGATGGCGTCGGGCGGGCGGTTGGCCGCGACGAGCCCGCACAGGAGCCCCGCCGCGAGCGCCCGGGAAGGGGTGTACGGCCCGGTGAGGAGCAGCAGCGTGCCGACGATCAGCAGCTCGGCGAGCCCGTGCTGCCAGAGGGCCTGGCTGCTGATGACCCAGGTGGTGGTGCCGAAGGCGTAGGCGACGGTGAGCAGGAGAGCGTCGCGGGGCTTCGCTCGTCGCCGCAGCAGGCGATACAAGAGCGCGGCCGACGCGGCGGCCAGCAGCGAGGCGGTCAGCTTCTCCATCACCCTGGCGGTGCGGTCCAGTCGCAGCTCCGTCCAACCCTGGGCGTTGAGATAGCCGACCGCCGGCAGGTACAGCGGTGCGACCAGCACCGGCAGGACCACGGGATAGAGCGAGATGTCGTGGCCGCCGCGACCCTTGACGATCCAGTAGGGGTTGGGACGGCCTTGCGCCGTGGTGGTCGAGATCGGATCCAGCAGCAGGCTGCCGTAGCGCCAGATCCCGAACGGCAGGTACCGCGCGGGGTAGGTGTCACCGGAGCTGATCGAACGCAGGTTGGCGTTGTAGACCAGCAGGCAGACGAGCCCGAGGAGGAGGCTGGTCCGCAGATCGCGGTGGCGCTGCGCGGGCTCCTCTGCGCGAGGTTTTCCCTGAATCGTCCCGCCCTCCATGCCGCCGGGGAATGCCGGCGTTCGGCGATCGCCGCGGCAGCTTCAGCAGCCGTGTCTGCGAGAGAGCGAGGCTACCACAGGCGGCCGGGCGTGGGGGCGGGTAGTCGATCGACGGTCGTGTCCTGGATGGGCCTTGCCTCTCTCTGGGCGAGGGTAGTGAGGGCAGGGGGCAGAGGACTTTTCATCTCGTGCTCCGGGACCCTGGGGCCGGGCTGGGGCGGTGGGAGGAGGCGATCGGCGCATTCAAGCGGGTCCGCACCGATGGGGTGGGGGGGCCAGGCGGACGACGAATGCGAACCTCTAGCAGGCTTATTGATACGGCGCGCTGGCCATTACCGGGCCCCGATCATCGCAGCAAGCAGGAGACAGCAGTGCATATTGCTATATGCACAGTATTACACAAGATTGACATTTGCGGTCCATAAGCATACCCTTCTCTCATATGAAAAGTGGAAAGGAATATCGCCGAGGTGATCATGGGTTCCCCTACTCTAGCGCTCTTCTACCTTAGCTCTCTGGCAGGATTTGTGATGGTGGCAGGAGGAGTTTGGCTCATCTACAAGGAGAAACTATACATCGACAAAGAATCAAGAGAAATCACAGAGATAGAAATACCGATGTTTGGTAAGTTCAGGACTAACGTGCCGGCGCTGATGTTATTTGCCCTGGGTTTCGTACCACTGATCTTTCCAATGTGGCGCCTTTCACGAGAGCTCGACAAGGTTCATCTGCTCGGCAGCGTTGAGGGAGCGGTAATGGGCAACCCAGTTCAGGTGCTCGCCGTAGCTGGTACAGAGACTCTCCGCAACGCGCGGGAGTTCGAACTGATCCTGCCTAAGGACGTAGCCCAGTCATCCTACACGTTGATTTACATCCAAGGCTCCGCAATCTTCGAGGATCACGTGCAGCTCAAGGAGGAAATGGATGGCAAGGTCCACGCACCTTCACACCTCGTTCATCCCCTGCCGGACCCGGTAAAGTATGCCCCCAACCTCCCGGCAGTATCTCCCGACTTCGGGAGTCACTAGTCGCACGCGTTCGGAGACCACCCAATGCATCGCGCGGCCATTGCACAAGGATTCCTTCTGGCTATGTCGGTTTTATTTGCAGCGGCTGACCCGCTTACAGCACAGTCTTCCTTGAGCGGCCGAGTTGTCGATCACACCAGCGGTCACGGCGTAGGTTCCCTCGTTGTTCGCCTAAGTCCGCCGACTGCGCTTCAGAAGCCAGACGTGATCACGTCGACAGACAGCAACGGTGAGTTCCACCTTCCGAGTCTGCCGGAGGGAAGATACCTGCTCACCGTCTTGCAGGGCCTAACTCCTCTCTACCGCGCGGAAATCTACGTCAGAGGTCAAAGCCATAAGCTCATCTCCCTGGAACGGTTCGAGGATGCGATCCTCTCTTTGCTTGAGCGGTACAGAACGCGCAGCAAATTCTATATAAGGCCTGACATTCCCATTGACAAGCTAAATATAGCTCGCGCCAGGGCAGTCGTGCCACCGGACGAGCCGGTACTTGCTCTACTAGACGCCACACTAACAGGGACGGCTGACCTGGCCTTAGTGTTCTGCAGCAACGGCATCTTCTATAGGACGCGAGGCGGAACTCATGATGCGTCCCGGCAGGGGAGGGTGCTATATGTTGATTTTCCAGGCATTTCATTTGAGAGACAGGGGAGCTTCTCAGCAGTCTCACTCGGGCCAGGAAAGTCGTTCGACACAGGCGGATCAGGCTTTTCGGTCGAGGCCTTGCTGGAGCTGCTGAACAGCATAAAAGCCCTGCTCACGCAACACAGCTAAAGTCCTTGCGCTCCGCGAGGCCTCGCCGGCCTGAAAACGGTGCCGCCGCGCTCCAAGAGGAGGCTCGTCAAGGTGAGGCCGGGCGAGTGGAAGACGGCGTCGCGGGTGCGCTCGACGATCTCGGCCGGCAGGCGTGCCGTGAGACGAGCGGTCGCGCTGCCAGGCGCCAGCGATCGGTTCTACGCCGACGGCTGCCCGGGTGGTGGTTAGGTCACCTTTGAGTATCTTCCGCGTTGTCGTTTCCCAAGACAATAGTCCGCTGTGTATCTGAAACGTGAGAGCTCCTGATGGTAGAACCACTTCTACAACAGGGTCCTGCGTTACTCTCGCACTGGCTGCCGGATGCGACCGCCGCGCACTCTCCTTCGGGAAAAACATCAAGCCGATCATGGCAGCCGTGGAGAAATTCCACGATGCTCACCGGCTCGTGCGCCTGGCACGATGCTCTCTTCGTGATCATGAGAGTGGCCAGCGGCAACGCTAGCCCTGTGGAAGGTCATCGAAATCGATCCCCTTTCCCGACGAGATTGTGGCTGTTGCGACTGCGATCACCTCGGCCAGTCACTTGTTGATGGTCCCAGGAGAGGACGACTGGGCATTCGTCCGGCCGCACTCGCACCCCGCGAGATCGAGTAGGATGGGGTTCAGTGGATGCCGGTACAATAAGAGTCAATTGTTATAGGTTGGCTTCGAAGCCCCGCAGCGTCCACGAGTACGATCTCATCTACAATTGGCCCAACCGTGCCGTGGCTGCTCCAGTAGCAGTGATACCAAAATCGAAACTCTCCCTCCTGCCATGTCCCCTCGAAGAGCGTTGGGTTCTCCCAATTTGATGTGGTCCAGTTACCTGGTGGAGCCTCGACTATACGACTCTCAATTAGCACAATAGGATCACAATCATCGTTTGTGAAACTCATAATCGCCGGCACCCACGTTCCATCTCCAATTAAGGTAAGCGGACCATCCGCGCTCGTGATTTTAGGGGCAACGTTTCCGCTTCGTGTCGAAGGCAGGCTTCCAGCGAAGTATTGGTAGCCACAGGCATTATTGATAGGTAGGTCACGATTATCTGGGCTCTTTGCTACGAGCTGGCACAGACTCGGAGTCGTGGGGTCTGTGATGTCAAGTGTATCCGCAACAGCCTCGAAGTGGCTTGTCTCGTGAACCAGCGCTGTCACCTTAGAATCTGTCGTGTTTATAAACGGAAGAGTCCAGAAGCGTGTGCAAAGATGCACATGGTAAGGCACTCTACGTTCAGCGTGGGCGAAGGCTCCCCTATGTTCCTTGCATGTTGCGTCGGATCCATCGTCGCAATAGAATTGGAAAGACTGAGTAGCTAAGGCGCTGAAGATTGCTGCGAAGTTGCTTTTCACTTTCGCATAGCGTTTTGAATCGTAACAGCCGAACCAAGTCCGATAGTCTTTGTCTGCAAAGCCAGTCATTGGCGTGCTTGCAGTCAACCGACTGTTCGCTTGTTCCGAAATGGTTTGGGCACCCGCAAGGACTGCTTTGAGTTGGTTCTGTCTTGAAGTAGAACAGCCCACGAAGCTAGGAGTAGAGGCCAGCGGGGATATACCGCCCTCTTCCTCGGATCTCGACATTGGTCTTTGCTGGGTAGCTTCATCGCGGTCAACCCAAAAGGTCGCGGTATCCGAATTCAATCGTGCAAACATGACGGCTCCGCTGGCATTCTTGACCAACAGACCCTCGTAGGGTTGGCGAGAGCTTACTGAGTACTCGCCACGACGACTCATGTCATACGACGTCGCAAGATTAACGCTCGCAGACACTTCACCGCCGGCGGGGATGCAAATGAAGTCGCTTTGCTCTGGCGTTGCCCACTCCACTATTAGGCCAATATAGTCTACGGGTTGACCATCACGGCGAATCTCGAAGAGGTCACCCAAGATGCCGCGCATGGGGGTTTGCCGGTACAAGACCCACACATCTTCCGATGAATCGTTGCGCAGCGTGTACACGATGATGGCGACTTCACTGGCGTTGACTGACGGGTGCTGGACCTCCAGGCGGACCGAGAGACTCGCTGGTAGGGGTTCTGCCGCATGAGCCACAGTCACGGCGGCAAAAAGCAGGCTTCCAGTCGCTAGATTCCGATAAGCGCGCTGCTTTGTCATGGGAGGGCCTCGTCTTTCGGAGCGTTCATATTTGCTAAGTATAGCACCAGGCGGTTGCGCTGGCGGCGTGCCGGTCCCGCTTGATAAGCGGCCCCTCGCGGCAGCCGCGTCTGCGACGGCTGGGACTCTCGACGCCGGTCAGATTGCCGCCCGGCTGGTCCCGTCAGGACGGCTGTTTCCATGGTCCAAATTTGGTCCATTGCCGCAGACTCCTCCGCGAACCTCCAGGCACCGTGGCGCACCGACAAGTTGCTGCTCCTGCTGGGCTTACGGTGCCCGGTGGTGCCCGGGAGACTCCCCGAGAACCGCCTCGAGCGGACTTTTTCGTGCGCGGGGCTGCGCCGTTGGATCGCCAAGTCGCGGTTCCAGTCCCGGTCAGGTAGGCGATTCAGGCAGGCGGCTCGTCGGCCTCGGCGACGGCGTGGACTCCTCCCCACTCGCCCTTGGTCAACGACCCGACCAGGCGGCCTGGACCGCAGCGGCGAAGTACTGCAGGCTTGAGATCCTGCCCGGCGATCCACGCTGCCTTCGGTGGAAGCTGACCTCCTCGAGTGTGCGCCGCACCACGTCGAGCGGAACGCCCTGGCGGTACCAGTGGCGCACCAGCTTCCAGGCGAGCGGCGTCAGCAGATAAGGCGCGCCGCGAAGGCGGACAAAGGTCTCTTCGATCGTCGCGCTGTAGGCCTCAGCACTGGTCTCGGCTGCGCAGCTGCTCACCGCGGCGACGTTGATTCAGGGCGCAGCCCTCGCGGTCGATCCCCGGAGGATCCAAAGACGTAGGTTGGAAGAGATCGAGGATCTCCCGTACCAGTGAGACGATCGCGATCGAGACGCTGGGTGTCGGCGGTGCCCTTGAATCTGGGCAGGAGCCGAGGCGCCGGCGGCGGAAGACGGTGCCTGAGCAAAAGAACTGGCTGGACGGGAGCAAATGGCGAGGCGGTCTGGGTTGGCCCCCGGTGTGAGACCGCCGCCCAGCAGCGTTGAAAGTTCCAAAATCGGCCTCAGCATGACCGCGGTGAGGGAGTGAGCGAGGCGACTACAGCGAGTGCCAGTCTTAAGTACCCGTCAGCTTACGTATCAACTCAGCTAGCTTTGGCATGGCTTTGGTCTCTCTCTCGCTACGCTCCATCAGCGCCACATCAGTGGATTTCAAGATACCTTGGATGCACTGAAAGAACCACGCACCGGCACCACTGCTAGTGTTAATTAGCTCGCTCTTCAAGAGCGTATCCCTGGCGCTCTTCGGATGAGTGAGCTCATTCCGCAGCTCCACGAGTCGCTGAAACTGCTCCCAACCATGATCACCATAATCGACTGTGAACGGAGATCCAAAGACCTGCGGGAACAGCTGAAACGAAAGAGTAAAGTTGTCCAGCAATCGATTAGGTTTGTACCTGTCCTTGATTTTCCTTCCTTGAACGAAGTACTCTGTTTCGTGGATGAGGTGACTCTCGCCTCTAGTAAGTTGTATTTCATCGCGTTCCTCTGCGTGACAGATCAGTCGTCGCATAACGAAGAGCAATCCTTCGACAAAAATCAGGAGTGCGCGAGCATGTCCTCGGTACCAGAACCCTAGCTCAGCATAGTCCCCTTGACTTAATGATTCTTCTGTTCCGAAGACCCGACCCTTTACCTTAATGCATTCAGCCTGGTAACGCCTTGTATCTGCGCCAAGAGCGTCAGCCATTGTCTTAAAATAAAGAAACCCAGCGTATCGGCTCAGCTGAGCGAATTCCTCAAGGTGGACTGGGAGTTCGTTGGCGTTGTCGTCCATGATAGCCGGCCTCTTCCATTGAGAGAACACAACGCCTCGGTCGAGGAGACAGTCACCCCTGTTGACGGTACACGAGAAGACCCAGGTAGGGGAAGAGGGCGAGGCCGCCAGCCTCCTCTGCCCGGAGGCTCTCGTTGAAGAGATCGAGGATCTCCTCTTCGCTCATCTGCTGAATCTCGGGACCGATCCTGAAGCGAGTTGTGAAGACGTTCGGTTCCACGTACTCGATGACAGCGTCCTCGGCACTGCGCGTGATCCGTACCGAGCCGGAGGCGTTCACCGGGCTCCGGGGCGAGGCGGACGGTGACCTGGCCGCCCTGTGGCGGCGTGAACTTGAGGGCGTTGGAGAGGTAGTTGTAGAGGACCTGCCGGAATCGGGCGCGCTGACGCCCCAGGCGCTGGTGGGCCAGAACGGGGTGACCGACGCGGTCGTCGACGTCGTCGGGTTCTTCCAGCAGGACCGCCGCTCCCGGCATCCGGACGCGCCCGAGAGCGAGCAGGCGCTGCACTCGCGCCCGACAAACCAGCCAGGCGAGCAGCACCAGGCCGGCCCGGAACGTCGCTTGACCAGAGGGTACGGGTCCGGTACTGTCCTGCCCGCATCCCGCTTCTTCATCACCACATCGCATCGGCAGAGGGATCTTGCGCCATGGCCAACAGTGTCAGCGTCATCACCGGTGAGTCCTGGTTCTCACGCCTCATCGGGTCGATCGGGAGCGTGCTGGTCGGTCTGTTGCTGTTCGTCGCCTCGTTTCCGCTGCTGTTCTGGAACGAGTCGCGGGCGGTGAAGACGGCACGCAGCCTCTCGGAAGGCGCCCGCGCCGCGGTCAGCGTCGCCGCCGACCGGGTCGACCCGGGCAACGAGGGAAAGCTGGTGCACACGAGCGGCGCGGTCACCATGGCAGCGCCGGTCGTCGACCCGGACTTCGGGGTCAAGGCGCAGGCGATCAAGCTGATCCGCAAGGTCGAGATGTATCAGTGGCAGGAAAAGAAGAAGTCGGAGACCCGGAAGAAGCTCGGCGGTGGGACTGAAACGGTAACGACTTATAGCTACGACAAGGCGTGGTTGCCGACCGTCGCCAACTCGTCGGCTTTCCACGAGCCGAACGGGCACCAGAACCCGGACAGCATGCCGATCGCGTCGGCGACGACCCTCGCCGATCCGGTTCACCTGGGGGCCTTCAAGTTGTCGAAAGAGCAGCTCGACAAACTCGACGAGACGGAGCCGCTCCGTGTCGACCAGCCGCCCACCGGTCCGCTGTCGCAGGACTCGCGGTCCCCGCTCAAGCTGGCCGATGGCGGCTACTACCGCGGCGCCGACCCCACGTCGCCGCAGGTAGGCGACGCGCGCATCCGCTTCGAGATCGTGAACCCGAAGACGGTGAGCACGGTCGGCGTGCAGACCGGCGACACCTTTGCCGCCTACCAGGCGAGAGCCGGCGGCACCGTGCTCCTGGTCGCTGCGGGCAGTCACGGGGCGGCCGAGATGTTCAAGGCCGCGCAGGACGCCAACAAGACGCTCACCTGGGTGCTGCGGGCGGTGGGCCTGGCCATCATGTTCTTCGGCCTGCTGTTGATCTTCAGGCCGATCGCGGTGCTCGGCGACGTGGTGCCGCTCGTCGGCACCATGCTCGGCGCCGGCCTCGGCTTCTTCGCGTTCCTGCTCTCGATCGCGCTGTCGCTGGTGACCATCGCCATCGCCTGGGTCTTCGTGCGCCCGGTGCTCGGAATGAGCCTGCTGGTCCTCGCCGGCGCCGCTCTTGGTCTGCTCATCGCCCGCGGCCGCGGCGGGACACCCGCGGTGGCCGCCGCGCCGCCACCGCTCGCCAAGACCTGAGCGGTCGAGCGTCGTCGCCGGCCAAGCGAGCCGAGAGCGATGCTCTGACCAGCCCGGGCGAGAAGCCTCGGACCAGCTCCACCGCCTCGCCCGCGGCGGTGGTCGCGGCAATGGCGGCCAGCACGATGGAAAGCTGCGAGCCCCAGAAGAAGACCAGGCGCGAACGGGGCCTCGTGCGTGCCGCCGGCATCGAACCGCAGCACGAGCGCGCCGGGAGATAGGGCTGGGGAGGTGAGGGCTACCGCCCTCTGCACTGCACGGCCGGCCGGCCGAACACCACGTAATGGATGTCGGTCCGCGAGCTCGGCGTGGCGCGGTTGAGCCCGTAGCCGAAGGCGTTGAACAGGTTGCCGGGGTTGTCAACGGTCCGCGGCGTCTGCCGGATCGTCACGTAGTCGCCGAAGCGCGTCGTGCCGAGGTCGCTGTCGGTCGTGATGTAGGCCACGAAGTCGCCCCAGAATCCCACCACGTGGTTCTCGTAATTGCCGCCGCCGCCGTACTCGAACGACATCCCGATCTCCCGGGTGCATTCGTTGGTCGCCAGCGACGGATAGGCGAAGGCGTAGCTGTCGTTCCAGACCTGCACCTGCTGGATGCGGTTGAAGTCGTGGTTGCGGTCGAGCGCCACCATCTCCACGTGTGGCTGCCGGAAATTCTGGTCCGTGCCCGCGCTCCACGCAAACCAGAGCTGGTTGGAGACGCGCGTGGCGCCGATGATCGCGTTGCCGGGGAAGCCGCCGCTGCCCGTCAGCCAATCTTGGCCGTCCGGGGTCGTCGAGGAGAGGGCGTTGTTGGCCCACGTCGAGATCCCCACGTCGCGCCAGAAGTAGGTGCCGGAGCCCTCCTGCCAGGAGAAGACCCGCATCTGGCTGTTGCTGTTGTGGCCGGCCCAGAAGATCTCGTCCAGCGTGTCTTGCATCAGGTGGCCGCCCCAGGCCATGCCGGCGTCCGGGGGATTGGTGTAGAAGATGGTGATCGTGCCGCCGGCCTGGATGTCTGCCAGCGAGATGCGCGACACCTGGAAGCCGCTAAGGCAGCCGGTGGGGCAGGCGGGCCAGCCGACGTCCCAGCTCAGGTAGAGCGAGTTGTTGCCCACCGAGAGATCCGGGTAGTCGACGCCTGTGCCGTTGGGCTGGCCGAAGAGGCTTGACGGCAGATCCCAATAGGTCCACGCCGTGCCGCCGCTGTTGACGAGGTCCGCCGTGCTCGCCGCCGCCAGCCGGAAGCCATTGCCCTGCTGCAGCCAGATGAAGCGGTCGACGGCGGGCACGTACTGGACGATTTGGTCGCAGCAGAAGCCGATGGCGCCAGCGGGGAAGATCGTCGTCGGATCC
>Ga0209524_1000028_pt1 | contig 14968 bp, 15 predicted proteins | sample JacPinW_OM1H0_M1_FD_187956 | JGI IMG/M metagenome (GOLD analysis project Ga0209524, IMG submission 187956) | Forest soil microbial communities from Algoma, Ontario, Canada - Jack Pine, Ontario site 1_JW_OM1H0_M1 (SPAdes) (version 2) | ecosystem: Environmental > Terrestrial > Soil > Boreal... | reverse complement strand
GACGATCGCTCTCCTTGTGGCGCAAGTGCGCGACGTTGCGGATGCGGGTGGTGCCGCGCGCGAACGGCGCGAGCGCCGCCAGGGTCGGCACCTGGTCGGGCATGGCAGAGAGATCCGCCTCGATGGCCCGCAGGGGGCCGCCGCGCACCGCGACCTCGTCGCCGCTCCAGGCCACCTCCGCTCCCATCCTCGCCAGCAGCTCCAGGAAGCGCCGGTCTCCCTGCGGCGAGTCGGCGGTGAGGCCCTCGAGCTGAACGCTGCCGCCGGTGAGAGCGGCCGCGGCGGCCGGGTAGCAGGCCGCGGAGGCGTCGCCTTCGACGCGCAGGCGGGCCGGCGGCAGCAGCCCGGGGATCACGCGGTAGCGCAGCGTCCCGCCAGCGGCCGGGAGCGTCTCGATGCGACCGCCGCAGATCCGGGCGGCGGCCAGGGTGACCTCGACATAGGGGGCCGAGGTGAGGGCGGTCACCTCGACGGTGAGCGGCCGCGGCGCCGCCAGCCCGGCCATCAGCAGGGCGGACAGGAACTGGCTGGATTCGCCGGCGTCGAGACCCGTGACACCGCCGCCCAGCGTGGCGCCGGCGATCTCGAGCGGCACACGACCCGGGGCGCCGAGGTAGCGGACCTCCGCCCCCAGCCGGCGCAGCGCCTCGACCAGCGGCCCGACAGGGCGCTCGCGAAGCCGCGCCACCCCGTCGAGGAGCCAGCGCCCCGGCAGCGCCGCCAGCGAGGCGATCAGGAAGCGCAGCATCGTGCCGGCATTGCCGCAGAAGATCTCGGCCGGCGGGTGGGGTCCTGGAGGATGGCTGCCGGGCGGCTCCAGCCCAATCTCTTCCGGCCGCTCCTCGACCGTCCAGCCGCAGCGGGCGAGCGCGGCGAGGAACAGGCGGGTGTCCTCGGCCAGCAGCGGCCGCTCCACGATCAGCGGCCGGCGGGCCAGCAGCGCCAGGTTGAGGTAGCGATGCGTGATGCTCTTCGATGGCGGCACCCGCACGCGGCCGCGCGCCTGGCGGCCGCTGGGGATCGCCTGCGCCATCGCCTGCGCCATCGCCCGCACCTCAAGGGACGTCGAAGACGAGCCCGTCATAGCCGAACTCGACCCCGGGAGGCAGCGCCACCGCCGGGGAACCGTGATCGATCTCGTGAGCGAGATGCGTGAGGAAGGTCTGCGCGGCGCCGATCCGCGCCGCCACGCCCACCGCCTCGGACACCGAGAAGTGCGTCGAGTGCGGGCGATAGCGCAGCGCGTCCAGGATCAACACCTCGACCCCGTCCAGCAGCTCGAAACTCTTCTCGGGAATCACGTTGCAATCGGTGACATAGGCGAAGTTGCCGAACCTGTAGCCGTAGACCTCGAGATCACCATGCCAGACCGGGATGGGGACGACCTCCTGACCGAGCAGGGCGAAGTTTCCCTTCACCTCGATCAACTCGAGCTGCGGCTTGCCGCCCCCCGCCTGTCCCTCCTCGAACACGTACGCGAAGGTGCGGCGCAGCGCCCGCAGCGTCGCCGCCGAGCCGTAGCAAGGGATCGGCGAGCGCTGGCGGAAGTTGAAGATGCGGACCTCGTCGAGGCCGAAGACGTGATCGGCGTGGGCGTGGGTGAACACCACCGCGTCCACCCGCGGCAGGCCGAAGCGCAGCGCCTGCTCGCGCAGGTCGGTCGGGGTGTCGACGAGCACCACCTGGCCGTCCTTCTCCAGCTTGAGTCCCGGCCGCCAGCGCTTGTTCCGAGGGTTCTCGGAGGTGCAGACGGGGCAGGTGCAGCCGATCACCGGCACTCCCGTCGAGGTGCCGCTGCCCAGCATGGTGACACGGAGCGACATGGCGCCGGCAGTCTAGCAGCCGGACCACGCCCCGGGCGCCGGGTGCAAGGACGGGCGGCTCGGGAACAGGGCCTTTACGCCGATCGAGGGAAAACGTTTACTCTCCGGACTACTGACAATGCGTAGGGACGAAACTGCAATTCAGGGGCTTGAATCAGGCGCATCGGCGCGCTTCGTCCCAGATGGTGCCACTCTTGAGGAACCGCGGTTCCCGCGACCGGCCATGACGGCCGCGCGCGAGGGTCGCCAGGAGGAGTGTTTCGCCATGCCCCGCAAGAACCGTTGCACAGCTCTCGTCCTTGTCCTTGCCCTGCTGACCTGCCTCGCAGGCCAGGCCGCGGCCGCCATGCCCGCGATGGGCCCCCGGGCGGCCGCCAACGCTTCGACCGGAGGTGACCTCCTGAGTGCCGTCTGGGAATGGCTTGCCGACAAGTGGGCCGCCCTCGGACACGTGATCGCGGCCCCGGCTGGGCAGGCGCCAGGGGCGTGGGAGAAGACCGGATCGGCCTCAGATCCCAACAGCGGCTCTCAGGGCGGCTGCAAGTCTGGGGCGCCGGGAACGTCGCAACCGTAGACATTTATGCCGGTTAGGCAGCTTTGTCGTTAGTGGCCAGGAGCTTGGGGGAGAGTCCTGAGGGAGGCGCCGGTTCACGTAACCGGCGCTTTCCGGTCACTTCTTTGTCCCGCTTTGCCCCCTTCGAGTAACCTTTCCTTAGTAGAAGTGGTACTCTGGCTACCACTGTCATGGCCGTATCGAAGGCACTCCAGGGTCGCTTCCCCTTCGCGAGGCGCCCCGGAGCAGGTTCTCGGCAGGGCAGGCGCTTGAGAAATGTCCTCGAACGGTGTGAAATGTTTAGGGAGGCGATGACCGGTGAAGATTCACCCGAGCGATTTAATGCTTGAGGAGATGCTGCTCTCGCTGCGCGGCGACAAGCAGCGCCTCATGGCCCACCTCGCCAGTTGTCCCGCTTGCAGGTTGCGGCTCGGTGGACTGTCGGGTGGCTTCTCATGCCTCGACGACCTCCTGAAGAATTTCTCCGGAGCGCTCAGCACAGGGGTCCTGCGTCTATCACATCTGCGGCCGCGCCGTTCCACCGATGCCGTCGATTACGGACCGGCCATCGAGAGGAGCGAGCAGAGGTACCTCGAGCGTGCCCGCGAGCTTCATCGGGAGCGGACCGAAGCCCCGGGCCTCCTGGCCGATCTGCTCGCGCACAACCACGAGAGGCGCATGCTCCTGCTGGCCAACTCGTCGCGGTACAAGACCTGGGGACTGCTCGAGAGGATGCTGGACCAGAGCTGGGAATGCCGCGGTTCCAGCCGGGTCCAGGCCAAGGAGCTGGTCGGCCTGGCCATTCACCTTGCCCCCCATCTCGACACCTCGTATTACCAGAGCAAGATCATCGCGGACCTGCAAGCGCGGGCTTGGTCCTACATGGCGAATCTTCGACGGATCGCCTCGGATCTCGATGGGGCCGAGGGAGCCTTCAAGATCGCTTATGCTCACCTCAAGAGCGGCACACGAGAACCGCTGGAACGCGCTCTCTTCTTGGATCTCAAAGCGTCCCTCCGGGGCGCGCAGCGGCGTTCGGCGGAGGCTCAGAAGCTCCTTCATCGGGCGATCAGCATCTTTCTTTGCAACGGCGACCAGCACCGAGCGGGCAAGAGTCTGGTGAACCTGTCCGTGATACACAACCACGCCGGTGAGATGGAAAAGGCGATCGCCGTACTGCACCAGTCGCTGCCCCTGATCGATCCTGCCCAAGATGAGCGACTGCTCTTGTCCGCTTGGCATAACCTCATCGACTATGTCGCAACCTTGGGCCGGTTCATCGAGGCACAGGGGCTCTACCGCAAGGCTCGACCGCTCTATCGGAAGTATACCGAGGACTGCGAGTTCGGCACCCGGCGGTTGTGGTTGAAAGGCAGGATCGCACGCGGCCTGGGCCAGCAGCGCGAAGCGGAAGCGCTGCTCGTGGCTGCTCGCGAGCGCTACCTTGCCGAGGAGATCCCCTACGACGCGGCCTCGGTGTCTCTCGAGTTGGCGATCCTTTACGCCGAGCAGAAACGGACCGCTGAGCTCAAGCAGCTTGCTGCCGAAATGGTGGCGATCTTCACGGCCTGGAAGATTCATCGCGAGGCACTTGCGGCGCTGATGTTTCTCAAGCAGGCGGTGGACACGGAGCAGCTGACCGTTCAGACCACCGTGGGCGTAGCGCACTTCCTGCGGCGCGCCGAGATCGACCCCACCCTCAAGTTCGAAGCGCCGGCCTAGCCTTCCAGCGCCGGCGCTGGCGCCCCGCCGCCTGCCCTGCTCTTGATTCAGTTCTGGTCGACACCCTTTTCGCCCGAAGCTGCCTCGGGCGCCGGCAGCCACTCCACCGCCCGAGTCTTGAACCAGGCCTCGAGGAGGCGGACCTCTCCTCCGGGCACCGGCCAGGCCCGGGCGACGTGGAAGTGGCCCAGGAGGAGGACGTCGTGGCCTTCGGCGAGGCGGCGCTCGGCGTAGCGGCGGATGGCGGCTTCGGGGAGGCGGCGGCGGTGCTTGAAGTTGGTGCGGGAGAGGCGGCGCTCGGTGGAGCTGACGAGGCGGCGGGCGAGGGCGGCGGGGATGCGGCTGGCGAGAAAGCGGCTGAAGCCGCTCTTCGCGAGGCGCCGCCAGCCGCGGTACTGCCAGTCGTCCGCGACCAGGCCGTCGCCGTGGACAGCCAGGTAGCGCACGCCGCCTTCCTCGAAGGCGATCTCGGACGCCATCTCGTCGAAGGCATCGGCATAGGGACTGCCGGCGAGGAAGAAGTCGCGGTTGCCTTCGACGTAGTCGATTCGCAGGCCGCGGCGCCGCAGGGCGCGCAGGGCGGCGACCACCTCCGCGATGTCCGCGGTCTCGAAGCGCCCCAGGCCCACCCACGCCTGGAAGAGATCCCCCATCACCACCAGGCGGCGGCAGCCGGCGTCGGGCAGGGCCGCGAGCTGCCGGACGAGCGGCCCGGCCGGACCGCCCGGCCCGCTCAGATGGGCGTCGGCGAGCAGCGCCACGAGTTGGCGCGGTCGCGAAGCTCCTGAGCCTTCCATGCTTCCGGGTTACCGGTGGGGGTCAGAGGATCGACAGCTTCTGCCTGGTCGCGCTCTGCCGGGCCACCTCGTCGACCACCGCTTCCGCGACATGGCGGAAGGCGTCGGCGTGCGGTCCCTGGGGCTCGGCGACCACGATCGGCACGCCGCTGTCGCCGCCGAGGACGATCTTGGGATCGAGCGGGATCGCCCCCAGGAAGGCGGTGCCGAGGAACTTGGCGGTCCGCTCGCCGCCGCCCTTCTTGAAGATGTCGGTGACCTCGCCGCAGTGCGGGCAGACGAACGACGACATGTTCTCGACGATGCCGATCACCGGCACGTTGACCTTCTTGAACATGGCCAGCCCCTTGCGGGCGTCGATCAGCGCGACGTCCTGGGGAGTGGTCACGATCACCGCGCCGGCGAGCGGTACCTTCTGGGTGAGGGTGAGCTGCGCGTCGCCGGTGCCGGGCGGCAGGTCGAGGATCAGGTAGTCCAGCCTTCCCCACTCGACGTCGCCGAGCATCTGCTCGAGGGCGCGCGTCACCATCGGCCCGCGCCAGATCACCGGCGTGTCGGCGTCCAGGATGAAGCCGAGCGACATCAGCAGGATGCCGTACTTGTCGAACGGCACGATGCGGTTGCCGGAGATGATCGGCTTCTCCTGGATCCCGAACATGGTCGGCACGGAAGGGCCGTAGATGTCGCCGTCCAGGAGCCCCACCCGGTGACCGAGCTGCGCCAGGCGCACGGCCAGGTTCGCCGCCACGGTCGACTTCCCGACGCCGCCCTTGCCGCTGGCCACCGCGACCATGTGCCGGACCCCGGGAGCGAGGTTCGGGTTCTGCGACGTCGCCCGCTGCGCCGCCGGGTCCTGCCCGGCGGGCGCCGCCGGCCGCTGCATCTGGATCGCCACGCGGGCGCCGCCCGCCCCCGGCACCGCTCGCACCGCGCGCTCGGCCTCCGCCCGCACCTTCTCCGCGGCCTCCGGATTGTGGGTGGCCATCTGCAGGCTCACCTCCACCTCGCCGCCATCCGAGACCTTGACGTCATGCACGAACCCGAAAGAGACGATGTCCCGGCTCATCCCCGGGAACCGCACGGCCTTCAGCGCCTCCCATACCTTCGCCTCTAGATCGTTCGCCATTGTTTCGCTGTCCTGTCTCGCTGTCTCTCCGAGGTGTCCGTGGATGGTGGGCAGTGGCGATAAAGAGTACCACGCGGGTCCGGAATCATTCCTCGGCCACCTCGTCGACATCCCCGGGGCTCATGCCGGCCAGCTCGGCCAGCTGCCGCCGCACCTCCGCGATCAGCTGGCGCTTGCGGCGGATGCCGTAGTCCGTCACCGCGATCGGCGCCCCGAAGCGGACCTCGACCGTTCCCGGCCGGATCGACCACTGCCGCGGCGCCTGCACGCCCCGCGTGCCGCGGATGCCCACCGGCACGATCGGCAACCCGGTGCGCAGGGCGAGCAGGAAGCCGCCGCGCTTGAACGGCAGCAAGGTGTCGCCGGTCGACCGCGTACCTTCGGGGAACAGGAGGATCGAGCCGCCGGAGCGCAGGCGCTGCTCGGCCGCGGCAAACGACTGCCGCGCCGACGCCTTGTCGCCGCGGTCGACCGAGACGAACCCGGCGGCGGCCAGCGCCCAGCCGAAGATCGGGATGCGGAACAGGCTCTGCTTGGCGACCAGCCGGAAACGCCCCGGCACGGCGAGGAGCACCGCCGGGATGTCGAACAGGCTCTGGTGGTTGGCCAGGTAGATATAGCTCGTACCCGGGTCGAGCTCGGCGGCGCGCCGCACCGTCAGGCGCACGCCGCTGATACGCAGCAGGCCGGCCGACCAGAGCCGCGTGACCGCCAGCGACCAGCGCCCGCGCGGCGGCAGCCAGCTGACAGCGATCGTGGCGATCCCCAGCACCAGGCTGGCGACGACCAGGTACAGATTGCCCGCCACCGTGGCAAGCGCCTTGCTAACGAACGTCGCCGGACCACGGGTCCCGGGGTTGGATGCGCTCAATGGGCTGCCCTCCCCCATCTCCTCCTCGAGTGGTGGATGGCATTATCGGCATAATCGACATCGTTGGCCAACGCTGGGTCGTATCCTACGGTGCCTACAGTGCCCTATGTCCCGCCTCACTTTCCCTCCCGGCGAGGGTCGAGGCCAGCGGGGAAGGCGTGATTTCGGGATACGCTGAACCGCCATGGAACCCTCGGCCCGCCGCTCCCGTCTCCTGGCGCTGCTGCGCGGGAGCCTGGCGCTCGGCGCGCTCTACGACGCCGCGTTCGCGGTCCTCATGGTGACCGCGCCGCGCCTGCCCGCCCGATTGCTGCGGCTGCCGCTGCCGCCGCTGCCGGAGGCCGCCTTCTATCTGTGGATCATGGCCGTGCTGTTGCTGATGCTCGCCACTCTCTACCTGCTGGCCGCCCGCGAGCCACGGCGCTACGCCGGGGTCGTGGCCGTGGCCGCCGGCGGCCGCCTGCTGGGCGGCCTCGCCTTGGTGGCCGCGGCCTGGGGCCATCCAGGGCTGCAGGGCCTCTACCCGCTGGCTGCCGCCGATCTGGGGCTGGGGCTCGCCCACGCCGCATTCTGGTGGCCGATCCGAGCGTGAGAGCCCGCGACTTCGTCACCCGCACCGGCGAGATCGCCTTGCTCAGCGGCCGGGCTTTCGCCGCCATGGCGGCGCGGCCGCTCGAGACCAGGCTCTGGTTCGCGCAGATGGAGCAGCTGGGCGTGCGGTCGCTGGGGGTCGCCGGCATCGCCACCATCTTCACCGGCATGGTGCTGGCCCTGCAGACCGCCTACAGCCTTCCGTCGCTCGGAGTCAAGTACTACATCGGCTCGGTGGTCGCCAAGTCGCTGGTGCGCGAGCTCGGACCGGTGCTCACCGCGCTCATCGTCGGCGGCCGCATCGGCTCGGGGATGACCGCCGAGATCGGCACCATGACGGTGACCGAGCAGATCGACGCCATGCGCTCGATGGCCGTCGATCCGGTCAAGAAGCTGGTGGCGCCGAAGCTCGCCGCGGTGCTGGTGATGCTGCCATCGCTGACGGTGATCGGCTGCGGCCTGGGCATCCTCGGCGGCCTGCTGGTGGCGGTGTTCCAGCTCCACGTGCAGGCCTCGGTCTACCTCAACAACATCGTCCAGAACCTGACGCTGGCCGACGTCGTGAGCGGCGTCGGCAAGTCCTTCGTCTTCGCCTACATCATTGCCATCATCGGCTGCTACAACGGTCTCCACACCGAGGGCGGCGCCGACGGGGTAGGGCGGGCGACCACCGATACCGTGGTGACGCTGGCGATCACCATCATGATCTCCGACTACTTCCTCACCAAGCTGTTCATCCTGGTCGTCAGCTGAGCAGAGAGCCTGCCGTGCCGCCGGACGATCCGCTCCACGCTCCGCCGCCGCCCCAAGCGCCTGACCAGGCGCGCCCGGAGGCGCCGGCCCAAGAGCCGGCCCAGGCGCGCCCGGAGCCGCCGGCCCAGCCGCGGCCCGGGCCGCAGGCGCTGTTTACCGTCCGCGGCCTGACCAAGGGCTTCGCGGGCCGCAAGGTGCTCGACGGCCTCGACTTCGAGATCCTGCGCGGCGAGACCTTCGTCATCCTCGGCCGTTCCGGCAGCGGCAAGAGCGTCACCCTGCGCCAGCTCAACGGCCTGGACAAGCCCGACGCCGGCAGCGTGGTCTTCGACGGCACCGACATCACCGGTCTCGAAGAGCGCGACCTCTACCCGCTGCGGCGCCGCGTCGCCATGCTGTTCCAGGGTGGCGCCCTGTTCGACTCGATGACGGTATTCGACAACGTCGCCTTCCCGCTGCGCGAGCACACCCGCCTCTCCGAGGCGGAGATCGCCGCCAAGGTGCAGGAGAAGCTGGGCCTGGTCCGCCTGCCGGAAGCGGCACCGAAGATGCCCTCCGACCTCTCCGGCGGCATGCGCAAGCGCGCCGCCCTTGCCCGCTCCCTTGCCCTCGACCCGGAGGTGCTGCTCTACGACGAGCCGACGACCGGTCTCGACCCGATCACGTCGGCGGCCATCGGCAAGCTGATTCGACAGATTCACCGCCACCTGGACGTCACCCAGGTGGTGATCACCCACGACCTCGACCTGGCGCAGCACGTCGGCGACCGCCTCGCTTATCTCTCGGAGGGGCACTTCCGCTTCCTCGGCGACTGGGCCGCCGCGAAGCGCAGCTCCGACCCGGAGCTCGGCGACATGCTGTCCGGACGGGCGTGGGATGAGGAGGACGACCATGCCGCAAACGCACGGCCGTGAGCTCAGAGTCGGCCTGCTGGTCCTGGCCGCACTCGCGGTGCTCGCCATCGGCCTGCTGGTCATCGGCGACCGCAACAACTTCTTCGTGCGCAAGACCAGCTACTTCGTCCGTTTCACCCAGGTCGGCGGCCTCGCTCCGGGCGCCGGGGTGACGCTCGACGGCGTCAACGTCGGCACGGTCGAGAAGGTGGTGCTGCCCAAGAACCCCCAGCAGCGGGAGATCGACGTCTGGCTGGCGATCGACCGCCGCTACAGCGAGCGCCTGCGCGGGCCGCAGACGCCGGCGACGGCGCCGGACAAGGAGCAGATGACCAAGGCGAGGATCACCACCCTCGGCCTGCTGGGGGACAAGTACATCGAGCTCAACTCGGGCTCGGAGAGGTACCCCACCATCCCCGACGAAGGCGAGATCCCGGCCGCCTCCGAAGCCAATCTCGACGCCCTGGTCGCCTCGGGCGAGGACGTGATGGGGAACGTGGCGCAGATCTCGCACTCGCTGCAGCACATCCTCGCCCGGATGGACAGGGGTGAAGGTCTGCTCGGAGAGCTGACCACCGAGTCCGCGACCGGCCGCCAGCTGCGGGAATCGGCGGTCGCCACCCTGCAGAGCCTCCAGCGGCTGACGAACGCGATGGAGAGCGGCCCCGGCGTGCTGCCCAGGCTGGTCCACGACCGCCGGATGGGGGAGCGCCTGAACGGCGTGATCGAGCGCCTGGACAAGGTGGTGGAGAGCGCCCAGCACGGCCCGGGAGCCCTGCCGGCGCTGCTCAACGACCCGGGCGAGCGCGCCAGGGTGGACGAGACCCTGGCGAACCTGAACGGGGCCAGCAAGGACCTGAAGGACCTGACCGCCCGCTTCGGCAACAGCCAGGCGCTGCTGCCGCGCCTGCTCGAGGACGAGGCTTACGGCCGCGAGGTCAGCGAGCGGCTGCGGGAGACGGTCCAGCATCTCGACACGGCCGCGGATCGCCTGGTCGAGGGCAAGGGCAGCGCCGCGCTGCTGCTCAACGACCCTGGCATCTACGATGCGATCAACGATGTTATCGTCGGGGTGAACAGGTCGCCGATGCTGCGCTGGCTGGTTCAGAACCGCCAGAAGGCGGGGATCAAGCAGCGTTACCAGGACGCCACCGCGGGAAGGGGCGGCCAGCAGACACCGCCGACGACGACGACACCGCCGCCTTCCGCCTCGCCGCCGCCCCCCTCGACGCCGCCGGGCTGAACGGATCCTTCCCCCGATCTCATGTCCTCTCACATCCTGGTCACCGGCGGCGCCGGCTTCATCGGCTCGCACCTGGCGCGGCGGCTCCTCGTCCGCGGCGACCGGGTGACGGTGCTCGACGACTTCAACGACTTCTACGATCCGGCGCGCAAGCGCCGCAATCTCGCATGGCTCCTGGCACCGGTGTCGCCGCCGGCACCGCTCCACCAGGAGCCGCAGAACGAGAGCAGCCTCCGCGATCGCTTCCGGCTGGTCGAGGGAGACATCCGCGACGCGGCCCTGGTCGAGCGGCTGTTCGCGGGCGGCGCCTTCGACGCGGTCGTCCACCTCGCCGCCCGCGCCGGCGTCCGCCCGAGCCTGCGCGAGCCGGTGCTCTACGAGGACGTCAACTGCATCGGAACGCTGCGCCTGCTCGAGGCGGCCCGCCGCCACGGGCCGCGGCTGTTCCTGTTCGGCTCCTCGTCCTCGGTCTACGGCATCAACACCAAGGTGCCCTTCGCGGAGGACGACCCGGTCAACCAACCGATCAGCCCCTATGCCACCACCAAGCGGAGCGGCGAGCTGCTCTGCTACAACTACCATCACCTCTACGGCCTGCGCACCGCCTGCCTGCGCTTCTTCACGGTCTACGGCCCGGCGCAGCGGCCGGAGATGGCGATCGCCAAGTTCACCGACCTGCTGGCCCGCGGCGAGCCGGTGCCGCTGTACGGCGACGGCGGCAGCCGCCGCGACTACACCTACGTCGACGACATCGTCGACGGCCTCGAGGCGACGCTCGCCCTGGCGCCCGGGTTCGAGATCCTCAACCTGGGGGGCGCCGACACCACCGCGCTCGCCGACCTGGTGCGCTGGCTCGGCGAGGAGCTTGCCGTCGAACCGCGCATCGAGTATCTTCCCGCGCAGCCCGGCGACGTCCCGATCACCTACGCCGACGTCTCGAAGGCGGCGCGCTTGCTGGGCTACTCTCCGAAGGTCCCGATCCGGGAAGGCTTGCGCCGCTTCGTCCGCTGGTATCGCGACCAGCACGCGGCGCCGGCGGCCGTCCCTTCCCAATCTCTGGCGGATCCGGCGTGAAGCGGATCGATCTCTCGCGAAGGCTGCCCTGGTCATGAACATCTGCGTCGTTGGAAGCGGTTACGTCGGACTGGTCACCGGCGCCTGCCTGGCCGACTTCGGCATGCACGTGGTCGGCGTCGACAAGGACGCCGCCAAGGTGGCGGCGCTGTCCCAGGGACAGGTGCCGATCTACGAGCCGGGGCTCGACACCCTGGTGCGGAAGAACATGGACGAGGGGCGCCTGCGCTTCTCGACCGACCTGCCGCCGGCGATCGAGGAGGCGCAGGCCATCTTCATCGCCGTCGGCACGCCGCCGAAGAGCGACGGCTCGGCCGACCTCACCTTCATCCGCGACGTCGCCACCTCGATCTCGCGACACCTCAACGGCTACAAGGTGATCGTCACCAAGAGCACGGTGCCGATCGGCACCGGCAAGATGATCGAGGCCATCGTGCGCGAGGGCGCCGGCGGCCAGCACCCTTTCGCCGTGGTGTCGAACCCGGAGTTCCTGCGCGAGGGCTCGGCGATCGAGGACTTCATGCACCCCGACCGGGTGGTCATCGGCTCGCGCGACCAGCGGGCGATCGAGCTGATGCTCGACGTCTACTCGCCGCTCGCCGCCGCCGACGTGCCCTTCGTGATCACCGACGTCGAGAGCGCCGAGCTGATCAAGTACGCGTCCAACGGCTTCCTCGCCACCAAGATCTCCTTCATCAACGAGGTGGCCGAGCTGTGCGAGGCGCTGGGCGCCAACGTCGAGGTGGTGTCGCGCGGCATGGGGCTCGACAGCCGCATCGGCCCCAAGTTCCTCGCTCCCGGCCCGGGCTTCGGCGGCTCTTGCTTCCCCAAGGACACGCGGGCGGTGGCGCAGATCGCCCGTGACCAGGGGTTGGCGTTCCGCATCATCGAGGCGGTGCTGGACGTCAACGAGGCCACCAAGGCGCGCATGGTGACCAAGATCGAACGCGCCCTGGGGACCATCGCCGGCCGCACCATCGCCGTGCTCGGCCTGTCGTTCAAGCCCAACACCGACGACATCCGCGAATCGCCGGCGCTGCCGATCGTGCAGGGGCTGCTCGACGGCGGCGCCGCCGTGCGCGCCTTCGATCCCGAGGCGATGCCGGCCTGCCGCCCGCTCTTCCCCGCCGTGCGCTTCTGCGACAACGCCTACGAGGCGGCGCGCGGCGCCGACGCGCTGGTCATCTGCACCGAGTGGAACCAGTTCCGCAAACTCGAGCTCGACCGGCTGCACGCGCTGCTGCGGCGGCCGCTGGTCATCGATCTGCGCAACCTCTATGCGCCGGAGAAGATGGCGGCGGCGAGCTTCGAGTACATCTCGATCGGCCGCCCGGTGGCCCGGGCCGCCACCCTCGAGGAGGCTCCCGCATGAGCCGGGCGGTGATCACCGGCGGCGCCGGCTTCCTCGGCTCGCACCTGTGCGAGCGGCTGCTGCGCGAGGGGCACGAGGTGGTGTGCGTCGACAACCTGCTCACCGGCAACCGGGATAACGTCGCCCACCTGCTGGGACGCCCGGACTTCGAGTTCGTGAAGCACGACGTCACCACGCCCTTCGAGGTCCCGGGGCAGGTCGCCTACGTGCTGCACTTCGCGTCGCCGGCGTCGCCGATCGATTACCTCGAGCTGCCGATCCAGACGCTCAAGGTCGGGTCGCTCGGCACCCATAACGCGCTCGGCCTGGCCCGCACCAAGGGAGCGCGCTTCCTGCTCGCCTCCACCTCCGAGGTCTACGGCGACCCCAAGGAGCACCCGCAGAAGGAGAGCTACTGGGGCAACGTCAACCCGGTCGGCCCGCGCGGCGTCTACGACGAGGCGAAGCGGTTCGCCGAGGCCATGGCCATGGCCTACCACCGCTACCACGGCCTGGGGGTGCGCATCGTGCGCATCTTCAACACCTACGGTCCGCGGATGCGGCTGCGCGACGGGCGGGTGGTGCCGGCGTTCATCCAGCAGGCGCTGCGGGGAGAGCCGCTGACGGTGTTCGGCCAGGGCACCCAGACGCGTTCGTTCTGCTACGTCGACGACCTGGTGGAGGGCATCTACCGCCTGCTGCTGTCGGACGTCGCGCTACCGGTCAACATCGGCAACCCGCACGAGATGACGATCCTCGACTTCGCCGAGACCATCCGCCGCATCGTCCAGGGCCAGGAAAGGAAGGGGAGAGAGGGAGGGGAGGAGAGCCCGGCAGGCGGCAGGAGCCCGATCGTCTTCAGGCCGCTGCCCGAGGACGACCCGCACACCCGCCAGCCCGACATCACGCTCGCCCGCACGCTGCTCGGCTGGGAACCCAGGGTCGCGCTCGAAGAGGGCATCGAGCGCACCATCGGTTTCTTCCAGCGGGCGCTCGCCGCCGCGCCCGCAGCGCTCGGGTGACCGCGAGTACAATCGCGACCATGGACGATCCGCGGAAGGCCCTGACCTGGGCGCTGGAGAAGTATCCCGAGAGGGTGGAGCTGATGGCGATGCAGGAGCTGGTGCTCGAGAGTGCGCGGCAGAACCCGAAGCGGCCGGCCTATGTCAAGCTGGCGGTGCCCGACGACCTGGTCAAGAGCCTGAAAGGCGCGACGCGCGACGATCACGACCTGGTGCTGGTGGTGCGGGTGCCGCGCGAGGTGCTGCAGCGCTCCGAGAGCCGCATCATCCTCCCCGGAGAGGTGCGCTGAGCATGCCGCCCGAGCCATCCCCGGCCCAGCCGCCCGCCGCGGACTTCCATTGCCTGCGCTGTGGCCGCGCCGGCGCGCCGCGCCTCGCGCGGCCGCCGCTGCCCGGCGCCGCCGGCCGCGAGGTGCAGGCCGGGATCTGCGCCGACTGCTGGGGCGAGTGGGGCCGCGCCGAGGTGATGGTGATCAACGAGCTGCGCCTCAATTTCATGGACCCTGCCTCGCAGGAGATCCTGAACCGCCAGATGCGGGAGTTCCTGCACCTCCCCGCCGCCGCCCCCCCGCCTGGCTCACCCGCGGCGCCCGCCGTGCCCGCCGGCCCCGAGGGCTCCGGCTCGCCGCCGGCCGGGCCCGGCGCCCCTGGCGGGACCGGCGGCGCTTCCGGAGACGGCTCGCATTAGCGCGGGCTCGTCGGCGTCGCCGGCGCCGCGTGCGTCCCACCGGGTGCCTCGGCGCGTCCTGCTGCGCTTCCTCCTGCTGCCGGCGCTGCTCGCCGGCGGCTACGCCGCGGTGCGCTGGACACCGCTCGCCGGCTATCTCTCGGGACCGGCGCTGGTCGCCGCCATCTCCAGGCTGCGCGAATCGTGGTGGGCGCCGGCGCTGCTGGTGGGCGGCTACCTGGTGCTGTCGCCGCTGGGCGTGCCGGCGACGCCGCTGATGATCGCCGGCGGGGTCGTCTTCGGCGGTGTCGCCGGGTCCTTCTACAACATCGTGGGGGTCATGCTGGGCTCCGCGGCGAGCTATTTCCTGGGGCGCTCGCTGGGCCGGGACTTCGTCCGCCACGTCGCCGGCCACCGCCTGCGCCGGGTGGAGCTGGCCATCGGCCGGCGCGGCTTCTGGAACCTGGTCGCGGTGCGTTTCC
>Ga0209524_1000027_pt1 | contig 15303 bp, 15 predicted proteins | sample JacPinW_OM1H0_M1_FD_187956 | JGI IMG/M metagenome (GOLD analysis project Ga0209524, IMG submission 187956) | Forest soil microbial communities from Algoma, Ontario, Canada - Jack Pine, Ontario site 1_JW_OM1H0_M1 (SPAdes) (version 2) | ecosystem: Environmental > Terrestrial > Soil > Boreal... | reverse complement strand
CGATGCCGCAACCGCCACACGCCGCTCGTCGGCGCAAGTTGACGGCGCTATCGCGGCGCGTAAGCGGGGCGCTGCCCGGTGTCGATGGTGCGATAAGCACCCGCAGGTCCGAGGAAATCTTGTGTGAGGCTCGCAACTGCCTTGGCAAGATCGGGATCGTTAGGGCCACCTTGGATGACCACCTGCTTCTCGACGAGGGCCTCGTACTCCCCGTTCAAATAGAGCCGCGCCTCGATCGTGATCGGACGGTGTACGCCGAAGATCCTTTCAGCCATATGCGGGCGCATAAATCGGCGCACTTCACCTCCGGCATACGGGTTCAATTTAAAAGTCCACTCGACGCGATCGGGTGAAGACCCCTTGCCCACGGCCGGCTCGAAACGCCACTCGGCGAGGCGGGCTGTGGCCATGTGCAGCGCGAGATAGCGCCACAAGTCGGCGAGATGAAACCCAGGGGGCGTGTCGGCGGCTTCGGCCATCAATGTGACCGATGTCGCGGCGGTTGCCGTAAACGGCACGACGGCAGCAGTGAGAGCTAGCCCAGCGGCCAGCGCAGCACGGCCGAACCGGAGCCATTGGGGCAATCTCTTGTGGTCGATCATGCTCCACCGACGGGCGTTAGAGTCAAGCCGTCCTACGCAAGCACTAATAAATGTGGGCGGCACGGCGCTGCATGCTCCGTTCCGCCCACATCCAAGGCTCACTCGGCCAAGGGCTTACTCGGCCAAGGCTCACTCGGCCGGTGCCGCTGCTGCCGCAGGCCGCTCGTCGGTGAGTGCAGAAAGGCCCAGATGGCCGACGGCGGCAATGATGGCGCCGACGATCGGGGCCAAACCATATAACCAGGCGTCGCTGAGATTGCCGGTCACGATCATCGGCCCCAGCGCCCGTGCAGGGTTGAAGGCGGCGCCGGTCAGCGCCCCACCCATGAGGATGTTGAAGACCAAGGTCAGGCCGATCGCGACCGGCGCGAGGTGGGCGGCGCGGCCGGCGACCGCGGTGCTGAGCACGACGGTGACCAGGAAGAAGGCGAGCACCGCCTCTACCATGAAGCCGATCGCCGGCGTGATCGTCACCGGCGCGCCGCCGAGAACGAGGCCGTGCGCGAGCTCGGGCGTGCCGAGGCCGGTCGCCACGCCCCCCAGTACAATCCGCAGCAACAGCGCTGCGGCGACGCCGCCGGCGATCTGGCTGACGATGTAGCTGACCGCCTCGGCCGCGGTGATCGCGCCAGCGGCGAGCACGCCGACGGTCACGGCTGGGTTCATATGCCCTCCAGATATACTGCCATAGGCGCAGATGAAGATCATCAGGGTGAGGCCATGGGCGAAGGCAACCGCGGTGATACCGCCGCCGGCAGCTCCGCCGACGATGGAGGCGGCGCCGGCGCCGATGAACACCAGCGCAAAGGTGCCGATGAATTCCGCGAGAAGCTTGGGTGCAAATGAGTTTGGCATTTTGATCTCCAAGAGTTGAGTGCACACCGGCCCTTCGGCGCGATCAGCGTCGCGCCGCAGAACGTTGCGTCGGTGAAGGCCGCCGGGCGCGTTACTAGGGGGACGGCCTGTCGGCCGGCAAGGCGGGCGGGTCTCCCCGCCCGCTGATGCAGGTTATGTTACTCGGCAGCGGACCGTTGTTGCTGAGTCGTGATTCCCAGCGCCCGCGCCACGCCCGCGCCGTATGCCGGGTCCGCCCGCGTGCAGTTCTCTACATGGCGCTGCTTGATGTGCAGGCGCGCGTCGCCCATTGCGCGAGCGGTGTTGTCGAAGAGCCTCTGCTGCTGGGCGGGCGTCATCAGCCGGAAAAGATTGCCCGGCTGCTCCCAGTGATCATCGTCGACGCGATGGTCATAGTGCGCCCCGTCGCCATCCACCGGCATCGGCAGCTCGGCGAAATCGGGCTGATTGTCCCACAGCCCGTCGCTGTTGGGATTGAAGGTGAGCGTGCCGCCGAGATTGCCGTCGGTGCGCATCTTGCCGTCGCGGTGATAGCTAAGGAACGGGCACTTCGGGGCGTTGACCGGAATGTGGTTAAAATTGATGCCGAGCCGGTAACGCTGCGTGTCGCCGTAGGAGAAAAGACGCCCGTGGAGCATCTTGTCGGGGGAGAAGCCGATGCCGGGAACGATATTGGCGGGCGAGAAGGCGGCCTGCTCGACCTCGGCGAAGTAGTTCTCCGGATAGCGATTGAGCTCCATCACGCCAACCTCGATCAGCGGATACTCCTTCTGCGACCAGACTTTGGTGAGGTCGAACGGATTGTGCTTATGGGTCCTCGCCTGCGCGTCCGTCATCACCTGGACGAAGAGCGTCCAGCGCGGGAAGTCGCCGGCGTCGATCGCGTTTAGCAGGTCGCGGCCATGACTTTCGCGGTCCTTGGCAACGAGAGCTTCGGCTTCCGCGTCGGTGAGATTTGCAATGCCCTGCTGGGTGCGAAAATGGAATTTGACCCAGATGCGCTCGTTCGCGGCATTGATCATCGAAAAGGTGTGGCTGCCGTACAAGTTCATATGGCGGAAGCTCTTCGGGATGCCGCGTTCCGACATCGTGATCGTGACTTGGTGTAAAGCCTCGGGCAGCAACGTCCAGAAGTCCCAATTGTTGTCGGCGCTGCGGAGGCCGGTGCGCGGATCGCGCTTGATCGCGTGGTTGAGGTCGGAGAAGCGGAGCGGATCGCGGAAGAAGAACACCGGCGTGTTGTTGCCGACGATGTCCCAATTGCCTTCTTCGGTGTAGAACTTCAGCGCAGTGCCGCGTATGTCGCGCTCCGCGTCCGCGGCGCCGCGCTCACCGGCAACGGTGGAGAAGCGCACGAACATTGGCGTCTGCTTGCCGATCGCGCTGAAGATCTTCGCTTTGGTGAAGCGGGTGATGTCGTGCGTCACCGTGAAGGTGCCGTAGGCGCCCCAGCCTTTGGCGTGCATGCGGCGCTCGGGGATCACCTCACGGTCGAAATGCGCCATCTTCTCGAGCAACCAGATGTCCTGCAGCAACGCGGGGCCGCGCGGACCGGCAGTCATGATGTTTGTGTTGTCGGCCACCGGTGCGCCGGTGGCGTTGGTGAAACGCTTCGTTGTGGACATGACAAGTTCTCCTTGGGTGGGATGGTGGAGGGGTACGAGTAGTTCCTAGCCGGGCCAGGCAGAGCCGCGGATCACGCGGCAGAAATTCTCCGGCCGGAACGAGGGGTCCTTATCGGCGAGCACATCGGCTTTGACATTGCCGAAGGTCGTCTCGGGCTTGTGGTGAATGCCGTTGTAGAAGGCCTGGATGATCTCTTCTTTGAAGTCGCTGGGACGCGGATGCGCGTGGACAACCGCTTCACGCTCGGCATCCGTGAATTCGGAAAAAGCGATGCCGAGCACGTCCATCTCGACGCCGGCGGTGACGAGCGCGATGACCGGATGCATGTGCTGTGGGATGCCGGGTGTCGTGTGCAGCGCAATCGCCGTCCACACTGTATCGATGTCCTGCGGTGCGATGCCGTGGCCCCGGAGAAAGTCTCGCGCGGCGTTGGCGCCGTCTACTTCGAAGCGCTCATGTTGGCTCGCGTACTCAGGGGTAAGACCGATGTCGTGGAACATGGCGCCGGCATAAAGGAGCTCGGGATCGAAACGGAGACCCCAGCGCTTGCCGGTGAGCGCACCCCAGTAATAGACGCGGCTGGAATGGTGAAACAGCAGCAGCGATTCCGTGTCCCGCACGAATTCCGCCATCTCACGCGCAAGCTTGCTGTCAGGGACGCTGATTCCTCCGATCGCGATTGGCGTCTCCGTTCTCCCGCCTAACGGGGCGGCGGCCGACGTGGTGAGTGTCGGGCGCTGGGCCATGATGAACCTCCGATTATCGCCACTAAGATTCAGTGTTCGGGCTGCACCTAAAGGTGTGACAGCCTAAAGGCGCAATATAGTGCCTATCTCCTCAATACGAGCGGGAGCAAAGATTATCTAAGAAAATTAAAGGCCTCATAAGTAACTATAGTTTTCTCACATTTCACAAGTTTTACTATCCTAGTTATTCGATTGTCGCGATCTACATACTAATCGCGCGTTCGACCGATCTGCACAATTCCGCAAGCATGTGCGACGTCTTCCGGAGCAGTGCGCCGCGGGAATTTGCTCGAAAACGCGCATCTCGCGCAAACCGATGGAAATGGAATAGTAACATGCCGACAAACCTGAAAATCGTGCCGCGTCTATCGTCGTTCGCCGCGGCAGCATTTGTTCTGCTAGCGGGGCTGAATGCTGATGCCCAATCGCCGGCGAGGAGTTCTGTCGTTATCCCGCCGATCCCACCGGGCCAGGCCCGGATTTGGGTCTACAGTGGCTCGCAGCCCACCAGCCCTTTCAACTATCCCCGTATGGAAGCGATAACGTTCAACGGCGCTAAGGTCGGGTACGAGCAACTGGGCCAAGGTTTCTATCGCAACGTTGCGCCCGGGCATTACGTTATTGCCGCCCCCAGCTTCTTGGCACTTGATCCCAGCCAGTCCGCTACCGTCGACCTTGCTGCTGGACAGGAGGCATACCTGAAGCTCGACGGCTTGGGCTGGCCGAATGGTGGCGGCGAAAATACGGTGGTAGAATACTATGTCCGCCTCATGCCACCGCAAAGCGCCCGCACCGCGGTCGCGCAGCTCGCATACTTGAGCGGCGACTGAGCTCCCTCCTCTTTCTGCCGGAGCAGAGCTCGCTCACACCCTTCCCCTGCCGCACCAAAAGTGCAGCAAGGGAAGGTGGAGCACGGGAGAAGGAGGTGCCGCCGTGACTATCTACCAAATCACTCTCCGCGACCGCGAGACCCAAACCGTCGTCGGTTACTATAACGGCGCCTGGACAACGGACCGGCGGCGCGCCCTCGCCTTCCGTAGGCGCGAAGCGGCCGAAGCCCACGCCGCCCGGATGCGCGATCGCTGTCCGCGGAACGCCGAGCTCATCAACGTCGAGGAGATCGCTGCCGCCAACTAGCACTTAACAACCCGTTCCGGCAACGCGCCGCGCGGCGACGGTCCGTGCCAAAGATCGTCTTATCGCACTGCGCATCCCAAAGGAGCCGTTTATGCGCAAGGTGCGGGAATTCCCGATCATTGCGGTCTCGATAATGCGGGAATTGGCGCAGCGGCTCGGCCGAAGTAACCGAAATTGCAGTGAGTACTGTCGGGGGCCACACCTGGGTCGAGGCAGAATTCTTAGACCCTGCTCAAGATAACGAGGAAAGACGTGATGACGCTGCACAATCATTTTCATTCATTCCTCGACGAAGTCCATCGCGAGGGCCGTTACCGGGTGTTCACCGATCTCGAGCGGCACGCCGAGCGCCCACCCTATGCCACCTGGCGCAGCGGCCGTGCCCGCCGCGAGGTCGTGGTCTGGTGCTCGAACGACTATCTCGGGATGGGACGCCATCCCGCTGTCATCGACGCGATGGTCGAGACGGCGCGGCAGATGGGCGCCGGTGCCGGCGGTACCCGCAACATCTCCGGCAACAGCCGCGCCGTCGTCGCGCTCGAGGCCGAGCTCGCCGATCTGCATCGCAAGGAGGCCGCCCTCGCGTTCTCTTCCGGCTATGTGTCCAATGAAGCGGCGCTCGGCACGATCGGCTGGCTGCTGCCGAATTGCCTCATTCTGTCGGATGAGAAGAACCACGCCTCGATGATCGCCGGGATACGGGCGAGCGGCGCCGAAAAGCGGATCTTCCGGCACAATGATCTCGGCCATCTCGAAGCGCTGCTGCGGGAGGCAGGGCAGCTCCGCCCCAAGGTCATTGCCTTTGAATCACTGTACTCGATGGATGGCGATATCGCCCCGATACGGCAGATCTGTGATCTGGCGGCGAAATTCCGCGCGCTCACCTACCTTGACGAGGTTCACGCCGTCGGTCTTTACGGACCCCGCGGCGCCGGCATCGCCGAGCGCGATAGGGTCATGGACCGCGTCGACGTCATCGAAGGGACATTGGCCAAAGGTTTTGGCGTCGTGGGCGGTTACATCGCGGCCGATGCGGTGATCTGCGACGCGATCCGCTCAGCCGCGCCAAGCTTCATCTTCACGACCGCAATGCCGCCGGCAGTGGCTGCCGCCGCCAGGCGAAGCATTGCGCATCTAAAGCGATCAGTGGCGGAGCGGATCGCCCATCGGCTGCAGGTCGAAAAGACGCGCCGCGCGCTGAGCGAGGCCGAAATTCCGATGATGTCCTCGCAATCGCACATCATTCCCGTTCCGGTTGGCAATCCCCTCCTCTGCCGGGAGGCATCAACTCTGCTCCTGGAGAGGTTTTCCATCTATGTCCAGCCGATCAACTATCCAACCGTGCCAAAGGGCACCGAGCGGCTCCGCATCACTCCGACCCCGTTCCACAATGACCAGCTGATCGATGATCTTGCGAATGCGCTGGGCGAAGTCTGGGATACGCTGGGGCTCCCACGCGAAACCAATGTGGTTCCGATCTCGAGCGGTGCGCGCCTGCGGCCAGCCGCTTGATCAGGGCTGGGCCCTTGATCCGACACGCTCAGCAGCGAAGGCTCATTTCCAAAACCGATGGTAAACCTGCCGACTTTTCGCCAGCTCGAGCATCTCGTCCTGCTCGCCGATCACGGCCACTTTGGGCGAGCGGCGAAAGCGTGCCATGTCACGCAGTCGACCTTGAGCGCCAGCATAAAGGAACTGGAAAAAATCCTTCAAGCCTCCCTTGTTGACCGCACCAAACGCAGGGTTCTATTGACCCCGCTCGGACTCGATATTGTCGAGCGGGCGCGGCGCATACTTCTTGAAGGCAAAGAGCTCGTTGAAACCGCTCGGGCCGAGAGTGAGCCGCTCAGCGGAACCCTGCGGATGGGCGTAATCTCGACCGTCGGCCCATTTTTGTTGCCGAAAATCTTGCCCCGGCTGCGTCGTGCCTATCCCGCACTTAAGCTATATTTGGTCGAAGACCTGACGGCGCGGCTCATCGAAGGGCTGCACGCGGGAAGACTCGATGTCGTCTTGCTCGCTCTGCCTTACGATTGTGGGAACAGCGAGCGGCGGGTACTGTTTCGGGATCCCTTCAAAGTGGCGCTGCCGAAGAATCATCCGCTCGCGGCCGGGAAGGCGGTCGACCTCGAACAACTGCAGTCCGAGGAATTGCTGCTCCTCACCGAGGGGCATTGTCTGCGCGAGCACGCGCTCGCAGCATGCCGGCTGGCAGAAAGGCGGCAGTTGGAGCCGGTCGAGGCTACCAGTCTGCACACCCTGGTGCAGATGGTGGACAACGGGTTGGGCATCACCCTGCTGCCCCAGCTTGCCATCGACGGGGGGATTCTCAGCGGAACGGCACTCACTGTTCTACCCACTACCGGGGAACCACCGAGCCGGGAAATCGGCCTCGTCTGGCGCCGCGGAACCGGGCGTCAACGCGAATTCGAGCTCCTAGCATCCGTGCTGACGCAGCTTGTCGAGGAATGCCCTCGCCCTCAAATCGATTTTCTCACTTAATGAGTGAGAAATTACTCGTTTTGCCAATCACCGCACCCCACCCATGTTCTGCCGTGGAAATGAAAGGAGCCGAAAATGAACCGGACGAACTACACGCGTATTGAGACCAAGAATTCCCTGCCTCAATCGATCCGTCTGCAATCTGTCGGGTTGCTCAATCGTAACCTGGCCTCGGCCATCGACCTCGAGCGGCAGGCCAAGCAGGCCCATTGGAACGTCAAGGGGCCGAACTTCATCGCGCTCCACGAGCTCTTCGACAAGGTGGCCGAGGCCGCCGAAGAATTTATCGATCTGCTCGCCGAGCGGGTCACGGCACTCGGCGGTGTCGCCGAAGGCACGATTGAGGCCGCGGCTGGGCATTCGGCATTGCCGTCCTATCCGGTCGAGATCGGTCCGGAACGCGAACATGTCGATGCGCTGTCGACGGCGCTGGCGCTCTTCGGCAAGGCCGCGCGCGAGGCAATCGATGAGGCCGCGCAGTTCGGCGATGCCGACACGGCAGACGTCTTCACGGAGATCAGCCGCGAGACCGACAAGCAACTGTGGCTCGTCGAGTCTCACCTGCACGGGTAGTCCCGCCGACGTCCACCCAAAGCACCCTGGCCGGCCCCGCACCAGGATAGGACTGCGAGATCGCAATGTACGCTCCCGCGATAGGCCGAGCCTCGCTCACCGAACGCACGGTCCTCGCCGGCCGGGAAGTGTTTCTCGGCCGGCGGCGCGGCCCGCTCGCCATGTTGCCGTTTGTCGGCCCCGCGGTGATCGCCTCGATCGCCTACATGGACCCAGGAAATTTCGCCACGAATATCCAGGCTGGCGCAAAATATGGTTACGAACTTTTGTGGGTCGCGCTCTCCGCCAATCTCGTCGCAATGCTGTTCCAGGCGCTTTCGGCCAAGGTCGGGATCGCCACAGGGCGCAACCTCGCCGAACTGTGCCGCGAGCATTTCGCGGCGCCGGTTGTTTACGCCATGTGGGGAGCGAGCGAAATCGCGGCAGTGGCGACTGAACTGGCGGAGCTTCTGGGCGCAAGCCTCGGGCTCACATTGCTGTGCGGCGTACCCTTGCTCGCCAGCATGCTCCTCGTCGGTATCGCAACTTATGCGGCGCTTGGGTTACAGCGCTGGGGTTTCCGGTATGTCGAGATTCTGATCGGCTGCTTCGTCGGCGTGATCACCGTGAGTTACATCTTGGAGCTGGTGATCGCGCCGCCGCACTGGGGCGCTGTCGCGGCTGGTGTGCTCGTCCCGCATCTAGATGGGGCGGGCAGCATTAGTCTGGCTGTCGGCATTGTCGGCGCCACGGTCATGCCGCACGCCATATACCTTCACTCGGGTTTGACACAGGCGCGCTTGCCCTTCGCGAACGCGGAAGCGCGGCGCAAGACCCTCGGGATGTCGAATCGCGAGGTGTTGCTGGCACTCGGTGTCGCTGGCTTGGTCAATATCGCAATGATCGCGATGGCTGCCGTCGCGTTCCATGGCGGTGCGCACAACCAGACCGCGGAGATCGAGACAGCCTATCGGACACTGGCCCCGCTGCTGGGGGCGGGTGCCGCCGGTCTATTTATGCTCGCGCTGTTGGCTTCCGGTTTTTCCAGCTCCGTCGTCGGAGTCATGGCCGGCCAGGTGATCATGCAGGGCTTTGTATCATTCCGTATCCCGCTTTGGCTGCGCCGCCTCGTCCTCATGATGCCGTCCTTCGCTGTCATCATCGCCGGCATGGACATCACCCACGCTCTCGTGCTGAGCCAAGTGGTTTTGAGCCTCATTCTGCCAATCCCGATGGTCGCTCTTGTCAGGCTCACCGCCAACCGCGATGTGATGGGCGAGTTCGCAAACTCTAGGCTGACAAACGCAGTAGCGGTCACCGCGACAGTGTTTGTTTCTGCCCTTAACGCGGTCCTGCTGCTCGGGATTGTGGGCCTAGGGATCCCACTCAGCGGCGGCTGAACACCCACCGCACCACACGAGCAGATCCGCCCGCTGGTTCCCTGACGCTTACCGAAGCCGGGCAGGCTTGCCGGCGATAGCGGGGTGATCGGCCTTTTGTTGGGCGAGCGCTTGCCAACGCCGCGACGTGGGCCCGCTCGTCGCGTGGTCGGCTTTGGGTCAAAGTGAGACCAATGTTACCACTGAGCCCTGGTCAGCAGTCGAGTGGATAGCAGACGCCGACCTGACCAGGGCATCGTTCTATTGGGATTCGGTTCCACATTGCCGAAATCCGCCCAGTGCGTGCCAAGTTCGCGGCCGAGCAATTCCATGCTCGGATTGCGCCAAACAACGCCATGACATTATCCCGAATAGACTGGCTTTGACCGCTGAAGAGAGCGTGAGTGGGGTCACCGGCGCAACCGCGCAGGTCAATCAGGAGACCCCACCGATGCGCATCTACATCATTGGCAATGACGGAATCACCCTGTGCCGCGAGCCTCCGGCCACCGTGAACAAGGGCGAAGTTGCTGTTGCCTCAAGGGAGGAGTTGCACGCCGCCCGGCTCAGCGGCAAACGCCTGCTGGCGCTGTGGAACGCGCTCCCGGGTGTCGAGAAGCAGACGAAGGTCGGTGACCGCGATACGCTGATCGATCAGCTGTGGTCGGCGATCGAGGCCTTGCCGGACCCGGACCAACCGTCCGACACAAAGCGCCCGTCAAAGCAGGAGGCGGTGATCGCGATGCTGCAACGACCCGAGGGCGCGACCGTCGACGAAGTCGCGAGCGTGATGGGTTGGCAGCGGCACACGGTCCGGGGGCTCTTCTCCGGAACTCTGAAGAAGAAGCTTGGGCTGACCCTCGCCTCAGCGACGGAGGAGCGCGGCCGGGTCTATCGCATCGCCGCCCCGGAGCAGGCATGAGGCGCGCGATCCAAGATGCAACGGCTTGCCGGGAGGCGCTCTTGCGCCTCCCCAAGCTCGGCCTCGGCGAGCTTCGGCAGCAGTGGCGCGTTCTCTACAAAGCGGAGGCGTCGGCGTACCTCAGCCGCGAACTGCTGCTGCGAGCTGTCGCATACCGGATGCAGGAGGTCGCTCTCGGCGGCCTCCGCCCGGAGCGGCAGCGTCAGCTCCGTCAATTTGCTCAGCAGCTCAACGGGAGCCAAGAGGTGCGGATACGTCCTCGTCCCGAGCTGAAGCCTGGAACTCGGCTGGTTCGAGAATGGCAGGGTCGAACCTATGATGTACTGGTGCTCGATGACGGCTTCTCTTGGCAGGGCACGAGTTACCGCTCGCTTTCCGCCCTCGCGGGAAAGATCACCGGCACAGCGTGGTCGGGACCGCTCTTCTTCGGATTGAAGCCGAACCGCACCGCTGCTCTCAGGCCCTCGCGGGGACCACGTTCAGCCGGAGAGGACGGCGATGCCGCGAGCTGACGCGAGCCGCAGACGTTGCGCGATCTACACCCGCAAATCCTCCGAGGAAGGGCTCGAGCAGGAATTCAATTCGCTCGCGGCGCAGCGCGAAGCCTGCGAGGCCTACATTCGCAGCCAGCAGCACGAGGGTTGGCTGTTGGCGAGAAACCGCTATGACGATGGCGGGTTCTCGGGCGGCAATCTCGAGCGACCCGCGGCGCAACGCCTGCTCACCGATATCCGGGCGGGCCGGATCGATATCGTGGTCGTGTACAAGGTCGACCGGCTGACCCGCTCGCTCGCCGATTTTGCCCGGCTGGTCGAGCTCTTCGACGCACAGGGTGTGTCGTTCGTTTCGGTGACGCAGCAATTCAACACGACGAGCTCGATGGGGCGCCTGACGCTCAACGTGCTGTTGTCCTTTGCCCAGTTCGAGCGCGAGGTCACCGGTGAACGCATCCGCGACAAGATCGCCGCCTCAAAGAAAAAGGGCATGTGGATGGGCGGCAATGTGCCGCTGGGCTATGACGCCAACGAGCGCACGCTCGTCATCAACCCTGCCGAGGCCGAGACGGTACGCCGCGTCTTCGCTCTCTATCGTGAGCTCGGCTGCGTGCGCCGGGTCAAGGAGGAGGCCGACCGTCTCGGGCTTCGGACGAAATGCAGCACGACAACGAATGGCACCGAGCGCGGCGGCAAACCCTTCTCGCGCGGTCATCTCTACACACTGCTCTCGAACCCAATTTACACCGGCCACATAGCTCACAAGGGTGAACTCCACCCCGGTCAGCAGGCGGCCCTGATCGACGATGAGAGCTGGTCCACTGTTCGGGACCAGCTCGCAGCCAATACGAGCAACCATCGGCGCAGGGCTAAAGCAGCCGAGCCGAGCTTGCTGGCCGGCCTGCTGGTCGATGCTCGGGGGGAGCGGCTCACGCCATCACACGCCGTCAAGAAGGGCCGACGCTATCGCTACTACGTCTCCGCTGCACTGATCACCGATGCCGGAACGGATCGCGAAGGCTGGCGGCTCGCCGCCAGGGAGATCGAGGAGGCGGTGATCAGGATCCTGGCCGACGCGCTGACCAGCCCGGCGAGCTTGGTCGAGCGGTTTGGCGCAGCCGGCATGCCGAGCGACCAGGTTCGGAAACTGCTCAGTCGGGCGGCCCGTATGGCAGCAGCGCTAGGTGGCTCACCGGGGGAACGAGCAAAGCTCGTTCGCGAGCTCGTCGAGAAGATCATCGTCGATGAGAAGACGATCATCATCAAGCTGCGGCGCGGCCTTCTGTTGGGCGAGGATGTCGCGTCATCCGCATCGGAGGCCGCAAGTGACAGCGCCGTCGAGCTGACGGCGACAGCCGCCTTCACGCGGCGCGGTGCCGAAACCAAATTGGTTCTGCCCGGATTAGCGCCGCAGAAGCACAGCTCGAGATGTGATCCGGCGCTGATCAAGGCGATTGCGCGGGGGCGCGCGTGGTTTGAGGAGCTCGTCAGCGGCCGCGCCCGATCGCTCCAGGAGTTGGCCAAGCGTGACGGCATTTCCCGGCGCTACATTCGCCGTCTCATTGGCCTCGCCTTCTTGAGCCCGGAGCTGATCGAGGCGATCTTGCAGGGCCGGCAACCCGTCGCGCTCACTGCGACGCGGCTGACCGAACTCGATCTGCCGCTGGACTGGACGGAGCAGCACAAACTGCTCGCAGGCTAAACCGCAACTCCGGACAGATATGCCCCAGGCCGCGGCCCCACCGCGGCCGCGCGTCGTTTGCAAACGGTCAGAACTTTCGGGAGGTGGGACTGCATCAATGCCCGTCAGAGAGAAAGGGCGAAGGAGTCCCGGTTCGCAGCCTGCGCGTCCCTTCTCACGTCCCCAGCCACCCGCAGACCGCCGCCAAAGTGCGGGGCTTTTCGCCTATAGCCTCAGGGTTCACTGCTGAGACAGACTGGCTGCTGGAGGGAAGTGGATTCGAACTGTAGGTCCCACCTGCGGGCGCGGGTCTCTTTGTTCCAGAAGCGGGCCCCCGAGCAGCGCCCCGAGTGGATCGAGACGGTGGAGCTGCGCTTTCCGTCGGGGCGGACGGCGCGAGAGATTGTCGTGCGCGACGCGGCGCAGCTTCTGTGGATGGTGAACCTCGGGTGCATCGACTTGAATCCGCACCCGGTGCGCGCCGACGACCTCGAGCATCCCGACGAGTTGCGCGTCGATCTCGACCCCGGCCCGGGCGTGAGCTGGGACTTTGTGCGGCGGGTGACGCTGCTCGTGCACGACGTTCTCGACGAGCAGGGGCTGCGCGGCTGGCCCAAGACCTCGGGCTCGCGCGGTATGCACGTCAACGTGCGTATCCAGCGGCGCTGGAGTTTCGAGCAGGTGCGACGCGCGGCGCTGGCCCTCGCGCGTGAGGTGGAACGGCGCGCGCCCGACCTCGCGAGCAGCAAATGGTGGAAGGAGGAACGCCGTGGGGTCTTCCTCGACTACAACCAGAACGCCAAGGACCGGACCGTGGCCTCGGCCTGGTCGGTGCGGCCCACGCCCGACGCGCGCGTGTCGATGCCTCTAGAGTGGGACGAGGTGGCCGACTGCGATCCTGCGGCATTCACGCTGGCCACCGCGCCGGCGCGGTTTGCGGAACGCGGCGACGCGTCGGCCGGCATCGACAGCGCGGCGGAATCCCTCGACGCACTCCTCGAGCTGTCTGCATCGCAAGAGGCTGCAGGCCTCGGAGACGCGCCGTGGCCGCCGCACTATAAGAAGCAACGTGACGAGCCGCCGCGCGTCGCGCCGTCACGACGGAAGACCTCGGGCCCCAGCACTGGACGCCGCGGCCACCGTAAGTCCACCCAGCCACTCATCACCGTCGCCAAGGCGGCGCGTAAGGCGGACGCGCTCGCCGGCCTCGAACGCTGGAAGGCCCGGTATCCGGAAGCGGCGGCGCGGCTGCACGTGGACGATGTCCTCGTCGACTCGATGCGCGGCCGATCAACCAACTGGACTCGCATCCGGATCAATCTGCGCAACGTTCCCGAGGGCGAGCGCCCGCCAGAAGATCCGCCCGAACCTGACTATGATCCCTGGCCCGCGGCGCCGCACGGCTGACTACCGTCGCGCGCGCCGAAAACGCGGTCCAGCTCGTAGGCGGGGGTGACTTCCAGCTGATCGTAGCGGCAGTCCTGCGGGCGCTTGTCTGGACGCCAGCGCAGGAACTTCGCGGCATGTCGGAACCGAGTCCCCTGCATGTGGTCGTACGCGACCTCACAGACGCGCTCCGGCCGGAGCGGCTCCCAGCTCAGATCTTTCCCGCGGTTCCACCTGCTGGTCGCACCGGGCAGCCGCTGTCCCTTCGCGCTGGCTTCCTCCTGTGCCACGGCCCAATCCCGCCATGGATGGTCTTCGAGCGCGTCGGCGCGCAGCGGCGTCAGCTCGACGACGAGCTGCTTGCGCACCGTGGCCGTGAACGCCGCGGCGACCCCGACATGGTGGAGCGTGTGATCGTCGTCGTACAGGCCGAGCAGGAGCGAGCCGATCATCGCGCCGGCGCCCTTCTTGTGCCAGCGGAAGCCGGCGACCACGCAATCAGCCGTGCGCTCGTGCTTCACCTTGATCATCGTGCGTTCCCCGGCGCGATAGGGCGCGTCGAGACGCTTTGCCATGACACCATCGAGCCCGGCGCCCTCGAAGCGGCGGAACCAGTCCGCCGCAAGCGCTCGATCGCGCGTAGCCGGTGAGAGGTGTACGGGCGACGCCGCGCCGGCCAGCACGTGCTCGAGCCGTTCGCGCCGCACGGCGAGCGGCGCGTTGCGCAGGTCATCGTCGCCCAGCGCGAGCAGATCCCAGGCCACGAACGAGGCCGGCGCCTGCGCGGAGAGCAGCTTCACCCGCGACGCGGCGGGATGGATGCGCAAGAGCAGGGTCTCGAAGTCGAGCCCGCCGACCCCGACGATCACGATCTCGCCGTCGACGACGCAGCGTTCGGATAGCGTGGCGGCCAGTGGGGCGATGAGCTCCGGGAAGTATCGGTTCATGGGCTTCTCGTCGCGGCTCTGCAGTAGGATCTCGTCGCCGTCGCGAAACACCAGCGTTCGAAAGCCGTCCCACTTGGGCTCGAACTGCCATCCCTCGCCGCCAGGCAAGGCGTCGGCGGCGCTGGACAACATGGGGGCAAGAGGTGGAGCGAAGGGCAGGCGCATGGCTCAATACTCGAGGAGGTGTCTAACACCTTGACACGCTCCTAAGATGCCGAGTCTGACCGTTACTCGCCTGCTTTGTTGAATGCGTCGATGTTGGCTGTCCATATTCCCATTTTTTCTCGGTTCGTGTCCTATGGCATTACGCCACGCAATGGCCGGACCCGTGGGCCGGTGTGACGGAACGCTCAGTTTACTGGCCGGACATCGAGAAATCACCGGCGGAGGCGACAGATGCGGCCGTAGCGGGCGGGATTCAATCCCGCGCGCGGCGGCGGAATTGCAGGCACATTAATTCGGCGCCGACAGGGC
>Ga0209524_1000026_pt1 | contig 15315 bp, 7 predicted proteins | sample JacPinW_OM1H0_M1_FD_187956 | JGI IMG/M metagenome (GOLD analysis project Ga0209524, IMG submission 187956) | Forest soil microbial communities from Algoma, Ontario, Canada - Jack Pine, Ontario site 1_JW_OM1H0_M1 (SPAdes) (version 2) | ecosystem: Environmental > Terrestrial > Soil > Boreal... | reverse complement strand
ACTCGACGCCGAGCGGGCATCGGTGAACCAAACGCCGCCTGCCACCGCTGCCGCGTTGATCAAACCGAAGGCCGCAAGGGCCACGCCCTGCGCGGCAAGCGCACGTTCCTCCTGCGCTCGGACCAGGACGCCTACCCCTTCGACCTGCAGACCGACCGTTATTTCACCTACCGTCAGGACGCCCCGGCGGCCAGCCTGGACGCGCTCACCGGGGCCCTGCGCCAGACGCTGGAATCCGAGGTCCAGGACAGCCCGGTCTTCCGTTCGCTGCCGGATCTCGAGGAGCAGGACCGCTCGCGCTTCCTGGCCGTCCCCCGGGGCTTCCGCGATGAGGTCGAGCTCGCCGCGGCGAGCAGGCGCGCCGGCGACCTCGGCCTGCTGGCGGCCGAGGCGGAGGGTTTCGAGTGGGAAAGCGAGGGGATGCGCATCGCCGGGCGAGCTCAGTTCGACCTCAAGGCCAACCTGGGGGCGCGTGCCACCTTGGAAGAGATCCGCCGGCTCGACACCAAGGATCTCGAGGCCAACACGCTGCTGGCGACGATCTATCAGCGGTTGGGCGACCTCACCCGCTCGGACCAGGCGATCCAGCGCGTCCTCGCGCGCAAGGGCCTGACGCCGAACGACCGCGCCGAGGCGAACGCTCTGCTGGCGCGTAACGCGAAGGCGCGCTGGAAGAACGATTGGAGCGGCGGCCAGGCGGACCCGGTGCAGGCGCGGCGGGAGAACGCCCTGCGCTCACCTTTCCTCGAGCAGTCGTACGAGGCGTACGGGCTTGGGTTCACCGCCGACCTCAATCACTACTATTCGGGATTGAACGCCCTCGCCATGCTCACCATCCAGGTCGAGCTGGCTCGGGCGCTCCCCGCGGTCTGGAGCGAGCGTTTCGAGCCGGAGAGCGAAGCCGAAGCGGATCTCGCCAAGCGGCAGGTCCAGATCCAGAAGCTCGCGGCGGCGGTAGATCTCTCGCTCGCCGCGGCGCAGGCGCGGTTGCAGCACGAGGAGAAGAGAGACATCTGGGTCGAGATCAGCATCGCCGACCTCCGATGCTTGACCTCGAAGCAGCCGCCCCGGGTAGCGAACGCTTATCGCAAGGCCCTCGCGGGCGTGCCCGACTTCGCCGCCGGGGCGGTGTGCGACCAGCTGCGCCTCTACCAGCGCCTGGATGTCCTTGCCGCCAACGTCCAGGCGGCCCTGGCGGTCGCCGGCCCGTTGCAGCCGGATGGTGAGCAGGAGACGCTACCGCCGCGGACCTCACGCATCCTCCTCTTCACCGGCCACATGATCGACGCCCCGGGGCGCGCCATCCCGCGCTTCCCTCCGGACCGGGAGGACGTCGCCCGGCAGGCCATCCGGCGGGCAATCGAGGTCGAGCTGAAGCGGCCGGGCGGAGTGGCCGGCGGAATCGCCGGCGGCGCGAGCGGCGGCGACATCCTGTTCCACGAGATCTGCGCCGACCTGGGCATCCCCACCCAGCTCTTCCTCGCACTCCCCAAGAACCAATTCATCGCCGAGTCGGTCGCTCCCGCCGGAGGCAACTGGCGCGAGCGCTTCGACCGTTTGCTCGACAAGCTCCCGCCGCGTGTGCTGGCCGAGTCGAAGGAGTTGCCCGGCTGGCTCGCCAAGAAACCCGACTACGACATCTGGCAGCGCAACAATCTCTGGACGCTCTACAACGCCCTCGCCCAGGGCGGCGAGGACGTGACCCTGATCGCGCTCTGGAACCGCGAGAAGGGAGACGGCCCCGGTGGCACCGGCGATCTCGTCAAGCGTGCCAAGGAGCGCCACGCCGAAACCGTTATCCTGGACACCAGGGTCTTGTTCGGACTGCCGGCGGCGGCCGGCAACGTCGAGTGAAGAGCCGTTCGACCTCCTTCACCCCAGCAGGCCGGAGAGGGACCAGTAGAGGGCGACCAGGGCGATCAGGCAGGAGGCCGGCGCCACCAGCCGGCCGCGGTACCAGGGCTGGTCACGGAAGGGAAGGCCGATCAGGATAAAGGCTGCCGCCAGGACCGCCAGCTCGGCGGCAGCGGCGCCCGCGATGAAGCCGGTCGCGGCGGCTGGCCGGAGCGGCGGCGGCAGCGCGGCCGGCGCGGCCGGAGCCAAGGCCAGACCGCAGAGAGCTCCGACGGCGAAGATTGCCACCGCGAGGGCGAGGGCGAGGCTGAGCCCGGCGCCGTGCCGGCCGGGGCCGGGGCGCGAGCGCGGCGGCGGCGGGGCCACGCCTGCCAGGGCCAGAGCGGCGACCGACAGCGCCAGCAGGGGCTCGAGCAGGGACGGCCGCACCGGGACCTCCCCGCCCAGGGCCAGGGTCAGGCCGAGCGCCTCGCCGAGGGTCAAGGCAGCCAGCAGCAGCAGGCCGGATCGGACGCGGCGGACGAGCAGGAACACTGCCGCCACCAGCAGCAGCGGCGCCGGACCGTGCGGCAGCACCCGGTCGAACCCGAGCGCGAAGCAGCGCCGGGCAAAGGCGATGCGCGGCGGCGGCACCACGCCCGCGGCCAGCTGGAAGGGAGCGCTGGTCTCGCCGCCCGCCATCCAGCGCCAGCTGGAGGATTCGTCGCACTCGCACCGCAGCACCAGCGGGTAGGACTTGACCCGCAGGGAGCTGGCGAAGGTGAAGCCCCGGGCGCCGCCCGGGATCCAGCCCTCGACGAGCAGCGTCGCCCGCGACGGCGCGCCGCCGGCGACATCGCCCCCGCCCTGCGGGTCCATGGCCAGCGTCGGCGTCACCGTCACGCCGTCGAACGACAGGGTCAGCGAGTCGGCGAGGTCGCTCAGGAAGCGCCCGAAGCGCTGCTCGGTGGCCCCGTTCAGGCCGGCGATCCGGCCATAGCGGGTGGGCCGCCCCGGCCCACCCAGCTGTCCCGGTGCCAGATGCTCCTCGTCGATCTTGACGTCGAGCCGGAACGACCCGTCGCGCAGGAACGTCCCATACACCTGGAAAGGACCAAGCTCGTGCGCCCCAGCAGGCCCTCCCGCCAGTCCCCAGAGGAAAGTAATCAGGCCCAAGGCCAGTAGCAAGGAACGGCCGGCCCTCCCTCGGGTCAAACACCTCAGCCTCATGCGCCTCACGAAGGCGACGCTACATCAGCCTTGCAGCGCAGCAAAACCGGCGGCCGTAGAGCAATCTCAGCCGGAGAGGGGGGAGCGGAGGGCCCCGGGCTGCGGGAGGCCCCTTCGGCAAGGGAGGCCCTGGGCTCGTATGGGCGAGGGGTCACAGTTCTCCGCCGCCGCCCCATCGACTTGAACCCCTCGCCCATACGAGCCCAGGGCCTCCCTTGCCGAAGGGGCCTCCCGCAGCCCGGGGCCCGGCCGGGGGGTTGCCCCCGGAGGCGCCCGGCAGCTATGGTGCGGTGGCGATAAAGATCCCGCGACGGTAGCTCGACTGGAAAGGAGACCTCGCGATGACCGCTCGTCGTCTGCGGCTGATGGTCCTGCTGGTGATGACGTCCCTGCTGGCCGCCGGCGGCTGGACCCTCGCCGCCTCGGCGACGGCGAAGTCGTCGAAGGCGAAGTCGTCGAAGGCGAAGTCGTCGAAACGGGCGAAGCGAACCCATTCCACGCATGCCGCGCCGGCCCTCTCGGACACCGCTGCGGCGCGCGCGCTGTTCGAGGCCAACCTCGAGGCGATCCGCGACCGCAACGGCAAGGCCTACCTGGCCTGTTACCTCGACTCCACGAACCTCCCGCGCACCGGGCCCGACGGCTTCGAGCTTGGCCGCGCCGGGCTGGCGGCCGACCTCGGCAGGGCCTGGCCCGATCACATCGATGCCGCCGACCTTCGCCTCGTCAGCCTGCGGCCCGGCCTGGTCTACGGCACCTACCGCTACCGGGTGCGTTACGGCGGCCAGGAGGTGGCCGGGCTCTCCGAGCGCCTCTTCGTCAAGACCGCGTCCGGTTGGAAGATCACCGCGACCACCGCCTTCCAGGAGCCCCCCGGGACGCCGCCGCCGGCGCGCGCCCTGGTGGGCGCCACCCTGATCGACGGCACCGGCGGGCCGCCGGTCGCCGGGGCGGTGGTGCTGATGCGGGGCGGCAAGATCGAGTGCGCCGGCCCGCGCGCCGCCTGCCCAGTTCCGGCCGGCACCGACGTGCTCGACGTCTCGGGCCTGTGGATCGTCCCGGGCGTGATCGACGCGCACGTCCATTTTTCACAGACCGGCTGGGCGGACGGCCGCCCGGACGCCCTCGACGTGCGCGCCAAGCACCCGTACGACCAGGTCGAAGCCGGTCTCCGTCTCCATCCGGAGCGCTTCGGGCGCTCCTACCTCTGCGCCGGCGTGACCTCGGTGTTCGACGTCGGCGGCTATCCCTGGACCCTGGCGCTGCCGGCTTGGGCCGAGCCCGACCCCGAGGTGCCGCGCATCGCCGCCGCCGGCCCGCTGCTGTCCACCCTGGACCACTGGGTGAACCTTCCCGCCGAGCGGCAGTTCATCTTCCTGCGGGACGAGGCCGCGGCGCGCGAGGGGGTGCGCTACCTGGCGACCGCGGGCGCGGTGGCGGTCAAGGTCTGGTTCATCCCCGAGAAGCCGATCCCCGAGCTCGAACCGCTGGTGAGGGCGGCCGGCGACGAGGCGCGCCTGCGGCGACTGCCGCTCATCGTCCATGCCACCGGCCTGGCCGAGGCGAAGGCGGCGCTGCGGGCCGGCGCCCACGTGCTGGTGCACAGCGTCTGGGACGTGCCGGTGGACCAGGAGTTCCTCGACCTGGCGAAGCGCCAGGGCACCTTCTACTGCCCGACCCTCACCGTCATGCGCGGCTACCAGCGCATGTTCGAGAGCGCCGCCAGCCGGCAGCCGCCGGCGGTGGACGACCCCAACGGCTGCGTCGACCCCGAGACCCGGGCGCGCATCGCCGAGACCGCCGGGCTCGAGAGCACCCGCACCGCCGAGCAGCTCGCCACCTCCGCCCAGCGCACCGCCGAGCGCGAGCGCGTCGCCGCCGCCAACCTGGTCACCGTCGCGCGCGCCGGGATCCCCGTCGCCATGGGCACCGACGCCGGCAACCCGCTCACCCTGCACGGCGTCTCGGTCTACGCCGAGATGGAGGCCATGCAACGGGCCGGACTGACGCCGAGCGAGGTGCTGGTCGCCGCCACCCGGGGCGGCGCCGCCGCGATGGGACGCCTCAAGGAGCTGGGCACGATCGAGAAGGGCAAGCTGGCCGACCTGCTGGTGGTCGCCGCCGATCCGCAGGCCGACGTCGCGAACCTCCGCCGCCTGCGCTGGGTGGTGCGCGGCGGCGTCGTGCGTTCGCTCTCGGAGCTGCACGCCCTGGCCACCGCTCCCGCCAGGCCGTAGGGGGGTCTTGCCTGGCACCTTCCCTCCCTCAGCTCGTATGGGCGAGGGGTCCAAGTCTACGGGGCGACGGCAAGGACTATGACCCCTCGCCCATACGAGCTGAGGGAGGGAAGGTGCCAAGCAAGATTCCCCTGGGGCCTGGCGACCTGCCCGCGGAATAAAACCGCCTTCTGGACCTGTATTTGACAGTGTATGGACGTAGCACTCTCAACACCGCGGGGAGACACGGTGCCGACGAAGTACTGGCACCGGCTCGACGACGGGCTCGAGCAGGGGCGCGTCCAGTGCGATCTTTGCCCGCGGGCCTGCAAGCTGCTCGAGGGGCAGCGCGGCCTCTGCTTCGTGCGCGCCCGCGAGGGCGGCGAGATCGTGCTCAAGACCTACGGGCGATCGAGCGGCTACTGCATCGATCCGATCGAGAAGAAGCCGCTGAACCATTTCCTGCCCGGCACTCCGGTGCTCTCCTTCGGCACCGCCGGCTGCAACCTGGCCTGCAAGTTCTGCCAGAACTGGGACATCAGCAAGTCGCGCGAGATCGACACCCTCTCCGACGGCGCCTCGCCCGGGCAGATCGCGCACGCCGCCGCGCGCCTGGGCTGCGCCAGCATCGCCTTCACCTACAACGACCCGGTGATCTTCATGGAGTATGCGGTCGACGTCGCCGACGCCTGCCGCGAGGCGGGCATCAAGGCGGTTGCGGTGACCGCGGGCTACATCTGCCCCGAGCCGCGGGTCGAGTTCTATCGCCACATGGACGCCGCCAACGTCGACCTCAAGGGCTTCACCGAGCGCTTCTACCGCAAGATCTGCGGCGGCGAGCTGGGCGCCGTGCTCGACACCCTGCGTTACCTGCGCCACGAGACGGACGTCTGGTTCGAGATCACCACCTTACTGATCCCGGGAGAGAACGACTCCGACGCCGAGCTCGACGAGCTCACCCGCTGGGTCGCCGCCGAGCTCGGCCCCGACGTGCCGCTTCACTTCACCGCTTTCCATCCCGATTACAAGATGCTCGACCTGCCGCCGACCCCCGGGTCCACCCTCACCCGCGCTCGCCGCATCGCGCTCGCCAACGGCCTCCGCTACGCCTACACCGGCAACGTCCACGACGAGGACGGCGGCAGCACCTGGTGCCATCACTGCGGCAACCGCCTCATTGGCCGCGACTGGTACGTCCTGACCGGCTGGCACCTCGTCCCGACCCCGGAAACCCCGGAGGGCATGGCCTGCGACCGCTGCCGTACCCCCCTCCCCGGCCGCTTCGCCGGCCCCCCCGGCCACTGGGGCGCCCGCCGCGTCCCCGTCCGGCTGTCGGAAGTCACCTCGGCATGAAGCCGACATTTCTAGCGGTCGTCCCGTTGATCCCATCCGGCAGCAGCCTGGCGGCCGCTCTCGCCTTCTACACCGAGCATCTGGGGTTCACGGTGGTGTGGCAGAGCGACGGAATGGCGGGTATCCGCCGCGACGGCGTCGCGTTCAACCTCGTGGCCAACGACAACCAGGTCTGGGCTGACAACGCCAGCTTCAGCATCGGGGTTTCCGACCTGGAGGGGCTGTATCAGGAATATCGCGAGGTTCCCCCGAAGGTCGGACCGCTCGAGGTGAAGTCTTGGGGTCGACGTGAATTCCACATGATCGTGCCGTCCGGTGTCTGCCTGCAATTCTACGAGCATGAAGTCGCCTGACCGCGAGCTACTAGGAAGAGGACCCACCTGCCCGGTTCGCTCGGTAGCGTCTTCGGGGCTCAGACGTGTCGCGCAACTTACCAGCGTCTATCGGATCGCCCCCCGCATCCCCCAACCCCCTTCCCTCCCCTCCGGGGGGGAAGGGGGCGCCACGCTCACCTTCATCGCTCGGGGTCGGCCCAGGCCGATGGGGAACTCTAGAGAAGCCGGCCGCGAGCCTACGGGAAGATCCCGAGGTCGCCGTAGCAGAGGGCGATCTTGTCGATGGCGTCGATGAAGGCGGCGGTGCGGAGGTCGGCCTTGTCGCGGTGGCGGTTGCGGATCTCTCGCAGGCGGGCGTAGGCGGTGACGAAGGTGTCCTCGAGGCCGGAGTTGACGAGGTCGGCCTCGTCGGCGCCGTGGGTGATGGCGGCCACCTCGGCCGCGCCGAAGCGCTTGTCGGTCGCCCCCTCGATGGCGCCCAGGATGCGGCGGAACGCCCCCTCCTCGAAGCGCTTCTCCAGGCGTCCGAAGCGGACGTGCGACAGGTTCTTGAGCCACTCGAAATACGACACCAGCACCCCGCCGGCGTTGACGAAGTGGTCGGGCAGCACCAGCACCCCGCGCTCGCCCAGCCGCTCGCTCGCCTCGCTGGTGATCGGTCCGTTGGCCGCCTCGACGACGATCTTGGCCTTGATGCGGTCCGCGTTCTCGCCGGTGATCTGGTTCTCGAGCGCCGCCGGCACCAGGATGTCGCAGTCGAGCTCCAGGCCCGCCTCGCGGCTCGGCAGGGTGGTGGCGCCCGCGACGCCGAGCATCGAGCCAGTCTCCTGCCGGTGCGCCCAGACGGTCGCCAGCTCGAGGCCTTTCGGGTTGTGGATGGCGCCCTCGTACTCGACGAAGCCGACGAGCACGGCGCCGGCCTGCTCGAGGAAGCGCGCCGCGTGGTAGCCGACGTTGCCCAGCCCCTGCACCACCACGCGCTTGCCGGCGAGCCCGCGCGAGAGTCCGAGCGGCTTCATGTCCTCTTCGACCTCGACCGCCTCGCGGGTGGCGATGGCGACGCCGCGGCCGGTCGCCTCGGAGCGCCCCCGGATGCCGCCCTGGGCTAGCGGCTTGCCGGTCACGCAGGCGGTGCCCTCGAGCTTGTCGGCCGAGAGCGCGACGTAGGTGTCGACGATCCAGGCCATCTCGCGCGGGCCGGTGCCGAAGTCCGGCGCCGGCACGTCGGTGCCGGGGCCGATGAAGTTCTTCTTGACCAGCTCGAAGGTGTAGCGGCGGGTGATCCGCTCGAGCTCCTGCGGCGTGTACTTCTTGCTGTCGATGGCGATGCCGCCCTTGGCGCCGCCGAACGGCACGTCCACGACGGCGCACTTGTAGGTCATCAGGGCGGCGAGGGCCACCACCTCGTCCTCGTTCACCGACAGGCTGTAGCGGATGCCGCCCTTGGTCGGCAACTTGTGATGGCTATGCTCCGCCCGCCAGGCGTGGATCACCTCGATCGAGCCGTCGGCGCGCAGCAGCGGGAAGGTGAAGTGGTAGACGCTGTTGCAGTTCTTGATCAGCGTCAGCAGGTCGGGATGGTGCGAGGTGAGCGCGGCCGCCTTGTCGAAGTTGCGGTTGACCTGCTCGAAGAAGCTGATGATGTCGGCCATGGGTCCCTTTTCGGGTGAGACGGGTTCAGGGGCTCGATTCGGGGTTCGGACCCCGGCCCCGCCGGCTAGGACAAACGCCGCAGTGATAGCATTCTTGCCGCACCGCCCGCAACCCCCGAGCCCATGGCTCTCCTCTCTCCGATCGCTCCCATCGCTCTCGTCGCCCTGATCGCCTTCGACATGGCCGCCTGGGAGCGCGCGCTCTCCACCCCGCTGCTGGGCAACTCCGCGGGGGATTGGCTGGAAGCTCTCGGCATCGTCGCGCTGGTGCTGTTGACCGCGCTGCTGCTCAAGCGGGTGCTGGGGCGGCGGTTCGCGAGGCCGGCCGGCGCGGCTACCGCCGGCAGCGCCGCCGGCGCCGCCTCGGCCGCCCAGGAGCTGGCGCCGGAGCTGATGCGGCGGACCTACTGGCTGCTGCTGTTGCCGCCGGCGGTCTTCCTCGGCATCCTGGCCCTCGCCCCTTCGCGCCACGTCTACGCCACGCTGCGGACGTTCGCCATCCTCGCCGTGCTGATGCAGGTGGCGCTCTGGGCGACCGTGGGGATCGAGATCTGGATGGGCCGCGTGCGCCGGCGGCGGCTCGAGCAGGACGCCGCCTCGGCGACGCTCGTCGGCTCGCTCAACTTCATTCTGCGGCTGGTGCTCTGGGTGTTCATCGTGCTGCTGGCGCTGGACAACCTGGGGGTCAACGTCACCGCCCTGGTGGCCGGCCTGGGCGTCGGCGGCATCGCCATGGCGCTGGCGCTCCAGAACATCCTCGGCGACGTCCTGGCCTCGCTGTCGATCGCCGCCGACAAGCCCTTCGTGCTCGGCGACACCATCCAGGTCGACAACTTCGTGGGCACGGTCGAGGACGTGGGTCTCAAGACCACGCGCCTGCGCAGCCTCTCGGGCGAGCAGCTCATCTTCGCCAACAGCGACCTGCTCAAGAGCCGCATCCGCAACCTCAAGCGCATGACCGACCGCCGCGTGGTGCTGGCGTTCGGGATCGACTACCAGACCAGGGCCGACCAGGTGGAGAAGATCCCGCCGCTGCTGCGCGCCATCATCGAAGCCCAGCCCGGCGTGCGCTTCGACCGCGCGCACCTCAAGGGGTTCGGCCAGGGGTCGCTGGATCTCGAGGCGGTCTATTACCTGGCCAACCCCGACTACAACCTCTACATGGACACCCAGGAAGCCATCCTGCTGGCGCTGATGCGCGCCCTCGAGCGCGAGGGCATCCGCCTCGCCCAGCCAGACCGCACCCTGTGGATCGCCGCCGAGACCGAGCCCCCGGCGCCGCGCTCGCGCGAGGGCGCCGCGCAACCCGCGGCGCCGGCCGTGCGTAGCTAGCGAATCAACCGAGCGGGACACCAAGCGAACATCGACCGGAAGGAGCCCCTCCTTGCCCAATGCCGCCTTCGCCAGATCCGCCGTGATGGCCAGAGTGGCCGCACCCGCCGCTCGCCTTCGCGCCGCGGTCGCCGCCGCATCCGCTATCGCCGCCGCAGCAGCCTTCACGACGCTGGCCGCCCTGCTGCAGCTCCCGGCGACGGCGGCGGGCGCTTCCGCCGCTCCGGCCCCGGCCCTTCAGCCTGCCGCCGGAGGCTGGCCCGCCGGGGGCGAGGCCCGCTTGCTGCGCTATCCCGCCATCCACGGCGACAAGATCGCCTTCGTCTATGCCGGCGACATCTGGTTGGTGGACGCGGCCGGCGGCGTCGCGCGCCGCCTGACCTCCCACCCCGGGCTCGAGCTGTTCCCCAGGTTCTCGCCCGACGGCCGCTGGATCGCCTTCACCGGCGAGTACGGCGGCAACCGCCAGGTCTTCGTGATCAGCGTCGAAGGCGGCGCGCCAAGGCAGCTGACCTATCACAACGACATCGGCGACCTGCCGCCGCGCGGCGGCTACGACAACCAGGTGCTCGGCTGGACCCCGGACGGCAAGGACGTGGTCTTCCGCGCCAACCGGGTGGCGTGGAGCGAGCGCAACGGGCGTCCCTACCTGGTGGCCGCGGCCGGCGGGATGGAGCGGCCGATGCGCATCCCGGAGAGCGGCAACGGCAGCTTCTCGCCGGACGGCGCCAAGTTCGTCTACACGCCCCTGCAGTCCGAGTTCCGCGGCTGGAAGCGTCACCGCGGCGGGCGTGCCCAGGACATCTGGATCTACGACCTCGCGGCCGACACCGCCGAGCGCATCCTGCACGATCCGGCGACCGACAACCAGCCGATGTGGATCGGCAACAAGATCTATTTCACGTCCGACCGCGAGCACACCCTGAACCTCTATTCTTACGACCTCGCGACACGCCAGGTCGCCAAGCTCACCCAGCACGATCAGTACGACGTGCTGTGGCCGAGCGCCGGCACCGGCCGGATCGTCTACGAGAACGGCGGCTCCATCTATCTCTTCGACCCGGCGACCGGCAAGAGCGCCAGGGTGCCGATCCGCATCGCGAGCGACCTGCCGTTGACGCTGCCCTATTGGAAGAACGTCCGCGCCAACATCGAGTCGGCCGACGTCTCGCCGACCGGCAAGCGCGCCGTGCTCGCCGCCCGCGGCGAGATCCTCACCGTGCCGGCCGAGAAAGGCGAGGTGCTCGAGCTGGCCGCCACCCCCGGGGTGCGGGCGATGAACCCCGCCTGGTCGCCCGACGGGCGCTGGATCGCCTACCTGAGCGACCGTAGCGGCGAGTACGAGATCTGGGTGCGCGACGCCGGCGGCGCCGGCGCCGAGCGCCGGGTGACGACCGACGGCGACATCTGGCGCTTCCCGCCGGCCTGGTCGCCCGACAGCCGCAAGCTGGCTTTCGGCGACCGCAAGCAGCACCTGCGCTGGGTCGAGGTCGCGAGCGGCAAGGTGGCCGACGTCGACCACAGCTCGCGCGCCGACATCACCACCTACGCCTGGTCGCCCGACAGCCGCTTCATCGCCTACACCAAGCTGGCGCCGTCGCAGCTGTCGACGATCTGGATCTATGGCCTGGACGACGGCAGGGCGCAGCAGCTGTCGGGCGAGCTGGCCGGCGAGACCGAGCCGGTCTTCGATCCCGCGGGGCATTACCTCTATTTCCTCTCCAACCGCGACTTCCAGCTGACCTTCAGCGGCTTCGAGACCGACTATCTCTACACCCGCCCGACCCGGGTCTACGTGGCGCTGCTGGCGAAGGACGGGCCGGCGCTCTTCCTGCCCGAGAGCGACGACGAGCCGGCCAAGGCCGAGCCGGAGAGCAAGGAGGGTAAGGAGAGCCGTGAGAGCAAGGAGGGCAAGGCGGGCAAGGCGGGCAAGGAGGCCAAGGAGGCCAAGGCCGGGAAGGCCGGCGAGGCCCCGGCCGCACCGCCGCGCGTCCGCATCGACGTCCCGGGCTTCGAGCAGCGGGTGCGGGCGCTGCCCGCCGCCGCAGCCGACTACTCCAACCTGCAGGCCAGTGCCGAAGCCGTGTTCTACCTCGCCGGCACCGGCGCCAAGGCGCAGCTCAAGATGTACGACCTCAAGGACCGGAAGGAGAGCGTGGTCCTCGAAGGGGTGGCGGCGTACCAGCTCTCCGCCGACGGCAAGAAGGTGCTGTTCAAACACGGCGAGGACTGGGGCATCGCCGACGCCAAGCCCGCGCAGAAGAACACGGAGGGCCTGCTGCCGCTCGACAAGCTGCAGATCGAGATCCACCCGCGCGAGGAGTGGCGCCAGATGTACTACGACGCCTGGCGCATCATGCGCGACTGGTTCTACGACCCGGGCATGCACGGCGTCGATTGGGCAGGGATGCGCGACCGCTACGGCGCGTTGCTGCCCTATGTCGGTTGCCGCGACGATCTCGACTACCTGCTCGAGGAGCTGGGCGCCGAGCTGTCGGCCGGCCACGTCTACGTCTCGCGCGGCGACGAGCCCGAGGTGCCGCGCGTGGAGGGGGGGCTGCTGGGGGCGGAGATCGAGGCCGATCCGTCGGGCGTCTTCCGCATCGCCAGGATCTTCCCGGGCGAGAACTGGCAGGAGGACTTCCGCTCGCCGCTGACCGAGCCCGGCGTGCACGTCGAGGCCGGCGAATACATCCTGGCCGTGGACGGCCAACCCACCCGCGGCGTCGACAACTTCTACCGCCTGCTCGAGAACAAGGCAGGCCACGTGGTGGTGCTGCGGGTCGCCGCCAGCCCCGGCGGCGAGGGGGCGCGCGACGAGAAGGTGCGGCCGGTCAAGAGCGAGCAGGGCTTGCGCTACTACGCTTGGGTCCAGGCCAACCGCGAGCGGGTGGACCGGGCCTCCGGCGGCCGTATCGGCTACATCCACCTGCCCGACACGGCGGTGGCCGGCAACCGCGAGCTGTTCAAGTACTTCTATCCGCAGGTCCGCAAGGAGGCGCTGGTCCTCGACGACCGCTACAACGGCGGCGGCTTCATCCCCGACCGCATGGTGGCGCTGCTCAGCCGGCCGCTGCTCAACTACTGGGTGTCGCGGGGGGTCGAGCCCACCACCACGCCCGGCTTCGTCAACACCGGCCCGAAGGCATGCCTGATCAACGGCAGCGCCGGCTCGGGCGGCGACGCCTTCCCCTACTACTTCCGCAAGCTCGGGCTGGGGCCGCTCATCGGCACCAAGACCTGGGGCGGCTTGATCGGCCTGTCCGGCAACCCGCCGCTGCTCGACGGCGGCAGCCTGTCCACACCGACCTTCCGCTTCCTCGACACCGAGGGGCACTGGGGGGTGGAGAACGTCGGCGTGCTGCCCGACATCGAGGTCGTCGACCGGCCCGACGAGATCGCCAAGGGCCACGACCCCAGCCTCGAGCGGGCCGTCGCCTACCTCATGCAGGAGCTCGCGAAGCACCCGCCGGCGAAGGTCACGGTGCCGCCGATCCCGGCGGCGCACGACTGAGGCGCCGCACCTGCCACCGAGCGGTGGATCGGTCCTTCGGCCTCCTTTGGGCGAGGTTCCGGAGTCCGCAGTCCGGCCTCTCCGTCCGCCAGCCGCCCGGCGCTGCGCCGGGCGGCCCACACCCTCGTCATGCCCGCGTCACAGGTTATAGACTCGGCGGGTTCCGGCTCCGGGCGACCGGACGGGTGCGGGGTAGGTGTCGCCTGCTCTTTCTTGCCGCTGTCGGCCAGCTCATCCGAGGTGAGGCATGAGACACGAGGGGCCTTTCGTCAGCAGCTTCGGCATCGATCGGCAGGGCCTGGCCGACGCCCGCACGGTCTACTGGAACCTCTCGCCGGCCCGGCTGAGCGAGATGGCGGTCCTGCGCGGTGAGGCCAAGCTGGCGAGCGAGGGGCCGCTCGTCTGCCTGACCGGCACCTATACCGGCCGTTCGCCGCAGGACAGGTTCGTGGTCGGCGACGCCGCGACCGACGGCGAGATCTGGTGGGGAGAGGTCAACCGGCGCTTCGAGCGCGAGCGCTACGAGGCGCTGTGGAGCCGGGTGCGCCAGTACCTGGCGGACCGCGACCTGTTCGTCTTCGACGGCTACGCCGGCGCCGACCCGCGCTACCGCCTGCCGGTTCGGGTGGTGACCGAGCTCGCCTGGCACAACCTGTTCGCGCGCAACATGTTCCTCCGCGAGTCCGACGGCTCCCGGCTGGCCGCCTTCGAGCCCGGGATGACGGTGGTGGACGCCGCCCTGTTCCAGGCCGACGCGGGGCGCGACGGCACCCGCGGCGGCACCTTCATCTTGCTCGACCTGGCACGGCGGATGGTGCTGATCGGCGGCACCCGCTACGCCGGCGAGATCAAGAAGAGCGTCTTCAGCGTGATGAACTACCTGCTCCCCGGCCAGCAGGTGATGCCGATGCACTGCAGCGCCAACTACGGCGCCACGCGCGACGACGTGGCGCTGTTCTTCGGCCTCTCCGGCACCGGCAAGACCACGCTCTCCGCCGATCCCGGCCGCACCCTGATCGGCGACGACGAGCACGGCTGGAGCGCCGACGGCGTGTTCAACGTCGAGGGCGGCTGCTACGCCAAGGTGATCCGGCTCTCACGCGAGGGCGAGCCCGAGATCTACGAGACCACCCGCCGCTTCGGCACGGTGCTCGAGAACGTCGTCTGCGACGAGGAGAGCCGCGAGCTCGACCTCGACGCCGACACCCTCACCGAGAACACCCGCAGCAGCTACCCCCTGACGCAGCTCGCGAGCGTCGACCTGGGCGGCTGCGCCGGCCATCCCAAGCACGTCGTCTTCTTGACCTGCGACGCGCTCGGCGTGCTGCCACCGATCAGCCGCCTCACCCCGGACCAGGCGATGTACCACTTCCTCTCCGGCTACACCGCGCGCGTGGCCGGCACCGAGCGCGGCGTCGTCGAGCCCAAGGTGACCTTCAGCACCTGCTTCGCCTCGCCCTTCCTGCCTCTCCATCCCGGCGTCTACGCCAAGATGCTCGGCGAGCGGCTGGCGCGCCACCGGGCGCGGGTCTGGCTGATCAACACCGGCTGGACGGGCGGACCGGTCGGCACCGGCAAGCGGATCAAGCTGGGCTTCACCCGCCGCATGGTGCACGCGGCGCTGGCCGGCGAGCTCGACGGCGCCGCCACCTGGACCGATCCGATCTTCGGGCTCGCCGTGCCGGAGAGGGTCGAGGGGGTTCCCGACGCGGTGCTGCGGCCGCGCGAGGGCTGGAAGAGCGCCGCCGACTACGACGCGAAGGCCGCGCAGCTCGCCGACATGTTCGCCGCCAACTTCGAGAAGTACGAGTCGGGAGTCGACGAGGCGGTCCGGTCGGCGATCAGCCAGG
>Ga0209524_1000025_pt1 | contig 15320 bp, 9 predicted proteins | sample JacPinW_OM1H0_M1_FD_187956 | JGI IMG/M metagenome (GOLD analysis project Ga0209524, IMG submission 187956) | Forest soil microbial communities from Algoma, Ontario, Canada - Jack Pine, Ontario site 1_JW_OM1H0_M1 (SPAdes) (version 2) | ecosystem: Environmental > Terrestrial > Soil > Boreal... | reverse complement strand
CGTCAAGGTCGGGCCGCTCCTCGCGGTCCAGCTTGACGTTGACGAAGTCGCGGTTCATCACCGCCGCCACCCGCGGATCGGAGAAGGACTCGCGCTCCATCACATGGCACCAGTAGCAGGTCGAGTAGCCCACCGACAGGAAGATCGGCTTGTCCTCGCGCCGCGCCCGCGCCAGCGCCTCCTCGCCCCAGGGGTACCAGTCGACCGGGTTGTGCTGGTGCAGCAGCAGGTAGGGGCTGCTCTCGCCGGCCAGGCGGTTGGTGACGGTCGGCTCCGCGGGGTGGTCGCTCATGATGGCTGGCTGGCCCTGCCTCCGGCGCCGGGGCGCGGGCTCCTCGCCCCGCCGGCCGAGGGGCCGCGCGCACCGGCAGTCTATCAGCGGGCCTGCCGGCCGGGCGGCCGCGAAGTTCGACGTGCGCTGCGGATTCAAGGTGGGTTGGCGCCAGCCCGACACTCGTCGAGCACGGCAGGGATCACGGCGGCGGCGCTGGCGGCCGGCCCAGTCGGCCCAGTCGGCCCAGGCGGCCCAGTCGGCCCGGTCGGCCCGGTCGGCCTGGTCGGCCGGAGGGTGGGCGGCGGCCAGCTCGGCGATGTTGGCGATCTGGGGGATCTCCCGTGGAATGCCAGCTCGGGATGGGTGCCGTAGAAGGCGCAGACGCGGCGGCGGCGCTCGGCGAAGCCCTGGTCGCGCCGCAGCAGCACGATCGCCGTGGGATCGATCCAGGCCAGCGCCCAGCGCTCGGCGTCGAGCGGCGGAGCGGCGGCGAAGGCCGCGGTGGACTGCAGCAGCGCCGCGACCCGCCAGCGGGCGAACAGGCGGTCGATCTCCTGCCGCGGACCCTCGCGGCCGTACATGGCGCGATAGTCCCGGAGCATCTCCGGGCCGCCGAGCAGCCATCTGCCGTCCGCGAAGACCTGCTGGCGCGGGAAGCGATAGAGCTCGAGGTAACCACCCCAACCGAGGTCGTGGAAGAGCCTGCCGTCGAGGTCGGTGGCGGCGAGGAAGGCGGTTGCCTGCTGCGGGTAGAGGCCGGCGCGCAATGGACCGCGCGCCGACGCGTCCGGCAGCTCGACGAGCGCCAGCACCGTGGCGGCGGCGACGGCGGTCGCGGCGAGCAGCCGGCGCGAGCGCCTGCTCGCCGCCGTCCAGACCGCGACGAGGCGAGGCGCCAGCCACAGCGCGGGAACGAAGTAGAACAGGACCATGCGGCGATGCTCGGCGGCGAGGTAGAGGCAGGCCAGGCTCGCCCAGAAGCCCGGGAAGCTCGCGGGGACCGGTCGCCGCGGCTCTGCGACACCAGGCGCCTGCATCGCCGCGGACGGCTGCGGCTCCTCGATGTCAGCCGCGGGCGTCGCCGCGGACCGCCGCCGCTCCGCGATGCCGGCGGCCAGAGTCGCCGCCAGCAGCAGCCACCATCCCAGCACCGCGCTCGGGAAGGTCCGCCAGCTGTCCAGCGTGAGCAGCGGCTGCCATTCCTCCGACACGACGTTGATCCGCAGCGTCTGCTCCACGTAAGGGAGCAGCCCCAGACCCGCGGGTTGCATTGCGCAGGCGGCGAGGGCGACCGCCGCGGCGACCCAGCTTCCCGAGACTGGTCCGCTCCCTCCGCTCCTACGTAGAAGCCGATCGACCAGGAGCCAATCGACAGCCCCTCCGGCGGCCGCGACGGCGAGCAGGGCCGGCACGATCAGCGCGCTCGAGTGCAGATTGACCCAGACGACCGTTCCGAGCCAGAGCGCGGCCAGCCAGAGCAGGCGCGGACGCCAGCCGCGGCCACGGTCCCAGGCCGCGACCGCGCGTGGCGCGGCCCCGGCAAGCACTGCTACCGCCAGCGGCCAGGCCACGGCATGCGGGCGCAAGCTGGCGTTCGGCAGCGCCCCCAGCCAGGCCACGGCCACTAAAGCGAACCGCGCCGTCGCGGCGGGCTCTGGAGATCGATCGGCAGATCGATCGGGAGCCAGGAGCCAGAGCAGCGCCAACCCCGCCACGAAGAGCCCGCAGCACAGCAGGCGCAGCCCGCCGAGGCCGAGGGAGCGCTCGGCGGCGGCGAGCAGCACCTCGGACAGCCACTCGTCGTGGACCGGTGGGTGGATGGCGGTGTAGGTGAAGGGGTCGTGCTCCGGCAGCGCGTGAGTCGCCAGGATCAGCCGCCCGTTCGCGAGCTGCCAGAACAGGTCGTCGCCCCACAGCGGCCGCAGACAGTGCAACCCCGCGGCGAGGAGCAACAGCCCGCAGGCCCACGCCTGCCATCGGCCGGCCGGCGGCTGCTCGCTCTCGCCCTCGCTGTCCGGTCCGCTGCGGGTCCACGGCGGCACGCTGCGATCAGACCACGGCGCGCGCCGCGCGCACAACTCAGCGCGCCCCTGGCCGCGCCGCGCCGCGGCGTCGAGCGTCTCGCCAAGCGGGCGGCGCCCGGCGTGTAACCGTTCGGCGCGCGGTTTCGTCTCGTATAGCGATTCGATCTCGCCGTGGCGGCGGCCGCCTTGGGAGCATCGAAGGTCAGGACCCTGATCAGGCTGTCGGAGGTTTGTCTGGCGAGAGGTGTCGATTCCACGCAGGCGGGCGGGGCGCTCCGGCGCCGCCGCCTCTCCTGGCTCCTGGCAGCCGGCGTGGCGGTCCTCGGCGGCGCGGGCCTGCTGTGGTGGCGGGCGAGCAGCCAGCGGCCGCAATACGTCACGGCGGCGGTGACGCGGGGCAACGTCCGGCGCAGCGTCAACACGACCGGGGCGCTGAACCCGGTCGTGACGGTGCAGGTCGGCTCCTATGTCTCCGGGCCGATCAAGACGCTGAAGTGCGATTTCAACACCGAGGTCGTGGTCGGGCAGCTCTGCGCGCAGATCGATCCCGTGCCATTCCAGCTCATCGTCGACCAGGACCGCGCGGAGGTGGGGACGGCCGAGGCGCAGCTGAAGAAGGATCAAGCCGCGCTGGCCTACGCCAAGATCGCCTTCGAGCGCGACTCGAAGCTGCTCGCGGAGGGCACCGTGTCGCAGGATACGGTGGACAACGACCGCAGCGTCCGCGACCAGACCACGGCCCAGCTCGGCCTCGACCGGGCGACGATCGTCAACAAGCAGGCGGTGCTGAAGGCGGCGGAGGTGAATCTCGCCTACACCCACATCGTGTCGCCGGTCGTGGGGACGGTCATCACCCGCAACATCGACGTCGGGCAGACCGTGGCGGCGAGCCTGCAGAGCCCGACCCTGTTCCTCATCGGCAGGGACCTGACGAAGATGCAGGTCGACACCAACGTCAGCGAGGCGGACGTCGGCGCGGTGCGGCTCGGGCAGGACGTCGTGTTCACGGTCCAGGCTTTTCCGGGCAAGACCTTCCGCGGCAAGGTGACGCAGATTCGGCGCGGACCGATCACCGTCCAGAACGTCGTCACCTACGACGCCGTCGTGGCGGTCGACAATCCCGATCGCCTGCTGTTCCCCGGGATGACCGCCGACACTCATGTCGTGATCGACGAGCACGACGGCGTCCTGCGTGTGCCGCTGCCCGCGGTACGGTTCACGCCGGAGGGGATCGGCCGCGAGCGCGAGACGGCCCAGGCCGGCGGCGAGGGCCCGGCCGCGGGCGCTGGTGCGGCCGGAACCGAGGATCGAGGGCGCGCGCGCGCCGAGGGCGGCAGCGGCGCCGAGGTCGAGAGCCGGCCCGCGGGCAGGCGCGAGAGCGGAGGCGGCGGCAGCGGCGAGGAGGCGAGGTCCGGGCCAGGCGGCGAGGGCAGGCGCCGGCGCTGGAGCGAGGGCCGCCCCGAGGGCAGGGGCGAAGGCCGCCCCGAGGGCAGGGGTGCAGGCCGCCCCGAAGGCAGGACGGCGGGCAGGCCAGGAGGCAGAGGCCGCGGCACGGCCGAGCGCCGCGGCCGGGTGTGGGTGCTGAGCCATGGCACGCTGCGGCCGGTCGCGGTGACCATCGGCCTCGACGACGGCACCCTCGTCGAGGTGTCCGGCAAGGGCCTCGCGCCGGGCGACAAGGTGGTGGTCAACGAGATCAAGCCCGGCGAGCAGCGGCAGCGGGCGGCGCCCCCAAACCAGCAGAACCAGGTGCTCCGCCAGGGAGGACCGCGCCTGTGACGCCGCCGCGCGAGGAGCCGCGCGCGACGCTGCCGGCGCCGGGGATCCCCCCGCTCCCGGCGGTCCCGGCGGTCCCGGCGATCTTGGCGATCCCGGCGGCCCCGGTGATCGACGTCCGCGAGGTGACCAAGATCTATCGGCTGGGCGACCAGGAGGTCCACGCGCTCCGCGGCGTCAGCCTGGTCGTCGGACGCGGCGAGTTCGTCGCCATCATGGGCGCGTCGGGGTCGGGGAAGTCGACCTTGATGAACCTCATCGGCTGCCTCGACCAGCCGACGAGCGGCTCGTACCTGCTGGACGGGATCGACGTCGCCAACCTGGCCGAGCCCGCGCTGGCGCGCATCCGCAGCCGCCGGATCGGGTTCGTGTTCCAGAGCTTCAACCTGCTCGCGCGCACCAGCGCCGCCGAGAACGTCGCGCTGCCGCTGTTCTACTCGGGCCAGCTGACGGGGGGCACCGCGAAGGTGCGCGAGACGCTGGCCCTGCTCGGACTGGCCGATCGGGCACGCAACCATCCCAACCAGCTCTCCGGCGGCCAGCAGCAGCGGGTGGCGATCGCCCGCGCCCTGGTCAACAACCCGACGATCCTGCTCGCCGACGAGCCGACGGGCAACCTCGATTCGCAGACCGCCCGGGAGATCCTCGGCACCATCCAGGCGCTCAATCGCGAGCGTGGGCTGACGGTCGTGCTGGTGACCCATGAGCGGGCGTTGGCCGAGACCGCCGACCGCATCGTCACGATGAGCGACGGCGAGGTGGTCTCCGACGAGTGGAAGAGTGGACAGGCTGGCGCGGCCGGCCTGCCGGCGACATCGGAGCCAGGGGCGCCGGCGGATCTCGAGCGTCCGTCGCCGCTCGCCGAGGTCCGGTCGTTCCTCTGGATGGCGCTGCTCGCGGCGAGCCGCGGCATCGGCCGCAACAAGCTGCGCTCGGCGCTCACCATGCTCGGCATCTTCATCGGCGTCGCTGCCCTGATCGCCATGCTCGCCGTCGGCGAGGGGGCGCGGGCGGCACTCAAGGCGCAGCTCGAGAGCCTCGGCACCAACCTCCTCGTCGTGCTGCCGGGAACGACGCGGGTCAACGGCGTGCGCGCGGGCATCGGCAGCGCCTCGACGCTGCGGGTGACCGACGGCGCCGCGATCCTGGAGGAAGACTCGGCGGTGTCCGACATCAGCTTCGTGAACCGGCAGTCCGCCCAGACGGTCTACGGCAACCAGAACTGGTCCACCAGCATCCAGGGCGTGACGCCGAGCTACCTGTCGATCCGTGACTGGCCGGTGGTGGCGGGCCGCAGGCTCACCGAGCGCGACGAGACCGACGGCAACACGGTGTGTCTCCTTGGCCAGACGGTGCTGGCGAATCTCTTCGGCGACTTCCAGGACCCGCTCGGCGCCACCGTCCGGGTCAAGAACGTCGCCATGGAGGTGGTCGGCGTGCTGGCGGCCAAGGGGCACTCGGCGTCGGGGCAGGACCAGGACGACGTCGTCTTGATCCCCTTCCGCACCTCGCAGGAGCGGGTCCTCGGGGTGGCCGCCCCCAGCTCGGCGCAGAGCCAGGCGTCCGTCTTCGTGCCGCCGCCGAATCCTTTCGGCATCCAACCCAGGCTGGCGGGGTTCGTCCACACCATGTTCGTGCAGGCGCGCAGCGGCGAGCTGGTCAAGACGGCGCTGCAGCAGGTCACGCAGACGCTCGAACGGCAACATCGCCTCCGGCCCGGCCAGCCCGACGACTTCACCGTGCGCGACCTGACCGAGATCGCCGAGGTGGCCGAGGAGAGCAGCCGCGTGATGGAGCTGCTGCTGGCGGCGATCGCCTCGATCTCGCTGCTGGTCGGCGGCATCGGGATCATGAACATCCTGCTGGTCTCGGTCACCGAGCGCACCCGCGAGATCGGCATCCGCATGGCGATCGGCGCCCGCCGGGTCCACGTGCTGCTGCAGTTCCTCGTCGAGGCGTCGCTGCTGAGCCTGATGGGCGGCGGCGCCGGCGTCCTCACCGGCGTCGTCGCCTCCAGGGTGATCTCGCTGGTCGCCGGCTGGCCGACGCTGTTGTATCCGATCGTCGTGCTCGCCGCCTTCCTGTTCTCGGCCGCGATCGGCGTCTTCTTCGGCTACTATCCCGCGCGCCAGGCCGCGCGCCTCAACCCGATCGACGCGCTGCGCTATGAATGACGGCGCGCGCGCGGCGGTCTCGGCCGTCCTGGCTCTTGCGGCCCTGGTGACCGGGAGCTGCGTCGTGGGGCCGGACTTCAAGCGGCCGGCGCCACCCGGCGTGGATGGTTACCTGCCGCCGGCGGAGGCGGTACCGGGGTCCGGGCCGCCGCAGGCCGCGGCGAACGGGGCGAAGCCGGCGAACCCGGCGCACCCGGCGAGCGCCGGCGAGGCCGCCCAGCGCGTCGCGCTCGGCGAGCAGGTCCCGGCCGCCTGGTGGGAGCTGTTCCACTGTGCGCGGCTCGACGAGACGCTCCGCCAGGCGATCGCCGCGAGCAACAGCCTTGCCGCCGCCAGGGCCACGCTGGCGGAGGCGCGGGAGGCGATCGTCGAGGCCCGCGCCGGCCTCTATCCGCAGCTCGATCTCGGGGCCGGCGCCCGCCACACCTCGGGCGGCGTGGGCGGCGCGGGCGGCGCGGGAGGGGGAGGGGGCGGGAACCTCTTTTCCATCGGGCCCAATGCCAGCTATGCGATCGACGCCTTCGGTGGCACGCACCGGCGCGTCGAGCAGGAGACGGCGTTGGCGGAGAACCAGCGCTACCAGCTGGCGGCGGCGTACCTTACCCTGACCGGCAACTCCGTCACCGCGGCGATCGCCATCGCCTCGACGCGCCTGCAGATCGCCACCGTGGAGGACCTGATCAGGAACGATCAGAAGAACCTCGCCCTCGTCCAGCGCGAGTTCGACGCCGGCAAGGTGGCCAGGAGCGAGGTCTTGACGGCCGCGGCCCAGCTGGAGAGCGACCGCACGCAGCTGCCCGGCCTGCATCAGCAGCTGAGCGTCGCGCGTCACGCGCTGGCGGTGCTGGCGGGCAGGGCGCCGGCCGCCTGGTCGCCGCCGGACTTCGACATCGCGGAATTCACGCTGCCGGACAACCTGCCGCTGAGCCTGCCGTCGGAGCTCGTCCGCCGGCGCCCGGACATCCTGGCCGCCGAGGCGCAGCTGCACGCGGACAGCGCGGCGATCGGCGTGGCGACCGCGCAGCTCTACCCTTCGATCACGCTGTCGGCGTCCCTCGTCCAGGAGTCGGCCGCGCTCGCGCGCCTGCTGGAGGCCGCGGGCAGGGCCTGGACCGTGGGTGGCAGCCTCGACGCGCCGCTCTACCGCGGCGGCGCTCTCGGGGCGGCGCGGCGCGCTGCCGTCGACGCCTACGACGCTCAGCTCGCGACCTACCGGCAGACCGTCCTGCAGGCCTTCGGCCAGGTCGCGGACGCGCTGTGCGCGCTCGAGCACGATGCCGAGCTGGTGGCGGCGTCGCGCCGGGCGCTCGACATCGCCGGCGCCTCGCTGGCGCTGCAGCGCTCGAGCTACGCCGCCGGCAAGACCAGCGCGCTGCAGCTGATCGTCGCCGAGAACACCTATTCCGACGCCCGGCTCGGCAACGCGCGCGCCACCGCCCAGCGCCTCGCGGACACGGCCCAGCTGTTCATCGCCGCCGGCGGCAGCTGGTGGAACGAAGGCGAACCGGCGCCAGGGGCGCCAGGGCGGCCAAAGCATTAGGCCAAGCGGCTTTACACTGATATGATCAGGGGCGCCGATCATGCGCCTCCCTCCGCAGCGCCCCCTTCCTGGACCAGGATCGCACCCTGCCGGCAGACTACGATTGCCGGTGCTCCTCGATCTACTGGCCCTGCTGGCCCTGCTCGCCCTGACGGCCGGCGCAAGCGCCACGGCGCCGGCGGCCACGCCCGCTCACGCCCCGCCGCCGGTGGTGGTGCATGCGCGGCTCGAGTCGATCATCCAGCCGGTCGCGGCGCAGTTCCTGCGCGGGGTGCTGGCGCGGGCGGACGCGGCCGGCGCGGCGGTCGTGGTGCTGGAGCTTGACACGCCGGGCGGGCTGGGCACGTCGATGCACGAGATGACCAAGGACATCCTGGCGGCGCGGACGCCGGTGGTGGTCTACGTGGCGCCCAGCGGGGCGCAGGCGGCCTCGGCGGGCTTCTTCCTGCTGCTGGCGGCGGACGTGGCGGCCATGGCCCCGGGCACCCGGACCGGCGCCGCCCACCCGGTGGGACCGGGCGGCGAGTCGCTCACCGGGACCATGGGCCAGAAGGTGGAGCAGGACGCGGCGGCGGCCATCCGCTCGCTGGCGGCGCGCAACGGCCGCGACGTGAAGGTGGCCGAGCAGGCGGTGATGACCAGCCGCTCATTCAGCGCCGAGGAGGCAGTGGCCGCGCACCTGGCTGACCTGGTGGCGCCGAGCCTGCCCGAGCTGCTGCGGGCGCTCGACGGCAGGCGGGTGCGCGCGGCGGGCGCTCCGGCCCGCCCGGGCATCGTCCTGCACACCGCCGGCGCAGTGACGACCGAGGTGGAGATGACCGCCGCGCAGCGCCTGCTCTCGGCGCTGGCGCATCCCGAGCTCGCCTACCTGCTGCTGACGCTGGGCGGCGTCGGCCTGTTCTTCGAGATCACCCATCCCGGCACGCTGATGCCGGGAGTGTTCGGCGCCATCGCCCTGCTGCTGGCGTTCTTCGGCCTGTCGCTGCTCGCCGTCAACTATGCCGGCGCGGCGCTGATCCTGCTCGGCATCGGCCTGTTCGTAGCCGAGCTCAAGGCGGGGGGGCACGGCGTGCTGGCGCTCTCGGGAGCGGTGTCGCTGATCATTGGCTCGCTGCTGCTGTTCAGCAGCCCGGAGCCGGAGCTGCGGGTGAGCCTGGAATGGATCACCGTGGTGACGCTGTTGACGTCGGCGGCAGTCTGTACGTTGCTCGTAGCGGCTTGGAGGGCGCGGCGCCGGCCGGTGCGGACCGGCGCCGAGGGGCTCGTGCACGAGCGCGGCGTCGCCCGCTCGGAGCTGCGTCCGCAGGGCAAGGTGTTCGTGCACGGCGAGCTCTGGGACGCGACGGCGGAGCAGCCGGTGGCGGCGGGAGAAGCGGTCGAGGTGATCGGGGTGCGCGACATGAACCTGGCGGTGCGCCCCTTGCGTTTTGCCGGTGATGCCGGCTGGGAGGCCTGACATGGGAGGAGGGGAGTTGCCGATGGCGCCATTCGCTCTGTTCGTGATCGTGCTGATCGCGGTGATCCTGCTGTCGCGCTGGATCAACATCCTGCAGGAGTACGAGCGCGCGGTCACCTTCTTCCTCGGCCGCGTCTCGCAGCATGCGCGCGGACCAGGGCTGGTGTTCATCTTCTGGCCCGTGGAGCGCATGGTGAGAGTGTCGACGCGTACCATCGCCTTCGAGGTCCAGCCGCAGGACGTGATCACCCGCGACAACGTGTCGGTGCGGGTCAACGCCGTGCTCTATTACCGGGTCGTCGACCCGATCAAGGCCATCATCTCGGTCGAGAACTACCCCTACGCGACCAACCAGCTGGCGCAGACCACGCTGCGCTCCGTCCTCGGCCAGGCGGATCTCGACGAGCTGCTGTCCGAACGCGACAAGCTCAACGGCCGCTTGCAGGAGATCATCGACGCGCACACCGATCCCTGGGGCATCAAGGTGGCGATGGTCGAGGTCAAGCAGGTCGACCTGCCGCAGGAGATGCAGCGCGCGATGGCGCGCCAGGCCGAGGCGGAGCGCGAGAAGCGCGCCAAGATCATCCATGCCGAGGGCGAGCTCGAGGCCTCGGCGAAGCTGGGCGAGGCGGCGGTGGTGATCGCCCGCAACCCGGTGACCCTGCAGCTGCGCTACCTGCAGACCTTGACCGAGATCTCGGCGGAGAAGAACTCGACCATCCTCTTCCCGGTGCCGATCGAGATGTTCAAGACCTTCATGGGGAAAGATTCCTGATGACGACGGACATCGAGCGAGGCGGCATCGACGTCGGCGGCTCTCACGAGCCGAGCTATTACGAGATCGCGCTCACCAACCGGCAGGTGGTGGTGGCCTTCGTGATCCTGTTGACCTGCGTCGTGGCGGCGTTCTTCTCCGGCGTCTGGATCGGGCGCGAGAGCGCGGCCCGGGCCCAGGAACGGCTGGCGCTGCTCGGGCGCGGCCGGGTCCTCGACGGCGCCAACGCCGACGCCGACAAGGGGAAGCAGGAAGGGCAGGCACTGCAGGAGTTCAAGTTCTTCGCCGATTCGCGGCAGCACCCGGATGCCGGTGCGAAGGCCGGTAAGAATGCCGCGGGGACGGCCGGCGCGAGAGGCACGACGGCGGTTGCCGCGGCGGCGCCGCTTGCCGCGGATCGCGGCGAGCAGGAGACGCCGGCGGCACGGGCGACCTCCGCACGATCGGCGGTGCCGGCAGGCGCTTCGGCGGCGGCGGGGGGTGACGCTGGCAGCCCATCCAGGCGCTCGACGCTGGCGGACGACCTCGGCCGCCGCGCGGGCAGCTCCGCTGCGACGGCGGCGGGTGGCACCGCATCTCCGGCGGCGCCCGGGACTGCCGCGGGCAAGCGTACCCGGCGCGACGGTGCTTCGCCTCCGATCTCGTCTTCGCAGGCGGCCCAAGCAACTCCGATCGGCGAGGCGGCGGGCGAAGGAGAACCGCTGCCCGACACGCCGGCGCCCGCCTCACGCGCCGCGCGCGGCGCCCGCGGCAGCGCGAGCTCGAGCAAAGGCGCGGCCACCGCAGGCAGTGGCAAGGCGGCCATCAGCTGGTCTCCTGCCGCCTCCGCGACCGCCGATGCCTCTCCTGCCGCAGCCGGCGGGCCGTCCTCCGGGGCCTCCGGGGCCTCCGGGGCCTCCGGCGGCGCCGCCTCCGCCGCGGCGGGCGAGGTGGTGATCCAGGTCTTCTCCACGGCGGACAAGGAACAGGCCGACAAGGTGCGCGACGGCCTGGTCCATGCCGGCTTCACCGCCTTCCTGTCGCCGATCGCCAAGGGCGGCCAGACCATGTACCGGGTCCGGATCGGACCGTTCCCCTCGCGGACCGCGGCGGAGCCGGTGGCGGAGAAGGTCCGCAAGGAGCGCAAGCTCGACACCTGGATCACGCCCAAGTAGCTCGTGCGGGACACTAGCTCGCGCCTGCTCTGGCTCCTGCTCGCCGTGGCCGGCGGGGTGCTGTGGGGGCTCAGCTTCTGCCGCGTGCCGCTCGGCTTCGGGGCCTGGCTGACGCTGGCGCCGCTGCCGCTGCTGCTCGGACACCGCCGTTCCGCGTCGCTCGCCTTCCTGCACGGCCTTGCCTCCTGGGAGACCGGGCTCTACTGGATCGTGCCGACGCTGCGGCACTTCGGCGGCATCTCGCTGCCGCTGGCGGTGCTGCTGACCAGCATCCTGGCCGCGTACCTTGCCCTCTTCCATGCCGCGTTCGGCTGGCTCGGCGGGCCGCTGTGGCGGCGCTGCCGCGACGGCGGCCGCTACTGGCTGGCGCTCGGCGCGCTGCCGGCGCTGTGGGTGGCGCTCGAGTGGCTGCGCACCTGGTTCCTCGGCGGCTTTCCCTGGAACCTCGCCGCCTACGCCTGGATCGCGGTCCCCGGGGCGCTGCCGCTGTCGGCGTTCATCGGCGCCTACGGCATCTCGTTCCTGGTGATGCTGGTGGCCGTGGCGGTCGCCGCCACCGTCGTCCGGGTGACCGCCCGCCACCCGCGTCCGTGGCGCCCGCTCGCCGCCGGCATCCTGGCGCCGTTGCTGCTGCTGCCGATGGCCGGCCGCTGGAGCCTGCGCCGCTCCGCCGTGGAGAGCCGGCACGACGAGAGCGCCGGGCTGCCGGTCGCGCTGCTGCAGCCGAACGTCGCCGACCAGGCCGGCTGGGACCCGCGGCAGGCGTCGAGCGACTACCGCAAGGTGACCGCCATGTCGTACGCCGCCTGCCGGCCGGGCACGCTGGTGATCTGGCCGGAGAGCGCCGGCTGGCCGTTCGAATACCGCCGCGACGCGCTGCTCGATGCCGATCTCGCGGCGATGGTGGCCCGGGGCTGTGGGGTGCTGTTCAACTCGGACACGCCGGTGGGGCCGGGCGACGAGCACGCCTACAACTCGGCGTGGCTGCTGGCGCCGGGCTCGCCGCCGGTGCGCTACGACAAGCGACACCTGGTGCCGTTCGGCGAGTACGTGCCGTTCGAGCGCGTGCTGCCCTTCGCCAAGACGGTGGCGCGCAACGTCGGCCAGTTCCGCCCCGCCGACCGGCTGGTCCTGCTGCCCTGGCGCGGCGAGCCGCTGGGGCCGGCGATCTGCTACGAGGTGGTCTTTCCCGAGGAGACGGCGGCGCTGGCGCAGGCCGGCGCGACGATCCTGGTGACCATCACCAACGACGGCTGGTACGGCGACACCGCGGCCCCGTGGCAGCATCTCCGCGCCGCCCGCTTCCGCGCCGCGGAGAACCGGCGGCCGATGCTGCGCGCCGCCATCACCGGGGTCTCGGCGGTGATCGCGCCGGACGGTTCGCTGCGCGGCGAGCTGGGGGTCGGCGAGGAGGGGGTGATCCGCACGCGGGTGGCGGGCGAGCGCGGGACGACTCCGTACTCGCGCTGGCCGTGGCTGCCGCCGCTGGCCGCGACCCTGGCGGCGATCGCCGCGCTGGCGGCACTGCGGGCGCTGCCGGCGCTGCCGGCACTGCCGGCGCCGCCGGTAATCAGTGCGATATATACTTCCCGCGCCAGGAGTTGAACGTCAGATGCCCACGAATTCCCAGCAGCCCCGCATCGATCATCTCTCCGAACAGCTCGCCAGGCTCCGGGGGTATCTTTGACGAGACCGGCCTCGAGCGCCGGCTGGCGGAGATCGATGCCCAGATGGAGGCGCCCGGCTTCTGGGACAGTCGCGCCCAGGCGCCCGAGAGCTCGCAGGCGACGCCGCTGCTGCGGGAGCGGCGCGGCCTCGAGCGCCGCCTAGAGACCGTCGAGAAGCTGCGCGCCGATGCCGAGGAGCTCGCCGCCTGGCAGGAGCTGATGGCCGGTGACGAGGACGCCGTGGCGGGCGATGCCGATCTCGAGCTCTTCCTGACCCGCCTGCAAGCCGATCTCGACCGTCTCGAGCTGGAGTGGACGCTTTCCGGGCCCGACGACGACAAGAGCGCCATCGTGGCGATCCATCCCGGCGCCGGCGGCACCGAGTCGCAGGACTGGGCGGAGATGCTGCTGCGCATGTACCTGCGCTGGGCGGAGCGCGACGGCTTCCAGGTCGAGATGCTGGACCGCCAGGAAGGGGAGGAGGCAGGGATCAAGAGCGCCACCTTCGCGGTGCGCGGCCCCTATGCCTATGGCTACCTGAGCGGCGAGGCGGGCGTCCATCGCCTGGTGCGCATCAGCCCCTTCGACTTCCAGGCCCGCCGGCACACCTCCTTCGCGTCGGTCGACGTCTACCCCGAGGTCGACGACGAGGTGAAGGTCGACGTCGAGGACAAGGACCTGCGGATCGACACCTACCGGTCGTCCGGCGCCGGCGGGCAGCACGTCAACAAGACGGAGTCGGCGGTGCGCATCACTCACCTCCCGACGGGCATCGTGGTCTCCTGCCAGAACGAGCGCAGCCAGATCAAGAACCGCGCCATGGCGATGAAGGTCCTGCGCTCGCGCCTCTACGATCGCGAGATGCAGAAGCGCGCCGCCGAGCAGGCCGAGCGCGAGGGCAAGAAGAAGGACATCGGCTGGGGAAGCCAGATCCGCAGCTACGTGCTGCACCCCTACCGCATGGTCAAGGACCATCGCACCGGCACCGAGGTGGGGGACGCCGACCGCGTGCTCGACGGCGACCTCGACCCCTTCATCGAAGCCTGGCTCAAGGGCCAGATGGGAGGAGGCGCGGGTAGCGCCGAGCCCTCGTCTTCCACTGCCGGTTCGGCGGTTTCGCGCAGCGCCAACTCATGAGCCAGCCGCCGCTGCTGCCGCGGCTCGACGTCGTGTCGCCGCTGCCGCCGGTGCGCTCGGGGATCGCCGACTACACGCTCGACCTGCTGCCGAATCTCGCGGCGCTCGTCGACGTCCGCCTGATCCGCCTCCCGGGCCAGCCGGTGGCCCCCGAGGTCGCAGCCGCCTGGCCGCTCGCCGAGGCCGGAGACCTGGGAGCATCGGCGACTTCGGCATCGACGCCGCCGGCCGGCGCCGGCCGCCTGCCGCTCTACCAGATGGGCAACAACCGCCATCACGAAGGGGTTCAGGAGCTGGCGATGCGGCATCCGGGCGTGCTGACCCTGCACGACGTCGTGCTGCATCACCTGCTGCTCGACGTCACCCTCGGGCGCGGAGATTTCTACGGCTACTGCGAGCGGCTCGAGCGCGACCACGGTTGGATCGGCGAGGCGGTGGCGGTGGCCAAGCGCTGGGGCGCCTACGGCACGGCGCCGATCTTCGCCCTGCCGGCGCACCGCACGCTGCTGCGCCGCCAGCGCGGTGTGCTGGTGCACAGCGAGTGGGCGGCGGCGGTGGTGCGCGAGGACGATCCGGAGCTGCGGGTGCGAGCGGTGCCGATGGGAGTGCCGCTGCCGCCTGGCGCCAGCCGCGAGGCCGGGCTCGCCCTGCGCCGGCGGTTCGGCCTGCCGGACGACGCGCCGGTGCTGGGCTCCTTCGGTTTCCAGACGCCGATCAAGCGGACTGTGCTGGGGGTGCGGGCGCTGGCGGCGCCGAGGCTCGAGCGGGTCCACCTGCTGGTGGTCGGCGAGGAGGCGCCCGGCACCGGCCTGCTCGAGGCGGCGCACCGCGCCGGGGTGGCGGCGCGGGTGCACGTCACCGGCTACCTGCCGTTCGCCGACTTCGCGAGCGCCATCGCGGCCGCCGACCTGTGCCTGAACCTGCGCTACCCGACCGCCGGCGAGACCTCGGCCTCGCTGCTGCGGGTGATGGCGGCGGGGCGCGCGGCGGTCGTTTCGGACTATGCGCAGTTCGCCGAGCTGCCCGACTCTGTCGCCGTCAAGGTGCCGCTCGAGCCGCCGAGGGAACGTGACGGGGGATGGCAGGAGCCGGCGCCCCGGGAGGCCGTCGCGGCGGCGGAGGCGCGCGAGGTGACCGAGCTGGCGGCGCGGCTGGCGGCGCTGCTGGCCGAGCCGGAACGGCTGCGGGCGATGGGCGCGGCGGCACGCGAGCACGTTCGCCGCCACCACGACCCGCGGCGGGCGGCGGCGGCGGTGGCGGCCGCCTGTGCGGAATGGGCGACGGCTCCGCCTCCCGCCGGCGCCGGCCCCCGCCGCGACGAGCCGCCGGCGGGCCTACCAGCG
>Ga0209524_1000024_pt1 | contig 15333 bp, 10 predicted proteins | sample JacPinW_OM1H0_M1_FD_187956 | JGI IMG/M metagenome (GOLD analysis project Ga0209524, IMG submission 187956) | Forest soil microbial communities from Algoma, Ontario, Canada - Jack Pine, Ontario site 1_JW_OM1H0_M1 (SPAdes) (version 2) | ecosystem: Environmental > Terrestrial > Soil > Boreal... | reverse complement strand
CAGCCAATCGGTCTCCTCGAAGTAGAGCTGGTAGCCTTCGTCGAAGCCGCCAATCCGCTCCCAGGCAGCGCGCGTCACCGCCAGCAGGCTGCCGGACAGGGCATAGCTCGCCAGCGGCGCCGCCGCCTGCCAATGGCGCCGGCAATGGTGCCGGCTGCGCCGCCGCGCCCGCGCCGCCCAGCCCTCGCCGCGCGCCGCGGCCAGGCAGGCCAGCAGCTCGCCGCGGCGATCGCGCGCCTCGGCGGGAGGCAGCAGCAGGCGCCGGCCGGAGTCCCAGTAGAAGCGCGGCCCGGCGGCGGCGGCGCCCTCCCGCAGGCAGGCCACCAGGCCGGCGGCGCAGCCGGGCAGCACCAGCACGTCCGGGTTCATCAGCAGGACCAGCTCGGCGCGCGAGCTCGCCACTCCCAGGTTGACGCCGCCGGCATAGCCGAGGTTGCGCCCGGGCTCGAGCAGGCGGACCGGCAGGCCGGCGAGCAGCTCCCTCCCGGCCGCATCGCTGCCGTTGTCGACCAGCAGCCACTCGACCTCGAGGCCGGCAGCCGCTCCCCGCCCGGCGCCGAGGTCCTGCCGCAGCGCGCCGATCGCCGCGGCGGCGAGGCGCGGCGTGTGATAGTGGACCAGCACCACCGCCAGGCTGCGGCCACGCATCGCCGGGTCCCGCCGGGCGAAAAGCGATCTACCGGCGCCCGGCGACTGCCGGGGTGGCCGATGCGGCCGGGGCCGATGCCGCCGGGGCAGGGGCCGGGGCCGCCCGGCCCGCGGGCTCCAGCCAGTGGTGCTCGAGAGTGACCATGCCGAAGGCGTAGCCCGGGCTGTGGACGCCGAAGGCGCGCCGGTAGATCCGCTGATCGTAGATGTGCAGTCCCACCTCGTCGAGCAGGAAGACGTAGAGCGTGAACTCTCCCTTGACCAGGGTCAATCGCGGCAGCACCACGCCGAGGCGATAGCGGGTCCCGCCGGTCATCGCCGGCCTGCCGTCGAGATGGGTGGCGAGAGAGCCCACCTCGAGGTCGTCGATCCGGTTGATGCCGATGCCGACGTGGAAGGCGAGGTCGGGGCGCCGGGACTCCCATTCGATCTCGAGCTCGAGATCGTCGCCGGGGGCGAACAGCGGCACCGCCCCCGCCGGCGCCTCGGCGCTGGCGCCGCCGCTGACCCGCACCCCGAGCAGGCGCGCCGGTCCGAGCGGCTGGTCAGCTGGCACGCCGTCCTCGCCGCCACCGCCGGGGCGAGCATCGGCACCGCCGGCAGCCCGATCGTCCTCGCCGGCGGCGTCTTCGGCGGCGGCACCGCTGCCGCTCGCCGCGGCGCCGGCCAGGCTCCTGCTCACCGCGGGAGCGCTCTTGGCCAGGAGGAAGTTCTCGTAGTCGCGCACCACCTCGGCGACCGGCCCGAGGGCCTCGGCCCGCCCCTGCCGCAGCCAGAGCGCCCGCTGACAGAAAGCCGAGACGTAGTACATGGCGTGGGAGCAGAAGAGCAGGGTGCCGCCCGCGCCGACGAATTGCAGCAGGCGATCCATGCACTTCTTCTGGAAGTAGCCGTCGCCCACCGACAGCGCCTCGTCGATGATCAGCACGTCCGGTTCCACCTGGATGGCGATCGAGAAGCCCAGGCGCATCGCCATGCCGGTCGAATAGACCTTCACCGGTTGATCGATGAAGTCCCCGAGCTCGCTCCAGGCGACGATGGAGGGGAGCTTCTGTTGCAGCTCCCGCTCGGAGAGGCCGAGCATGGCGGCGTTGAGCACGATGTTCTGGCGGCCGGTGAACTCGGGATGGAAGCCGGAGCCGAGCTCGAGGATGGACGCCACCTTCCCGCGCACGCGCAGGACGCCCGAGGTCGGGACGCCGATGCCGGCCAGCAGCTTGAGCAGCGTGCTCTTGCCGGCGCCGTTCTCGCCGATGATCGCCAGCCCTTCCCCCTTCGGCAGGCTGAAGCTGAGATCGGCGAGAGCGCGGAACTCGCGATGGCGCGGCCGCCGCAGCAGCGCCTCGCGCAAGCGGTCCCACGGCGACGCATACACCCTGTAGATCTTGGTCAGCTGCTCGACTTGAACCGCGGGCTCTGGCATTCGCGGAGATTGTATCGCTTGGTGCCTGGAGAAAGATGGGGCCGCCGGTCTGCTGCCCGGCGGCCCGAGATGTGAACGGACGCTTGGAAGGCCTTGGATCAGCGGCTCAGCGGGCGGCCCCCTGCACGTAGGCCGGGTCGCCCGTCGAGGTGGTGAGCACCTGCGCGGCGCTCAGCACCGTGCCGTTCTTCACCACCACCTGGACGGTGAACCCGCCGGTGACGCCGCCTGACGGCAGCGGGTGCTGGCTGGGCAGCAGACCCTTCACCTTGCCGGGCGGCAGGGTGAGGTTGCTCACGGTGCCGAGCACCGTGCCGTCGAGGCCGCGATACACGATGTCGTAGATGCCGGTGGCGGTCGTGCTGTTGTTGAACACCCAGATCGTCGCCAGGTGATTGGCGTCCTGCCGCAAGCCGACGAGATAGTGGGCCTGGCCGGCGATGGCCTGGTTGGCGTCGGAGAACGCCGCCATCGACTGGCCGTAGCGGTTGGCGGGCTGGGCGTTGTTGTAGCTCTCCGCCTGCACGATCGGGTAGACGCCGTTGGCGCCGGTGGAGGTGACGGTGATGACGCCGACGACGTTGCTGAGGTTCCACTTGCCGGCGATGGCGTTGCTGAGCCGCTGCGTGTCGCCGGGATTCAGGGTCAGCGCCACCGGCGCGGTGGTGGGCGCCGTGACGCCGGTGCGGGTGAAGGTGAGGCTCAGGCTCATCGCCTGCGTGCCGGTGTTCGCCAGCACCACGTCGGTCTGCCAGGAGCCGTTGGTGCTGAAGGCGCCGACGACGTACTGGACGGCGGCGCTGGTCGTGCCGGGGGTGACGAAGGACGGGTCGCCGGAGCCCATGCGAACGTTCTCGCCATAAGGGAAGGTGGTGGTGCCGCTCTTGTTCTCGATCGACACCATGTAGTCGGTGCCGGTCGTCAGGCCGAAGAGGTTGTGCACGTCGGCCTGCTGGAACTGGCGCTGCCCGAAGGGGCCGACGGTCAGGTCGCCGTTGGATTCGCCGATCTTGTTGCCCTGCATGTCGAACAGGCGGACATGGTAGGTCGTCGTCGTGGGGGTCGGATTGGTGATGCCGAAGTACGCCAGCTCGTCGCTGTTGTCGTTGAGCCCGGCCAGGTACTGGAAGGTGCTGGCGGGGGTCGAGCTCTTCGACGTCGCGGCGATCGGCACTGCCAGGCCGGGCACGGTCTGCCCGAACTGGCTGCCGTCGGTGCGCGTCACGGTGTTGAACGACGTCATGACCGGCAGCGGATCGGTGGACTTCACCGTCACCTTCACGAAGCCGGCGATGTTGTCGCGGCTGAAGACGCTCTGCAGGACGTCCGGGGCGTACATCGTGGCGCCCGGCGGGATGACCGCCGTCGCCTGGGGCGGATTCACGTCCACGGTGCCCCGCTTACGGAATTCCAACGTCACCGGCAGCGGGTTGGCGCCGGGGTTGTGCAGGTAGAGGTCGCAGGACTGCACCAGCGCGCCGCGGGTCGCGGCGACCCATGGAAGGACCACGGACTGGTTGGCCGGGGGGGGCGGCGGGGTGATCACCATCGCCTGGCTGCTCGTGCCGCTCGTATAGCCCGCGCCGCTGACGGCGAGGCCGAGGGTATAGACCTGCGCGGTGGACCAGCTGTGAGTCACGTTGATGCCGCTGCCGGTCGTGCCATCGCCGAAGTCCCAGGCATAGGTGGTGCCGCGCGCGTCGGCCGCGGTCAAGGTCACCGGCGCGCCGGCGACCGCGGTGCAACTGTTCGTGCCGCTGTTGCAGGCCGGGCTGACGAACGCGCCGCTGAGCGCCGGGATGGTGACGGGCTGCACCGTGACCGTCTGGGTCGCCTCGCTGATGCAGACGCCGCGCTGGCAGTTCGAGCCCGGCGCCGACACGTCGAGCTTGACCGTATAGGTGCCCGCCTGGGAGTAGACATGGCTGGCCTGCACGGTGGAGGCCCCGGTGGCGTCGTTGGGATCGCCGAAGAACCAGGTATAGGTCGTCGCGCCGGTCGAGGCGCTGCCGTCGAAGGCCACGCTGCCGCCGGCGAGCGGCGAGGTGGGCGAGAACGAGAAGGCGGCTTGCAGGGTGCCACCGCCGGTGGTGCCGGAGATCGTGATGCCGGCGCTGCCGGAGGCGCCGCTGCAGGCGGAGTTGCTGGCGCTGACCTGCCACGATCCTGCATTCGCCCAGGTGACGGCGATCGAGGAGCTGGTCGAGCTGCCGGAGCCGCCGCCGCCGACGTTCCAGGTCCAGCCGCTGGCGGCCGGCGTGCAGTTGCTGGCGAAGGCGCTGAAGGTGTAGGCAGTGCCGGTCGCTCCCGAGCTGCTGCCGCTGACCGAGATCGACGGCGGCGAGGCGGGCTCAATGAAGATGCCCTGGCCGAAGGCGTAAGTGGCCGACTGGCCGCCGCGGTTCACCCGCAGGGCGGGCTTGTAGGACGTCGAGGTGGTGTAGGTGTGCTGCGTCACCGGCGAGGTGTGGCCGGCGTCGGAGAAGGTGCCGGTGCCATTCCAGTCATAGTCCCAGGTCGTCGGCGATCCGGTCGAGAGGTCGGCGAAGGTGACCGGGATGTTGACGGTGCCGGTGCAGGGGAATCCGGAGCAGCCAGGCACGAAGAGTGCCACCAGCGGCGTGACCTGGATGACGTTGACGCTCAGCGGCGTGCTGGTGGCCGGTCCCATGTTGACGCAATTCCGCACCTGCACGGTCACCGTGTACATCCCGACCGAGGTATAGGTGTGGATGGGGGAAGGCCCGGCAATCGGGTCGGTTGACCAGCCGACATAGCCATCGCCGTTCGGGCCGCCGCCGGCATTGTCGCCGAAGTTCCAGTTCCATTCCGTGGCGCCGGCGGCGACGACGTTGAACTGCACCGTGCCGGAGGTGAAGGGCGTATTGGTGGGAGCGAAGGTGCCGCTCGCAGCCAGCGTCGGCAGGGCGGCGAGCGTGAAGCTCCGCGACAGCATTGCCGGAGGCGGCGTGCCATTGCTGACGGTCACCGTGGCGGTGTAAGTATCGGCTGCGGCCATCGCAGAGTTCCAGGAGAACGGATTGGTCGTCCAGGGGCCGCCGATCACCGCCTGGTTGCTGCTATTGACGATGTTCGAGCTGTAGGCGAGCGGCGCCTGGCCGGTGGCGTTGGCCGTGAGGGTCACCGCTTGGCACTGCAGGGGGTTGGCCGGGCTGACCGAGATGCTCGCGATCTGCGCTGCCGGGTTCGTCAGGGTCACGCTCTGCGTCTTGGTGTTCGAGCCCACGGTGTTCGTGACCTTGAGACTGACCGTCTCGTCGAAGGGGTAGGTGGCTTGCGCGGGGAAGGTCACGGTCGGATTCGGCAAGCTCGAGGTTGCGGGCGATCCATCCGCGAAGGTCCAGCTGTACGAGAGCTGGCCGCCGGTCGAGGAGCTGGCATCGAAGCTCACCGGAGTGCCCGGATAGACCGGCGCCGGGGATGCCGGGCTCCAGGTGAAGTTGGCGGTCGGCGCGGTCGTGGCGATCCACTGGTGAATGTCGAACAGGATGAAGCCGGCGCGGTAGAAGTAGGAGCCGTTGAACTTGCCCATCAGGGGCGCGAAGCGGTTGAACCCGGTGGGATTGCCGGAGTAGTACCAGCTCCAGTAGCCGTTCGGCGGCGAGATGTCGCGCGGCGCGCTCGGGTTGCTGACGTCGAGCAGCCATTCCTCCTGCGTCGCCTCGTTGCAGACCCCGCCTCTGCCCAGGTAGAGGAAGGGCGTGCCGTTGCTGGTGGAATAGGTCAGGTACATCGCCTCGGGGGCGATCTCCTGGTAGGTGACCTGGCTCACCAGGGTTCCCAGCCCGGTGCAGGCGCCGCGGCTGGCGCAGGTGACGTCGTAGATGAAGAGAGTGTCGCTCGTCTGGCCTGCGTTCGCCACGCGCGTCGCGACGTAGTAGCTGCCGGCGGCGCTCTTCCACATGGCCACCGGAAAGGCCGAGCCGTTCAGGCCGGATGCCTCGAGCTGCGGCGACAGGGGGTTGGAGACGTTGTAGACCGCCAGGCCGTTGGACCCGGTCACCGCCAGGAGGTTGTCCACTCCGGCGAGGTAAACTGCGGATCCCGAAATGACCGAGCCGAGATCGACTCCCGGGCACTTCCCCGGGGATGCCAGGTTCTCTATGCAGGCGCTGCTGCTCAGCACCGCCTTGTCCATGTTGAAGAGGTAGACAGCCGTGGGATACGAGGTTGCGGCAAAGAGGTAGTGGGTGCCGGCGATGGTGGTGGCGTAAACCTGCAACGCCCCGTCGACCTGGCCCTGGTAGGCCACCCGTGGCTTCGACTTGGTGCTGGTGTCGACGATGGCCAACCCGATGTTGCCATACAGGGCGCCGAGGCCCGCCATGGTGTCCACCCCGGGCGGCGCGCTGACGGTGCCGATCGGGTAGTAGATCTCGCCGTTGATGGGGAAGAAGGGAAAGTCCGCGGGGCCCAATTTCCCCACCATCGTCGGATTGGCCGGGGTGCTCCGGGTGTCCCAGATCTGCAGGCCATACCCCATGCCCATGAACGCATAACCGTTCTGGATGTCGATCGCCGTCCAGAAGTTGGCGCTGGCATACGGGGTCGTGAACTCGTAGAAGGCGGTGGAATCACGAGCCGCCGGCAGCGGAGTGCACGCCGGGTCCGCCGGCACGAGCTCACCCCCGCCCCAGGTGCTCTGGGGCGCCGGCCAGGCCGGAGTGCCGCAGGGCAGGTAGTTGCAATGTCCCTGGCAGGTGTTGCCGCAGACTTGCTGGGCGGCGGCGGGCGCCGCGGCGAGCAGCAGCGTTGCCAGCACTGCAGCCAGGGCCGGCAGGAACAGGTAGCCCGAAGCGAGACGAGGAAGGGAAAGGCGCTGTCTGCTCACGGAGGTACTCCTCTCAATCGCTTCTCACCGCTACCGGCGCCGGCGCTCCGCGGAGCAACCGATGACGCGCCAACGTCGTCACCTGCCGCTCTCGGGCGCACAGAAGCTCGTCATGGAACGTTACGCACCTACCAACCCTGGCAGGGCGCTTCACCCCCACCTGCTTCCCGGTGGACTCTTCCAATCTGACTCCGCCCCTCGTGCGGCTGGGGCCAGGTTGCGAGAGTCCGGAACGACCGGTGGGTCCGGCCCCTGCGTCAGGGACCGGACCCACCGAAGGCCGAGGATTAGGGGACGAAGTGGCTCGGGGCGCAGGCGCTGTCGAGCTGGATCGCGTCGAGACCGACCGCGAAGTGACCGTTCGACGCCAGCGTCGAGATCACCCACGCCTGCTCGTCCGTGAGCATGTTCGGAGGAGTCGACGGCTGGGTAACGCCGACGATTCCGCCGGGCGGGGTGTTGAGATCCAGGTAGATCCAACCGAAGTTGGAGTTGACGGGCAGGGTGGAGCCGCCAACCTGGACGCGCTGCGTCTCTGCCGGGCAGACATCCGTGGTGATGCTGAAGCAGGGAGAGTGGGTGCACTGGGAAGCCGTCTGCGGGTGCTCCTGCTCGTCGAACACCAGGACGCCCTCCTGGCCGAGCGGGAACCAGCTCGGGTTGCCGGCGCCAGCCGGGCAGGAGAAGAACTGCTGATCGGTCTTCGAGTCGCGCCAGCACAGGAGGCTAGTGCCGGCCGAGAACGGTCCGCCGTTGAGGTAGCGGGTGGCGAACGTCGTCGCGAGCGGCTCGCGGTTGTCGACCGCATTGAAGGAGGCGGGCTTGTCGAGGCGGCCATAGAAGGTGTAGCGGCCGGCGGTCGAGGTCGCCGGGTTGGTGGCGCTGGCCTCGATGTGCACCAGGTCGCCGCCCTCGGCGAAGTTCTGCACGCTGTTGATGATGAACCAGTCGCCCCAGAGGACGTTCTGGTTGGTGGCGGAGCCGGTGCCGCCGGCCGCGAAGTAGTTGGGGGCATCCTGTGGCAGCAGGGTGCAGTTGTTCACCGTGTCCACCGTGATGTAGCCGCGGGCGATGTGGTCCCCCAGGCTCTGGCCTGCGCAGCAGGGCGGGCCCGCGCAGAGGGTGTTGGAAATGGCCGAAGAGCCGCCGGTCAGGGCTTCCTGGAGGTACACGATGCTGAGGGCATCCAGCGGCGGCGGCGGCAGCTGGCCGGTGCAGCTCGCGAAGTTGATGTCCTGCGAGAGCGATCCCTTCGGGCTGATGGTGTCGGTCGGATCCTGTCCGGCCGAGGCCGTCTGCGGCAGGTTGCCGTTGACGATGATGTCGCGAAGGTTGATCGTCTGCACGTCATAGCCGGTCAGGTAGACGTTGAAGTCGAGGACCTCGACCGACAGGTCGGAGCGGATGACCACGTGGGCGAGCACCGCCGTGGCCGAGGCGTTGTTGATCGAGAAGAGCGTGGTCAGCCCGTTCGGGTTGCTGAGATCCACCTCGAAGTACGGCAGCAGCAGGGTCGCCGCCGGCACCGCGTCGATGGTGCAGATCACAGCAGCCGCCTGACCGCCCAGGGCCAGCAGGCCCACGAGAGCGAGACTCAATGCGGTTTTCTTCATGACAGACAATCTCCTAGGGTTAGGTGTTGCTGATGCTGCTGAACCAAGTGAAACCTTCCAGGTCGTCCACATCTCCCTCTCTCGGATAAGTAGCATCACCTCCTATTTAAAGTCTTAGGAACCTGTAACTCCAATTACGGCAAGACGTTGCGCCGCTCTGGCGACGGTCCGTCCCCACCTTCGTTGCCAGTCTTCACCACGAGAGATGGCACCCTGTCTCCAGATGCCTGTCCCCGTGGCCGGATTTATGCTTTCGCACTATAGGCACGTCCTGGCGGGATGTCAAGGGCCAAATCGATCCGGAGCCACGCCGGACGCTGGTTCGGCCTGCCAGCCTCGCCTGGACGCCTGGGTGTCAAGGCCTGCCGCTCTTCCCGGGAGGTTGGGCGCCCGCCGCCGGCACCGCCTTCCAGGCCGCGATGCCGCCTCCCGAGCTGCAGGTGCTCGGGCCGGCCACCGCGGCGATCGCGACGGCGCGCTCCCCGGCGAAGGACGCCACGATCTCGTCCTTGCCGTCGCCATCGAGATCGGCGAGCTGAACGTGGTAACCCCAGCAGCCCCGGAACGGTGACGCGAGGCCAGGGGTCTCGCGGGTGAAGAAGCCCTTGCCGTCCCCCAGGAAGACCCAGACCTCGCCGCCGGTGCTGAGAGCCACCAGGTCGAGGTTGCCGTCGCCGTCGAGGTCGCCCACCCCGATGGCGGTGATGTTCTCCTTGCTCTCGCCGGCCATGAGGGTGCGGCGCTCCCACTTGCCGTCAGGGCGGGAGTAGAAGATGTCGATGCCATGCCGCCAGATGCCGCCCTCGAAGGAATCGTAGCCGACCGCGAGATCGGCACGGCCATCGTGGTCGAAGTCCCCGGCCGCCACGGCGCCGACGTAAGCGTTGCGCACGGCCAGATCGACGTCGTCCCAGCCGCCGTCCGGGCGCTGCAGGTGGACCAGCTTGGAGTATCCGAGGATGCTCGACGCCGTCGCGAAGTCGGGCCTGCCGTCACCGTTGAAGTCGCCGACCGTGATGCCGTCGCCGAAGCCTTGCGCGGCCAGGGTGCCCTGATCCTTCCGCTTCCAGGTTCCATCCCCCTGGTTGAGGTAGAGCACCGGTCCGTCGGAGCCGGTGCCCACGGGCTGCGACAGCAACCGCTCGCCGGAGCGGTCCAGCCGCGGCCCTTCCCCATTGGCCAGGATGTCGATGCGGCCGTCGTGATTCCAGTCCACCACGGCGATGGCGCGCGAGGAGTAGGCCGCGGCGCCGGCCTCGCTGGGGAGCGCGAAGTCCAGGCCCTGGTTCCAGGAAGTGAAGTTGCCCTTGCCGTCACCCGCGAGGGCGGTGATGCCGCTCAGGTGGATGCCGAGCACGATGCCTGGATGGCCGTCGCCCTTGAGGTCGGCGACCTTGGCGTCGCCATAGTCGTAGGGAAAGGGTGGGAACTTCGCCGCGGTCCAGCGCCTCCAGTTGCCCTTGCCGTCGCCCAGGAAGATCACCGGCGGGGAGCCGGGCCCCTTGCGCGGCGGCCCGTGGACGATGTCGAGATGGCCGTCCCCGTTCATGTCGGCGATGTCGAAGCCGTGCCGCCACTGGCCGGAAGTGGGAAGGCCGTGCCCGAAGTCGACGAAGCTCAGCCGGTGACTCTCCGGAGTCGCCACCTCGTAGCTCGCCACGAGGGCCGCCTGCTCTTCGGCGGTCAAGGGCTTGGGCCGGGGGTCAGGACCGTGGCCCACGGGCAGGATCTCGTCGACGCGGAAGTAGAAGAAGCCCTTGTCCTCCTTCGCGACCGTCATCACGATGCCCCAGACGGTGCGGATCTGGTCCTTGCCGACCCGCGCGTATTGGCCTTCGACCTTCTTCATCTTCCGGAGGTAGTACCTGCGGCCATGCTCGTCCGTCAGCCAATGCTCGCCGGGCGGCAGCGGCGTGATGCTGACCTGCGGCGCCGGGCTGGTCGTGGTCGGAGGCGCCGGGCTGGTCGTGGCCCGAGGCGCCGGGCTGCCTGCAGACGGTGTCCCGGGGCTGGCGCTTGCCGGGGCGGCCGTGCCGCCGCCGGCCGGCGGCGGCGTTGACGGCGGGGCGGCGGCGCGCGCGGCCAACCCTCCCCGCGCTCCCAGCGCAGCAATCGCAGCCACGATCGACGCTGCGACAAGCAGCGGTGCGGTACGTCTACCCAACAAGGAACACCTCCAGCAAGAGCGGGGGATCAGCGTCCTGGATTCCTAGATCTCGTCGACGAAGGCGACTTTCAGCCGCCGGAATAGCCATAAGCCGGCGCATAGTAGCACAGCGGCGACCACCGCCAGGCCGCCGGTCCCCGGCACCAGCCGGAGCTGCCCGCTGAGGAAGGCCTGGCGGTAGAGCACCACCAGCGGCGTCAGGGGGTTGAGCTCGATCCAGGGCTGCAGCCGCGCCGGCACCGCGCTCAGCGAGTAGACGATCGGCGTAAGGTAGAACCAGCCGGCGAACAGCATGCTGAGCAACTGCGCCGTGTCGCGGAAGAACACCTGCACGGCGCCCAGCAGCAGGCCCAGGCCCAGCGTCAACAGCACCTGCAGCGGCAGGGCCACCAGCAGCACCGGCAGGCCTCCCCAGGCGAGGTCGCCGAGCGCTGCCAGGACAATCAGGAAGACCACCGCCGAGATCGCCTCGTGCAGCAGGGCGGCGAGCACCACCGCCACCACCAGGATCTCGGCCGGGAAGCGCAGCTTCTTGACCAACACCGAGTTGTCGGTGATCGCGGTGGAGGACCGCAGGACTCCCTCCTGCACCGCGAACCACGGCAGCAGGCCGCTGAACAGGTAGGCCGAGAAGTGGCCGCCGGGATTGCCGGCGTCGACGACCCTGATCTTGAGCACCGTGGAGAAGACGAAGGTGAACAGCCCCAGCAGCCAGAGCGGCTGCATGAAGGACCAGGCGAAGCCGAGCAGGGAGCCGGCGTAGCGCCCCTGGAAATCGCGCTTGACCAGCTCGCGGAGCAGGAAGAGGTGGCGCCTCAACTCGAGCGACCCGCCCCTGGGGCACTGTGGCGGCGGCGGGACCTCGTCTCACGCTCCATCTTGTGCCTCCCTTGTGCCGGCGGGACTGGAACGGCGCTCGGCCGGACGCCGGCACTATACAGCTATGAATAAGGAAGGAGCGGCGTCTCCAGCCGCTGCGAGCACGACGGGAAAGCGCGAGCGGCCAACCTCAGTGCGCAGAAACGGCAAATGCTGAATTTGATAGCGCTTGCGTGCTCATCCGGGCTCGCTCAACAATCTGATCTTGCCACTGCCCTTGACAAGCACTCTGAGAGTACTAGTATGTCGAAAGAAGTCAACCCTGTAGCACTTCTATAGGAGATCGCTGTGAAAAAGAACACCACCGAACAGCAGAAGGCCTCTCAGAACCCCCTGCGGAACCTGCCGGCCCCGGCGATGGAGGGCGTTCGCGGCGGGGACGACACTATTGACGTAAGAGGTTCCATCGTCGACACCGGGAAGAACCACCATCGCCGTTGATCGGTGCCCTAGCATTCCTCCGAGACTGGTGAGCGGCCCTCCGGCAGCCTTGGGGGGGCCGCTTCCCCGCCTCGCCCCGCCACACCACCTGTCGCCTGACATGCCTCGATTGCCATTTGACAGCCCGGCGGCACGGGCGTAGTATCCTTCAAAAGCATCGCCCTATGCCAGAATGACATAGCGGCCGACCACGAGAGTAACGGCCAATGGCAACCATCGAGAAGATCCGCCAGGTTCAGCTGGTGGGGCGCAAGATCCGTCAGCTGCGCAAGGAGCACAAGCTGACGCAGGTCGAGCTCTCCGCGCGCCTGGGCATCCAGCAATCCGACCTGTCACGCATGGAGCAGGGAGAGTACCGGGTCAGCCTCGACACCCTGTTCCGCATCCTTGCCGAGTTCAAGATGAGCATCGGCGAGTTCTTCGAAGGAGTGGCCCAGGAGTCGATCACCCCGCGTGACGTGCAGCTCGTCCAAGAGTTCAACTCCCTGCCGCGTGACGTTCAGCGGGAGGTCGAAGACTTCATCGCTTTCAAGCGAGTCCAGATCCGCAGTGAAGGGCCTGTCGAGCTGGCCCCGACCAGGGCGGCCGGCGAGACCGGCAGGCCCGCGATGGGCGACGTGACCCGTGCCAATCGGTCCGAGCCTTCGTCAGGCAGCAATACGGCTGGCGGTAGGTAACGCGAGTCGAACCAGCACCGGCCTTGCTATCCGCGCCGGTCTGCCGGCACGGTGGAGGGAGCAGGGATGAGTGAGTTGAGCCAGGGCGAGAGCCCTGATGTCTTCGAGGACTTCCGCGAGCGTTGGAGAAAACTGGTCGAGGCCGGCCAGCTGGAGGAGGCCGAGGAGATCATCAAGGGCGCCCTGGCCTGGGCCGAGGAGCGCGGCGACCCGCGGCGCATCGACGGCGCGGTTTGCGCGCTGGCAGCGGTCGCCATCCACTTGGGACGCGGCGACGGCGAGCTGCCGCGCCTGCGCGAGATCCTGATGCGCAACGGCGACGCCAGCAACTGCTGGGTCGCGGCCAACAACATCTCCATCCACTACCAGTTCCTCGGCGACTATAAGAAGAGCCTGTTCTACGCCCGGATCGCCTGCGACCGCGCGCTGCAGTTGGGCCGCGCGGACTGGATCGCCTTCAGCCGCAACCAGGTGGGCAACGGCCTGCTCGGCCAAAGCTACATCGACCAGGCATGCAGCGAGTACGAGGCCGCGGCACAGCTGCTTCCCGATCCGGGAGTGTGGCGGGCGCGCATCTTGAACAACCTGGGCTACTGCCGCGTGCTGCAGAAGCGCTTCGCCGAAGGCTACTCCTGCCTCTACGAGAGCCTGCGGCTGTTGCGGCGCTTCTCGGCCGAACGCTACCAGGTGCTGCCGAGGCTCGCGCTGTGCTTCGCCCACCTCGAGACCGAGCACTTCGAGCATGCGCGGCGCCAGGGCGCTGCCGCCTTCGCGCTGGCCGAGAGGACGGGCGACTCGAAGGCCATCAAGAACGCCCTGTACCTGCTCGGAGAGACCGCGAACCTGAGCGGCGACACCGCGAGGGCGAACGCCTACTTCACCCGCTTGCAGCGCGATTATTTCCCGGAGTCACCCTATCTGCCCGTCTTCCTGCTCGCGGTGGACATCAGGAAGCTGGTCAATCTCCATGCGTGAGGTCAGGGCCATGCACAAGACAATCCGATCTCTCGCCGCTCTTACCGTTCTCGCCTTCTGCCTGGCGCTCTCCGTGGCCCTGCCGGTCGCTTCCCGCGCCGATCACCTCGACACGGCGCTGGGTGCCGACGGCCAGCTCTACGTGGTGAGGGCCGGCCCCTACGGCGCACTCTTCCCGGCCTCGAATACCTACGATCCCTCGACACCTGTCCTGGCGCTCGACACGACCCTGCCCGGCGCGACGCTCCAGCGCCAGCTGGTGCAGGGCAGCCCGGACGGCACAGTCGCCAGCTCGCCGGCGCTGATCTACGAGGACGCCTCGAAGACGCTGTACGTGGTCTGGCTCTCCAGCAGCAAGTCGGGGGGCGCGGTGATCGAGCTCGAGAGCTACACCGCCAACCAGTGGTCGCCGGCGATCACCATCATCGGCAATCCCTCTGCGTCCAAGACGCCGCCCCAGCTGGCGGTGACCCGCGACACCCACCAGGAGACGGACCCGGTCTCCAGCAACCCGGTGACCCACAACCGTACGGTGCTGCACGTCGTCTGGTCCGAGGCCGCGACGAACGGCCTCAACCAGGCCTACTACGCGCCGGTGATCTTCGAGGACGGCGCCTGGATCGGCGTCGTGCCGGCGCCGACGCACCTCAATACCTTCGATGTGCTGGATCAATCGGGCAGGACGGCGCCGGGGGCGGGTCCGGGGCCCTTCTCCTCGCCCCTCACCTACACCCCGGCGGTTCAGCCCGGGCGTGACACGACCACCGTGGCGACCGGCTTCGCTTCCGCCGCCTCCGGGATGGTCACCGAGGTCGAGGTCGACGTCCTGCCCGAGGAGCTCCGCATCCTCGCGGACACCTGCTCGGCAGCCGTCCTCGCCAATGGCGCGCAGTACTTCCCCGGTCAGCTCAGCGCTCTCGCCACCCAGGTCCAGACGGTGATCATGAGCAACGGTGGGGCCTTCCAGCCCGAGGCGCTGCAGGCCATCTCCAATGCGGCTCAGGCCCAGACCCTGGCAGGCGCGACCAACCTCACCACCATGGCCGACAGGATCGGCGCCACCATCGTCGAGACCGGCGCCAGGTTCGCCAGGCGCGGGCTGCGGTTGGGCGGCTACGGCGGGGGCGGTCAGATCGTCCCCCCGCAGGTGGTCGCGATCCTGGTGCCGAACGCGCCGACGCATTACTTGCAGTTCCGCGTCACCTCCAGCCGGCCGTTGCCGGCCGGCGTCGGTGCCACCAACTTGCAGCTGTTCCTGTCGCGGAGCGGCGTCGACGCCCTGGCTGCCTGGGCCGACCCCAATGGCGGCACGGTCTACTACACCAACACCCAGCCGGACGGGACCTGGAGCAGCGTCAAGCAGCTGCAAGTCACGAGCACGCTCAGTCTCCAGCAGGCCTACCAGGTGCTGGAGCAGCGGGTGCAGTACTAGGTAGTGTCCTTGATTGCTAGATTGCCCTTGTCGCCCTCCCGCCGTTTGGGCGAGGGTGCGCAGTCCTACTCCGCCGCCCTCCAGACTTGGACCCTCGCCCAAACGGCGGGAGGGCGACAAGGGCAATCTAGGAGCCTGCGCGGCAGGAAACGGCTGTTCCGAGGGGGGGATGGGGTAGACTTCGCTATGCCCACCTCGTTTCGGCCGTACGCTCCTGACCAGTCGT
>Ga0209524_1000023_pt1 | contig 15484 bp, 11 predicted proteins | sample JacPinW_OM1H0_M1_FD_187956 | JGI IMG/M metagenome (GOLD analysis project Ga0209524, IMG submission 187956) | Forest soil microbial communities from Algoma, Ontario, Canada - Jack Pine, Ontario site 1_JW_OM1H0_M1 (SPAdes) (version 2) | ecosystem: Environmental > Terrestrial > Soil > Boreal... | reverse complement strand
TATGGGCATCAACAGGCCAGCTTGGGCATAGCCACGGGGACGCCGGCATTTCGCTATCAATATACCGAGCAATTTTGATTGGCTCACCATTGTTCCACGCAAGCAGCAAGATGCCAGCGGTATCGCTCAGGTGACGAGGGATGCTCGGCGGACAAACGGCCGCCGCGCCGCTTCCGTAAATGAGTGTCAGAGGTTGGCCGCCAGCCGCGCACGAGAACGTAGGACTTCGACCGTGGAGGACTGAAATGATCAGCCGCAAGCTTCCTTTGCACCTGGCGGCCGGCACGCTCGCGCTCGGCATGGCGACCGTCGCTCCGGCGGCCACCCGGGCCCAGCCGACGCCCAGCCACGTGTTCCTCTTCAGCAGCTGCTTCGGCTGCTCGCCGCGCAATCCGACAGTGGCCGGCAACGCCGCCGGCGACTTCCTGGGGACGTGGACCGAGCTCAGGGACGTGGTCAGCGACGGCGTCTTCAGCCGCGCCTTCAACGCCGCGCACACGCCGCTCGGCGACGCTTTCGAGGTCGCGCCCGGCGCTCCCGGAGATCCACCGCAGTTCGACGGCGCCTCGGTCGCCGATTCGCAGGGCAACTTCTTGGTGACGTGGGCCAGCCTGGCGGACGGCCAGAGCGTCATCCTGGCGCAACGCTTCGACCCCCGGGGCAATGCGCTTGGCAGCGAGATCGAGGTGGCCGCGGACACCGGGTCGCTGGCCACGCCGTCGGACCTCAAGCCGGCAGTCGCCGCGGCGCCGGGGGGCGGCTTCGTGGTCGCCTGGGTGTCCGTGGTCACCGCCGGCGAGTCCCAGGGCCCGCGGGTGATGGCCCGCGGCTTCGACGGCACCGGCGCTCCGACCGGACCGGCGGTGCAGCTCAGCACCAGCGCCGCGCTCAGCGACCGCCCGAGCCTCTGCGTCAGCTCGACCGGCCGCGTCCATGCCGCCTGGACGTTCACCGACGAGCTGTTGCCGTTCCAGCCCAGCCCGGTCGGCGTGGTCGTCCGCCGGCTGTCCCCCGCCGGCGTGCCGATCGGCCCGGAGCAGGTGGTGGCGCCGGCGGCGGACGTCGAGTCGTCGGTGGCCATCGCCTGCGGCCGCGGCAACACCTACGCGGTGGCCTGGCAGACCGCCCAGGCGCCGGCGGTCTCCGGCAGTGACATCGTGGTGCGGCGCTTCACGCGGCTCGGCCGCGCGGTGGGCGCTCCCTTCGTGCTGAACCAGCAGGTCGACGGGGACCAGAGGAACCCGGCGCTCGCGGCCGACTCCTCCGGCAACTTCGTCGCCGTCTGGGAAGGCAATCCCGGCGGCCTCCAGAACGTCCGGGGACGCCGCTTCGGCGCCAACGGCACGCCTCTCTCCGACGAGTTCACGGTCTACAACGCCGGCCCGGGGAACTTCGCGGCGCTGCGGCCGGCACTCGCCATCCTCGGCGCGGGGGGCTTCGTGGTGGCCATGGATGCGCCGGCAGGGATCCTCGGGCGGGTCTTCTCGGTGAGCGGCAGCAGGGCGGCGGCGGAGGCGGCGGAGGCGGCCGCGGCCGCCGAGACGGGCGGCGGCACGACCGGCAACGGCCGCGGCGCGGGCGGGCTGTGGTAGGAGCGCCGGGCGCGGCGGCGGCGGCGGTTGCCGAGAGGGGCGGCCGCCGCGCTGTCGCCTGTATACTCCTCGCCGTCTGCCCTGCCGCCTTCCGGGCGCGCAAGGCACTGCATGAACGCCTAAAGGAGGCCTGCCCTTGATGCGCCACCGTCGTTCGCCCCTGGTCCACCTGCCCGACCGGCGGCCCCGGCCCGCCTCCCGGGCCGCCCGCGAGCTCTGCATGGCGCTGCTCGCGGCGCTGGCTACCCTGGCGCTGCCCGCGGCGGCATCGGCGCAGGATCTCTACAACTGGAGCGTGGGCGTGATGGGCGGCGTCGGCGGCTCGGTCGACGTGAAGCCCGGCAGCCGCGACTTCAGCAACGCCACCTGGCAGGTCGAGGCGCTGGCGCTCACCGAGCCGCGCACCTTCCTCGGCCTGCGCGTCGGCCACCTGGCGCTGGGCGGCAAGGACACTCTCTTCGGCACGCGGGTGGGCGCCGACCTCTCCTACGTCACGCTCTCCGGCCAGTACATGTTCGAGGAGAGCTACTACGACTCGGGGGTCTACCTCGGCCTGGGCGCCTATCGCCTGGGGGGCAACGACGCCTTCACCGGCGCCTCGGCGAGCAAGACGGTCGCCGGCGGCGTGCTCGGGCTGACCGGCGACTTCAAGGCGAGCAAGCGCTTCAGCGTCGTGCTCGAGCTCTCGGGGCATTACATCGACATCCGTAACGCCCACATCTACGCCATGGCCCACGGCGGGCTGTCCTTCCACTTCTGAGCCCGCGCCGGGGGATCAGGGGAACGGCGGCCGCTTCGGCTCGGTCTCGTCGAGGGCGCGGATGCCGTGCAGGTTGGCGTGCTCGACGAGGCGCCGGGCGTCTCCCTCGAGGCCTCGCAGCTTGACGATCAAGGCAGGCTGCGGACCGCGCCGGGAGACCTCGATCCCCTCGGTCTCGACCGCGCTCTCCTCGATGCACTCCATCACCTGCGACACCTTCTGGCCCTTCTCGAGCTGCAGCACGACGGTGCGCAGGTGGCCGCGTTGCAGGAGGCGCTCGAAGGGCCGCAGGGCGGTGAGGATGATCAGCAGCGCCACCGTGGTGACGATGCCGGCGACGTAGTCGGAGAACCCGATCGCGATGCCGATCGCCGCCGCCACCCACAGGCCGGCGGCCGTGGTGAGGCCGTGCACGGCGCCGCGCGACTGCAGGATCGTGCCGCCGCCGATGAAGCCGACGCCGGTGACGATCTGCGCCGCGATGCGGCCGCCATCCCAGGTGCCGCTCCCGGTGCCGGGGCCGCCGCCGGGCCCCGCCTGCAACGAGAGATGCGTCAGCAGGGTGGCGCCGACGGCCATCAGCATGTGGGTGCGCAAACCGGCCCACTTGCCGGTCCATTCGCGCTCGGCGCCGACCGCGCCGGCGAGGAGGGCCGAGAGCGAGATCTTGAGCCCGATCTCGGTGAGCTCGTTCACGAGGAGCCCGTCATGCCGGAGGTGCCGCCGGCGCCGCCGTGCGACAGGCGGGCGGCGATCTTCTGCCGCACCGCCGGATCGTCCCAGTCGACCTCGCCGATGAACTTCTCGACGATGCGGCCGCCGACCACCAGGTAGGTCTCCGGCAGCTGGTCGGTGCCATAACGATGGGCCACCTCCCACTGCGGGTCGTAGAGCACGCCGGGAGCGCCCGCGCCGAGGAACGCCTCCACCCGCGAGCTCGAGTCGGCCACCGCGACGCGCAGCACGGCGAAATTGCGGTCGCCGCCGAAGTCCCGCACCAGGCGGTCGAGCGCCGGCGTCTCCTCGATGCACGGCGGGCACCAGGTGGCCCAGAAGTGCACCAGGGTCACCGGCGCCAGGCGCGATCCGAGGGTCGCCGCCCGCCCGCCGGCGTCGAGCAGGAAGCCGGCGGGCGCCGCCGTCGTGCTGTCGCCGCCGCGCGGCCAGAGCAGCACCCCGAGCCCCAGCAGGGTGATCACGGCGGCGATCCAGCGGGCCTGCCTGCCGAGACTGCCGAGGCCGCCGAGGCTGCCGAGGCCGGGCGACGGGGTGTCCGCCGCGGCAGAGGCCGCGGCCGGCGTGGAATGCGCGGCGGCTTCGGGCTGTTGTTCTGGTGCGGGATCTCTTACCATGGTGCGCTCGCGGATCGTTCTCGCGGGTGGCCCGTGTAGGGTCGGTAGGGTTAGAATACCGCAGGACTCCCCCGAGAAGGCCCTGAACACCTTGCCATCGCCAGACAACAGCCAACGTTCGAAGTCCCGCCGGGTCTTCCTGGTCGGGGTGATCCTGAAAGGCCAGCACGGCGCCGCCGCCGCCGGCCAGATCGTCGAGGAGCACCTCGACGAGCTCGCGCAGCTCGCCGATTCCGCCGGCTACCGGGTGGTGGGGCGGGCGGTGCAGGCCCGCCAGGCGCCGGATGCCGCCACCTTCATCGGCAAGGGCAAGGCGGCGGAGATCGCCGCCGCGGCCACGGAGCTCGACGCCGGCCTGCTGTTGTTCGACGACGACCTGAGCGCCGGCCAGGTGAAGGCGCTCGAGGAAGCGACCGACCTGGCGATCCTCGACCGCAGCGGCCTGATCTTGGAGATCTTCGACCAGCGGGCGAAGAGCCGCGAGGCGCGCACCCAGGTGGAGCTGGCGCGGCTCAACTACCTCCTGCCCCGCCTCACCAAGCGCTGGTCCCACCTCTCCCGCCAGGCCGGCGGCAAAGGCACCCGCGGCGGCGAGGGTGAGAAGCAGCTCGAGCAGGACCGGCGCGTGCTGCGCACCCGCATCCGCCGCCTCGAGGAGGACCTCGCCCGCATCGACCGCACCCGCGGCGTCCAGCGCCACGGCCGGCGAGGCGTGCCGGTGGTCGCCCTCACCGGCTACACCAACGCCGGCAAGTCGACCCTCTTCAACCGCCTGACCGCCGCCGACGCCCTCGCCGAGGACCGCCTCTTCGCCACCCTAGACGCCAAGCTCCGCCGCGGCAGCCTCGGCACCAACGGCGCCCACGGCACGCAAGGCTCTGCCGGCAACGAGCCCACCGGCGCCGCCATCGGAGCGGACGAATCCGGCGCCTCAGCCGGCGCCAACGGCTCGGCTGGCAGCCCGGGGCGGAGCGCCGTCTTCGCCGACACCGTCGGCTTCATCCGCAAGCTCCCGCATCACCTCGTCTCCTCCTTCCGCAGCACCCTCGGCGAGATCACCGCCGCCGACCTGGTGCTGCACGTCGTCGACCGCAGCCACCCCCAATGGCACGACCAGATGCGAGTCGCCGACGAGGTCCTGGACGAGCTCGGAGTCGAGCGCCAGCGGGTGGTCACGGTCTTCAACAAGTGCGACCGCATCGCGGCTCTCCCACCCTCTGGCGGCCAGGACAGCGAAGGCCTCCGGGTCTCCGCCCTCACCGGCGAGGGAATCGACTCGCTGCGAGCGGAGATTTCCCGCCGCCTGCCGGAGCTTGCCACCGGCTATGCCCGCCGCGTGGTGGGTGACGTCGGCGAGTCGGCCCACGCCGCGCTCCCAGAGGGCCCCGCGGTCACTCCCCTTCCCGCACCCATCGGCGCGGTCCTCGAGGTTTGACACCCCCCACCCCGGGCCGCTAGACTTTCCCGCCTCAGTGGGGCCGTAGCTCAGTTGGGAGAGCGCTTGAATGGCATTCAAGAGGTCGACGGTTCGATCCCGTTCGGCTCCACCAGTGCAATCTATCCTTAAATCAATAGTTTAGGCCGGCCTCACTAAGCCTGCCTGGCGGCCCGCCCGCGCCCGTGGGGCGAATAGGGGGCGAATGCCGCACCACCCTTGCTCCCGCGCCGGCGGGGGCAATCATGTACTCGACTCTCCGCCCTTTCCTGGGCCTGGAGGCGGCAGCAGGAACGATCTCGCTGGATCCCTTCGACGGGGCTCCATTTGAAGCACTTTGGGCAGCCCTCCTCCAGATAACGGCATAGTAGAAGCGACTTGTGCTCGCTTCCTTCGCCGATCCTCGAAGATACCGGATGGTGGTTCCCCGCGGTTTCGGACTCGGTTGTCACCGCTGGCGACCGCATCCCCGTCTCTGACGGGATGGCACCTTGGGTGTCCACCCAGGTAGCCGGGCTCCAGTTTTCCCGGAGCCGCTTGTTCTCCTACTTCCTGATTTGCATAGAAGGCGGAACAGACCAGCGCCTCTCGTCCACCACCACACTAGAACAGAATGAAGCCTCGATTCCGGCACCGCAGACACCGGCATCAAGGGCACCGTGCTTCGACGAGATGGTCAAGGCCGGCCCTAGAGATCCCGACCGCCAACTTCCAACCCCTGATCAGTCCAGGAGAGCTCCTGGTCGTCGTTGTAGAGGCAGACATTAAATCGCCAACCACTACGGGGTTCACGAGGATGTTGGTCGGTGGACCAGACCTGACGAACCTCAAAACTCACAGAAGAGGATTAGCCGACGTCGCCTTCTGCCCTTACTTGGAATTTCAGGGGGCGGGCGCTCGATGCCATGGTGAATGCTTAGACTCTCGCCAAGCGCGCCATCCTAACGGTAAATTCACCAGATCCAAGATTGTAGGATCAAGCTGGACAATCTCCCATAAGCTAACGACCATCGCCTCACTCTCCTTGGGAGGCGCCGAGTCATTGTCATGGAATTGCCAAGCTCCATCATCTGAATCGTGTGAGACATTTGCGATCCAATCAACTCCCTCCACGATTCCCCTCGTGGCGATGACGGCGACGTTTGGTGGATCCTCAAATACCCAATCTGGCATTACTGCTGCTCCGGTCTATTAGCTTGATCGTCTTCGGCATGATATGGTCAAGTTGGGGATGCGACGGCGACGACAGCGGGCACCGCTCTTGCCGATCATCGAGGAGATCCTGCACCAGCCACCTGACCTGCTCCACGTCCGCTACCTTAGAGACTCCGCTCCACGCTCGATGGCGATCGGCGGCGCCTTTCGCCGCCTGGTGGTGGCTCTCCACTCTCCGTTGCCGCCTACAGCCCACCCCCATCGGAACCCCTCGACCCTGGCTCGGTGACTTCAGGTCGCTTCCAGGAGTATACTGCTGTGAACTTAGGATCGTAGTTCCGGCGGTTCGAGCCTCCGACTATGCCTCCTTCGACAGACCGCGAATCCACGGCCCGGAGGTTCAAGGGTTTCTCCGAGATAACCTCCTTCATCTGGTCGGTCGCCGATCTCCTGCGGGGCGACTACAAGCAGGCCGACTACGGGAAGGTCATCCTTCCTTTCACGGTCCTGAGGAGGCTCGACTGCGTTCTCGCCAATACCCGCGAGGCCGTCTGGAAAAAGGCGGAATCCCTCAAGAGTTCGGGAATCAGGGAACCTGAAGAAATCCTGAACCGGTCCTCGAAGGTAGGCTTTCACAACGTCTCGAAGTTCGACTTCGGGAAGCTGAAGGGCGACCCCAATCACCTGGCCCACAACCTCACAGCCTACATCCGGGGCTTCTCGTCCAACGCGCGAGACGTCATCGAGCGCTTCAAGTTCGCCGAACAAATCGCCAAGCTCGACGAGTCGAACCTGCTCTTCAAGGTCCTCTCGAAATTCGCGGAGGTGGACCTTCACCCCACGACCGTGCCGAACCACGTCATGGGGTCGATCTTCGAGGAGCTAATCCGGCGGTTCTCAGAGCAATCGAATGAGACCGCTGGAGAGCACTTCACGCCCAGAGACGTCATCCGCCTCATGGTCGATCTTCTCTTCTTAGAGGACGACGATGCCCTTCGGAAGCCCGGGATTGTCCGAACCCTCTACGACCCCGCTTGCGGAACGGGAGGGATGCTCTCCGTGGCAGAAGAGTACCTCCGCGAGCTGAACCCGGAGGCGGACCTGGTTGTCTTCGGGCAGGAGCTGAACGACGAGAGCTTCGCCATTTGTAAGTCGGACATGCTCATCAAGGGCCAGAACCCTGCGAACATCGTCCGGGGAAACTCCTTCTCCGAAGACGGGCACGTCGGGAAGAAGTTCGACTACATGCTCTCGAACCCGCCGTTCGGGGTGGAGTGGAAGAAGGTCCAGAAGGAGATCGAGGACGAGCACGAGACCCAAGGCTATGCCGGGCGATTTGGACCGGGCCTTCCTCGGATCAATGATGGATCGCTTCTCTTCCTCCTCCATATGATCTCGAAGATGAAGCCCGTGAACCCGAAGACGGGTGAAGGGGGCAGCCGCATCGCCATCGTCTTCAACGGCTCGCCCCTGTTCACGGGGGACGCCGGATCGGGGGAGAGCGAGATCCGCCGCTGGATCATTGAGAACGACTGGCTTGAGGCGATCGTTGCCATGCCGGACCAGCTCTTCTACAACACCGGAATCTCGACCTACATCTGGGTCGTGACGAACCGGAAGCCCGCCAGCCGAGAGGGGAAGGTCCAGCTGATCAACGGTGTGGAGATGTTCCTTAAGATGCGGAAGTCCCTCGGGAACAAGCGCAAAGAACTGGGGGCGGACCATGTCGTCACGCTCGCCCGGCTGTATGGGGACCTTGCCTCTGGAGAGAACGCGAAGATCTTCGACAACGACGATTTCGGATTCCGGCGGATCACCGTCGAGCGCCCCCTCCGCCTGAACTTCCAAGCCACCCCGGAGCGCATCGAGCGGCTTCGGGAGGAGACGGCCTTCCAGAACTTGGCGAAGTCGAAGAAGAAGGGTGCGGCGGCTGAGCGGGAGATCGAGGAAGGGCAAGAGGCTCAGGAATCCCTCCTCGTGGCCCTCAAGAGCATCGACACTGCCATCCTATGGAAGAGCCGCCCCACTTTTGAGAAGGCTGTCCAAGGGGCCTTCAGGAAGGCCGGAGTGGCCGTTTCTGGCCCGGTCCTGAAGGCCGTGCTCTCTGCCCTGTCAGAGAGAGACGAGACCGCCGAGATCGTCCGGGACTCGAAGGGTCACCCCGAGGCGGACGCCGATCTCCGAGACAACGAGAACGTTCCGTTAAAGGAAGACATCCACGCCTACTTCAGGCGGGAGGTTCTGCCTCATGTCCCGGATGCATGGGTCGCCGACGAGAAGACGAAGATCGGCTACGAGATCCCCTTCACTCGGCACTTCTACCGCTACAAGCCCATCCGCCCTCTGAGCCAGATCGAGGCGGAGATCCGGGCGCTGGAGGTGGAGATTCAGGGGATGCTCGGGGAGGCGCTGGAGTGACGGCGGGGGACTTCATGTCGTGGATCTCTGACCTTCCTCAGGGCTGGGCGGCCCCAGAATTGCGGCGTTTGGTTCCGGCAGGCATTGATGGAGTCAAGATCGGTCCGTTCGGAAGTTCCCTTACCCTCGATCAGATGACCACTGACGGGACGCCCGTCTATGGGCAGGAGGAGGTCATCTCGCGGGACTTCTCAAGCCCACGTCGGTTCGTCGGAGATCAGAAGGCTAGTGAACTTCAGGGGTACTCCACATACCCGGGTGATGTTCTCGTGACGATGATGGGTACGGCAGGACGGTGTGCCGCAGTACCGCCGAACACGGCAAGGGGGATTTTCGACTCGCACCTTCTTCGGCTTCGACCGCTCTCGGCAGATATTTGTCCAGAGTTCCTAGTCTGGGTACTGAACGACTCCACGACCACGCTTAGTCAGATCGCTGCATCGGCACGAGGCTCGATCATGGCTGGGCTCAACTCGGCAATCGTGAAGAGCCTGCGTCTTCCCCTGCCGAGCTTGATGCGCCAGTCAGCTATCGCTGCCTTTCTCGACCACAAGACCACCGCCATCGATGCCCTCATCGCGAAGAAGGAGCGGCTCATCGAACTGCTTCAAGAGAAGAGGCAGGTCCTCATTACGCTGGCGGTCACGAAGGGCCTTGACCCGAACGTGCGGATGAAGGACTCGGGGGTCGAGTGGCTGGGAAGAGTTCCCGAGCATTGGACGATCTCCCGGCTGGCATTTGTCTCTTCGGCTATCCAGACGGGGCCCTTTGGCAGCCAGCTTCATGCGGAGGACTACGTGGAGGGTGGAGTGCCAGTTCTCAACCCCGCGAATCTCCTGGACGGTCGTCCAGTCCCCGACAACACGAAGACCGTGAGTCCCGAAAACGCGCATCGCCTGACTCGTCATCGTGTCGTTTACGGAGACATCCTTATCGGTCGGCGTGGGGAGATGGGTCGCTGCGCCCTGATCACCAGAGAGGCGGCCGGTTTCGTCTGCGGTACCGGGTGCCTACGCGTTAGGTTGCGAGCCGACCGCGCGAATCCTCGATATTGCTCGATTGTCCTTTCTCTGGAGGGTGTGGCTAGGACCCTCAGCTTGCGTTCTGTGGGCTCGACCATGGAGAACCTCAACTCCCGCATCGTCGGCAGCGTCGAGGTGCCTCTCCCTCCGGTCAAGGAGCAGTCCGCGATCGCCGATGCAGTCGCTTTAATTCACGAAGAGTATGAATCCATGCGGGCGAGGCTCGCCACAAGCGTCGAACTTCTCCGCGAGTATCGTCAAGCCCTTATCTCGGCCGCCGTCACCGGAAGAATCGAGATCCCCGCCGAGGAGGTCGCATGACCGACATCAAGCTCTTCCGCATCGAAGGCGAGAGGGTTTCTGAATTGCAGGGGGAGTCTGCAACTCTGGAGAAGTCGCTCCAGAAGCTCATTGAGGACCACCTCTCGGAGTTCCTCGGTGTCTTGCTCTTAGCCAGCGAGTACCCTACAGGCAAGACACACGGCGGGCGCATCGACACCCTGGGCCTCGACGAGAACCGCGTCCCCGTGATCATCGAGTACAAGCGGTCCTTGAACGAGAACGTGATCAACCAGGGGCTCTTCTATCTCGACTGGCTCATGGACCACAAGGCCGAGTTCAAACTACTCGTCATGGAGAAGGTCGGAAAAGAGAAGGCTGACGCGATCGTATGGGCCGGACCTCGGCTTCTTTGCATCGCGGGCGACTTCACCCGATACGATTCGCACGCGGTCCAGCAAATGAACCGAAACATCGAGTTGATCCGCTACCGGCGCTACGGGAAGGAGTTACTGCTCTTCGAATTAGTCAACGCCACGGCGGCAGAAGATGTAGAGGTGAAAGCGACTAAGGGGACTCTTTCAGGGAAGCCCCCGGAGAAGGCTTCGGGCACCGTCACCTACTACTTGCAGAAGGCTGACGCAGAGCTGCGGAGCCTATACGACGCTCTCCACGCTTTCACGCCGACACTCGGCGATGACGTCCAGGTTACTACGGTCCAGATGTACATCGCCTACCGGCGGATCAAGAACTTTGCATGCGTTGAGGTACATCCACAGTCCAAGAACCTGCTCGTGTTCTTGAAGGTGGATCCGGACTCAGTCGAGCTACTTTCTGGGTTTAGCCGGGACGTTCGTAAGGTCGGTCATTTCGGGACTGGCGACCTGGAGCTGCGGCTAAAGAACCTGAAAGACCTTGAGGCCGCGAAGCCCTTGGTCCTTAGGAGCTACGAGGCGTCCTGATGCAAATCCACACCGAGAAGACCTTCGAGGACGCGATCGAGGCGAACCTCCTTGGCTCGGGTGGTTGGAAGCAAGGCGATCCCCACGACTTCAACGCCGAGCTTGCACTCCTCCCAAAGGACCTCTTCGCCTTCATCCGGGACACCCAGCCGGACCTCTGGAGGACTCTCGCCACCCAGCAAAAGAAGGACCTCGAACCCGGCTTTCTCGAAGCTCTGACGAAGCACCTCGAAATGAAGGGGACGCTTGATGTCCTCCGCCACGGTTTCAAGTTCTTCGGGAAGAAGATTGATGTCGCGACCTTTCGCCCAGCCCACGGCCTCAACCCCGACATCCTCACTCGATATGGCATGAACCGCCTGACCGTAAGTCGCCAGGTGAAGTTCGCCGTTGGTGAGGAGAAATCGATCGACATGCTCCTCTCTCTCAACGGCCTGCCGGTGGCGACCGCAGAGCTGAAGAACCCCCTCACGGGCCAGACGGTCGAGAACGCCCTCACCCAATACCGGAAGAGGGATCCGAAACACCGTCTATTCCAGTTCGAGAAACGGGCTCTTGTCCACTTCGCCGTCGATCCCGATCAGGTCTACATGACCACACGGCTTACCGGGAAGGACACGATCTTCCTCCCCTTCAACCGAGGGAACCATGGCGGAGCCGGGAACCCCGAGAACCCCGGAGGCTATCGGACGGCATACCTCTGGGAGGAGATCTGGCAGCGGGATAGCTTCCTCGACATCCTGGGGCGCTTTGCTCACGTCTTTACCGAGGAGAAGCAGGTTGCCCAGAAGGTCGTTACTCGCGAGGTCGTCATCTTCCCCCGGTATCACCAGCTTGACTCAGTCCGGAAACTGGAAGGCACGGCCCGGAGCGATGGCCCCGGGCACAGCTACCTCGTCCAGCACTCGGCGGGATCCGGGAAGTCGAACTCCATCGCGTGGTTGGCCCACCGGCTCTCAACTCTCCACACCGAGAACGACCAGAAGGTCTTCGACTCCGTCGTCGTCATCACGGATCGCAGGGTTCTCGATCGACAGCTTCAGGACACCATTTATCAGTTCGAGCACAAGGTCGGCGTGGTGGCCCGGATCGACGAGGACTCGACCCAGCTCGCCGAAGAACTAGCCGCTGGGACGCCCATCATCATCACGACCCTCCAGAAGTTCCCCTTCGTGACGGAGAAGATCGGCCAGCTCCCGAAGCGGAGCTACGCGGTGATCGTGGACGAGGCGCACTCCTCCCAAAGCGGGGAGGGTGCCCGCCAACTCAAGGAGGTCCTCGGGGCCAAGACGCTCGAAGAAGCCGAGAAGGAAGAAGCAGAGACCGCGGAGGAGACCTCCGAGGACCGTCTCCTGAAGGTCATGGCGTCCCGGGGGCCCCAGAAAAACCTCTCGTTCTTCGCCTTCACCGCCACACCGAAGGCCAAGACGCTGGAGGTCTTCGGTCACAAGGGTCTGGACGGAAAGCCTGCTCCTTTCCACCTCTACTCGATGCGGCAGGCGATCGAGGAGGGCTTCATCTTCGACGTTCTCCGAGGGTACACGACCTACAGGACTTTCTATCGGCTGGCGAAGGCCATCGAAGACGATCCGAAGGTCAGCAAAAAACAGGCGACCCGGCAGCTCGCTCGCTTCATGAGCCTTCACCCACACAACATCGCACAGAAGACCGAGCTGATGGTCGAGCACTTCCGGACCAGCGTAAAGCACCGAATCGGCGGCCGGGCAAAGGCAATGGTCGTCACTAGCTCTCGGCTCCACGCCGTCCGTTACATGCAGGCGTTCCAAAAGTACCTCGCGGAGAAGGGCTACAAGGACATCGGCGTCCTCGTCGCCTTCTCGGGCACTGTGCAGGACCCAGACGTCGCCATGCTCAGCTATACCGAGGTAGGGATGAACAAGGGCATCCGGGAGGGACAGCTACCGGGACGGTTCGCAACGGACGAGTTTCAGATCCTTCTCGCCGCCAATAAGTTTCAGACAGGCTTCGATCAGCCACTCCTCCACACGATGTACGTCGATAAACGGCTTTCTGGGGTGCAGGCCGTACAGACCCTTTCCCGCCTGAACCGCGTGGCCCCCGGAAAGGAAGACACCTTTGTCCTCGACTTCGTGAATGAGGCAGATGAGATCCAGCGCTCCTTCCAGCCCTACTACGAGCAGACAATTGTAGCCGAGACGGCGGACCCGAACCGCCTCTACGAGCTTCAGCACGAGCTGGAGTCGGCCCAGGTCTTCTCGCCCCAAGAGGTCGAGGGTCTCTGCGGCGTTTTCTACGCCCCGAAGGAGAGGCAGACCGTTGGCGATCAGGCCCGGATGTACGGCTATCTGAATCCCGGGGTAGACCGATTCCTGGCCCTAGACGAGGAGAGGCAGGAGGAGTTCCGATCGGCCCTCAAGGGGTACATTGGGCTCTATTCTTTCCTTTCAGAGATCATGCCGTTCAGCGACCGGGATCTGGAGCAGCTTTTCACCTTCGCCCGGTTCCTCCTGCTCAAGCTGCCGCGGGACCCCAAGAAGGATCCCCTCGACCTCCAAGGTGAGGTGGCCCTGAAGTACTACCGGTTGGACAAGACCAGTGAAGGCCGGATTGACCTCGACGAGGTACACGAGCCTGTGCCGATTTACGGTCCAATCGAGGTCGGAAGCAGAAAGGGAAGGGACGACGTCACCCCCCTCTCGGAGATCATCGACATCTTGAACGAGCGGTTCGGCACGAACTTCACGAAGGTGGACCAGCTCTTCTTCGATCAAGTGACCGAGAAGGCCAAGACTGACGAGGAGGTCAAGCTGAAAGCAGGAGCCAACACCTTCGACAACTTCGCTCTCTCGGTGAAGGACAAGATCCTTGACGTGATGATCGAGCGAATGGACGACAACACGGACATCGTCGCAAGGTTCATGAACGACCCGGAGTTCCAGCGGATCGCCTTCCGTGAGCGGGCGCGCAAGATCTACGAGGAGGCGAGGACGCGATGAAACGAGCCCCAAACCTGAGTGCCTATTGCTTTGTCGATGGTGGCCACGTGCGGGCGATGGCAAAGCAGGTAGGCAAGCCGCTTGTTGACCCGCGAGCGCTAGCGATTACTATCACGTACTCCGCCACCGTTCAATATTGGAGGACCTGGAAGCCTGGGCCAGAACCCGGCGATTTGGTTGTCGATAGCGATATTCGGATCGGTTTGGATAGAGTCATCTACTTTGACGCTCGTCGAGATGACGCAACCGACCAGCTCTTGGAGGAGTACTGGAGAGCGGTCGAACTCCTCCCCGATACTGAACTTGGCTTCGGCTCCGTGCGGGGACGACCGCGGCGCCAAAAGAAAGTCGATGGGTTGATCGCTGTAGATATGCTGGGAGGAGCCTTTGCTGGCCTATTCCAGGTCGCCATTCTAGTTTCGGGTGACGCTGACTTTGTGCCTGTGGTCGATGCCGTACGACGAACGGGCGTCATGGTAGTAGTGGCAAGCACAGCCGATGGCTTGGCGGACGAACTGAGGCGTGAAGCAGATCGCGTTTGGATACTCGACCCGGCCGGGAGAAATCGAGCGCTTTTTCCTCCTCTCTTGAAGGATGGCACCAATGCCTGGTACGAAAGGGATAACGGGAAGTTTGAGGTGTCTCAGCTCACCTAACTCTGCCCGGGAGAGGGGTGCCGAGGTGACAGGAATCTCAGTCCGGATGGCGGCGCTGGCGCTCTTGGTGCTGGCCAGGTCACTTGTGGCTCAAGAACCTGCGTCGCCCATTGCGCGACAGCAGACGGCAGCGGAGCGGACCGACCAGGCCTACCAAGAGAGCGCCTCCCCCTATGCTCCTTGAGGTGTCCCTGGGCACGACTCCGAGGCGGAGGTCCATTCAGGAGCTGGAGACCAAGCATCTTTGGGTCGCGACGGAGACCAACCGATACATCTGTTAGCAGGTGCAAATCCGCCCGATCGGCAAGGCGCGATTCCGCATCCGGCTGAATCTGTTAGACAATGCGAATGGCGAGCTCGGACCCGGCCTTCCAGCGTCCTGGAGGCATCAAGGGGCAAGAATGCTGAGGTCAGGTCGCCACCGCTTCGCGAGATGGGCATCGGAGGCAAGAATGGGAAAACAGGTAGAGAAACCACCCCGTATCGAAGAGAAGGGAATGTTCATCCCCCGTACCGCACTGGGGCAGCAATTGTGGGAAATTCGCCAGCGCCATATCGCCCAAGGATGCCGCCTCCTCTCATGGGATGAGATCGACGCACGGCTCGGCAATCGACGGGGCCCCCAGGACGCCTCTTGATGGGTCGCCTGCATTCGTCGACAGCGATGTCCTGATCGCATCTGCCACCGAGCGCGGCTTTGTGGAGCGTGAGGTTCTGCCGAGCGTCGCACGGAAGGCACCGGATACCATCGATCTCGAGGGCCTCATCGCCGCGGTAGAGCAGCCGCAGCCCGCCTCGGGATAGTCGGCGCGGAACGCCTTGAGGCGCGAGGTCCGCCGGCCGGAGCCTTGAGGATCTTATGGTGGGTCTCAGAG
>Ga0209524_1000022_pt1 | contig 15761 bp, 14 predicted proteins | sample JacPinW_OM1H0_M1_FD_187956 | JGI IMG/M metagenome (GOLD analysis project Ga0209524, IMG submission 187956) | Forest soil microbial communities from Algoma, Ontario, Canada - Jack Pine, Ontario site 1_JW_OM1H0_M1 (SPAdes) (version 2) | ecosystem: Environmental > Terrestrial > Soil > Boreal... | reverse complement strand
AGGTGTCCGCCGATCACCTGCGCCACGCCTTCGCCGATTTCATCCCGCCGGTCAACTCGCTCGAGCGCGAGCTGCAGATGCTCTACGCGGTGCTCGAGTCGACCAGCCGCGAGCTCCTGCCTGCCGCCTACCGCAATCTCGACCGCGGCGCCGTCCAGGCGCGGGTCCACGAGATCCGCATGGACCTGCGGATGCAATGAGCGCCCGCCCGCTGATATAGTGCGCCGCGATCGTCGCCGATGCCTCCGATGCTCCGGATCGCCGCCGCGCCGCTGCGCCTGCCCATGCCATCGCCGCCGCCCTGCCGCCGCCCGCCGGTCGTCCCGGCGCTGCTCGCGGCGGCCCTGGCGCTGGCGGCGGCCGGACCGCTGGCGGCCACCGGCGGCGCGGGTGCCGGCGCCGCCGCTGGCCAGCCGCCGCGCAAGCTGGTGATCCTCGGCTTCGACGGCGCCGACGCCAAGCTCACCGAGCGCTGGATGGACGAGGGCAAGCTGCCCCACCTGGCGGCGCTGCGCCGGCAGGGCACGTTCGCGCCGCTGCTGTCGACGATCCCGTCGCAGACGCCGGTGTCGTGGTCGACGTTCTCGACCGGCTTGAACCCCGGCCGCCACGGCATCTTCGACTTCCTGAAGCGCGATCCGCAGACCTATCGCCCGAGCTTCGCGGCGTTCGACGAGCGGAAGGAGACGTTCCTCTGGGGCCGCGGCAACGGCTGGATCGTCGGGGCGATCGCCGGCATCGCGGTCGGCCTGCTGACGCTGCTGGTGGCGCGCCTGGTGAGGCGGGAGCTGCCCCGGCGGCAGGGATGGCGGGGCAGCGCCGCGATCACCGCGGCGGCGGTCCTGGTGTGCGCCATCGGCGCCGGGGTCGCCGCCGGCGTCGCCGCCGACCGCCTGCTGCCCAAGCAGCGGCCGGTGGCCTTCAACCGGCAGCGCGGCGAGACCTTCTGGGCGATCCTCGGCCGCGCCGGCAAGCGCGTGCGGGTGATGCGGGTGCCGGTGACCTTCCCGCCGAAGCCGTACGAGGAGGGCCAGCTGCTGAGCGGGCTCGGCGTCCCCGATCTCTCGAAGCGGATCGGCAAGCCCTTCTACTTCACCTCCGAGCTGTTCTTCAGCCCCAAGGGGGGCGGCGACTTCAAGGTCGAGGTGGTCGAGCTGCCCGACAACAAGGGCGTGATCGACACCGAGATCAAGGAGATCCCGAACGACCTGTTCCCCGGCCAGAGCGACTTCATCAAGATCCCGATGCGCCTGACCGTGCCGCCCGACCGCGGCAGCGTGCGCATCCAGGTGTCGGGCAACGATCTCAGCTTGAAGGCGGGGCAGTGGAGCGGCTGGGTGCGCTTCGTCTTCCCGTTCAACCAGCTGATCAAGGTGCACGGCATCGGCAAGTTCCGGGTGCTGTCGATCAGCCCCGAGCTGCGGCTCTACCTGTCGCCGATCCAGTTGGATCCGGAAAAGCTGCCGCCCGGCCTCGCCATCACCACGCCGGGATCGTTCGTCGGCGACCTCACCGGGCGCTTCGGTCTGTTCAAGACCATCGGCTGGCAGATCGACACCTGGTCGCTGACCGACGGCACCTCGGATGAGCAGGTCTTCCTCGAGGACGTGCAGGCGACCGTCGACAAGGACCGCGAGATGCTGCGCGGCCTGCTCGCCGACGATGGCTGGGACGTGCTGGTGCAGTACTTCGAGTTCACCGACCGGGTGCAGCACATGATGTTCCGCTTCCTCGACCCCAAGCACCCGCTCTACACCGCGGAAGGGGCGAAGCGCTGGGGCCCGTCGGTCCTGCAGGCCTACCAGCAGATGGACGCGATCGTCGGCGAGGCGATGCGCACGATGCCGCGGAACGCCGACCTGCTGGTGCTCTCGGACCACGGCTTCGCCTCGTTCCGCCGCGGCATGAACTACAACACCTGGCTGGCGACCAACGGCTTCATGACGCTCACCGGCGAGGACACCAAGCGCAAGAACCTCGAGGACCTCTTCGGCCAGGGAGACTTCTTCGTCAACGTCGACTGGTCGAAGACCAAGGCCTACGCCCTGGGCCTGGGCCAGATCTACATCAACCTCGCCGGCCGCGAGGCGAAGGGGATCGTGCAAGCGGGCGAGGACTACAAGCAGGTCGAGGCCGCCATCATCAGCGGGCTCCAAGCCTACGTCGACCCGGCCACCGGCGAGCACCCGGTAGCGCACGTCTTCACCCGCGAGGAGGCGTACGGCACCTTCGATCCCGAGCTCATCCCCGATCTCATCCCCTCCAACAACGAGGGCTACCGCGTCGGCTGGCAGGACACCCTGGGCGGCATCGGCAAGAACATCGTCGAACCGAACGATCAGATCTGGTCAGGCGATCACTGCTCGGTCTATCCGCCGCTGGTCAAGGGCATCCTCTTCACCAACTTCAAGCTCGACCCCGCCGGCGCCGCCAGCGCCAAGATGGGCGACGTCATGCCGACCATCCTCGACCTCTACCACGCCCAGCCCCCCGAGCGGCTCGACGGCAAGAGCCTGCTGGCGAAGGAGCGGTAGCCCGAGGCCAGCTCCGGATGAACACGAGCTGGGGCAGCGCCTTGCCTGATGCCTGATCACGACCCAGACTTCTCACGAATTCGGCCCATCAACGGCGACCGCCGCATCGGCTTTGAGGAGTTCTGCGCTCAGCTCGCTCGGCACGACGACGCTCCAGCTGATAGTCGATTTGTACGCCCTGAAGGTGCAGGTGGCGACGGCGGCGTCGAATGCTTCTGGCAGCTCGCAGACGGGACCGAGTGGGGGTACCAGAGTAAGTTCCTCGATCACTTGGACAAGGCGCAGATCACAGCCTCAGTCGCGACCGCCCTTCGTATTCATCAGAATCTCACACGCTACGTCGTGTGCTTGCCTTTCGACCTGAGCGGACGAACTGGCCGGCGTGGCTCTGACCAGCAGACAAGGTGGACCGGCTACGTCGCTGAATGGCAGCAACTCGCCGCCGAGCGCGGGTTGACCGTCTCGTTCGAGAAGTGGCCGAGGACCGAACTGATCGAGCGGCTCGTTCGGATCGACCCGACCGGTGGCCGACGCCGATTCTGGTTTAACCAGGAGATTCTTAGCGCCGAGTGGTTTTCCTCTCACATCGCGGACGCAACCAGCGACGCCGGACCACGCTACCACCCCGAGCTCAATATCGAAGTACCTATCTCGTCGCAACTGGGTGCTTTTGGAGAGACGCCAGCGTGGAAGGCGTCCTACTCCCGACGGTTGCGCGAGTTCGGCGGGGAGATCTCTCGCTGGCGGCGCGCCTCGACTGAGCGTGAGCAAGGGGCGGGGAAGGAACGCATGGAGGCCGCTACGCCGCGGCTCGAGGCAGCGTACTCGGAGCTGCAAGGTTTCGTGGCAAGTGACCGAATCAACGCTCGCGTGATACGAGATGCAGTCAGCGGCGCTCTGTACGCGGTGCGAGAGGCCGAGGGACGGCTGCGCGACGAGCTTGAGGCCGTGCACGGTGAGGCCGCGTCCTCAAGCGCGTCATTTCGTCAATTTCAGGCGGGATACATGCTCGCCTTTCCGGCAGGCAACCTCGATCAGGCGCGAGAAATCTCGGAGTGGCTCTCCGAGAGCTTGAGTTTCTCGTTTCCGATCTCGTAGACGCGATCGAGCGGCGCGTGCTCCTGATCACAGGCGTAGCCGGCGCGGGAAAGACACATGCGATTTGCGACGCTGCCAAGCAGCGCTTGACTGAGGGACTCTTGAGCATCGTCGCCCTCGGCGAGAAGCTCAATGAAGGTGCCGTCTTCGAGCAGATCCGTGAAATTCTCGGCCTACCCGGCGACCTATCGCGTGACGAACTCCTCGCTGCGCTCGATGCGGCGGCCGAGAGCAGTGGCTCGCCCCTCATCATATTCGTCGATGCCCTCAACGAGCGGACGACGCGAGATGCCTGGAAGAACGACCTTGCGAGCTTGATGCTCTCCGGCGGCGAACTGCTGTGGGATAGTGGGAGCGGTTACTGCGATGCGGACGGTAGGCTCCAGTTCGTCGCGCCCGACCTGACGGAGCCGGGTCCGCGGGCGCTTCTCGCCGAGCGCGAGAGCTTCCTGAGGTGGCTCGATGACAATGGTCTTGCTATCGTCTGGACGACTCTCTCCGAGATGCACTGGTTTCCGCCAGGCCTTGGAGGTGGCCACAACCTCGGCTACGGGGTCCATTCTCGGGCGCACCGGGTTGTTGACGCCGCTGTCAAGAAGTCTCGGGGAATTACTCGCCGTATCCGGCCGAACGGCAAGGCTGGTTAATCAGAAACTCAGACGTATCGCTCGCAGCGCCGCTCAAAGACCACTGGCGGGCGCGTTGCATCTCCTTTGCCAGGGAGACTCTTTTATCAAGGTCCACTGGTCGAAGACCAAGGCCTACGCTCTGGGTCTGTACCAACTCACTCAGCCTCGCCGGCCGTGGGCCGAAGGGGTTCGTGCAACCCGGCGGGGACTACAAGCGGGTGGATGCCGCCATCATCAGCGGCCTCCGAGCTTACGTCGATCCGGCCACCGGCGAGCACCCGTTCTCGCACGGCCTCCCCCGCGAGAAGCTCCGACCCCTCCCACTAGGCAGCCTCCCGGTCGGGCCTGGCCCCCCCTGACGCCGCCCGCGCCTCGGCGTGAAGGGCCCAGTCGACCTCAGTCGAGGTCGCGACGCCGCGCGCCAGGTGCTCGGCGAGAGCCCTGGCGATGGGCTGCTCCGTCGCCTTCTCGACATAGAGGAACTGCCCGGCCGGGTTGACCTCCAGGAAGACGTACTTCCCCTCGGGGGTCAGGCGGAAGTCGACAGCCCCGTACTCCAGGCCCAGCCTCCGCATGAGGATGAGCAGCCGGTCCTCGACCTCGGCCGGCAGCTCGTGCGGCCGGTACTTGGCCTCGACGTTGAAGCGGATGTCCAGATCGTACTCCTCGCCGCGCGCCGCGGCGGCAAAAAGGCGTTCACCGATCACCGTCACCCGGAGGTCGCAGACCGCGGGCACGTAGCGCTGGAAGAGAACCGGGGTCAGACGCACGGCCTCGGCCAGGGCTTCCTCCTCGGGCTTCACCCTCCGGGTCTCTCGCCATGCGTGGTAGGTCTGGAGGAAGGGCTTGTAGATCACCTCGCCGGGGTGACGGCGCCAGAAGGCGCGGGCCTCCTCGGGGTCGTTGGTGATGAGAGTCTCGGGGATGGCGAGACCCGCCTCCCGGGCGAGCTTCAGCTGCCAGGGCTTATGGGCCGCGGCGGCGTCGCGCACCACGTCGTTGATCCACAGGGCGGCGCTCGACTGGTACATCCCCTGGAAGACGGTCGACGCCTCGGACTGGGCGAAGTGGCGGTATGCCGGGTCCTTGATCTCGGTTGGGAAACCAAAAGCCTGGGGGCGGCGCCACCAGACGGCCGTGACCTCGTCCATGGCGACGCGGAGTCCGTCGCCGAAGGTCAAGGCGAAGTCGCTCCGCCGGCCGTCCAGGTGGGCAGTCAGGCTGACCTTGCTGGGAAATTCGGCGAGGTTGAGCAAGCGGTGGGGACAGCCCATGCGGTCGAGCTCGGCCTGTACCGCCTGGGCATGGACGTCCTCGGGCGAGGAGATGATCAGGATCATGGGCAATTCTCCAGGTTGAAGCGGCGCGGGCGGACTCGGGCCGCCCGCGCCGGTTGGGTCCGACGGCTCTAGATGCCGCCCTGATTGATGCCGACGCCGGGGAAACCGCCGCCTTCGGCGAGCGTCCCTCCACCGCCCCCCTCCTGGATCGTGCCTCCACCTTCGACCAGGGTCTCGTAGACCTCCTTCACGGTCTCGTAGATCGGGTCTTTGATGACCTCCTTGATGCTGTGGTCCTGGATCGTCTCCTTGACGGTGGTCAAGTCGTAGATGGAGATCGTCCGGACGTCCAGCACCGGCTTGGCCACCTGGCCGGTCAGGGCCTGCATGGCGACGGCGTTCTGCGGCGCCTGATGGCCGCAAGCGAGGACGAAGGGGACGGCAGCGGCATAGCCGAACTGCCCGGTGGGGTCCGGCCCGGGGAAGGCGCGGGGGATGTAGTGAGAATGAGGGTATGCGTGGATGAGGTCCCTGGTCCCGCCGGTCATCTGGTCACCGGGGGGCATGGTGAGGAACTCCGGGAGGTGGAGCTCGATCTCCACGAGGTTCTCGCCTCCCTCGACGACCTTGTAGCCGCGCACCGCTTCGGTGGGGAGCTCCACGGTTTGCCCGCCGCCCAGGTCGAGCATGAAATGCCCCTCCCGCGAGGATTGCGTGACTCGCCCGGTGACGGTAACGGTGCTGCCATGGCTGCGGGGTGCCTCGCGCAGGAACTCGGCGAAGGGCTTCTGTCCTCCCGCAGGCGAATGCCTTTTCTCTACCATGTAACCTCCTCGGGTCGCACGCGACCCCTGAAGCGCGGGGACGGGAGATCGGCCCGCTAGTGCTACAGGCGGGACAGGAGGTGAAAAGTTACAGAGAAAGCCGAGGGGCTGAATTAGACAAATTATGAAGGGCGCCTCCAGCCTGGCGATGGCCGAAGGTTCGACGGTCGCCGGCCCAGGCCGGTCGCCGGAGAGGGAGGAACGGAGGGCGGCGACAAGCGGATCTCCTCTCGCCGCCGTTGGGGCGAGCCGCCGAAGTCCCCCGCCGCCCCAAGTGACCACCCTCGGCCCTACGGAGGCGAGAGGAGATCCGCCTGCCGCCGCCCGGCCGGGAGGGGGTCCCCGGAGGCGTCCCAGTTTCTATCCAGCGATGGCCGAGGGCTCCCTCGCCGGCGCACCGTACGGCTGCAGCTTCGGACGCTGGCCGGTCCCGGGGGCGGCGCGGACGTGGGTGAGGTACTCGTACTGCGACGGCAGGCTGGCGACCAGGCGCGCCGTGCGGCTCTTCACCGCGTCGAAGGCCGCGATGGCGCGCCGTGGGCTCAGCAGGTCGAGCGCCGGCAGGCTGGCCTCGAGCGGACCGCCCAAGCCCAGCAACATGACCGAGTAGGAGTAGGACTCGAACCCATGGTAATGGGGATTGATGTTGCGCCGGTTCGGCAGCCGCCGCTGCCACAGCCGCAGCCGCTCGGCGAGCCCGTCGGGCACCTCGACGTCGGTCTGGGTGGCGCGCCAGAAAGGCGTGTCGCGGCGGTCGCTGGCGCGGTAGTGCAGGGTCAGGAACTCCATCACGCCGTCGATGCACTCCGCGATCCGGCGGTTGTAGCTCTTCACCAGCTCATCGCCCTTCTCGTTGGCAGGAACATGGAGATGGCTGAGCAATTCCTCGATGCCGTGCTGGATGAAGAAGATCCCGGTCGACTCGAGCGGCTCGACGAAGCCGCTCGCGAGGCCGATGGCGACGCAGTTGCGCACCCATGAGTTGCGGCACCTGCCGATGCGCATCTTGATGCGCGAGGCATTGCAGGCCGCGGCCGCCGGACCGAGGTGGCGGCGGAACTCCGCCTCGGCCTCGTCCGCCGTCGCGAAGGCGCTGCTGTAGACGTAGCCGGTGCCGACGCGGCCGTAGAGCGGGATGCGCCAGACCCAGCCGCTGCTCAGCGCCGTCGCCGAGGTGTACGGATCGATGCCCTCGGCGGCGCAGTCGACGGGGACCTGCATGGCGACCGCGCTGTCGCAGAGCAGCGAGCGCGAGAACGACAAGAACGGCTCGCTCAGCGCCTGGTTGATCAGCAGGCCGCGGAAGCCGGTGCAATCCACGAACAGGTCGCCGCCGATCGCGCCGTGATTGCGCGTCACCAGGTGGGCGATGTCGCCGTTCTCGGCGAGCGTCACCTCCAAGACGTCGTCGAGCACCTGGCGAACGCCGCGGCGCGTGGCCCAGGTCTTGAGGAAGTCGGCCAGCAGGCTGGCATCGAAGTGAAAGGCATACGGGTACTGCAGCAGATGATCGGCGAGCACTCCCTTGCGCGCGCGATTCTCCTCGCCGTACGCCGCCTGCACCTGGTCGTCGAACACGCGACCGTCCAGGTAACGCGGCGACCGCTGGTGATCGCACAGCGCCGGCACCGTGAAGCAGGCGTAATCGAAGGGCTCGGTGCCCCGATTCAGCTTCAGCCACCACTCGCCGAGATTGATCCCATCCACCACGTCGTAACGCTGGAACGGGTGATAGAAGTGGCCGCCGTGCGCCGTCCAATTGACAAACTTGATCGCCATCTTGTAGGCCGCGTTGCAGGCGGGCATCCACTCGCTCTCGTCGAGGTCGAGCCAATCGAAAAAGAGCTTGATCGTGCTGAACGTCGCCTCGCCGACGCCGATGCTGCGGATGGACGGCGACTCCACGACCGTGATGTTGCAGGTCGCATCGAGAGCCTTCTTCAGGTAGGCGGCGGTCATCCAGCCTGCCGTGCCGCCGCCGACGATGACAATCTGCTTGACCATGACCAAGCCTCCAAGACCCTCCAAGAAGATGAATAGGTGACATCGCGAAATACCCCTGAGTGGTATCTGCCACCCTTTTCAAGCAGCTGCCGAAGCCGTCTTGTAAGGTCCTGCTACTTCAAATGGTGCCACCAGCCGACCGCCCCGAGCCTCAAAGCGCGGGCGAGAGTGGTGAGCGCGGCGCGCCCTCGGGGCAGGCGCGCCGGGGTCGCACTGCAGATCATGTCGTCGAACCTCCGCTAGACATGGCCTCACGCATGCGCTCGGCGTCTCGACGCGGTGGCTGACCGAAGAGCCGGACGTATTCGCGGCTGAACTGCGATGCGCTCGCGTACCCCACCTCGTAGGCGACCGCTTCCGCGCTCGCCGCTCCAGACAGGAGAAGGCGACGAGCCTCCTGCAGCCGCAGCCGCTTCTGATACTGGATCGGGCTCATCGCCGCGACTGCCTTGAAGTGGCTGTGAAGCGCCGAGGGGCTCATGTGGACCCGCTGCGCGAGCGCCTCGATCTGTAGCGGTTCCGCGAAGTGCTTCTTGATCCAGGTGATCGCCCCCGAAACTCGGCGCAGCCGGCCGTCTCCGATCGCCATCTGGGCCAGGCGTCCGAATTGCTCGCTCTGGAGCAGCCGGTAGTGGAGCTCCCGCAGGATGAGCGGCGCAAGTACCGAGATGTCCTGCGGCGCATCGAGGAGCCGCACCAGCCGGAGGAACCCGTCGAGGAGTGGCGCCTGAAGAGGGCTCACGTAGAGGGCTCGCCCATCGTGATCGTCGCGGGGTGCCTGCCGCCCCGTCTCCACGATCAACGCCGCGAGCTCGCGGGGATCCACGGTGAGCGTCATGCAGAAGTACGGCTCCTCCGGACTCGCCTCGGCGACATGAGCGACGACCGGAAGATCCACCGAAACCGCGAGGTACTGGGACCGGTCGTAGACGTACGTCTCGTCGCCGACCGTCACCTGCTTTCGGCCCTGAACCACCACGTACACCGCCGGCTCTTGGAGGAAGGGTGCCGGTTCGGTCGGTTGGGAAAACCGATACAGCTTCAACTCCGGGATCGCCGTGTCGTGCCGCCCATCCGAGCCCGTCCGGCGCTCGAGGAGACTCGCGAGCTCGCTCCGTAGCGCCTCAGCGGTTGCGCGTCCCTGCTGGTCAACCATCTGCCCGGACGATACACGACGAGTGAAGTTTCCTCCAGTGGCGTGTAGGATTAGGCAAGACATTCCGATGATTGGGCAGAGACCGGCACAGGCGGAGATGAGTACCATCCACCCATGGTAGACCGTGCATGCCGGTACCGGAACAGTCCATCGATCGCGCAGGGGGCGCCTTCACGCGATCGTTGGCTCAGCAGGAATGAGCAAGTTCTCGACAGAAGGCAGCGCGATGACTCTCGCTCGGGCTTGAACGCCGCCGTGCCCCAGGTATTCGAAGGCCCATGAGGGGCGACCACAAACGTCTGAAGAACGGAGCTACATCGCCATGAAGCACATCTCGATCGGTGGACTCGACGTTTCTCGCATTGGACTCGGGGCCATGTCGATGGCCGGCTACTACAACATCGGAGCAGGCAGCGACGCCGAGTCGATCCGTACGATCCATCGGGCGCTAGACCTGGGCGTCACCCACCTCGACACGGCCGAGATCTACGGCCCCTTCGTCAACGAGGAGTTGGTCGGCCGAGCGATCAAGGCCCGCCGCGACCAGGTCGTGTTGGCGACCAAGTTCGGCATCGTCTCGCATTCCGGTGGCGGCCCCGGTGTCCTCGACAGCAGCCCGGCGAACGTCCGTGCCGCCATCGAGGGCTCCCTGAAGCGGCTCGGCACCGACCACATCGACCTCTACTACCAGCACCGGGTCGACCCCAAGACCCCCATCGAGAGCACAGTCGGCGCTCTGGCCGAACTGGTAGCCGAGGGCAAGGTCCGATACATTGGCTTGTCCGAGGCTGGCCCCGCCACGATCCGCCGCGCCCACGCCGTTCACCCGGTCGCCGCCCTGCAGACGGAGTACTCCTTGTGGACCCGTGACCCGGAAGTTGAGCTGCTGCCGCTACTACGCGAGCTGGGCATCGGCTTCGTTCCGTACTCGCCGCTCGGCCACGGCTTCCTCACCGGCGAGATCCGCTCGCCCGAGCAGCTCTCCGACGACGACTGGCGCAAGACCAACCCGCGCTTCACCGGCGAGAACTTCGTGCGCAACCTGCGCATCGTCGACGAGGTCCAGGCGGTCGCGGCCGAGGCCGGTGCAACGCCGGCACAAGTGGCCCTGGCCTGGCTCCTCGCGCAGGGCGACGACATCGCCCCGATTCCCGGCACCAAGCGGGTCGCCCGCGTCGAGGAGAACACCGCCGCCGACCGCCTCGAGCTGAGCGCCGCGCAGATCGAGCGGCTGAACGACCTCACCCCGGCTGCCGGCGAACGCCACGACGAAGGGAACATGGCCGTCATCGACCGCTGACCGGAAGCCGTGAAGGTGACGAAACGGCACTTGCTCGCAGTTCCGGTCGCGTGCTTCGCGGCGCAAGTCCAGGCAGCAGAGCCCGGCAGCCTTCAGGCGCTCGTGCGGGCCTTCTCGAGGCCGTCGAGGATCAGGTCGAGCCCGAACTGGAACTCGCGCTCACCGTCGCCGCTCGGTGCGCTGAGGTGCTGCTGGACGTGCTCGGCGAGATACGGGTAATCGCCGGCGCGCAGCTCGCGAAGGAAGCTGGCCACGAAGGTTGCGCGGTCGCTCGCGTCGCCGAGGCTCTTCGCGGCGGCCGCATGACCCAGCTGCCACAGCGTGAAGCCGAGGACGTGGCTGTCGAGGGCGTGGTAGGCGTGATAGGCCAGCTCGGGCGAGAAGCCGGCTTCGCGCAGCCGTGCGAGCAGCCATTCCATGTGGCGCAGCCGCGTCGCCCCGGGGGCCGGGGTGCTGGTGGGCGATATCGCCAGGCTGCACGCCCAGGGGTGTTGCAGCAAGACGCGGTGCGCCGAGATCGCGTAATGCCGAATGGCCACCTGCCAGTCTTCAGCGCCGGAGGGCAGCTCGATCTCGCCGATGACGAGATCGACGATGGCGTCCATCAGGTCGCCCTTGTTGGCGACGTGGTTGTACAGCGACATCGCCTCGACGCCGAGCGCCCGCGCGAGGTCGCGCATCGTCAGCGCCTCGATCCCGTCTTCCTCGACGAGACGAACGGCAGCGTGCAGCACCCGCTCCCTGTTCAGGGGGACTCGGGGTGCGGCAGCGGAGTCGATTTGCTTGGGCATGGGTTGACAGACTTACACCGTACGTCCATACTTACGCTGTAAGCACACGCAGTATACCCGAGGGAAACCATGAAGTGGAAGGGAGCATCCCATGACGGATCGAATTGCAGAATCGTCGCCGCGTCTAATAGCTCGGATCTGCGGCCTCCTCTACCTGGTCGAGATCGCCGCCCATGGGTACGGCCTGTTCGCTCTCTCCTCGCTGATGGTGCGCGACGATGCGGCGGCCACGGCGACCCGCATCCTGGCGTCAGAGCGAGTGTTTCGCCTCGGCTTCGTCGCTGATGTCGTCGGCATCGCCGCCTATGTCGGCGTCACGGCGCTCCTCTATGTCTTGCTCGAGCCGGTGAGCCGGAGGCTCTCTCTGTTCGCGGCGTTCTTCAGCTTGGCCGGGTGTGCCATCTTCGCCGCCAACCTGGTCAACCATCTCGCCCCATTGTTCCTCTTGGACCGCGCACACGACTTGACCGCACTGGGGGCGGATCAGTTGCAGGCGCTGGCGCTCACATCGCTGAAACTGTACGGCCAAGGCTTCGCCATCAGCATGGTGTTCTTCGGCTTCTATTGCCTTACGATCGGCTACCTCATCTCGAAGTCGACTTTCCTGCCGCGCATTCTCGGTCCGCTGCTGATGCTCGCCGGCTCGAGCTACTTGATCAACAGCTTCGCGGGGTTCCTCGCCCCCACGTTCTTGACCCACCAGCTGTCTCTGGTCTTGCTGGCGCCCGGCATCGCAGAGGTGTTGCTCTGCCTGTGGCTCATCGTGGTCGGCGTAGATGCTGCGAGATGGCTGCAGCAGCAGGCCGCTGCGGCGGTGCAGGGACGATAATAAGCACGAGGGCTCCGGATAGCAGAGCCAGCTTCTTGAGTGGAAGCGGGTTAAGGGATGGTGGAGCAGAAGGGATTCGAACCCTCGACCCCCACGTTGCGAACGTGGTGCTCTCCCAGCTGAGCTACTGCCCCATGAGAGGCGCGTATTGTACCTGCGGCGACGCGGCGCGGCAATCGCGCTGGCCGGGGCGTTGACGCGGAGGCTGTGCGCACGTATTATGTGTGCGAGGTCGACGCGGCGTGAACCTTACTCTCTCTCTGGATGAACGGCTGCTCGCGGAGGCGCGGAAGGTGGCTGCCGCGATGGGGAAGAGTGTCAACCAGCTGGTCCGGGAGTACCTGGAACAGCTGGCTACACGGTTGCCCGTCGAGGACGAGATCGCCGAGATGCGGCGGCTCTCGGTGGAGGGTGGGGGGCACTCCCGCGGCTGGAAGTTCGACCGCGACGAGATCCATGCCCGGTCGTAGCTTCCTCGACAGCAACGTTCTCGTCTACACCGACGACCGGGGCGAGCCCCGGAAGCAGGAGGCCGCTCTCGGGTTGCTCGAGAGTTGCCGCCGCAGATCGAACGGCGTGGTGTCGAGCCAGGTCCTGCAGGAGTACTTCGCCGCCGCCACGCGGAAGCTGGGGGTCCCTGCCGAGATCGCCCGCCGCAAGGTAGAGCTCTTCGCCCGGTTCGACCTGGTCCTCATCGGCCTCGACGACATCCTGGGGGCGATCGACCTGCATCGCCTGCATGGGTTCTCGGTGTGGGATGCGCTGATCGTGCGGGCGGCGACGCGATCGGGCTGCTCGGTGCTGTATTCGGAGGACCTCAAGGCCGGGCAGCGGATCGAGGGCCTCGAGATCGTCAATCCCTTTCTCTCAGTCGCCCCGGCATAGCGTCGCCCCGCGGGCGGCCTCACCGCTTCTCGGCGGTGCCGGTCAGCGCCGGCTCGCATGCGGCCGACGCCGCGCCGGCCGCTGCCGTGTTGCCACCCGCCACCACGCCGTCGCTCGGGTCCGTCCCGCCGGCCGCTCCCGCGCAGTCGGGGGCCGCGAGCAGCTGGGCCAGGGTCAGGGGGCCGAGGCGCTCGGCGCGGATGCTGGCCAGGAGCTCCACCCAGCGCTCGAGGCGGTCGCGGAGGTCGGCGCCAATGTGCTCGACGCTGCGGCGGGCGCGGTGCTCGTAGGCGTCGAAGACCTCTTCGACGCGGAGCGCGGCGGGATCGCGGCCCAGGACGTAGGCGCGGCCGGGAGTCTCGCGCAGGAGGCCTTGCGCCAGGAGCGGGTGCAGCGCGCGCTCGAGGTCGCGCGCCGGCAGGCTGAGATGGCTGGCCAGCTCTTCGCTCGACGGCGGCTCGCCCTCTCCGCCGGAGGTGGCGAGGAAGGCCAGGGCGGCGAGCCCGACCCAGCTGGCGGCCACCGGCGGGTGGGTGTGCAGGCCGCGGGTCAGCAGCTGGAAGTGCTGGGCGGTGTAGGCGGCTTCGCTGCCGAGCAGGACGATGGTCCAGGTGAGCTCGATCGAGATCATGAACAGCAGGACGAAGGCCGAGCTGCCGTAGACGGTGCTGACGCCGCGAAAGAACTCGACGTAGTAGCTGAACGACTGGCGCAGGATCTCGAGCAGGATGGCGCCGAAGAGGGCGCCGGCCAGGGCATTGCGGAAACGCACCCCGGTGGAGGGCACCAGCCAGTAGAGCAGCGTGAGGCCTACCACCGTGGCCAGGAAGGGAATGAGGTGGAGGAGCAACGAGCCCTGTACCAGCTCGCGCATCGCCGGGGTCTGGCGGAGCAGGATCAGGCTCGAAAAGGTGACGCCGATCAGCAGCGGGCCCCAGAACAGCAGCAGGAAGAAGGTGAGCAGGCGGTAGCGGAAGGGCCGCCGCCGGGAGACGTTCCAGATCTTGTTGAAGGTCTCCTCGATGGTGGCGAAGGCGAGGAGCGTCGTGCCGAAGAGCGCTGCCAGGCCGACGCCGTGCATCGTCTCGGCCTGGTCGAGGAACTCCCGCAGCTTGTCGGTCAGGGTCTTCTCCGAGTACGGGAGCACCTGGATGAAGACCTCGAGGCTCTTCTCCGGGTACTGGCTGAAGACGCGCGTGCCGACGAAGGAGAGCGCCGCGAGCAGCGGCACCAGCGACAGGATGGTGACGAAGGCGAGGGCCGAGGCGGTCAGGTAGATCGAGTCTTCGTGGCTCTGCCGCAGGGTGAGCGCGAAGAAGCGGCCCAGCTTGCGGAGGAACTGCAGGCGCGGCGGCGTGCGGCCGACCTGCCTCGCTGCTGTGTCGCGGTCGTCCATGGTCGGCCGGTGCGGGTTCTTCTCCAGGGATGCGCCACGCGGGTCCGCTCCTGCTCCGGTCCCGGCTGCGGCAGGCTGCGGACGATTGGCGGAAGTCTAGCGTATCGCCTCCCGCGGCGGCCCGGCAGCCCGGCAGCCCGGCAGGCCCCGGCAAGCGGAAGCGGCGAGAGCCGCGGTGCGGCACGAATCCTGCTACAACACCAGGCATCGGGTAATACGCCGGCATGTGCCGCGCGCCAGCGCCCGCCGTCCATTGCAACTAGGAGGCAATCATGGCCGATTCAGGCTTGGCTGAAAGTGCCGAAAAGGCAGCCGAGGCAGTATCCGAGAGCGTGGCCGCCGCCCGCGAGAAGTTCTCTCGTCTGAGCGACGACGTGCAGCAGCGGTACAAGCAGGTCTCGAAGGACGTGCGCCGCGGCGCCGAGCGCGCGACCAAGGAGATCCGCAAGAGCGCCGAGGCCGCCCGCGACACCTATCGCGACACCGCCAACAAGGTCCAGAAGAGCTACAAGCGCACCCGGTCCGAGGTGAATCGCATGAGCCGCGACGTCGGCGAGTACGTGCGCGAGAACCCCGGCAAGTCGGTGCTGATCGCCGCCGGCATCGGCTTCCTCATCGGGCTGGTGGTGCGCCGCCGCGACGACGACTGATCGCCCGGCGGGTGGGCCGCCGGACCCGTCCCACCCGCCGGACCCTCGCGAAGTGACCCGCTGCCGCTGGACGTCCGCGCGCGACATTCGCGCGGCGGCGCGGCTATACTGCTCCGGGAGTCGGCCGCGAGGACGATCCAGCAGGGCGCCAACCGGGTGCCAGGTATAGCCAGGTGACCTGAGGAGAGCAGGCGATGCCAGAGAATCTCTCATCGAAGGTCGAAGCCGTCGTTCACGATCTCCTCGACAGCTTGCTGCCCGAGGATCTGGACTGGAAGGAGCTGGTGCGCGCCTACCCGGTGCCGACCCTGGCGGTGGCGGCGCTGGGCGGCTTCCTGGTGGGGCGCGCGCACGGTCCCGCCATCATCGGTGCGGTGTCGACCTT
>Ga0209524_1000021_pt1 | contig 16004 bp, 11 predicted proteins | sample JacPinW_OM1H0_M1_FD_187956 | JGI IMG/M metagenome (GOLD analysis project Ga0209524, IMG submission 187956) | Forest soil microbial communities from Algoma, Ontario, Canada - Jack Pine, Ontario site 1_JW_OM1H0_M1 (SPAdes) (version 2) | ecosystem: Environmental > Terrestrial > Soil > Boreal... | reverse complement strand
GGCTCTCGCCGCCCAGCTGGCCCTGGCGCGCCGCATCGACGCGACGCTCGGCGAGAGCCACCAGGCCATCCAGCAGCTGCGCGACCTCGCCGCCCGGCTCGCGCAGCTCGCGGCGCAGCTGGGCGCCGGCGACCGCGATCTCGCCACCGCGGTGACCGCCTTGCAGCGGAGGCTGGACGAGCTGATCGGGCGCGAGCGCGACTTCGCGGAGGCGCCCGAGCTGGAGCCAAGTCTCACGGTCGTCCACGGCGGCCTCGCCGCCCTCGCCGTCAGCGTCGGCACCGGCGACGCCGCCCCCACCGCGCAGGCGGCAGCCGCCTTCGCCGCCTACCGCGCCCAGCTCGACCGCGTCCTCGCCGCCGGCGCGACCCTGCGCGCGACCGATCTGCCCGCCCTGAACCGGCGCCTCGCCGCCCGGGGCCTGGGCACGATCGAGCCGCCGCCTTGACCCAATACGGAGGCTTGACCTCGTGCGAAGAAGAGGTCACAATGACCACATGGGGTCATCACTATACCGTCCGCTCGCCGTCGGCTGCAGGGAGCTGAAGACCCGGTTGGGAGCCTATATGCGGCAGGTCAAGGCAGGTGCGACGCTCATCGTGACGGAGCGAGGACGGCCGATCGCCGAGGTGCGCCCGGTCGCGGCCGGCGCCGGCCTGGAGGAGCGGCTCTACCAGCTGGCTGCCCGGGGACTCGTGAGCCGTGAGGTCCGCGAATCGGCTCCGCTCTCGCATTTCCGCCCGATCACGACGGCGTCGTCCGTCTCGCAGGCGCTGGTCGAGGAGCGCGACGATCGCTTCTGAGATGGCTCCTGCGGCCCCGGAGCTTCGTTACTTCGATGCCAGCGCGCTGGTCAAGCGCTACGTGGCTGAACCAGAAGCGCGTCGCGTTCGCGACCTGCTGAGCGGCGGCATCGCGGCAACCTCGCGACTGTCCGAGGTGGAGGTGGCGTCGGCGCTCTCCCGGCGCTGCCGTGAGGGCGCCTTCCCTCCCGGGGAGCGCGATCGGGCGCTGGCAGCCCTGCATCGTGACTTCGCGACGTTCTTCGTCGTCGAGCTCAGTCCCGAGGTCGTCGTGCGTGCCGTCGCGCTGCTGTCTCGTCTTGCCCTGCGCGCCGCGGATGGCATTCAGCTGGCCTCCTGCCTGGAGCTGCGCGATGGCCTCGGAGAGCCGTGCATGTTCGTCTGCACCGACGACCGATTGATCGCCGCGGCCCGCCAGGAAGGTCTCGCGACGACGCCGTGAGCAGGAGCCTCGTGCTTCTTACGGCTTCGGGGCACCGAGGAGGCGATGAGCATCGAACGGTTCGTCATCCCTTACTCCGACGCGGCGGTGGCGGACCTGCGCGCGCGGCTGCAACGCACGCGGTGGCCGGATGCGATCGCGGATGCGGGCTGGCGATACGGCGCCGATCTCGAGTACCTGCGGGAGCTCTGCCGCTACTGGGCCGATGAATTCGATTGGCGGGCCCAGGTCGCGCGCCTGGCCGCTTTCGATCACTTGCGTTTCCAGGACGGCGAGACCGGCATCCACTTCATCCACGCGCGCGGCACGGGCCCGGCGCCCATGCCGCTGGTCATCACGCACGGCTGGCCCGGCTCGTTCCTGGAGATGCTCGACGTCATCCCGCTGCTCGCCGACCCGGCTGGTTGCGGCCAGGACCCGGCGGACTCGTTCGACGTGATCGTCCCCTCCCTCCCCGGCTACGGCTTCTCCGATCGTCCGCCCCGGCCCGGGATGAATCTCTTCCGCGTCGCCGAGATCTGGGTGCGGCTGATGAGGGCGCTGGGATACGAGCGCTTCGCGGCACAAGGAGGCGACTTCGGCGCCGGCGTGAGCACGATCCTGGGCCTCCGCCATCCCGAGAACGTCCTCGGCATCCACCTCAACTACATCCCTGGCTCCTACCGGCCCCATGTCCGCTCGCCCGCGGATCTCTCCCCGGCGGAGCGCCAATTCCTCGACGACGACGCGCGCTGGCTCGACGAGCACGGCGCCTACCACCACGTCCAACGCCGCGAGCCGCAGACCCTGGCCTACGGCCTGAACGACTCTCCCGCGGCCCTCGCGGCCTGGCTGCTGACGAAGTTCCGCGACTGGGCCGACTGCGGCGGCGACCTGGCGCGCCGCTTCACCAGGGACGAGCTGCTCGCCCACGTCACCCTCTACTGGATGACCGAGACCATCCACTCGTCCTGCCGGCTCTACTACGAGGTGAGGCTCTCCCCGCTCCACTTCCGCCACGGGGACTACGTCGGCGTGCCCTGCGGCATCGCGCATTTCGCGCGCGAGGCGCCCTTCCCTCCGCGGGAATGGATCGAGCGCGGCTACGACGTCCGGCATTGGACGGACTTCCCACGCGGGGGCCACTTCGCCGCATGGGAAGAGCCCGAGCTGCTGGCCGGGGACATCCGAAGCTTCTTCCGGCCTCTCCGCCGGCGCGCCGCCGCGAGCTGAAGGAGGAGCGGCAGCCTGCCCGGGCTAGAGCGGCGGCCCTTTCGCCAGGCCGGCGGCAGTCATCCTGCCTTCCTCGACCAGGCGCGCGAAGATCCGGCGGTTCGCCTCGGTCCAATGGCTCTTCGGCTTGCGCGGCGTGAACTTCTGCGCGTACCGGTCGTCGTCCAGGCGCCGCACGAGAGTATCGATCCAGCCGAAGCAGAGGGCCTCGTCCACCGCGTCCTGGTAGGAGACGGCGGTCTTGCCGGTGTGCTTCTTCCAGAACACCAGCCAGATCCCGGTCTCGCGGCCGTGGTGCTCGGCGAGCCAGGCGCGCCACTCCCGGCTCGACGTGACCTCCAGCGTCTGCAAAGGCTCCGCGCTCGTCACGCTCGCCCCCCCGCCGCCTGCCGGTGACCCCGAAGCGCGGTAGTGGGTCCTGCCGTCAGGGCACGTCATAGAGATCGGTCTTTTCCCCTTTCAGGTACTTGTCGAACCAGCGCACGATGTGCTGCAGGCGCTCGACCCGGTGCCAGGGATGTCCCGAGCGGGAGAGCTCGTGGCTCTCGCCCGGGAAGCGCACCATGACCACCGGCCGGTGCAGGTATTTGAGGGCGCGGAACATCGTCTCGCCGCCGGCGGCCGGCGGGGTGCGGTAGTCGGCCTCGCCCTCGATCAGCATCAGCGGCGTCTTGACGTTCTTGATGAAAGTGATCGGCGAGCGCGCCGTGAAGTCCTGCGGCTCCTCGAACGGCGCGCCGCGGAACCAGCGCGGCGTGAACAGGGTGAAGTCGGCCGTGTACCACCAGCCCGCCCAGTCCGCGATCGAGCGCTGCGACACCGCGGCGGCGAAGCGATCGGTCTGGGTGATCGTCCAGTTGGTGAGCAGTCCGCCGCCGCTGCCGCCGGTGACGCCCAGGCGCTTGGGATCGACGTCGCCGCGGCGCACCAGCTCGTCGACGCCGGCCATCAGGTCCTTGAAATCGTCTCCCGGGTAGCGGTACTGGATGACGTTGCCGAACTCCTGGCCGTAGGCGGTGCTGCCGCGCGGGTTGGGATAGATCACGACATAACCCTTGGCCGCCATCCACTGCGTCTCGTGGAAGAAGGTGTAGCCGTAGGCGCCGTGCGGGCCGCCGTGAATGTCGAGGATCATCGGATACGGCTTGCCGGCCGGGTAGCCGGGCGGCCGCTGCACCCAGGCCTCGATCTCCCTGCCGTCGAAGCTGCGGTAGGTGATCACCTGCGGCGGCGTCAGGATCAGCCGCGCGAAGAGAGCGTCGTTGAAGTGCGTCAGCTGGCGGAGCGGCGGCGCGGCGGCCCTGGCGCTGACGGTGCCGGCGGTGCCGGCTTCCCCGGTTCCGGCGCCGGTTCCGGCCGCTCCGGCCGCTGCCGCCGCCGCCGGCAGATCGAGCGCGAACAGGTCGCCGATCGCGGTCGGCGTCGAGATCACCAGCGCCAGGCGCGAGCCGTCCGGGGCAGCCGAGTACGACATCACCTCGTGATCGCCGGCGGTGACCTGCCGCGACCGGCCGTCCTGGATCTCGAAGCGGCGCAGCTCGACCCGCCCGCGCTCCTCGGCGGGCACGATGAGCGAGCTGCCGTCGGCGCTCCAGGCCGGCACGTCGCGGCCGGCGCCGCGCGGCGGATGCTGGTCGCCGAGGAGATGAGCGCCGATGTCGAAATCGAAGGCGGCGGTGAGGTTGCGCGGCTCGCCGCCGGGCGCCGACGCCACGACCCAGAGATCCGGCTGGTCGTAGGAACGCGTCGGCTTGGCGACGCTGGCGCCGATGAAGGCGATCTGGCGGCCATCCGGGCTCACCGCCAGGCTCGCGATGCCGCCGGTGAAGCTCGCCACCTTCACCAGCTCGCCGCCCGCGGCCGGGACCGCATAGATCGACTCCGCCGCGTCCTGGTAGTAGGGCTCCTTGACGCGGTCGGAAATGAGATAGATGTGCGAGCCGTCCGGCGCCCAGGCCGGCCCCTGCTCGGCGAGCTCGCCGCGGGTGAGCTGGTGCGGCGGGGGTGCGGCGGCGCCGCCCTCCGGCACCTCGACCGTCCAGAGGTGGTCCGGGTGGGAGGGATCGAGGTAGCCGGCGCCATTGAACCGGTAGACCGCGCGGCTGATGACCCGCACGTCGCTCTGGTGCTCGGGAAGCGGGTCGTCGTGCTCCGCCGCGGGCGTGCCGGCTGGCGTCGCCCCGAGACCGGCAGCGGCGTCGCCGTTCGCCCCGACAACTCCAGCAGCTCCGGCTCCGAGTCCCGCGCCTCCTGGTCCGAAGCCGGCGGCGCCCCCTCCCGGCGGGGCCGGCGGGACAGCTTGCGGTTCCGCGGCCTCCTTGCCCCGGGCGCCGGGCTTGGCGAGGTCCGCGGCGCTGGTCTCGCTCAGGAATGCCAACGTCCTGCCGTCCGGCGACCAGGCCGGCGACTTGGCGCCTCCCGGCAGATCCGTGAGCTGCCGTGCCTCGCCACCGTCGAGCGGCAGCACGAACAGCTGGTCCCCCTTGCCGGCATGGCGGACGAACGCCAGCCGGCGGCCGTCCGGCGACCAGCGCGGGGCCGAGTCGCGCGGGCCGGCGGTGAGCGGCCGCGGTCCCGCGCCGGCTCCGGCGCCGGCGGCGCCGGCGCCGGCCTCCGTCGTGGCATCGGCATCGACGATCCACAGCGCCGTCTCATAGCCGTCGTGCTTGGCGTCCACGGTCACCCGCACGAAGGCGATGTGCCTGCCGTCGCGCGAGATCTGCGGGTCGGCGACCCAGACGAACCGGAAGAGATCCGTCTCGGCGATGGGCCGACGCGCCGGCTCGGCCGCTCTGCCCGCCGCCCCGGCGACGACCGCCGGCACCACCAACCCGGCCAGCAGCGCGAGCCGCGCCCACCGCGCCCACCAGCCGCCACACGGAACCCCGGCGCTGCCGGTACCGGCTGCGGTTCGGGCGGGCGAGAGAGCGTCCTGCCGGCGGCGGATCGTGCGCATGGTCATCCCTCCATCGGAGATCGGGTGAGATCGGGGGCGATCGGGGGAGCGGGACCTTGGAGTGGACGCGATCTTAGCCCTTGAGGCCGATCTCGGTCAGCCGCCTCGCCAGCAGCTCGCCGGCGGTGACCGGCGGGAAGCGGCGGGGCCGCTCGGCCGAGACGAAGCGTTCGAGGACGGCGAGATCGCAGGCCGCATAGGGATGCACGAAGAACGGCATCGAGTAGCGGTCGCGGTTGGCGCTCGGCGGCGGGTTGGCGACGCGATGGGTGGTCGCCGGCACCACCTCGTTGGTGACGCGCGAGAGCATGTCGCCGGCGTCGGCCACGATCTGGCCGGGCCGCGCCTCGACCGGCAGCCAGGCGCCGTCGCGGCGCAGCAGCTCGAGCCCCGAGTCGGTCGCCTCGCAGAGCAGGGTGACGAGATTGATGTCCTCGTGCGGCGCCGCCCGCAGCGCCGGCGCCAGCGCAGCCGGCGGCCCGTCCTGCCCGGCCGCCTCCGGAATCGCCGGCATCGCCGGCGCCGTCTGCGGCACCGGCGGCATCGGCGGCACCGGCGGATAGTGCAGGATGCGCAGCACGCTGTTGCCGCCGCGCATCATCGCCGCGAAGGCGTCCTCGGGCAGCGCGAAGTGCTCGGCGAGCGCCATCAGCAGCAGCTCGGCCACCCGCTCGAGCTCGTGGTACAGGGCGAGAGTCGGCTGGCGGAGCTCGGGCACCTCGCGCGGCCAGACGTTCGGCGGATACTCGTGTGCCAGCGGATGATCGGGCGGCAGCTCCTGGCCGACGTGCCAGAACTCCTTGAGGTCCGGCGTCGGGTTGTCTCGCGCATGCTCGACCCCGAGCGGCGTGTAACCGCGGGCGCCGCCCTCGACCCCCGCATACCGGCGCTTCGCCGCCTCGTCGAGCGCGAAGAAGCGCTGCCAGAGCGCGTAGACGTCGCGGACCAGGACCCCGTCGACCTGGTGGCCCTCGACGACGACGAAGCCGATGTCCACCAGCGCGCCGCCGAGCGTTGCGATCCCGCGCGACCGCAGCGAGGTGTCGCAGGAGGTGTAGTCCGAGAGGTCGAAAGTGGGCACCGCCGCTGGCAAGCGCATCGCGACGCATGCTATCAGCCGCGCCGCGCCGCTGGACCGGCGATGCGCTCTCCGGGGCTGCGAGACGACCGACCGACTGCCCTGCCGCCGGTGTGCCCTGTGGTACCTTTCGCGGCCAATGGAGCGGTTACATGAAAGTCTGTCTGCGGAACGTGCAGAAGCACCTCTCCCTGGCACCATCTGCGAATGCCTAGAGCAGGCACCGGCCTAGTGGCCGGCGATTCGCCCCCGGCGCGGCCACCGGGCACGATGGCCAGCCTGGCGGCGGCGATGCGCTCGTGGCGCACGGCTTCGGTCGTGCTGCTGTCCTTCTCGTCAGGCCTGCCGCTGGGCCTGGTGTGGATCGCCATCCCCGACTGGATGCGCAAGATCGGCGTGGACATCCGCGTCGTCGGTCTGATCACCCTGGCGCAGGCCCCCTGGACCTTCAAGTTCCTCTGGTCGCCGCTGATGGACCGCTACACGCCGCCCTTCTTCGGCAGGCGGCGCGGCTGGGCGGCCCTGGCGCAGGTCGCTCTCTGCATCCTCACCCTGGGGCTCGCCGGCGTCGGCAATCACCCGGATACCCCCTGGGTGGTCGCCGCGCTGGCGCTCGCCATCGCCTTCGCCTCGGCCAGCCAGGACATCGCCCTCGACGCCTACGCCGTCGACGTCCTGCGGCCGGACGAGCAGGCCGTGGCCGGCGGCGCGCGCACCGCCATCTACCGCGTCGGCATGGTGGTGGCCGGCGGCGTCGGCATCACCCTGGCCGGCCGCTTCGGGTGGCCGATGGTCAACTGCATGCTCGCCCTCCTCTACCTGCCGATGCTGGCGGTGACCTGGAAGGCGCCCGAGCCCCCCGGCCTGCCGCCGCCGCCGCGCACCCTGCGCGATGCCGTCTGGCTGCCGTTCGTCGGCTTCCTGGCCCGCCGGCGGGCGCTCGAGATCCTCGCTTTCGTGATCCTCTACCGCTTGACCGACAACCTCGCGCAGTCCCTGCAGCGCCCCTTCCTGGTCGAGATGGGCTACAGCGACTTCGACCGCGGCTTCGCGCTCTCCACCATCGGCTTGGCGGGCACCCTGACCGGCGTCTTCCTGGGCGGCGCCGCCACCTCGCCGCTCGGGCTGGGCCGCTCCCTCTGGATCTTCGGCGCGCTGCAGGCCTTCTCGAACGCGGGCTACGTGGTGCTGGCCAACCTGGGCCATGCCGATCGGCCGGTGATGTACGCCGCCATCGGCTTCGAGACCCTGGCCGCCGGCCTGGGCATGGGAGCCCTCTCCGTCCTCCTCCTCCGCATGACCCAGAAGCGCTTCTCTGCCACCCAGTACGCCCTCTTCTCCAGCCTCTTCGGCCTGCCGCGCCTCGTGGCCGGCCCGATCTGCGGCTTCCTCGTGGACGCGGTCGGCTGGACCCGCTTCTTCTGGTTCGCCATCCTCGCCGGTCTGCCCGCCCTCCTCCTGCTCATCCGCTTCGCTCCCTGGGGAGCCCGCGAGCCCGCCTTCGAGGTCGAGATCGCCCCCTCCAGGGACCAGCCCCTCGAGCCCAGCCAGCTCGCCGCCCGCGCCGCCGCCGGAGCCCTGGCAGGCGGCCTCTTCGCCGCCCTCGTCACCACCCTCCTCGCGGCCCTCAAGGCAATGCGCGCCGTCCCCGGCCACCCGCCCCGGGCCTTCGATCTCGTGACGCCACTGCGGGCGCTTGCCAGCCCCGGAGGGGTGAGCGGCTGGCTGACCCTTCTCGGCATCGTCACCGTCGCGTTGGTCTGCGGCCTGCTGGCCGCCGCGGTCGCCGCCGCGCGTCACGGCGCCGGGCGGGAGCTGGCGACCGACTCGGCGGACGCAGCTGGGATCTTGCGGCCACCGTAAGCACTAGTTCCTCAGCGCTCCGTAGCTGCGGCGCAGCCGGTCGCCCCTGCCCTTCCGGTTGACGGCATGCTTGGTTCTCGCCCCAGGCCCGCGGGCCGGATTGGCAGTAGACGGTAGATGCGGTCGGGCTCCGAAGCGAAGACGGGCGCCACGCAGCCCCTGAATTCCCGCTCCCACTGACGCATTATCGCCTCTCGTCCACCGATCCCTCCCATCCGCCCTGCCGCTTGGTCGGTATGGACGATGATGTGGGTGACGCCTACTCCGTAGAGCAGGGCGAGGCCGCCCAGGTCGGGAAGCGCTGCCAGGTGTCTCGCCAGGTTCCGGTGGAACGGCGGGATGAAGCTGCTGTAACCGTTGGCGATGGGTCTCCAGTGCCGCGAGGAGTAGTACATCGGCTCCACTTCTCGCCAGTTCTGGCGCATGGGTACCTCAGCGAGGGCTCGCACTTCCGAATGAGCCGCTACCCAGTCGTAGACCTCGGGGAAGTCGCGCTCGCGCAGCACCTCCACCCAGCGCAGGGGCCGCGGTGCGAGCTCGAGCAGTAGCAGCACGAGGGCGCCACCGCTGGCGGCCTCGCGCCACCAGGTGCCCTCGACTGCCTTGCGAAAGCGGTCGAGGCCGTGCGCGGCGAAAAAGGCAACGACGAACGAAAACAGGAGGCCAAAACGAGCGGGTACGCGCATGCTTGACATACCCGGCAGGACCCGCATCAGAGCAAGGTAGACGAGAGAGTGGGAGAGCAGGAAGCAAACGATTCCTGAAAACGCAACGGCGCGTTCCCAGGGATCGACCTCTCCCCAGCGCGATGGCCCGGCCCTCCAACGACCGTGCAGCCAGATCCACAGCCCCAGCGTCGCGAGAAAACACACGCCGAGTCCCGTCAACGTCGGGGCCCGAGCCCATGGCACCCGGTCGGTGAGCCAGGTGGTCTGCTCCAAACCGAGAGTGAAGAGATCGCCGAGGAGGTAGAGAGCCACCGCCACGGCCAGCAGCGCAGTCAGTACGATGCGCCTCCAGGCAACCGGTGGCTGGATAGGCCGCGCTCGATGGCGACGCCAGAACTCCCGGAACCCAACGACCAAGAAGATCGTGGGGAGAAAGCCGGCGAACAGTGAGTTTTCGTGGCGCAAGAACGGCTGCGCGAGTGCTAAACGCCGCCAGGAAGCGCGCGAATGGAGAGAATACCAGTTCTCAAGTGAAGGGCTGAGGTAGCTGGTGAACGCGGCGCTGTTGCGAACCACCTCATCCTCGTCGTCGTGAGTCAAGTGAAGCTCGCGCGCCCTGTCCACGTACGGCAGGAAGATCGCCGCGGTTAGTGCCATTGCCACGACCACCGTGGGGACAAGCACGCGCAGAGACGATGGCGAGAAGAGCCTCTTGCCCTCGTCGACCCAGCGACTGACCAGGATGGCAACCAGAGGGAAATGAATCATGTAAGCGAGGTAGCAGCCGCCGAGCATGTGCAGGCTGTAGAACCCCAAGAAGACAAGCGCCGTCTTCAACGTGCGCTCGACCAGCAAGCTGTGGAACGACCACAGGACGAGTGGTATCCACTGCGCGATGAGCAGCATCAAATGATTGGTATTGGTGAAGCGCAGCGGCGAGAAGGCGAAGATCGCGCCGCCCGCCAGCGCGGCCACGAACGAACAGCCACTCCGCTCAAGAACCCACCAGGTGCTGAGACCGCTGAGCACGAAGGATGAGAAGAAGAGCAGGTTATAGCCCGTGATCGGGTTGTCGAGGAAGACGATTGAGAGTGCTGGCCCGATCATGTGATCTGACAGCGCGAGCGCGCCGCGCTGAGGAAAGAAGAAGGGCGCGTCCCAAAGGTTGGGGAAACCTATCCGTGCTTGGTGCACTACCCATTTCAGGACGTAGACCGTGAACAGCGGATCGCCGGGATCCCCAGGCACGTTGTCGCTGTAGGTTTCCCAGATCGGTCGCAGATACGCGAGAGCAACGGCAACGTACGCGGCGAGGGCGATGAGAACGCGAAGATAGGCGCGCAACGGCTCCCGGCGATCTGCGTGCCCAACCGCCGTCTCTAACTTCTCGACGTACGCGTCAAATCGCTTCGCCTCGGGCAACTCCTGCTCGGGCATGCCCAAGACTGCCATGACCGCTTGCCCCTTGGCAACAGTTTGTGACGCACCGGCGGGCCTTCCCCGCCTACATGTCGTTGACGCCGATCTTCGCCGGCACGAACCAGGTCACCGCGCGCGCGGTCTTCTGCACCTCGCCCTCCACCCCCAGGACGAGCGCGAACAGCGCCATGCGGACCGGGATGCCGTTGTCGGTCTGGCGGAAGATCGCCAGCGCGGGGTTCTGGTTGAGGTCGTCGGCGAGCTCGTGCGCTCCCGGCCGGCTGTCGCGCGGCAGGGGGTGCATGAGCACCGCGCCCGGCTTGCAATGCCGCTCGTAGAAATGCTGATCGATCGAGAAGTAGCCCCGGTACTTCTCCACTTCCTCGGCGTCGGTGAAGCGCTCCTGCTGCACCCGCGTCGAGTAGATGACGTCGGCGCGCGCGACGCCCGCGGCCAGGTCGCTGGTCTGGCGGACGGCATGCCCGCGGCTCCTCACCCGCTCGACGATCGCCTCCGGCATCTGCAGGGCGTCCGGCGCGACGAAGACGAAGCGGATGTGCTCGAACAGTGACAACAGCCTCGCCAGGGAGTGCACCGTGCGCCCGAACTTCAGGTCGCCGACCATCGCGATCTCGAAGCCGTCGATCTCGCCCAGGGAGCGTCCCAGCTCCTTCTGGATCGTGTAGAGGTCCAGCATCGCCTGGGTCGGATGCTCGCCGGGCCCGTCGCCGCCGCTGATGACCGGGACGTGCGTGGCGGCCGCGAACTCCGCCACCGATCCCTCGACCGGATGCCGCACCACCAGCACGTCCGCGTAGCCGCTCACCACGCGGCTGGTGTCATAGATGGACTCGCCCTTCGCCATCGACGAGAACTGGAAGCCGGTGGTGTCGCGCACCGCACCGCCGAGGCGATTGAACGCGGCGCCGAAGCTCACGCGGGAGCGCGTGCTGGGCTCGAAGAAGAAGTTCCCCAGCACGGCGCCCTCGAGCACCCGCGTCAGCTTCCTGCGCTGCGCGAACGGCTCCATCGCCGCCGCCAGCCCGAACAAGGTCCGGATGTCCTGGCGATCGAACTGGTCCACCGACAGGATGTGCGCGCCCCTGAAGTTGTGCATGTCGCCTACTCCTCGCGCAGCACGGCCAGCGGATCCACGCGGGCGGCGCGGCGGGCGGGCAGCCAGGTGGCCGCCAGGGCGACCAGCGCGAGGATGATGACGCTGGCCAGCAGGGTCAACGGGTCCTGGGGCCCGACGCCGTAGAGCAGGCCGCCCAGGAACCGGGTGAGGCCCAGCGCGGCGAAGCTGCCGATCGCGAGCCCGGCCGCGACCGGTCCCATGCCCTGCGAGACGACGCGACGCAGCAGCTGGCCCGGCCGCGCGCCGAGGGCCATCCGCAAACCGATCTCGCGGCTCCTGGCACCGACGCGGAAGCGGACGACGCCGTAGACTCCCACCGCGGCCAGGGTCAGCGCCAGCGCGGAGCAGAGGAGGAGGAAGAAGGCCGTGAAGCGCTGCTTGGCCATCGCCCCCGCCACCACCTCGTCCAGCGGGCGCACCGCCGAGACCGGCAGCCGCGGATCGATGGCATGGATCGCGGCCCGCACCGGAGCGGCCCAGGCCGCGGGATCGCCGGCGGTCCTCACCACCAGCGTCATCGGGTAGATCGCCGAACCGGTCGCCAGATCGAACTGCGAGCGCGGCACGTACCAGGTCCCTTTGACCGCCGCCGTGAGGCCGTTGTGCCGGACGTCGCCCACCACGCCGACGACCGTGTGCCATCGCGGCGTGCTGACACGAATCCGCCGCCCGATCGGGTCCCGGCCCGGCCAGAACCGCTGCGCCAGCGCCTCGCTGACGACCATGACCGGCTGGGCGTCGCGGCGGTCGGCGGCGGTGAACAGTCTGCCCCGCCGCAGCGGGATGCCCATGGCCTCGAAGTAGCCCGGCGTGGCGATCTGCCAGTCCCCCTGCACTTTCTCGCCGGGCGGTGGCGCGAAGCCCTCGACCATCAGGCCCCAGTCCCCCAGCTCGCTGGCCAGCGGCAGCTTGCGGACGGCGCCCGCGCCGGCGACACCCGGCAGCCCCCTGACGCTCTCCAGCATCTCGTCGTACAACCGGATCATGGCCTCCGGCCGCGGGTACCTGGCCCGCGGCGGCGAGACGCCCAGGGTCAGGACGTGCTCGGCGCGGAAGCCCGGGTTCACCCGCGACAGCGACGAGAAGGTCCGCAGCATCAGGTTGGCTCCCATCAGCAGCACCACCGCCAGGGCCACCTCGGCCACGACCATCAGGCTCTGCAACCTGCCGCCGCGCACGCCCGTGCCGCCGGCGGTGCGGCCGCCTTCCTTCAGGCCCGCATGCAGGTCCGGCCGCGAGAACTGCAGCGCCGGCGCCAGGCCGGAGACCAGGGCGGTCGCCAGCGCGACGACGGCGACGAAGGCGACCACGCCGGCGTCCATGCCGATCTCTCCGGCCCGCGGGATCTCCGCCGGCGCGAAGCGCAGGATGGCGCGCACCGCGAGCCAGGACAGGCCCAGGCCGGCAGCACCGCCGACCGCGGCGAGCATGCCGCTCTCGGCCAGCAGCTGCCGCACCAGCCGCCCGGGTGCCGCCCCCAGCGCCATGCGCACGGCCAGCTCCCGGCGCCGCTGCATGCCGCGAACCAGCAGCAGGTTGGCGACGTTGGCGCAGGCGATCAGCAGCACGAAGCCCACCGCGCCGCAGAGCACCAGCAGCGCGATACGCAGCGGCCCCAGGACCTCGTCGACCACCGGGACCACCAGCGGCTGGAAATGCAAGGTGGGCGGGTAGAGCCCGGCGGCGGTCAGCCCACCGGCCAGGCCGCGCAGCCTGGTCCGCGCCCGCGCGGCGCTGACGCCGGGGCGAAGCCGCCCGACGGCGTAGTAGTTGTGGTTGCCGCCCCCGGGGTGGAAGGTGAACGCCCCACGCAGCGGCTCGTCGAAGGGCTGCCAGAGCGCGGAAGGGGTCTGGGTGTTGTAGTCCAGGGGGAGCTTGAAGCCCGCCGGCATCACGCCCACCACCGTCTCTGGCACGCCGTCGACGTCGATGGCCGCACCGAGGATGCCCCGGTCGCCGCCGAAGCGACGGCGCCAAAGCTCTTCACTCAACAGGACGACGTGTGCCGGCGGGCTGCCGGCTTCCGCGGCGGTGAACGAACGGCCCAGCATCGGCTTGACGCCGAGGACGTCGAAGAGGTTCGCCGAGATCCGGGCGCTGGCGATCTGCTCCGGCTCGCCGCCGCCGGTCAGGTTGACGATGCCCGGATCGAAGAGCGCCAGGCCCGCGAAGCAGCCGGCCTCGTCCCAGGTGCGGTACTCCTCGACCGACACCCAGGTCTTCGGGAAGACCGTCCACCGGCTCCAGACCATGACCAGGCGCTCGGGCTGGGAATAGGGCAACGGCCGCAGCAGCAGCGCGCGCAGCACGCTGAACACCGCGCCGTTGGCGCCAATGCCGAGCGCCAGCGTCAGCATCGCGGCGGCGGCGAAGCCCGGGTTCTTGGCGAGGGTCCGGACGGCGTAGCGCAGGTCTCCGGCGATGTCCTTCATGGCGTCCCTCCTCGGTCGTACCGCCATGTTATCTTGGACCGGACTCCCGCGAAGGAGCGGCGCCCATGGAGATCGCCACCCACCGCACCCCGGTCCCGCCGCCGCACACTCGGCCCTCCCAGGCCCCCGGGGCGGCGCCTGCCGGCACGCCCGCGCACGGCGAAGGCGCCGGCGCGTTCCCGCCGACGCCGCGCGCGGAGATGGACCGCGCGGTGGCCGAGCTGCAGGCGCGCCGGGCGGCCTGGCCGGCGGTCGGCCCGGGCGAGCGCCGCGCCCTGCTCGGCCGGCTGCGCCGCGACTTCCTGGCGGTCTCCGAGCGCTGGGCGGCGGCGTCGGCCGCGGCCTTCGGGCTGCCCGACACCGGCGAGACCTCGCTCACCGGCCCCTACTTCGTGCTGCGCGACCTGCGGCTGCTGGACAAGGCGCTGGCCGGGATCGAGTCCGGCGGCGCGCCGCGGATCCCCGGCCCGGTGCGGCAGCGCGCCGGCGGGCAGACGGTCGCCAGGGTCTTCCCCCAGGACCTCTACGACCGGCTGTTCTACGGCGGCGTCACCGCCGACGTGTGGATGGAACCGACCGTCACGCCAGCGGACCTCGCCGCCACCCAGGCGGTGGCCTACCGGCGCCAGGACGTCGGCGGCGTCGCCCTCGTCCTGGGCGCCGGCAACGTCTCGTCGATCGGTCCCATGGACGCCCTCTACAAGCTGTTCGTCGAGAACCGGGTGGTGCTGTACAAGGCCCATCCGGTCAACGCCTACCTCGGCCCGCTGCTGCTCGAGGGGTTCCGCGCCCTCGCGGAGGGCGGCTTCTTCCGCCTGGTCTATGGCGGCGCCGAGGAGGGCGCCTACCTCTGCTCCCACCCGGGAGTGGACGAGATCCACATCACCGGCTCCGACAAGACCTACGAGGCGATCGTCTTCGGCCCCGGCGAGGAAGGCCGCCGGCGGCGGGAGCGCAAAGCCCCGTTGCTCGCCAAGCCGATCTCGGCCGAGCTCGGCAACGTCAGCCCGGTGATCGTGGTCCCGGCCCCGCCGGCTGCCGGCGCCGGCGGCGGCGGTGGCGCCATGGGCAGCTACCGCGACGCCGACCTCGCCTACCACGCCGAGAACCTGGTGACCATGGTGACGAACAACGCCGGGTTCAACTGCAACGCCACCCGCGTCGTCATCCAGCACGCCGCGTCCCCCGACCGCGAGCGCCTGCTCGACGCCTTGCGCGCGCGCCTCGCCCGGGTGCCGCCGCGGCGCGCCTACTACCCGGGGGCCGCCGACCGCTACCGTGCTTTCGTCGCCGCCCATCCCGAGGCGGAGCGCTTCGGCGAGGCGGCCGGCAAGGACGGCGAGGCCGGCGAGCCCGGCGAGCCCGGCGGCCCCGGAGAGCGGCTGCCCTGGACCCTGATCCCGCATCTCGATCCCGGCGCCCGCGGCGACATCTGCTACACGACCGAGGCGTTCTGCGGCCTGTTCGCCGAGACCGCGATCGCCGCCGGCGGCATCCCCGAGTACCTGGAGCGCGCGGTCGCCTTCGCCAACGACTCGCTCTGGGGGACGCTCAACGCCACCCTGATCGTGCCGCCGGCCGCCCTCGTCGACCCGGCGGTCGCGGCGGCGGTCGAGCGCGCCATTGCCGATCTCCGCTACGGCACCGTGTCGGTCAACCACTGGGCCGCCATCGGCTACGGCCTGGTCGTCACCCCCTGGGGCGCCTATCCCGGCCACACCGCGCAGGACATCCAGTCGGGCACCGGCGTCGTCCACAACACCCTGATGTTCTCGCGCGTCCAGAAGAGCGTCGTCCGCGCCCCGTTCCACGCCCGCCCGAAGCCGGCCTGGTTCGCCAACCATCGCACCGCCAGCCGCCTCACCCCGCGGCTGGTACGCTTCGAAGCCGACCCCTCGCCCGCCAAGCTGCCTGGAATCTTCAGCCTGGCACTGCGGGGGTAGGGCCCGGCGCGGCGGCAATCCAGAGCGGCGGCTCCGGCGGCAGGCCGGCG
>Ga0209524_1000020_pt1 | contig 16064 bp, 12 predicted proteins | sample JacPinW_OM1H0_M1_FD_187956 | JGI IMG/M metagenome (GOLD analysis project Ga0209524, IMG submission 187956) | Forest soil microbial communities from Algoma, Ontario, Canada - Jack Pine, Ontario site 1_JW_OM1H0_M1 (SPAdes) (version 2) | ecosystem: Environmental > Terrestrial > Soil > Boreal... | reverse complement strand
GGCGCCGCGGCGCCCCGCTGGGGATGTGGGCCGGGATCTGGATCGTCTGGGCGGCGCTGGCCGTGGCGATGGCCTTCCTGGCGCCGGCGACGAGCTACGTCCTGGTGGTGCCGGCGCTGGCGTCGGGGATCTGCGGCGTGCTGGGCCGGATCTGGCGCGGCGGGGGGCCGGCGACGCCGGCGCTCGCCGCGGTTCGCGCGCCGCTGATCGGCGCCACGATCGTTCCGGGCGTCGTCGCGGCGTTGCTCTGGTGGGGCGTGCTGCCGCCGATCTACGAGGGCCTGGGCGTGCCGGCGTTGCCGATCATCGCGGTGCTGCTGTCCATCCTGTTCGCGGCCATCGCGCCGCTGGTCGCCGGCGGCGGCGGTCTCGGACGGCGGCTGTGGGTGCTGGCGCTGGCGGCGACCGTGCTGGCGGCGCTGGCGGCGGTGACGCAACCGCGCTTCTCGGTGCAGTCGCCACAGCCGCTCACCTACTCCTTCCACCAGGACGGCGACTCCGGTACGGCCCGCTGGGTGGTGCGCGCCTTGCCGCCGCTGCCGGCGGCCGTGCGGCAGGCGGCGGCGTTCGGGCCACCGCAGCCGGCCTTCCCCTGGTCGCCGATCGGAGCGTTGGGCGGGTTGGCGCGCAGCGCCCCGGCGCCGCCGCTCGCCGCCGCCGCGGCGCCGCCGCCCGAGCTGCAGGTGCTCGAGAGCGTCGTCGCCGGCGGCAAGCGGCACCTGCGCCTGCGGCTGGTGTCACGGCGCGGCGCGCGCCTCGGCGTGGTGTGGGTGCCCGTCCGGGCGAAGCCGGAATCGGTGACCATCGAGGGGCACCCGGTGCCGGCGACCGGCTGGCGCGGAGGCAAGCCGCCGCGAGGGCCCGCCGACTGGGTGAGCTACAGCGACGTGACGATGCCGGCCGCCGGGTGCGAGCTGGACCTGGTGCTGGGCGACACCGGCCCGCTCGAGCTGTACGCGGTCGACCTCACCCCTGGCCTCCCGCCCGCCGGCGCGGCCCTGCTGGCTGCACGGCCGCCGACCGCGGTGCCGGTGCAGCAGGGAGACACGACGCTGGTCAGCCGGAAGGTGAAGATCTGAGGGCGAAGACGCCTGAGCGAGCCGGGCGGCCAGGAAGGACCTGAGACACGAAACGGCGCAGGGCCGAGATGAGCCCTGCGCCGCCTGCAGTGCGAAGCTCGAGGGGCGAGCGCGTCGGCTCGTTCTCGCGCCCATCGGCGCCCCTCGCCTGGAGGGGCGCTCGCTTACTTCGACTTGGCCTCGATCGATTCGACCGCGATGCTGTCGTCGGTCGCCGTGCCCTTGACCGTCACCTCGTGGCCGAGATGCTGCTTGGCCACGTCCTGCTTGTCGAGCTTGTAGAGCTTCTTGTCGGCGTTGTTGTAGAAGACCAGCTTGCCGCCCTTGTCCAAGCACTTGGCGGCGCAGTCCTTATGAGCGGCGTTGGCGCCCTTCGCGCCGCACTGGTCGTCGGTGACCCAGCCGTTCCAGCTTCCGGCAGTGCCGGCCGCGGCGGCGGCGATCGGCGCCACGACGAGGCTGAGGACCGCAAGGCAGGCCAGTAGGGCAATCGTTCTCTTCATCGTAACCTCCTGGAGGATGAGGGAGCCTGGATGGCTCGCCGAGTTACATGAGACCAAGTCTACCACACGCACGGCGCGCGATGTATCGCAGCACGATTCTCCTTCGCCCGCTTCTGCCCGCATCATCTACCTATAATCGCCGACCGTGGCTACGACCTACCGTCTCACCCTGGAGTACGAAGGAACCCGCTACCACGGATGGCAGGAGCAGCAGAATGCGCGCTCGGTGGCGGGGGAGCTGCGCCGCGCCCTGCAAGAGGCGATGGGGGAGGGCAACGCGATCAAGGAGCTGGGCGGTTCCGGCCGCACCGACGCGGGGGTGCACGCGCTCGCTCAGACCGCGCACCTGCGTCTCGCCCGCGCCGTCGATGCCGAGGGGCTGAGGCGGGAGGTCAACGACCGCCTGCCGGCCGACATCCATGTGCTCGCGCTGGCGCCGGCCGCGGCCGGCTTCCATGCCCGTCACTCGGCACTCGCCCGCTCCTACCTATACCAGGTCTCGCGCCGCCGCACGGCGCTCGCCAAGCGCTACGTCTGGTGGGTGAAGCGGCCCCTCGACGCCGGGCGGATGGCCGCCGCCGCGGCGCTGCTGCCGGGCCGGCACGACTTCCGGCTGTTCTGCGAGCGGCCGGCCGAGCAGCCGAGCACCGTGGTGGTGGTGGAGCGCGCCGAGGTGGCCGCCGCCGGCTCGCTCATCCTCTGCCGGCTGGTCGCCTCCCACTTCCTCTGGAAGATGGTACGCCGGGTCACCGGCGCCCTGGTGCGGGCCGGTGCCGGCGAGCTCGACCTCGACGGCTTCGCGGCCCTGCTCGCCGCCGATCCGGCTCGCGCCGCCGGCCAGGCCGGCCGCCCCCAGCGGCCCGCCGAGTGGACCGCGCCGCCCTCCGGCCTCTTCCTCGAGCGCGTCCTCTACCCCGGCGACCCGGCGCTTCAGCCCCTGACCGCACCGATCGTGGCGGTGGAGTAGGCCGCTCCCGCGGCCTGGAGTGGACCAGGCCTAGTCGTCCGCCGGCGCGCCGTCCTTGATCACGAAGCGAGCGTCGAGACGGGCGACCTCGGTGGCGAGTCCGGCCAGCTCGACCGAGCGCAGCACCTCGTCGAAGTCCTTGTAGGCCGCCGGGGCTTCGTCGCGCGGGTAGGTGCGGGTGTTGGTCAGGATGTCGCGCTCGGCGAAGGAGCGGTCGACGGAATGCTGGTCGAGCTGACGGATCGCCTGGCGCCTGCCCATGGCGCGGCCGGCGCCGTGGTTGACGCTGTAACAGGTGAGGCGGGCGCCCGGCTCGGCGACCATCACCACCGAGCCGGCCTGCGGGTTGCCGGGCAGGAGGATCGGGTGCCCGGTGTCCGCGAAGGGCGTCCCGGCGAGGTCGGGATGGCCGGCCGGGAAGGCGCGCGTCGCTCCCTTGCGATGGACCCACATCGGCCGTCCCTCGAGCGTCTCGAGCCGCGCGATGTTGTGGCTGATGAAGTACACCAGCCGGCCGCCGACGCCCGGAAAGACCGCGGCGAACGCCTCCAGCACCAGGCTGTTGATCAGCAGGTGGTTGACGGTCGCGAAGTTGGCGCCCATCGCCATGTCGTCGAGGTAGCGGTCGGCCTCGGGAGTCCCGAGCGGCGCGTAGACGAGGTGCGGGTCGCCGGCCGGCAAGGGGCGGCCGAGCCGCTCGAACTGGTGCCGCAGCTCCTGGAACTGGCCTTGCGCCAGGTGATGGCCGAAGCCCCGCGAGCCGCAGTGCGACAGGAAGGCCACGTGACCGTCGCGCAGCCCGAACGCCGCCGCCGCCACTGGGTTGCCGCCGAGCCGCACCACCTCGCACTCGCCGAAGTGATTGCCGCCGCCGTAGGAGCCGAGCTGGGCGACCTTGTCGGCGAAGGCGGCGAAGCGGCCGCCCTCGCGCAGCTCCGCCAACCGTGCCGCCAGGGCATCCGTCGTGCCGTCGTGGCCGAGATGATGCCAGTCCTCGCAGCGCGCCCGCCATTCGGCGGGGATGTCGAGAGCGGCGCAGACCCGGCCCGAGGCGCCCTCGGTCACCACCGCCTCGCCCAGCTCCGGGCCGACCGAGCGAGACCCCGGGGCGTGGCGCTGGCCGCGGCCGGGGCCGGTCGGGACGCGCCGGACGATCTCGCGGATCAGCGCGCGGCGCACCCCCTGCGGATCGATCGCCGCGGCCGGCAGGTCGAGCTGCAGCAGGCTCATCGAGCACTTGATGTCGACTCCGACCGGCCCGGGGTAGACGTGGCTGGGCGAGGCAAGGACGCAACCGATCGGGGCGCCGAAGCCGCGGTGCGCGTCCGGGTTGAGCGCCACCTCGGCGACCCCGGGAGCGCCGCGGACGTTGATCGCCTGCTGCAGGCAGACCTCGTCGAAGCCGCGCCGGATGGCCGCGGTGCCGATCACCTGGATCGGTTCGCTCCCGCCGCCGGCCCCTGGCGCGTGCAGCACCGCCGTAGCCTCGCCGGTCGGGATCAGCCTGGGCGCTACGCTGATGTTGGCCTGCCTCGTAAGGTCATGTGGTTACCATAGACGGGGCCGCGAGGGGCGTCAAACGTCAAGCGGCCCGCCGGGGGACGCTGGACGGCCCGGTGCGAACTTTGCAAGCACAGGCGCTGCCGCCGGTCCCTGCGCTTCGCGCGCGGTCTGCCGGCGAATCCCGCATAGAATTCGGCCTGCATGCCCATCGACCGATCTGCCACCCCCCTCCGGCTAACCCTCCTTCTCCTCGCTCTGGTCTTCGCCGGCTGCTCGTCGCTGCAGCGGATGGCCGTGAACAAGGCGGGCGATGCCCTGGCGGGGGGCAGCTCCGTCTATGCCAGCGACGACGACCCGGAGCTGGTGTGGCAGGCGGTGCCGTTCGGGCTCAAGACCATCGAGAGCCTGCTGGCGCAATCGCCGCGCCACCAGGGGCTGCTGCTCGCGGCGGCGAGCGGCTTCACCGAGTACGCCTACGGCGCGCTGCAGCAGGAGGCCGATTTCGTCGAGGCGAAGGACCTGGCGCGCGCCACGGAGCTGCGCAACCGGGCGCGCAAGCTCTACCTGCGGGCCCTGGGCTACGGTTTCCGCGGCCTGGAGGTCCAGCTTCCCGACCTGCGGCGGCACCTGCAGTCCGACCCCGATCCCGCGCATGCGCTAGCCGGGACGACGAAGGCGCAGGTGCCGCTGCTCTACTGGACGGGCGCCGCCTGGGGCGCCGCCATCGCGATCTCCAAGGACGACCCCGAGCTCACCGCCGACCAGTCGCGGGCCGCGGCGCTCATCCAGCGCGGCCTGGCGCTCGACGAGGGCTTCGAGGCCGGGGCGGGCCACGATTTCATGATCGCCTACGAGGGCGGCCGGGCCTCGGTGGGTGGGTCGATCGAGGAGGCGCGCCGGCACCTGCGGCGGGCGCTCGAGCTGTCGCACGGCCATCGCGCCGCGCCGCTGGTGAGCTTCGCCGAGGCGGTCTCGGTGGCGCGGCAGGACAAGGCGGAGTTCAAGCAGCTTCTCGGCCAGGCGCTGGCGGTCGCCGTCGACGCGGCGCCGGACTTCCGGCTGGCCAACCTGCTGGCCCAGCGCCGCGCGCGCTGGCTGCTCGGCCGCATCGACGAGCTGTTCGTAGAATGAAGTGGTAACCACCGTGAAGGGAGCTTCGAGGATGACGATGATACGGACCGCACAGCATCCGCACGCCCTGCCGGCGTCACCGAGCCGGCCGGCCCGCCGGGTCTTTCTGATCTCCTTGCTGATCGGTGTGCTCGCCTGCTCGCTCGCGCCGGCCCCCGCCGCGGCGCAGCAGGTGGTGGTCAAGATGGCGACGCTGGTGCCCGAGGGGTCGTCGTGGCAGCTGATCCTGAAGGAGATGGCGGACAAGTGGAAGACCGTCTCGGGCGGGCGGGTGACCGTCCGCCTCTATGCCGGCGGCGTCGCCGGCGACGACGCCGACGTGGTGCGCAAGATCCGCCTCGGCGCCCTCAATGCCGGGGTGCTCACCGAGGTCGGCCTCGAGGAGATCGACCGGTCCATCCTGGCGCTGAGCGTCCCGATGGCGTACTCGTCCTACGACGAGGTGGACTACGTCCTCGAGAAGATGCGGCCCACCTTGGAAGCGAAGCTCGAGGCCAAGGGCTTCGTGCCCCTCGCCTGGCTCGACGGCGGCTGGAGCCACATCTTCGCGCAGAAGCCGGTGGCCACGCCGGACGACCTCAAGCCGCTCAAGCTGTTCACGCCGTCGGGCGATCCGCAGGCGGTCGAGATCTACAAGGCGGCAGGCTTCAACCCGGTGCCGCTGCCGACGACCGAGCTGTCGACGGCGTTGCAGACCGGCCTGGTGAACGCGCTGCAGGTGCCGCCGCAGGTCGCGGTGCTCACCCAGTACTACGCGCACGCCAAGTACATGACCGACCTGCCTTGGCTGCTGCTGCTCGGCGCGACGGTGGTCGACAAGGCGACCTGGGAGAAGATCCCGGCGGACGTGCGGCCGGCGCTGCTCGAGGCGGCGCGCGAGGCCGGCCGCCGGCTGCGCGCCGAGATCCGCAACAGCGGCGACCGGGACGTCGAGGCGATGAAGAAGCGCGGCCTGGTGGTGGTGCCGGTCGACCCCAGGGCCAGGGAGCTGTGGCGCAAGGCCGCCGAGAGCGCCTACCCGCGCATCCGCGGCCCGGTGGTGCCGGCCGACGCCTTCGACGAGGCGCTGCGCTATCGCGACGAGCTGCGCCGGCGAACCGGAGCCGCCTCGCACGGGCGATGACGGCGGCGGGTACGGCAGGCAGCGAGGGCGGCGGGGCGCCGGTGGACGGGGGAGCGGGCGGTGGGGCGGGGGTCCCTACCGGTGCCGGCGAGCCCGGCGCCGGTGCCCCAGGAGATCCTTCTCCCGGGCCGCCGCCTGGACGGCTCCCGCGGACCGGCTTTGCCGCTGCCGCCCTCGGCGCTACCCGCGCCTCGCTCGAGCGCGTCGAGGAGGTGGCGCTGGTGGCGGCGCTGGCGCTCGCCACCGTGGTGCCGCTGGTGGATGCCGTCGGACGCCCCCTGGGCGGCTTCCACATCCCCGGGTCGGCGCTCTATGTCCAGCAGCTGACGCTCTGGCTCGCCTTCGTCGGCGGCCTCGCCGCCACCCGCCGCGGCACCCATCTGACGCTGTCGACCGCGCAGCTCTTCGCGGAGGGCAGCGCGGCGCGGCGCGCTGCCAGGTTGCTGGCGTTCGCCGCGGCGGCGGCGGTGGTGGCGGTGCTCGCCTATGCCAGCGCCAACCTGGTCGCGAGCAACCGCCAGCAGGGCAACGTCCTGCCGGGCGGCCTGCCGGAATGGGTGAGCGAGTGCGTGATGCCGGTGGCCCTGGGCCTGATGGCGCTGCGCTTCGCCTGGGGCGCCGGGGAGGGCTGGCGCAGCCGCGCCGTCGCCGTCGCCGCGATCGGGCTCGCCTTCGGGATCGGCCTGGTGCCGGCCCACGCCGGCGCACTGGTGTGGCCGCTGGCGCTGGTCGTGGTCGGCGCCGCGCTGCTCGGCGCGCCGGTGTTCGTCGCGATGGGCGGCCTGGCGCTGGTGCTGTTCTTCTCCGACGGCACGCCGGTGGCCGCGGTGTCGGCCGAGGTCTACCGGCTGATCGCTTCGCCGACGCTGCCGGCGATCCCGCTGCTGACGGCCGCCGGCTACGTGCTGGCGGAGAGCGGCGCCTCCTCGCGCCTGGTGCGCTTCTTCCGCGCGCTGTTCGGCGGCATGCCGGGCGGCATGGCGGTGATGGTCGCCGCGGTCTGCGCGCTCTTCACCACCTTCACCGGCGGCTCCGGCGTCACCATCATCGCCCTCGGCGGGCTGGTCTATCCCATGCTCAGGGAGGACGGCTACCCGGAGGCGTTCTCGCTCGGGCTGGTGACGGCGGCCGGCAGCCTCGGCCTGCTGTTCCCCCCCAGCCTGCCGGTGGTGCTCTACAGCGTGGTCGCGAGCAGCAGCCAGAAGCTGAGCGTGCCCGCCGAGTCGCTCTACCTCGCCGGGCTGGTGCCGGGGCTGCTGCTGGTCGTGCTGGTCGCCCTCTACGGCATCCGCGTCGGCCGCAAGTCGGCGACGCGCGAGGCCGCCCCCTTCTCGTGGCGCGAGGTGGTGCGGTCCTGCTGGGCGGCGAAGTGGGAGCTGCTGCTGCCGGTCTTCGTGATCGCGCTCTTCGCCAGCGGCGTCGCGTCGATGGTCGAGACCGCGGCTGCCGCCTGCGCTTACGCCGTCATCGTCGAGTGCTTCGTCAGCGGTGACATCCCGCTCCGCCGCCTGCCGGGCGTGCTGCTGCGGGCGTCCGCGCTGATGGGCGCGGTGCTGCTGCTGCTGAGCGTCGCGATGGGTCTCACCGGCTACCTGGTGGAGGCGCAGATCCCGGACCTGGTGCTGAGCTGGGTCAAGGTGCACATCCACTCGCAGATCGTCTTCCTCCTGGCGCTCAACGGGCTGCTGCTGGTGCTCGGCAGCGTGCTCGAGATCTACTCGGCGATCATCATCCTGGCGCCGCTGATCGCGCCGATCGGCGTTGCCTTCGGCGTCGACCCCATCCACCTCGGGGTGATCTTCCTCGCCAACCTCGAGCTCGGCTTCCTGTTCCCGCCGGTCGGCCTCAACCTCTTCCTCTCCTCGTCACGCTTCGGCCAGCCGTTGCCGCGTCTCTACCGTCACGTGCTGCCCTTCCTTGCCATCCTCGGCCTGGGCGTGCTGCTGATCACCTACCTGCCCATCATGTCGCTGGGCATCCTGAAGCTGTTCGGCCGCTGACGAGCCGGCCGGGAAGCTATACTGTCCTCACACCGAGAAGCCCCGGGCTGGGAAGCCGGCAGGCCGCCGGGCCGGCAGGCCGCCAGGCCGGCGCGCCGGCGGGCAACGCGGCCTCATCCGGCCGGCGGCCGCCAGCGTAGTAGTCGGCGGTTGCAGGAGGGCGGGCGTCGCCGCCGAGGCGAGCTCCGGGCTGCAACGGAACCTACCAGGAGGGATGAGATGAAGCTCGAGACGATGATGGAGAGGGGGATGAGAAGCTCGCGATCGGTCGGACCGCTCGTCGTTGCGTTGGTCCTCGCGGTGCTCACGGCGACGGCCGCGGGGGCCCAGCTCGACCCCGGTGCCAAGGCGCCGATGGCCTCGCAGGCGCCGGCGGCTGCGTCTGCGCCGGCGGCCATGCCGATGCCGATGCCGAACCCGGCGCTCGACCAGCTCAAGTTCTTCGCCGGCAACTGGCAGTGCGCCGGCACGGGTTACCTCGAGGGGAAGGGCCACCCGACCAGCGCCACGGTGAACATGGGCTGGGACCTCAACGGCTTCTTCATGAGCCTGCGCTACGAGGAGAAGAAGACCGGCGTCAACCCGATGCCGCTCACCGCCGTGGAGCACTGGGGCTACAGCGACGAGCTGAAGAAGCTGGTCGCCGGGCATGTGGACAGCATGGGCGGCTACGGCACGGAGGCGACCGCCGGGTGGGAGGGCAACACCATGGTGTGGGTCGGGGACGACCACATGATGGGCATGAGGATGCCCGGCCGCGACACCTTCGTCAAGCACGGCGACAACGAGGTCACCCATCTCGGCGAGATCCAGCAGAACGGCGCCTGGATCAAGCAGGACGAGGAGAGCTGCTACCGCGTGAAGTAGCGGCAGAGGCAACGGATTCTGTCCATCACGGGGGGCCGAATTCTGCCGGCCCCCCGCGGTGGTAGATTTCCCCGATGACAAGACGACCTCTAGCCTGGGCGGCGCTCCTCCTCGTGGCCTCGTTGCCTGCGGGCGGGGCGGGCGCGGCGGGCGCGGCGGCGGGCGGGCCGTCGCGGAAGCCGGTCAAGGGCTGCGCCTGGAGGAAGCTCTCCGACCCGGCGCTGGGCCTCGAAGCATGGGTGCAGCGGTGCGATTTCGGCTTCCGCAAGATCGACTTCCAGGTCGCCAAGACTTCTCTCCTCGTGCGCTGGTCGGACGGCGGCGGTACGACGGAGCCGGTGATCGAGGTCCTCGATCTCCTGCCGGGCGAGACCCCGGAGGCGGGGATCCGGCGGATCTTCACCCTGCACACGGACAAGAAGGTGGCCGCGCGCTGCGTGCTGCGGCGCTACACCGAGGGGACCACGCCGGCCGGCGCGCAACGGTTCACCTTCGTGCCGGACGCCGCGTACCAGAAGGAGCTGGACGCCAAGGCCGAGGACGGGGTGCCCGATCCTCCCTGCGGCGACTGGGGCGCGGCCCCCGACGGGATCCAGTACTTCGAGACGCAGCCGGCGAGCGGCGCGCGCAAGGTGCTCTTCGTGCGGGTGGGACAGGACGAACCGCTCTTCGACGAGGCCACCCTGCGGCTGCTCGCCCGGCACTGAGGTCCGCTCGATCAGGCCACGCCCCGCGCATCCATGGCTCTCTATCTCGAAGACTTCCATCCCGGCGACGTCGGGGAGACGCCACCGCGGCAGATCTCCCGCGAGGAGATCGTCGACTTCGCCCGGCAGTTCGATCCGCAGCCCTTCCACCTCGACGAGGAAGCCGCCAGGCGCTCGCCCTATGGCGGCCTCATCGCCAGCGGCTGGCATACCGCCGCGCTCTGCATGCGCATGGTGGTCGATCACGCCTTCGGCAGCGGCACGGGCAGCCTCGGCGACGGGATCACCGGCAGTCTCGGCTCGCCGGGGGTCGACGAGCTGCGCTGGCTGTCGCCGGTGCGGCCGGCGGACACCCTGACCGTGCGCATCGAGGTGCTCGAGGCGAGGCCCTCGCGCAGCAAGCCGGACCGCGGGCTGATCAAGCTGCGTTACACCATGCGCAATCAGTCCGGCCAGGACGTGATGACCATGATCGGCCTCGGGCTGATGCTCCGGCGGCCAGGCTAGCCACACGGGAGCTGCGGCAGGTTTACGCGAGGCCTTTCTACTTTCTCGGGGAGCGGATACTGTTCCTGTCATGACCACGCGGACCATTCCCTTGAGCGACCGGGAGTCTCGCGGCTGATCTGTGCATGAGGAGAGTCCGATGGCGATCATCTTCCTGTCGCACAAGGTGGAGGACAATGATCTCGCTATCAAGTTGAGCACGGCTCTCGAGACGAAAGAGCACAAGGTGAGGATGGATACCAAAGAGCTGGTGGCCGGCGACGATTGGAGGAAGGTGTTGTTCGAAGCTCTCCGCTCGTCCGATGCTGCCATGCCCTTGCTCTCACCGCTGTCACTCCGCTCACAATTCGTGGCCGCGGAGGTCGGAGCAGCACGTGCCTTCAGTGAGTCGAAGGGCATGCTCCTTCTCCCTATCCTGGTGGAGGATGTTGGCATCCCGCCGTTCGTTCAGGATCTTTTCTGCGTCTCACTGCGTGGCCGCGAGGCTGCTGACATCGAGCGAACGGCTGACGAGATCGACCACGCGATCACCACTCACATCGCACGCCTGCGCGGGAAGTATCCACCGATCTTCGTCAGCCATCGCCACAAGGACGAGCCCCTGGCGAGAGCGCTCGTAGCGCTGATCGCAGCAGCGTTCGGCCTGGCCAAGGGCGACATCCGCTGCACTTCCGTGCGTCCGTACAAGCTGCCTGCCGGCGAGCGCACCGCCGATCGCCTGCAGAAAGAGATCCGGCGCGCCAAGGCTGTGCTCGGGATCGTGACTCCGGACACTCAGGAGTCGAGCTATGTCCTGTTCGAGCTTGGCGCTGCATGGGGTCAGGGTGTGCTCACCTTCCCGCTGCTCGCCAAGGGCTCGACCATGGCCGACATCCCGTCCCCGATCAGCGACCGCCATCCCCTCAATCTGGCGGACTCCGGCGACTGCACGCAGCTACTCGAAGACCTGGCGGATGTGACAGGCTTTTCGAATAAAATGGATGAAAAAATGCTGTCGCTGCTGGCCGTGGCTCTGGTCGAGCAGGCCGGAGCGGCCGGCGCCGCCCCGGCCGAGCGGCCACGGTGACTACCGCGAGGCGCCAGCGCACGGGCTCCTGGCCCTTGGAGGGATGCCGATGGCGAACCTGTCTGAACCGACTCATTTCTCGGTGCGCGAGGACGGCAATCGCAAGGGCTTGGTCCTGATCCATGGCTTCCACGGCGACGCGCACCAGACCTTCGGCATGCTGCCAGCGTTCCTGGCCGGCACCCGCCGCCTGTACGACTGGGACATCCATTGTTTCGGCTACCCCACGGGGCTGGCGCCGGATCTCGCCGGAGTGTGGGCGGCGGATCCCGACCTCACCTTGCTCGCGGGCTACCTGGACCGCAAGCTGGCGCTTCCTCCCTTCAAGGGGTACGACGCCCTGGCGTTGATTGCCCATAGCATGGGCGGTCTCATCGTCCAGCGCGGCCTGCTCGACGGTAGCTTCGCTCCCCGCACCCAGCAAGTCCTACTGTTTGGCACTCCCAGCGCCGGCTTGCGCAAGGCAAGGCTCGGACAGTGGATCAAGCGCCAAGCGCGCGACATGGTTGCGGGAGGCGAGTTCATTACGAAGCTGCGAGCAGACTGGACGAAGCGGTATGGCGCCGGCGGTCCCTCGGGCTTCTGCACTGTCGCCGGCCTCCGCGACGACTTCGTCCGAGCCGAGTCTTCCCAGGAGCCATTTTCAGCTTCCTGCCGCGACTACGTTGCGGGCAATCACCTGGAAATGGTGAAGCCGCGAGATGCCGGGGCGGACATCACGATCCTGCTGATCGAGCGGCTTGGCGGCGAGCTCGCGGGCCGTGCTGCAATTCGCAGCACGGCGCCTGGTGCAGCTCCTCTGCCGTTGCGCCTCGAGCGCTACGCACGCGTCATCGAGGAGCTTCAAATGAAAGCAGCCTCTCAGGGCTACCATGTGCTGAACGACGAGCAAGTGGTCGACTTGGCATTAGCGCTCGAGATGACCGGTAGGCAGGCCGAAGCGATCACTATTCTCGAAAGCGTACATACGCGGAGCTCCGAGCTCACGGGAGTGCTCGCCGGCCGCCGCAAGCGCCTCTGGCTGGCCGATCCGGAGGGCAGCAAGAGCGACGGCGAAAGCGCGTATACGCTCTATCTCGCGGCCTTCGAGCGGGCGAAGAGCGAAAAGCGACCTCAGCAGGCGTTTTACAACGGGATCAATGTAGCGTTCCTCACCCTTACCCTGCGCGAGGACGAACCGGGAGCCGCGACGACCGCCGAGGAGGTGCTCGCGTACTGCAGCCTAGGTCCTCCGAGCGACAAATGGCGACTGGCGACCGAAGGGGAGGCGCATCTCTACCTGCGGCATCAGGCCCAGGCGCTGGCGCGCTATGCCGCCGCGCTGGCGACCGAGCCCGATCCGCGCGAGGTCGATTCCATGCACCAGCAAGCTCTCTTCGTCGTCCGCGCGCTCGGCGACGAGCCTACCGAGGTGGCATTGCGGTCCCTCTTTGGCGGCGCCTAAGAAGGGGCCGTGGCGCCAGCCTGCGGCTCTGGTGCCCGTACTTGCCCAACGCGCCGGCCGCGGTGTTCTAAGATTGACTGCGAGGGAGCAGGTCGAGATATGACAGCGGCCGCCTCCGGCGCGCGGCGGCCAGGCGGAGAGCAGCCCCGGAGGTGCGTGCATTGCGCAGCAGGATCCTTCTCGCCAGTATGATGGTCACGTCGATCCTTGCCCCGGGAGCGCCTGACGTGCCCGGGGCGTTTGCGGCGGCCGCGGCCCCGCCCGCCACGGCCGCGACCGCGGCGGCGCCCGCGGGCCGGCCAACGGCGTCGCCTCCTTCGGCGCTCGACGCCATGGCAGCCCAGCCCATGCCTCCCACCCCGAAGCCCGTCGCCCTCGACTACCCGGCGCTGGCCCGGCGCATCGTAGCGCAGCTGGCGCTGCAGCCGGGCGAGAAGGTGCTGCTCGTCGCCTGGCCGGACCTGTTCTCCGAGCTGGTGGCGCCGCTGCGCTACGAGGTGATGCGCGCCGGCGGCGTCGACATGGGCTGCTGGACGGTGCTGCCGCTGCCGCCGCCGGCCGCTTCGCGCTTGAGCGCGGGCGCCGCGGCCCGTGCGGTGGCCGCCTCGCGCGCCGCGCTCCGCGAGCGGCTGCGTGACGTGGATGCCGCCGTCATGCTGCCGGGGGCGACCCCGGAGCATCCGGAGTACGCCGCCATGCAGGACGTCCTGCGAGAGGGCCACGGCCGCACCGTCCACTTCCACTGGCTGGGCGGGGGAGCGCCGAGCGCCGTCGCGCTGCCCGGCCATTTCCTGCCCGCGGAAGCGACCATCGACGCGATCTACCAGCGCGCCGTTCTCCACTCCGACTGCAAGGCGATCGGCGAGGTCCAGCGGCGCTTCGCCGCGGCGTTGCGCACGGGCGAGGTCCGCGTCACCACCCCGGCGGGCACGGACCTGCGCTGGCGCGCCGGCGACCGGCCGGTCAACTTCCAGGACGGCGATGCGTCGGCCGCCCGCGCCCGCCAGGCGCGCGTGCTGATCGACCGCGAGATCGAGATCCCCTGCGGTGCCCTGCGTGTCGCGCCGCTCGAGGACTCCGTCGAGGGGACCATCGCCTTCCCGCCCGCGGTGTGGGACGGCCGCCAGGTGGGCGCGGTCAAGCTCCGCTTCACGCACGGCAAGGTGGTCGAGGTGATCGTCGGGCCGGGGCCGGCCGAGCCTGCCACGCGCGCCGCCGCCGAGGCCGAGCTGACCTACGGCGGCGAGGCCGCCCATTCGTTCCGCGAGTTCGCCCTCGGCTTCAACCCCGAGCTGGCGGTGCCCGCCGACACGCCCTTCGTGCCCTACTACGGCTACGGCGCGGGCGTCGTGCGTCTCTCGCTGGGCGACAACTCCGAGCTCGGCGGCCAGGTCAAGGGCAGCTACGTCCGCTGGAACTTCTTCGCCGACGCCACGGTGAGCGTCGACGGCCGGGCGTGGGTGCGCGACGGCAAGCTGCTGCCGCCCTGACCGGAGCGCCGGCGGCTCACGCCTACCCGGCTGCTCGGTGAACAGGCCGGCAGCGGAGCAGCGGCCGCCGGCCTGGCCCGACTTGCCGGCTAAGAGCCGGTCCCGGCGTTGCCTCTCGCCGCGGCGGCGACGGTGAAGCGCGACGTCACGGTCTGCGAGCCTGAGGCGCCGGTGATGGTGACCACCAGGCGGTACTCGCCCGGCGCGAGGCTCTGGGGAGCGCGGAAGACGGCCCGATAGACGTCGGGGCCGGCGCCGTCTCCGGGCACCCGTCCGGCGACGCTGATCTCGCCGGCGCCGAGATCGCGCCCGTCGGCGCTCTGGACCTTGGCCTGGGCCGCCAGCTCGCCCTCGCCGAGGTTGTAGCCGACCAGCGCCACCGCCGCCTGCTGTCCCGGCGTCAGGATGGGCAGGGCGGCCGGCACGTAGGCACGCTGGCCGACCACGAACGGGTAGGAGACGTTCTGCTGCGCGCCGCGCGGCCGCTCGCGCACCACCGTCCAACGCCCCGCCGCGTCGGGAAAGAAAGGCTGCAGCAGCACCGGCGCCGCGGTGCCGAAGGCGGGCACCGTCACCAAGATGGACCGCTTGCCGTAGGCGCCGGTCTCGCCGTTGCGCAGCATCACCCGCACCGAGAAGTCGCCGGGCGGCAGCTCCAGATGCCCGAAGAACTTCAGGCCGCCCTGTCGCAGGGCCGGACCGGCCTTCTCGACGTCGAGCTGCATGCGCTGATCGAAGGAGTCCTGGATCGCGCCCTGCGCGTCGACGGCGTTGACGTAGAGCTCGGCGGTCATGATCTTGCCGTCGCCGCCGGCGAGCAGGGTGCCGCCGTCCGCCTCGACCACCACCGGCACGTAGGCCTTCTCGGCGGCGGTGCGGAACGGCGCGGCCAGCACGGCGGTCTGGATCGAGCCGGAGGCGCCGGTGCTCATCATCTGATCGGCCACGGCGAGCAGCCTCTCGGCCGCCGGCAGCTGCTTGTACGGCCGCGGCGCGTAGTAGCCGGGCTTGTAGGTGACCCGGGTGCCGCGTGGCTCGTTCTTGAGCTTGACCTTGATCGCATGGTAGGAACCGGCGGCCAGGGGCCCCTGGGGCTGGAAGGTGAGGACGTAGGTCACCGCCGTGCTCTTGGCCAGCTGCGACATGGCGTCACCCAGGTCGTTGAAGTTGTGGTAGAGCTCGCCGCCGGTGTCGCGCGCCATCTGGAACAGCGCCGTCTCGCCTGGCTGTCCGCCCCGGTCGGCCATGTCGGTGTCGCCGCGCAGGCCCCCGATGTCGACCGACTCGATGACGCAGCCGGAGCGGCGGAACACCTCCATCATCTTCTCGAGCTGCTGATTCTCGCTGGTGCTGCCGTAGCGCGTGTCCGACTCGGTCATCCAGCCGCCGCCGAGCATGCTGAGGTCGGCGAGCTGCTCCTGGGTCGACACGTGCTGGTCGCCCTCGAGGATCGAGCTGTCGAAGCCCTCGGAGAACAGCACCACCAGCTTGCGGCCGGAGACGGCGTCCATCATCCGGGCCATGTTCGCGAAGGCATGGGTCATCGCCGTGACGTCGTTGCGGACCTCCGCCTGATCCATTCGCTGGTTGGCCTTCGATTGCGCGATGACCTGGGAGAGGAGGAGCTGCAATTCGGCGAGGGCCAGCGCCGCCTGCGCTTGGCCCCTGGCGAATTGC
>Ga0209524_1000019_pt1 | contig 16201 bp, 7 predicted proteins | sample JacPinW_OM1H0_M1_FD_187956 | JGI IMG/M metagenome (GOLD analysis project Ga0209524, IMG submission 187956) | Forest soil microbial communities from Algoma, Ontario, Canada - Jack Pine, Ontario site 1_JW_OM1H0_M1 (SPAdes) (version 2) | ecosystem: Environmental > Terrestrial > Soil > Boreal... | reverse complement strand
CTGCGTAACCGTCCAGGTAGCGGCGACTCCCTGGCTGTAAAGCTGCACCGCCGCCCCCAGCACAAGCGTTCCCAGCGCCATGGCGATCACCATTTCCAGCAGGCTGAATCCACTCTTGCGATTTGTTGAGCGATGGCGCATAACTCCCCTTTACTGATACTGCGAAATGAAAGAACTCAGAACGTACGTCTTCGGCAGGCTCGTCTGGGTGGTCGAGTACTGCACGGTGATGTTGATACCCCGCAGTGAACTCACGACATTGTTGTTTGAGTCAACTACAGGAGAAATCAGAATTGTGCGCTTATAGCCAGTCAAAGGGATCGACACATCGTCCGCGTTTCCAAAGATTCCATCGGGCCCGGGCTCGGTAAGAGTCTGCATGCCCGCGATCGAGTCGTCCGCCGTCCCGAAGATTCCATCCGCCCCCGCCTTGTAGATCGGAGTTGCCCCGGTCACGAAAAGGCCGCAGGTGCCGGAGCTGCTCGAGCAGGAGAGCGCCGGCCACCTGCAGTGCCTGCAGGACCAGGCCTGGCGGCTCGGCATCCAGCGCGAGGAGCTGGCGGGTCTGACCGCGCTCGAAGGCGCGCCGCACCGGGTGCTGGTGGAGACCGCCGCCGCCGACGGCGCCAGCCTGATCGTGATGGGTGCGGCGGAGAGCTGGGGCAGCCTGTCCAAGCTTCTGGGCTCGACCGCGGACCGCGTGGTGCGCGCCGCGACCTGCCCGGTGCTGGCCATGCGCGGCGAGCTCGAGCTGCCGCCGCGCCGGGTGCTGATCGCCGTCGACCTCTCGCCGGCGTCGGGCGAGGCCATGCGGCGCGGCCTGCGGGTGCTGGCGGCGATCGGCGCCAGTCCCGAGGGGCGCCCCCGCACCGCGATCGAGGCGCTCTACGTGGCGGAGACCCCACTGCTCGAGGCCGTGCTGCCGACGGTGGACCCGCGGCAGGTCGAGGCAGACGCCGGCAAGGAGCTCGAGCGCTTCATCGCGGCACACCTCCCGGAGCCGGGCTGGCACGTGAGCGGGCGAGTGCGCTGTGCCGGGGCGGCCGACCGCGAGATCCTCGGCCGCTGCGCCGAGGCGGCGCCGGACCTGGTGGTGCTCGGCACCCACGGCAGGAGCGGCTTCGAGCGCTTCCTCATCGGCAGCGTGGCCGAGTCGGTCATGCGCCACGCGCAGCGCAGCGTGCTGATCATCCCGCCAGCTTGCGCCGTCGGCGCGGCCGATGCAGCGCATGCGGCCCATGCTGCCCATGCGGCGGATACCGCCGGCGAGCACGCTGCCCGAGGGCCGGCGCGGGTGCCGGTGGCGGTGACGGGATAGATGCCCGCACGCGCATAGGATGTTCGAGCACCTCGGCGCCGCTCACTGGAAGTAGCCCACCACGTCGATGATGAGCTGCACCGTGCCGCTCGAGCTGAGGTGGACCGCGGCCAGGCCGCTGGTGTCGCTGGCGAGAGCGGTCACCGTGTTGTTGGCGCGGGTCTGGCCGGCGGCATAGACGAGGGTGGTGGTCGCCGGCGGCAGCTGGTTGGCCTGGTAGATGGTCACGACGCCGGGCGTCGTTCCCTGGGTGACGGTGAGGTTGAGTGCCAGGGCCTTGGCGCCGGCGGGCACCCCGCAGAGGCCGGCGAGCTGGAAGGTCCGCACGGAGATCGGTTGCAGCGCGGGGCCGCCGGTGGCGCCCGTCGGGCCGCGCGTGTCGACCATCCGGCAGGGAGTGACGGTGTAGAAGTTGAGGGGCGGCGGCGACGCGGTCTGGCAGCTCGCCACCAGGCTGACCGAATCGACGTACCAGCCGGCGATGGCGTTGGAGTCGTCGTCGCCCTCGTGCCAGCGCAGCTGGACGTTGCTGCCGGCGTAGGAGGTGAGGTCGACGATCACCTCGGTCATCGGGCCGAGCGTGCCGCCGCACCAGCCGAGAGCGCCGCCGAGCGGATTGTTGTACCCGGTGTTGATGAACCCGTTGTAGGGGCCGGCCAGGAAGTTGTTGAACGGAACGGTGTTCCAGGGGCCGCCGTTCACCGACGCCTCGAGGGTGCCGCCGTCGTAGCAGGTGAAGGTGTTGCCCTCGAAGGCGTAGGTATGCCAGAAGTGGAGGAGCGAGCCGGCCGTGGCGGCGAAGGTGGGTGTCGTCAGGACGCGGTCGGAGGCCGTCGATTGCTCGGCCGAGAACCAGGAGTGGGTCGGGCTCTGGAAGTGGCTGGTCGAGAGCGCCCAGTCGACGCCGCCGGACAGCGCGGTGTGGGTCCACCCCGGGTGGTCGAAGCCGCCGCCGGAGGCCGATCCCTCGAAGGTGTCGAGGAACGCCACCTGGCCGCCGGGGGCGGCGCTGAGCGTCACGGTGTTGCCGTCCTCGGCGCCGTTCGACGCGTCGACCGCGCGCACCACGTAGTAGTAGGTGACGCCGACGGTGAGCGGGCTCGAGTCGGCATACGAGGTCGTGGCGAGGCCTGCCACGACGCGGTTGGCGAGGGCCGGCGTGAAGCCCGGCGCGGTCGAGCGGTAGACGTTGTAGGAGACCGCTCCGCCGCAGGGCGCCGCGGCCGCCGGCCAGGACAGGTCGATGGCGCAGGTCGCCGCCGCCGCGTCGGCGACGTGCGCCACGCCGGCGAAGGTCGGCGGCACCGTGCAGGTGCCGGTCGCGGCGGCTTGCATGCAGCCGCTGGGGAGCGACTCGCAGTTGCCTGTCGCATCGAGGCCGGTCACCTGGTAGGCGTAGGTCAGTGAGCCCGACACGGTGCCGTCGAGGTACGGGGAACTCGACAAGCCGCCGGCGACGGGGCCGAAGGCGGCGTGCGAGGCGCAGGTGCCGAGCGTGCGGTAGACGTTGAACTTGCTGGACGCGGGCGCGCCATTGCTCCAGCTCACCTGGACCTGGTTCGCTCCCGGCGTGCTCGCGGTGCCCGCCACCGGCGCCCCCGGCGCGGTGCAGGCGGGGTCGTTGATGGCCGCGGTCCAGATCTCCTCGCTCTTGCCGTAGCGGCGGTCGGTCCACGAGGGGAACAGCTGGCCGGCGAAGGCGCTGAGCCCGGTGTAGTCGCCGTACTGGTTGCCGGAGTCGGCCGTGTAGGCCGTCTCGTCGGTCTCTGCAGTGGTGATCTTGAGCGGAGCGCTCCAGGTCGATCCGCGGTCGAAGGACGACTGGTACCAGACGTCGGTGTGCACCCGATCAGGGTTCGCGACGGTGTCGTAATAGGTGACGCCGATCGCGCCCGTGGTGGGGTCGACGGCCAGCCAGGGGAAGAACTGGTCGTTGAGCGAGGGCTGGTTGTTGATCATCATGGGAATGCTCCACGTCGAGCCGCCGTCGGACGAGCGCGCGAACCAGATCCGGGTGGTGCAGGTCGAGGTGGTGTCGAAGCCGGGCTCGTCGAACCAGGCGTTGCAGCCGGCCGCTCCGTTGAGGTCGTTCCAGGCCGCGTAGACGTTGTCGTGCGTGGGGCCCTCGGAGGTGCCGGTGCTGGTGTAGATGAGGACCCGCCGGAAGTCGTCGGCGGGGATGCCGATGTCGAAGGAGCCGGCGGTCGTGGCGATCTGCACCGGCGTCGAGAACGAGGCGCCGCCGTCCGTCGAGCGCGCCACGAAGATGCCCTGGCCGCCGGTGTCGGGCCAGCTGGCGAAGACCACTCCGGCCGCGTTGCTGGTGATGTCGCCGCCGATGCCGGTGCCGAGGGTCTCGGCGCCGCTCACCAGGAGCGGCGGCTGCCAGACCCCGTCCGCGCCGGTGCGCCGCGTGACGTAGACCTGGTAGCCGTTGTGCCAGATGACGTAGAGGTTGTCGCGGAAGGGGGAGAAGCTGCTGTGGTCGACCCAGATCATCTCCTTGTCGGTGAAGAACTGGTCCCCGGAGATGGTCGAGTCGTAGGTCCAGGTCGCTCCGCCGTCGGTCGACTTGTAGGCTCGCAGCTGCAGGTTGGAGACGAAGGCATCGATGCCGATGGTGATCGACCAGGCGGTCCCGTCCGAGGTCCAGTCGACCGTCGGATCCGACTGGAAGGCGTCCTGGGGCAGCAGCGCGAGCGAGGTCTGGCCCCAGGTCGCGCCGCCGTCCGCCGAGTAGTACTCGGCCTGGCCGCCGCCGAACAGGATGTTGTTCGACGCCGAGATGATCTGGGTCGGATGGAAGGGGTTGATGCGGATCGCCGACTCGCTGCGTGGCTCGTTCTGGACCCCCGAGATGCGCAGGTTGCTGCCCGCCACCGCGCTGCGCCCGGGTGGCGCGGCGGGGGGCGGCAGGCCGGGCTTGAGGTCCTGGTGGGAGAGCATCCACTCGTGGGCCTCGCGCAGCACCAGCGGATAGCCGCCTGTGCGATCGCCCGGCCGGTAACGGCTGGCCGGGTGCTGCTTGTGCCAGAGCACGCGCAGCCAGGGCGGCAGCGGGAGCTTGTCCTGCGCCTCCTCGGGCCGCAGCAGGCGGAAGTCCTGGTTCGCGGCCACCAACGCCGCCAGCGCAGTCCCGGGGCGGATCCTGTCCGTCTCGAGCTGCTTGTCGAGCGACGGCCAGGCGGCGGCGAGCGCAGGGGCGAGGAGGGAGGCGAGGGCGACGGCTGCCACGGCTGGGACGGTCCTGCGCATGGGCGGGTCCTCCGATGCTGACGGCCAGACGGTCCAGAGCACGCGGGCCGAGGACGATCTTGCTAAAAATCTGCTGTCCCTGACAGTCTATGTCTCCTGACCGCGGAAATCAAAGAGGGATATTGCAAAACGACGATATGTCGTTGGCGGGCGCGCTACCTTCGCGTGCCGGCCGGCGAGCGACGCCCGCGCATCGAGCGGCGAGCGGCGGTGGCGCGCGTCAGCCTACCCGTCGGTCCCGGGTGTGGGCGAGGAGGGTCCGCCTCGCTGCCGGCGGACGAGATAGATCACGAGCCCGAGGACGTTGGTGGTGACGATGAGCCCGGAGATCTTGGCCGCGAACAGCACGCGGCTCTCGACCTCGACCAGCGGGACGATCGACACGGCGACGTAGAGCAGCGTCATCAAGAGGCCGGAGAGCGCGCAGGCGCGCAGGCCTGCCGGCGGCCGCGGCTCGACGCCTCGCAGGCCGCAGAGCGGGATCGCGAACATCGCGAGGTAGGGCAGCGCATAGAAGACGCCGGAGGCGTTCCACAGCAGCTGGAAAGCCTCCTGCTTGCCGACTCCGATCAGCCCGACGAGGCTCAGCACCAGGGTGACGGCGCCGACGAACAGGATGGAGTTGACCGGCGTCCGGAAGCGGGCGTGGAGCCGGGTGAAGCCCTCGGGGAGGAGCCGGTCCCAGCCCGCGACCATCGGCAGCCGCGAGTTGCCCGCGAAGATGACGCTCGATTGCGCGACCCGGATGCACAGCAGCGCGAGGATTGCCAGCGGCGCGACCGGGGCCGCGACGCGCAGCGCTCCGAAGCCCTCGCTCAGCACCTGGGGGATGGGTGCGATCAGGTCGATCTGGCCGTGCGGCACGAGCGCCAGGACCGAGCTCGTGCCGAGGATGAACATCGCGGCGATGACCGGCGCGGCGAGCGCCACCGAGCGGGTGATGGTGCGCACCGGATCGCGGCATTCCCCGGCGTGGATCGCCACGTACTCGAAACCGCCGAGCGCCCCGAAGCCCAGCTTGCCGAACAGGTTCAGGGTCATCAGCGACACCGCCGGCGCTGCCGTTCGCAAGGGGTGGTATGCGGCCAGGGAGCCGTGCGCCACGTTGAGCCAGGGGAGCGCCACGATGGCGAGGAAGGTCAGGAGCATCAACGCGCCGCCCGCCTTGTGCAACCACTTGCCGGCGCCGAGGCCGATGGTCGTCAACAGGACCAGGGCGGCGATCATCGCCAGGTTGACGGCGCCGATGAACGCCTTGTTCGCGGTCAACCCCTCGACGCCCGGCCCCAGGACGTAGCGGAGATACTGGGTGACCTGGAGCCCGATCTCCGAGATGTTCAAGATCGCGAACAGCCAGAGGTTCCACGCCACGAGGAAGCCGAGCAGCTCGCTGCCGCCGAGCTTCGCCCACTGGTAGAGGCCGCCCTCGAGCGGCATGAGCCGGTTGAGCCACGTCACCACCAGCGCCGACGGGACGTAGAAGAACAGCATCGCGCCGAGCCACAGCACGACGTGCGAGGGCCCCTGCTTCGCCGCGACGCCGATCCAGGGCAGGCCGATGATGAACAGCACCTGGGTGAGCGCCAGGTCGACGAGGCCGAGTTCCTTCTTGAAGGCGCCGCTCCGCGCCTCGACGCGGCGCTCCTCGCGTTGCAGATCGCGGGGCTGTGGATCGAGAGGGGCCAAGGGAAGCCAGATGCAACCTAGTCGCTCGGCGGTGAGACGCCGAGATCGCCAATCGCTAGTGCACTAGGGGCAGGCCGTGAAGGCGGAGGTGTCCTGAACCGGCAGGGCGGCGGTGCCATCCGGATTGGTGTAGACCCTCTGCATTCCGGTCGTCGTGTCGGTCACGGTGACCGTGAGGCCGACGTTGCTGCCCGCCGACGCGAAGAACCACTGCTTGCCGTTGGTGCCGCAGCCGTCGATCACCTTGACCAGCATCTCCGGGTTATCGGCCGAGAAGAACCAGAACGCTCCGCCGTGCACGATGCCGGCCGGCGCCAGCGGCACGGCGTGTCCACTGCCGGCAAGACCGCCTGCCTGCGCCGTGCGGTACGCGACCTGGATCTGGAAGCGGCGGTCGCCGGGCTGGCCGTCGATGCAGAGGATCGCGTCGCTCGGAGTGCAGGAGGCGGATGGAGCCGCGGCCAGAGCCGTGAGCCCAGGCGCGAGGTGCCGCGGCGGCGCCACGTCGCCCGCGGGTGCGGTCGCGCCACGGGGGTCTGGTCTCTGGGTGCCGGTGGCGTTGCCCGAGCAGGCGAAGGCGGACGTGTCCTGGACGGGAAGGGCGGCAGTCCCGTCACCATTGGTGTAGGTCCTGGCCGCGCCGGTCACCGTGTCGACGACCGTGAGCGCGAGGCCGACGTTGGTTCCCGCCGAGGCAAAGACCCAGATGTGACCGTTGACGGCGCAGGCAGGAAGGATCTTGACCAGCATCTCCGGATTGTCGGGCGAGAAGAACCAGATCGCGCCGCCGCGGCGGAAGCCCAGGGTCGAGAGCGGCACGACGTGCCCGCTGCCGTTGCGCTCGCCGCCCTCCGTGGTCTGGTACGTGACGGAGATCTGGAACCGCCGGTCTTCCGGCTGATCGTCGATGCATAGGGTGGTGTCGTTCAGCGCACAGGGAGGAGCCGCCTGCGCCGGGACCGCGAAGGCGCCGATGAGGATGCCGGCGATGAACCAAAGCCTGCGATCGGGGCCGGCCAGGAGGTCTCCGACGTCCGGGAAATCAAACCAGGTGAAGGTCCCGCCCGGCGACAGGCGGCCAAGGAGTGGCAAGTACCCCGCGCGATTGATCGCGTTGCGCGCCGTCAACCACAGGTTCCCGTCGGGCCCGACCACCAGCCCGGTGATGCCGTAACCCTCGAAATACGGAAAGCCGGTCGGGAACTCGGTGATCGTGCCCGCGGTCGTGATCCGGCCGATCTTCATCGCCGACGCCTCGGCAAACCACAGAGCGCCGTCGGGTCCCGTGACGATCTTGGTCAACCCGGCACGCGGCGTTGGCACCGGGATCTCCGTCACCTTTCCGGCCGTGGTGATGCGACCGATCCGGTTGGATCCCGGTTCCGTGTACCAGATCGCTCCGTCCAGACCGGAGGTGATGCTGGGCTCGACGCCGAAAAACGGCGGCGGCACGTCGTCGGCGGGGAGCGGAAACGAGGTGAGCGACCCGGAGGTGGTGAGCCGCCCGATCCCGGGATTCAACGTGGAGTAATCCAAGAACCACAGGGCGCCGTCTGGGCCGGCGGTGATCGGGACCGGACCAGAATTGGGGGTGAGCGCGAACGTCGTGACCGCCCCGCCGGTGGAGAACCGGTCGATCCTCGACTGCACGACGTCGGTGATCCAGACGCCGCCGTCGGGTCCGCCGGCGATGCCGGCCGGGAAGCACTGTTGGGGGCAGTTCGGGATCGGGAACTCCGTCACCACCCCTGCAGTGGTGATCCGGCCGACCTGGTCGCCGATGGTGCCCGGTGAGAGCGAGAGGGCGGTGAACCAGACGGCGTCGTCAGGACCTGCGGCCAGAGAGAGAGCGAAGGCCTTTCCGGTGGACGACGCAGGGCCGATCGTCGGCCTTGGGAACAGCAGCCGCATGCTGAGCGGCACGGTGTGCGTCTGGCCGCCGCCGCCGCCGCTCAGCGTCAGCGGAACGAAGCCCGTGGCGGCGGTCTTCGCGGTGGTGATGAGCAGCGAGGAGGAGCCAGCGCCGCTCAAGGTCGGGGGGGCGAACGCGGCCGTCACCCCGGGCGGCAAGGCGGCGATCGACAGCGTGACCGGCGATGCGAAACCGTCGAAGGAAGCGAGCTTGATCTGCACCTGCACCGACTCGCCGGGCGCCAGCGACAGGTCGCTCGGCGTCGCCGCCAGCGCGAAGTCGGGGGCGGGCGGGGCGCTCCAGTGCGCGGCAAGCGCCGCGGCGTCGACCGACCCGAGCCCCGTCACCAGATCGTAGCCCACCCCCGCAAGCGCGCCGGGAACGCCCGGCACGCTGTTGTCGCCGTCCGTAATGTCATGAAACACCGCCGGTCCCGCGCTCCCGTACTGGCTCCTGGCGAGCTGGTAGAGGGCGGGATTCACATTGCCTTGCGGCCCCCCGGCCTGCTGCACGACCAGGGCCATGAGCCCGGCAAACGCCGGCGCCGCGGCAGAGGTGCCGGCGACCGCGAACAGACCCTGCGCCACGGCGGAGTGGCCGACTACCACAAGATAGGCGTCGTGGCCCGCGGCCGCCAGCGCCACGTCAGGGACGTCGCGCCGGCCATCCGGCGGGACGCCGGGTGCGTCCTGCCAGGACGGCTTGGCGTACACACCGCTCGCGCCCCCCCCCGATGCCCCGATGCCCGGCTCGTTCCAGGCCTGCTCCGGGATATAGGAGAGTGCGGACGCCTGGGTCGTCGGGTCGGGCGTGGGGGCCCAGTACCGGGCTGGCGGATCGTCGGCGAACTGTGTGCCGCCGACGCAGACGTCATAGGGCGTCGAACAGGTGTGGTTGACGGTGGGCTGGTCGGCGCAGAGCGAGATCCCCTGATCGCCGGAGGCGACAAAGGCCGTGATCCCCTCGGCCGCCGCCTGCGCCCACAGGCTGTTGTCGAAGGCGAACGTGGAGGCCGTCTCCTCCGCCTCGCACCCGCCGAAGCTCTCGCTGACGATCGGCGCCACCGCGTGGTCGACGATGTAGGCCGCCGACAGATCGACGCCGTCGGAGGGAAATGTCGAGGCGGAGACCACAAAATTGATCGTCGCCTGCGGCGCGACCGCACCCGACCATTGCACGTCGAGATCGGCTTCCACCTCCTCCCCTCCGCCGAGATCACCCGGCGCCGGGCCGTTGTGGATGATTACCGGATCCATGGCAGGCAGCCCGAAGAAGCTCCGGAAGTAGCGCACGTCGGCGAGCTGGAGGTCGCTGCGCCCGACGATCGCGATGGCGATGCCGGCGCCGGTGGTGCCGGACTGGTACAGGGGTTTGACGTCATAGATGGTGGCGAAATCGGCGGGCGCCAGGTAGTGCTTGCCGCCCGCTTCGGCCGCCGGCAATGTGATCGGGAGGGCCGGGGGGTGGAGCGGCCGACGGGGGAAATCGTGCAGCGACACGATCCCCTTGACGAGCCCGACGAGCTCCCGAGGAATCGACGGATCCGCCGCGTTGGCGTGATGGACTCGCCCCGCCACCCGATAGTCGCGGATCGGCGTCGCGAAAGCCTTGCTCACCTGCAAGGTCGTGCCGCTGAACTCGATCCAGCCACGCCCGCGCGCGGCCTCGCCCACGATGAAGCCCTGCACCCGGAGCCAGCCGACCACGGTCGCGAGCCCCTGGTCGCTGATCCCGAAGCGGTGGCCGAATTCCTCGGGCGTCAGCCAGCGGTGGTAGCGCTCGGAAGCGGGCTCCTGCTGGGCGTCGAGCAAGCGGCGCAGCTCCTCGCCGGCCCCCGGCCGCTGCTCGAGCAGGAGCAGGACGCGCCGCATCGCCAGGTCCGGGTCCGTGGGGCCGATCTCGAGCTCGGGGCGGGCCATGGAATGGACGTTCCCCTGGAACGTGACCCGCCCCTCAGCCCGCGGCGGCGCGGGCAGGCCCGCGGCGGCAAGCGGCAGCGGGCCGAGTGCGCCCGCGAAGACAGTTGCCAACACGACCGAGAACTGCGCCGATCTCATACCCAGCAAGTCTATTGATCATCGGCTTTCAAGTCCACTGGGCACCCGCTTCGCCCGTGGGGCTTCCTTGGCAAAAGAGCGACCGATCGTGCCATTACGGGTACTGCGGAGGCAGAGCAAATGATCAGTGAAGCCGGCAGGCGCGCGATCAGCGGCAGTGACTCGCGCGTCGCCTCGCGAGCCAGGCGAAGAGCCCCACCAGGACCGCGCCCGCCGCGAGCAATCTGCCGGCGTGGAGGAAGGGGCCGAGACACTCGGCCGCGACCAGCCGCCAGCGGTCGGCGGCACCCAGCGGCCCACGCGCGATGACGTCCCAGCGCTCGACCTGGCGCCGCAGCGCCTCGTCTTGCCATGCGAAGGCTCGCCGGGCGCTCTCCGCTTCGCGGCGCAACGAGGGGTCCTGCGCTCGCAGGCGCTCCTGCCAACCGGCGAGCAAGGAGATGTCTCCGCGGTAGCGGTAATACTCCTTGGGCACCTGGTGCGTCACGTGTCCCACCCGTGACCCGGGAAGCGGCGGCTGGTGGGCGGCCACAGGATCGGTCAAGCCGAACGGGTCCAGGAGCTCGACCTCGGGTCCGGCCAGGTAGCCGACCAGGCCAAGGATCTGCCACCGCAGGGCCACCGGTCCGTTCCGCCGCGCATAGTCGTGCAGATCGCGGCCGAGCGCGCCCCAGGCCGCCCGTTCGCGGAGACGGCCCAGGTTCGGGCCCCAGTATGCACGCTCGTTGACGATGCCGGTCGGGAGGATCTCCCTCTCCTCGCCGTAATGCCGCATTCGCACCACCCAGGCGCAGGCCGCGACGAGCAGGATCGCGGTGGCACCGATCCATGCTGCTCGGCGCGAGCACCTCGATCCGACCACCGCGAGGCCGACGAGCAGCGTTCCTACCAGCGGCAGATGGATCAGGCGGCCGCGCATGAAGTCGCCGCCGATCGCGGCGACGTAGAGCAGGTGGAGGAGGAGGCCGAATTGTATGACCAGCAGCGCCATGCCACGCGGGTCGGCGCGTGATCGCCAGAGCGCGACGCTGGAGACGCCGAGCAGCGCCAGGCAGGCGGCCGCCTGAACCGGCTCGAAATGCGCGTAGTCCTCGAGATACGCCCAGCCTTGGCGGAAGGTGTCGGGCGATCCGGGCGAGACGAGCTTGGCGTACATCGTATTGGGCACCGGAGAACCGTAGTAGACGACCGCGAACAGCTCCCAGGCGGCGAGGGGCAGCATCCCGGCGAGCATGGGCCGCCAGGCCGCGCGGCCGTGGCGAGCGAGGAGCAGGGCCAGGCAGGGACCCACCAGGAAGAGATGATCGGGCCGGTTCAGGAGCAACGCCGAGCTCGCGAGAGAAGCCGCCAGCACGTCGCCCGCGCCGCCGCCGTCGGCTCGCAGCGACCGCAGCAGCAGCACCAGGAGAAGGGCGCTCAGGGAGCTCTCCAAGCCCGAGGTCTGGAACGACAAGAAGGTGTCGGAGGTGCAGAGGAGCGCCAGCCACGCCACGAACGTCGCGAGCGAGCCGCTCTCCTCGACGAGGAGTCTCCCGCCCAGCCATAGCAGCGCCGCCGTGGCGATCACGCCCAGCCCTGTGGCATAGCCGGTGATCCCGTCCCCGAAGAGCGCGCCCGGCAGCAGCAGCAGGAACCACAGCGGATGGGTGAAGCCCTGCACCCGCTCGCCGACGTTGAACCGTGGGCCCCAGCCGTGGATGACGTTCTGGGCGACGCGAAACGTGATGAAGGCGTCGTCGCAGAGCCAGGCCGTCGTGGCGACGCCGATGGCGCCGATGGCCGCACCGGTCCCGAGGATGATGGCGTGTCGCTTCAGCACCGGAGGTCCCAGCAGCAGCAGGCGGAGGCCCATCGAGCGCCGCGGGCAGCGAGGTCGGCGGACGGTCGAGGGCCGCGTCGCCGGCCGGCGACGCGGCCACCTCCTGCCCGCACCCTATTCGAAGTACCCGGTGACGTCCACGATCACCTGCACGCTGGGCGACTGGCCGCCGATCGACGAGTAGATCCGCAACGTGCCGTCGCCGGCGGCGGACAGCCCGCTCACCACGTTGTTGGAGCGGGTCTGGTTGGCGGCGAAGTCGAGGGTGCTGGTCCCCGGCGTCGTGCCGTCGGCGTGGACGGTGAGGAAGCCCTGGTTCGTCGCCTGGGTGACGGTCACGTTGAGCGACACGGCCTTGGCGGTGATCGGCACGCCGCAGCCGGGGGCGATCTTGACCACCCGATCCTCGAAGCCGAAGGGGGGTCCCTGGCCGGCATTGCGCGTGTCGAGGGCGCGGCACGGCTGCACGGCGAAGAAGCAGAGATGGCCACCGGTCAGCGAGCAGGGTGGCGGCGGGCAGGTGCCCGGCTGTAGGGCGTGCGTCACCTGGAAGTCGTCGATGTGCCAGCCGTCGACGCCGACGTTGGCGTCGTTCTGGAAGCGGAAACGGAAGCGGCAGCTGACACCCGCCAGGGCGCCGATGTTCAGGACCACCTGGTCCATCTGCGGGTACGACGCGTTGCTCCCCTGCCAGGACGGTTCGCCGCTGGTGGTGCTGTTGTAGCCGCCCGACACGAAGGTGGCGCCGGCCGCGGTGATCTCCCGCCAGGTCGCGCCGCCGTCGGTCGAGACCTCGAGCGAGCCGCCGTCGTTGCCGGTGGCCGCGGTCTCGGTCGAATAAGCATGCCAGAAGCTCAGCTGGCTGCTGTTCGAGACCCCCATCACCGGCGAGATCAGGCGGTCGTCCTTGTTGCCGTTCTGGGACTCGCTGGAGTACCAGTCCGTGGTCGGGCTGTGGGCGCTGGCGTCGGGGCTCCTGAGCTCCCAGTTGATCGAACCGGCGCCGGGATTGACCGGCGTCTGCACCGTCCAGCCCGGGGCGCCCGACTCGAAGTTGTCGAAGAAGGTGGAGTCGACCAGGCACAGGATGTTGAAGCAGGCCTGCGCCGTGGAGCTCAGCGGCGTGATGCCGGCGGGCGGCGCGTCGGTGACGGTGTAGTCCACACAGCAGCGGCCGGTCAGGTCGTGGTTGGGCGTGAAGGACAGCTTGTTGCCGGCGATCGACGCGGCGCCGCAGCTGAGCGGGCCGACGCCGGTCAACGTGATCGGGTCGCCGTCGGGGTCGTAGTCGTTGGCCAGCACGTCCGCCGTGATCGTGTTGTTGCGCGCCACGCTGAAGGAATCGGGCATGGCCACCGGCGGGTGGTTGACGTTCGGCATGACGGTGATGAAAACGTGAGCGGTGGCCGTGTTGCCGTGGCCGTCGTCGTCCTGGTAGGTCAACGTGTCGGCGCCGGTAAAGTTCTGGGCCGGCGTGTAGAGGACCTGTTGATCGCTGGTCACCGACGCCGTGCCGTTGGCCGGCGGCGTGACGATGGACACGCTCAGCGTGTCGCCGTCGGGATCGGAATCGTTGGCGAGCACGTCGATCTTCAGCGAGCCGTTCTCGCGCACCGTGACCACGTCGTCGACCGCGACCGGCGGGCTGTTGAAGGCACAGCTCCCGACCACGCCGTAACTGCCGTACGTGGTGGTGACGCTCAGGCTGCCGGTGGGCTGGGTGGTGTTGTCGATCGCGGCGGTCGAGCGCATGGTCTGGGTGCCGCTGCCGTCGAAGGTGCGGGCGTAGATGCCGCCGAGGACGTCGTGCAGCTGGGGATTGCCCACCGCGCTCTTCGGCACGTTGATCACGATGCTGCCGTCCGCCAGGTGGTCGCCGGTGGTGGTCGCGATCAGGTGCGGAATGGGATTGGCGACGACGAGGCCGATGACCCCGAGCTCCACGCTCCCGTACTCGAACGTCACCACCGGCGGGTTGCTGTTGTCGGTGCTCATGCCGGCGTAGTAGACGCCGTTGAAGATCACCGGGGCGGCAGGCGGCCCGGGGTAGGACCAGATGATGCGCCACTGCCGCGTAGGGGTCGCGGGATGCGACATGTCGGCGTTGACCTTCATGGTGAAGACCAGGTCGGAGCCGTCGCCGGGCTCGGCGACCGAGACGGACAGGATGTCGAGATCGGCGTTGGCGGGAGCGCCGACCTGGCTGCCCGCAGGATCCGTGAGCACCTGGACACCGGGAGTGGTGCAGGGATCGAGGGTCAGGTCGGCCGGCTGCACCTTGCTCGCGTTGCGGCCGCAGGCCGCGGTCTCGCCGGCGGAGTTGACCGCGCTGACGCTGTAGAAGTAGCTGCCGGTCTGCGTCGCGGTCGTATCGACGTAGCTGCGCACCGAGGGCGGGAGCGTCGCGAGCTGGCTGTCGGAGCCGGTCGCGCCGGTGCGGCGGTAGACGGTGTAGCCGGTGATCGGCGCGCCGCCGGTCGCGGGCGCCACCCATTCGAGATGCACGCCGGCGGCGTCGCGCCGTGCGGTGGTCAGGGTGGCGGCACCCGGGGCGACGGGCTCCACCGGATCGCGGGCGGCGAAGAGGCGCTTGCCGCTGGTCTGCCGGAGGAGCGTGGCCTGATCGCGGTAGTCGTTGCCGTGGGCGCTCGGCGGAGCGTCCTTGCACTGCTGGGAGGTACAGCCGTCCGCGAACACGGCCACCACGCGCCCGAACTTGTCGACGTTGATGTCGTTGAAGTCGAGCAGGTTGCGGCAGACGTTGGCGCCGCCGCCGTTCCAGATGCAGGTGCGCTGCACCGGGTCGTCGGGGGTCGCGTCGACGACGGTCCAGTCGGCGCCCTTGTCGAAAGTATGGGCGACGTAGAAATGCCAGACGCCGTTGAAGTCGCTGCCCTGGTAGGCGCCGGCGGTCGGAGTGCCCAGGAAGCCGAAGGCGGCGCGGTCGTCGTCGCCCGCCACCACCTCGGCGAACTCGCAGTTCTTGATCCCGAAGGGCGTGCTGACGTCGGTGCTCGCCGACCAGGTGATCGCGGGAGTCGGCGAGGTGGTGAGCTTGCCGACCGCGATCTTGGGAGACCCGCCGCCGTCGCAGTAGCCGAAGTAGATCGTGCCGGCGGCGCCGATCCAGACCGAGGGGTCGGACGTGCCCGTCGTGCTGTCGGGGATCTTGGCGAGGCTCCAGGTGGCGCCGTTGTTGGTCGAGAAGAACAGCCCCTGCTGACCGCCGCAGCTCGCGTTCGGCACGTACGTGGAGCCGTCCACCGGCGAGACCTTGACGTGCCCGTGCAGGCCGCCGCACGCCATGCCGCTGTCGATCGGGACCGCCGGGCCCCAGGTCGTGGCGCCGTCCGAGCTCAGGGCGCAGGCCGCCGCGGGCAGCTGCGAGCAGTAATAGAAGGCGTTCGCGTACCCCGTCCCGACGAGCGGCGGCGCGAACGGACCGCCGCCAAGGGTCTCGTGGTCGACGCCCGAGTTGACCGCGCTGCCGCCGGCGGGCGTCCAGGTGTTGCCGTCGTCGTCGGTCGTCGAGGACTCGTTGCGGCCGGTGAGCAGGAGCAGCATCGCCGCGATCGTGCGGTTGGTCTGGTGATCGGTGAAGAGGATGGGATCGCTGTCCTGGTGCGAGGTGGGGGCCGACTTGTCCTCCCACGTCGTCGTGGAATACGCCGGGCACATCTGCGCGCCGGTCGCCGGATCGTCGTCGAACGTGATGCGCAGGGTCTGAACGTCGGATTGGACCATGATCTTGCCGGTCGCCCAGTCGACGCCCACCGACGGCTCGCCGGCGCTGACGCCGTACCCGATGTTGGTCTTGCCCTGGTTGATCTGCGCCTGGGTCGGGGTGTAGCTCTGGTACGAGGGCACGCCGGGGGCGGGAGTGCCCGCGGTGACCGCAGCCCAGGCCGGGGCGCCGAGCATCCACCCGAGGACCGGGAGAGCGGAGAGCATCCAGATCGTCGCGGAATGGAGGAGTCGGCGCATGGCGATGTCTCCTTGCTCGAGCGGCAACACCGACCTCGTGGCCGGGTCAGGCCCCAGGATAGGCCGCGGCGGCAACCCCGCGCATGAGGGGAATTCCTCAAGCGGGGAGGGGGAGAACGCCCACCGCGGCCGCCGGCGCCGGCGCGCGCTCTCCTCGCTAGTTGGCCGCC
>Ga0209524_1000018_pt1 | contig 16370 bp, 18 predicted proteins | sample JacPinW_OM1H0_M1_FD_187956 | JGI IMG/M metagenome (GOLD analysis project Ga0209524, IMG submission 187956) | Forest soil microbial communities from Algoma, Ontario, Canada - Jack Pine, Ontario site 1_JW_OM1H0_M1 (SPAdes) (version 2) | ecosystem: Environmental > Terrestrial > Soil > Boreal... | reverse complement strand
GAAGGCGCGGCGGCCGCGATCAGGACCACCGCGAGGCCGGCCGCAAGAGCCCATCTATTCGAGCTGCGCATGGTCTCCCCCTCTTCTTCCGAGTGCCGCGATTCTGATCATGATGCCTGTTTCATGATAGCGCAAAGACGTGATCGACGGTAGCGGCGGACATGCGACCCGGCGGCCGGCGGGTGGCGGCAGGCCGGGGCAGGCGCGGCCTAGCGCGGGCCGCGGGCGCTCCAGTTCTCGCGCCAGCGCGAGCCGGGGTCCGGCGCCGGCTTCTCGTACCAGCTCGCCTGCATGCTCCGGAGGTCCGCGAGGCGCGGCCGGACGGCCTCGTCCCAGAAGGCCTCGACGTCGTCGAAGGTGCGCAGGCGGGACGGGCGCTCCGGGTCGTAGGCGGCGAGCAGCCGGCGCAGCTTGGCGCCGAGCCAGGCGACCTGGGAAGCGATCATCCGGCGGCCGGCCGCCAGGTCCGCGGCCGCGGCGTCCTTGCCCTGGGCGAAGCGCGGGGCGATGGATGCCGGCGCGGGCGGCGCCAGCCTGGAGAGATCCACGCAGGCTGGCTCGAGGGCCCAGAGCTGCGAGGTCTCCACCTTGCCGGCGTGGTCGCCGTCGGCGCCGTCGCCCGGGAAGCCGGGGCGGTTCGCCGCGAAGTCCGCGAGGCCGTGGAGGCGCATGCGGACGCGCGGTTGCAGCCACTCGACGAGGCTCTCGAGATCCTGGTAGTTCGGTCCGTAATGACCGGTCAGCAGAATCGCGGCGTGGAAGCCCAGGACCTCGGCGGCCCGGACCTGGTAACAGACGCTCTTGAAGTGGACCCAGGGGGGGACCGCGGTGAGCCAGGGGCGTGCCTCCCCGATCTCGCGCTCGGCCCAGATCGCATAGCCGCCCAGCTCGTGGACGTGCCAGAAGTCGGCGGGGGCCACGATGCCGCCGTGGCGCCGCGCGGCCCGCACCGCGAGGCCGTGCGCCTTCAGGCCGTCGAGACCCAGGGCGCAGTGCGGCCCGTGCGGCTCGCAGAGTCCGTAGGTGAAGTAGACACCCGGGCAGGCCGCGAACGCCGCCTCGAGCTCGTGCGGCAGCATGCGTTCCCAGCGCACTTCCCGCCGCGCCCGCGGCCGTCCGCTCGCCATGAGTGCCTCCTCGCCGGGTCGTGGGTAGAGTGAGTCAGTGTATGAGCTTGCGCGATAGAATCCAACTGACTCGACCTCCTCTCGCTCGACCGCCCTCGACCGCCCTTGACCGCCGCCATGACGCCAGGCACGCTCAGCGACGCACAGCGGCAGCTCTTCGCCTCCCAGGGCTATCTGGTGGTGCCCGAGGCCCTGGCGCCGGCCGAGCTGGCGGCGGTGCGCCGGGCCGCCGACGCGGCCGAGAGGCGCTGGCGGGCCGACCCCGGCCTGCCAGGGGTGCGCCGGCCCGACCTCGAGCAGGTCCTCGGCATCATGGAGCACGATCCCGTGCTCTTCGACCTGCTCGAGCACCCGCGGGTGTTCCCCCTGGTGCGCGAGCTGCTCGGTCCCGACCTCATGATGCTCGACCACGATTACTTCATCACCCCGCCGGGCGCCGCCATTCCGCAGGGCTGGCACTTCGACTTCGATCTGCCGGGAGTGGACCATCCGCGCTCGCGGCTGGCGGTCAAGGCCTTCTACGTCCTCGAGGACATCCCCCCCGACGGCGGCGCGACGCTGGTCCTCCCGGGATCGCACCTCGCTCCGGGCGGGACGCGCCTCCCTAACTCCGAGGTCCCCGAGGAGCTGCCGGGCGCCGTGCCGATGGCCCTGCCGGCCGGCAGCGCCTACCTGATCAACGACCGCCTCTATCACTCGGCGGGCAACAACCGCTCGCGGGTCCATCGCCGGTTGCTGATCTACACCTACGGCCACAAATGGATGCGGATGTGGGACGAGTACCGGCCGTCGCCGGAGCTGGCGGCGCGGGCCGCCACGCCGGGACGCTGCCAGCTGCTCGGCCTCAGCGATCCCTACGCGCCACCGGTCGACTGGGAGGGAGCCGCGGCTTCAGGGGCGAGCGCCGCCACGCTCGGGGCGCCGCCCGCCCCGCCGTTGGCTCCCGTCGTGCCCGCGACTCCCGTCGCGCCCGCAAGTCCCGTCGCGCCCGCGTCGCCCTCCGCCCCGCCGTTGCCCGCGGCGATGACTGCCGAGCAGCGGGGGTTCTTCGCCGCGAACGGCTACCTGGTGCTCCCCGGCGTGCTGCCGCCCGCCGAGCTGGCCGCGGTGCGCCGCGCCGCCGACGAGGCGGAGGCGCGCTGGCGCGCCGATCCCGGCCTGCCGGGGACGCGGATCCCGGAGTTCCTCGAGATCGCCGCCATCATGGAGTACGGCCCGTTGCTGTTCGACCTGGCCGAGCATCCGGGGATCTTCCCCCTGGTCCGCGAGGCGCTCGGTCCCGACGTCGCGCTGATCGATCATGCCTACTACATCACCCCGCCCGGGGGCCGAATCGACGGCACCGCCTGGCACACCGACGTGCGCACGCGCCTGCGCGGCGTGCATCACGCCGGCTCGACGATGATGGTGCGGGTGATGATCGCACTCACCGACATCGCCCCCGACGGCGGCGCCACCCTGGTGCTCCCCGGCAGCCATCTCCAGCCGGACGACAGCGCGATCCCGGCGCCGGCGACGCCCGAGGAGGTGCCCGGGGCCGTGCCGCTGGCCTGCACCGCGGGCTCGGCCTACTTCTTCAACGGCAACCTGCTCCACGCGCCCGCCAACAACCGCGGCGCCGTCACCCGCCGCGTCCTGCTCTACAACTACGGCCACAAATGGATGCGCATGTGGCGCGAGCACGAGCCCTCCCCGCGCCTCGCCGCCTCGGCGCGCACCTCCATGCGCCGCCAGCTCCTCGGCCTGACGGCGCCCTACCGCGGTCCCGACGCCGAGCTTTCGGTGGGGAATTAACGATCCAGACGGAAGATCTCCACCGCTTCTGCGGCCGCCGGCGAGATCGTCGCTCAGGTAACGCCAACGGTCTGGAGGCCCTTGGCGTCCTCGACCTTGAACGAGACGATCCTGGCCTCTGAATCGGGGAAGCGCTCCTGGACCGAGAAAGGTACCACCTGGGTGATGCCCGCTGCTTGCTGAGGTGGCTTTTGGTACAGGGCGAGCTCGTAGGGTCCGTTCTGTGGGACCCGTGCCCCCAGCCAGACCACATAGCCGGGGCCCGGGGCGTCGCCGGTTGCCCTGAGGACGACGTCGTCTCCCTCGCGCGTGGCAACATACGTTCCTGCCGCGCGCTCGAGACGTTGGCACTTCTGCTCGATCCAGCGCTTGAAGAGCTGGATCCATTCGGGAGGCCACGGCCCGCCGGTCTTGAGCGTCGGCATGGGATCCTTCTTGTCCACGAGTTGGTCAAGAATCGTCCCGTGCAGCTCGACAACCGTGGCGTAATCCAAGAGGTCCCATTCTCTAATATACTGCATGTGTCGACGATCAAGCTCCCGCATGAGCGGCGCGATGTGGAGCTCGAAGTACACCGGAGGTTGCGGCTCCGCAGGCTCGGCCATGGCTAATTCCCCTCCTTCTTGGCCTTGGGCGTGAGGCTGACCTTGGCGGGCGTCCGGCCTGTTCCGACCTCGAGGGACGCCTTGCTGAACGTCAGCCCGCGGCCGGCGGCGAGGACGCCTGCTTGGGCCCGGCTCGCGGGAGTGACGACCAGTGTGATCACCCAGGCACCCTCCGGCGCAGCCTTGGCGAGCAGACCGGGCTGCTTCGGGAAGAGCACCGCGGTCAAGTCCGAGCTGGCAGGAGGGGCTGCTGCACCGTGGGCGTGCTGGACGTCACTCGATTGCCACCAGGTCAGGTTCGCCGCCAGGTAGGCATCCGCAAAGCTCCGGTCCCCGGGTTTGTAGGGCTCGGCAGCCGGATGCAGGAAGACGAAGATCCGCACCGAGGGGTTGGACGCCGGCACACTGGCAAGCCGGAGCCGGAGCTGGCGGCGGTCGCCCGCGGGCAGCTTGAACGGGAAGGTGGTCACACTTCCGTCGCTCGGCAGCTCCTCATTGGCAGCGCGTGGCGCTTCGGCTCCTCCCGCTGTCATCGCTTCTCCCTTGCCACAGTCAGCCGGACCGTAGGCATAGCCGAGGTCGCTGATCTTCAGGACCGTTCTCGCCGTGTCGAACGGCGGCTTGAGCTGTTGCCAAGCGGTTCCCTTCCACCTGGGCTTGTCGAGCTGAACGGGGTCTTTGCCGGGATTTCTCTGCTGCCAGATGGCCCACAGGCGGTCCAGGTCGGTATGCAGACCGTAGAAGATGGGGTCGGCGGCCGCGGTGGGCACATCCCCCATGAGACCGTTCACATAGGTACCATGAATGAAGTCATGCGGCCCGGTCTCGAGTTGACCTTTGCTGCGTAACGGCCCGCCGAAGTCCGCCCAAGTGCCCAGGCTCAGGATGTTGTCGATGTCCTTGACCGAGTAGGGACGGGTGCCCGTGGAGTGGGTCCCGCGTTCGCAGGGAGCGACCCTGTCTTCCAGGTGACACTCGGAGAGTGTGGATCCCGCCTTCTCGTAGGCCGCGGGGTAACCTCGAGTGCCGGACGTGACCGCGGTCAAGTCCCAGTAAGGCAAGGTGACATTGCTGGTGCGCGGGGGGTCGGATTCCCGGAGCAGCTTCTCGAAGTAGAGAAGCTCCGAGCGGTGCCAAGGGAAGATCAGTTCGCTGCGGTGCAGGCAGTGGGCGACGTCGATGTCTCCGTGGACCTTCACCCAGTAGTCCCAGCTCTTCTCCCCCGTCGTACGCTGCTTGAGAATCTTGACCGCGTGCTCGAAGTTCGCCACCTCTGTCTGGTCGAGACAGGCGATGTTCTTGCGAATCTTGAGCGATTGGGCTGCCGTGGGCACGCCCCCGAGAGTCACCACCGCCAGCGCAGCGGCGAGGGTCGCAGCGGCTATCGAGCGTCGATCGTGCATGGTCATCCTCCCGCGAATGCCTCATCTCTTGAACGCGAGGTGTCTAAGATCCTCCTTTTCACGGTATCTGTCAAGGTTCAAGCGGGTGGTGTCCCGAGGCACGGCTCCGCCTCGCATTGGTCAGGCCGAGAGCTCCACGAAGGGATTGCGGATCGTCAGGCGATCGACCCGCAGCCCGTTTTGCATGTCCTCGCTCCAGAGGCGCGTGCAGCCTCCCTCGATCGCGGCAGCGACGATCAGTGCGTCGTAGAAACCTAACGCATAGCGCTCCCGCAGCTCCAGGCCTCGTGCATAGAGCGCTGGGCTCGGCATCAGCCTCCAGAGCGGCGCCAGGACGGCGGCGAGAAAGTGGCGTGCCTCGGCGGCAGTGGCCCGCTTCTTCAGCTTGCCGGTAAGCACGGCAAGAGTTTCCTGAACGACCTGGAAACTGATGCAGGCCTCGCCGGACTCAATCCCCTCGTGGACCAGGCGCCGCGCGATCTCGCGCCGGCGTTCGTCGGTCTCGTCGAACAGATAGACGAAGATGTTGGTATCGAGAAAATCAGCGTTCATTCATCTCCTCACGCGTGAAGCGGCGCCCCCCGGTGCGCAGCTTGCCGCGCAGCTCGTCGATCACCGCCAAGGCTGCGTCCGCTTTCCTCTCGCGTTGGGTGTATTCGCCCAGCCAGCGGCGGAACTGCTCGTTCAACGTGGTGTGCTCGGCCCGTGCGCGGGCGCGTGCGGCCTCGATCAAGTCTTCGTCGGCGCTCAGGGTGATGTTCTTCATGAGACCTCCACTACACGACAACAGTGTACACCAATCTAGTGCTCCGAGTGGACTCACCACCACCGGTACGAGATCCAGGCATGGTGCGGGTCGGCCAACTTGGCCGCAGGGCCAGGGATTCAAGGCTGTCCAGGTCAACCGCTTCGGGACCTTCGAGTCAGCCCCATGATTGCCGCGCTGCCGGCCGCTTCCTCGCCCTCGGGACCGAGCTGAGCTCGGACGGCGGCCACAGCCCCTGCCGTGGCCGCAATCAGACCGCGCCAGAGCGACATGCGCAAATGCGCAGATACCTCAGTGCCAGCCGAAGAGGAGACCTCCGGTCATGTTGACGGCGCGACTGGTGGTGTGTCCGAAGACCACCTCGTAACCTGGCTCCAAGTACCAACCGATGTTCTTGCGCGGCCAGAACATGAAGTCGAGCACGCCCTCCACGCCGAGGTGGGTGCCGCTGCCGGTGTCGCGCGCCACCTCCGGGCCAAGGCCAATCATGAATTCCGCTGTCGAAGAGAGACGGTAGGGCTTTTTTCAGGAGGAAGTCCGCGGAGACCTCCGATCCGCTATGCCTCCAGAGCGCGGAGGCGCCGATCTCGATCTCCAACCACTTTTCAATTGGCGTGAACTCAACCGCCACCGTGCCTCCGCCCTGCCCTGGCGAAGGTCCCTTCGTCTCTCGGGCTACGGCGGCTCCGAGTTCCAGGACTGCCGCGTGGTCCACGTCTTGACCCACAGCGGGAAGCACTCGGCAGAGAGCGAGAAAGCTCATGAGAGATAAAGCAAGGCGCAGCGTCGCTGCGCTTGGCCTCACCCGGCGCCACCCTGAACCAAGTTTCATCAGGCCTCCCTCAAGCAGGTCTCCCCCAAGCGAGCACGACGCCGGAGTCTATCGGATGTACGGGCGCCGGGCGGCGCCAGGTGAGAGGAGGAAGCCTGACAAGGAACCGGAACGGCCTGGCGGTGTATGCACCTTTAATGATCTGCCAGGCGGGCCGCAAAGGGTCGCCCCAGGCAACGCTGGCAGGGCGCTTGCTGGCTTCCCTGACTAGTTATATGACTAGGCAGGAGGAGGTGGTCTGATGACTAGCTGGCAGGTGCAAGACGCCAAGGCCCGCTTCAGCGAATTGCTAGACACCGCGCTGCGCAAAGGGCCGCAGGTGGTGACCCGACGTGGCAAGGAGGAAGCTGTGCTCGTGCCCATCGCGCTCTGGCGGCGAGTCGAGCACGCGGCCCGCCCCGGCCTCAAGGAGTGGCTGCTCGCCGATGAACCGAGGTTCGAGATGGAGATGCCACAGCGCGGCCGATTGCGGTGGCGCAAGCCGCCGGCGTTCGATTGACGCATGTACCTGCTGGATATGAATGTCGTCTCGGAACTGCGTAAAACGAGACCGCACGGCGGCCTCTTGGCATGGCTGACGGACGTCCCCGAGGACTCCGTCCACATCTCTGTAGTGACACTGGGAGAGCTGCAAGCCGGTGTCGAGCGCACCCGGCGGCAGGATCCGACGAAGGCGGCTGAGATCGAGGCGTGGCTGGATGGGGTGGCAGACTGGGACAGGATCCTGCCAATGGATGGTCGTGTCTTTCGTGAGTGGGCGCGGCTGATGGCAGACAGCCCCGTGCAGCTGGCCCAGGACGCCATGATCGCCGCCACCGCCCGGGTGCACGGCCTGACAGTGGTGACCCGCAACGTGCGCGACTTCAAGTCCTTTGACGTGCCGGTGCTCGATCCGTTCACGCATCCGAAATAGGCCACCCGGCCGGTGCCGGAGCCGTGCTAGAGCTGCGCCGGCAACGTCAACCGCGCGCGCATACCGCCGGTGGGTGAGCGCTCGAGGGCGATCGTCCCGCCGTAGGCCTCGGCCAGGTCGCGGACGATGGCGAGGCCGAGGCCCGACCCCGGCGCCGCCTCGTCGGCGCGGACGCCGCGCTGCAGCACCTGCTCCCAGAGCGCGGGATCCAGACCTTCGCCGTCGTCGTCCACGTCGATGACGGCGCGCGAGCCGTCGAGCGTCGGCGCCACGGTCACCCGCGACCTCGCCCACTTGCAAGCGTTGTCGAGCAGGTTGCCGATCATCTCCTCGAGATCCTCGAGCGGCACCCGCACGGCGAGGTCTGGCGGCGCGTCGACGACGAAGGTGAGCGCGCGCTCGGCGTACAGCCTCTCCATGGTGCGAACCAGACCGGCCGCCGCGGTGGCGACGTTCGCCCGCGCCCCCGGTCCCGCTCCGACCGCGGCGGCGCGCGCCTGCGCGAGATGGGAGTCGATCTGCCGCCGCATCCGCTCCACCTGCTTCCGGATGGAGTTGGCAAGCTCGGGCCGATCGGAGGCGTCGGCGCGCTCGATCTCCTGCGCCAGGACGGCGAGCGGTGTCTTGAGCCCGTGCGCCAGGTCGCCGGCCTTCGCCACGGCGCGGGCGATGCTCTTCTCGCGCTCGGCGAGCAGGTGGTTGAGGTCGACGACGAGCGGCGCGACCTCGCTCGGGTACTCCCCTTCGAGGCGCGCCGCGCGCCCGTCGCGGACGTCGGCGAGACGCTCGCGCAGCAGGCGGAACGGCGACAGGCTGCGGCGGATCACCGACACGCCGGCGGTGACCAGCACCACCCCGGCGAGGACCAGGAAGCTGTTGTGAATGAGCAACGCCAACCGCGGGTGCAGCCAGATGGTCGCGGTCGCGACGGCGACGCCGGCGGCGAGGATGCCGGCGCTCCAGATCGCCGCGCCGAGGATCAGGCGGCCGTGCAGCGAGCGCGGCTTCACCCATCCTCCATGCGGTAGCCGAGCCCGCGCACGGTGACGATCGCGCCGGCGCCGAGCTTCTTGCGCAGCCGCGCGATGAACACTTCGACCGTGTTCGAGTCGCGGTCGGCGTCGCGCGCGTAGATGTGCTCGGCGAGCTCGCTCTGAGAGACGACGCGGCCGCGCTGGTGCATGAGGTAGGAGAGGACTCGCAGCTCGTGGCTCGTCAGGTGGACCGGCGTGCCGCCGAGCGTGACGCGCGCGGCGCGCGGATCGAGCACGATGGCGCCGCAGCGGAGCTCCGGCGCGGCCCGGCCGCCGGCGCGGCGGAGGAGCGCGCGTAGCCGCGCCAGCACCTCTTCGATCTGGAACGGCTTGGTCACGTAATCGTCGGCGCCGCTGTCGATGCCGACGACCTTCTCGTGCCAGCTGCCGCGCGCGGTGAGGACGAGGACCGGCGCGGTGACGCCGCTCTCGCGCCAGCGACGGAGGATCGTCAACCCGTCCATTCCCGGCAGGCCGAGGTCGAGAACCACCGCCGCGTAGCGCTCCGTGGCGCCGAGAAACTCCGCGCGCACGCCGTCGCTCGCGCGGTCGACGGTATAACCGGCAGCGCCGAGCGCCTGGGCCAGCTGCCGCGCCAGGTCCGCCTCGTCTTCCACGACCAGAACGCGCACGGGTACCTTATAGCGCAGCTCCATCTTAACGGTTCCTGAACGCCCCGTTCAGGAGCCGTTCACCGCGCCTCGCGTAGGGTTCGGCGCATGATCGAGCTACGCCGTGTCACCAAGACCTACGCCACCCCGGCCGGACCGTTCCCGGCCCTCACCGAGATCGACCTCGTCGCCGGCGCCGGCGAGCTCGTCGCCGTCACCGGCAAGTCCGGCAGCGGCAAGTCGACGCTGCTCAACCTGATCGGCGGCATCGACCGCGCGACCGCCGGCGACGTGACCGTGGCCGGCGTGCCGCTCGGCCGTTCGTCCGAGCGCACGCTCGCCCGCTTCCGCGGCGCGACGGTGGGGGTCGTGTTCCAGTTCTTCCAGCTGCTGCCGACGCTGACCGTTGCCGAGAACGTGATGCTGCCGATGGACTTCCTGGGTGCGCGGCCGATGCGCGAGCGTCGCCAGCGCGCCCTCGAGCTGCTCGCACGGGTCGGGCTGCCCGACCGCGCGGACCAGCTGCCGGCGGCGCTCTCCGGCGGCCAGCAGCAGCGGGTGGCGATCGCGCGGGCGCTCGCCAACGATCCGCCGATCATCACCGCCGACGAGCCGACCGGCAATCTCGACTCCGAGACCGCGCGGGCGGTGATCGAGCTCTTCCGCGCCCTCGCCACCGCGGGCACCACCGTGGTCATCGCGACGCACGAGCGCGACATCGCCCGTCTCGCCAGCCGCACGGTGGCGCTCGAGGACGGCCGGCTCTGTGGAGCGCCGCGGCCGTGACCGCGCTCACCGCGCGATGGCGCAAGGTCCTCGGAGATCTCTGGCACGGCCGCACGCGCGCGGCGCTCGTGGTCCTGGCGATCGCGATCGGTCTGACCGGTTTCTTCGCCGTGCTCTCGACCTACGCCGTCCTCCGCCGCGAGCTGAACCGCGGCTATCTCGCGACCAATCCGGCCTCCGCCGTGCTGGCGACCGACGCGGTCGACGACGCGCTGCTCGCTGCGGTCCGCGCGCGCGCCGACGTCGCCGACGCCGACGCGCGAGCAGTGGTGCAGGCGCGCCTTCGCACCGGTGTGGGGACCTGGCGCCGTCTCACCCTCTTCGCTCTCCGCGACTTCCGGAACCTCCGCATCAGTACGGTGACGCCGGAGGCGGGCGCGTGGCCGCCGCCGACAGGCGGCCTGCTGATCGAGCGCGACGCATTCCAGGTCGCGAGGGCGAAGATCGGCGACGAGGTAACGATCGAAGTGAAGCCCGGAAACGAGCGCCGGCTGCGCGTCGTCGGCGGCGTGCACGACGCCGGCCAGGCGCAGGCGCGGATGGAGAACGCCGTCTACGGCTACGTGACCAAGGAGACGCTTGCCGCGCTCGGCGAGCCGCCGGTGCTCGACCGCCTTTTCCTGCTTGTCAATGGCGACCGGTTCGACTCTGCGCAGGTGCGGCAGGTCGCCGCGAGCGTCAAGGTCTGGCTCGAAAGCAGCGGCCACGCCGTGAAATGGGTGCACGTGCCGCCGCCGGGCAAGCACCCGCACGCCCAGATCATGGGGCTGCTGCTGCTCGCGATGGCGGCCTTCGGCCTGTTCGCCCTCGGACTCTCCGGCGTGATCGTGGTCAACCTGCTGCTCGCGCGGATGGCCGCCGAGCTCCGGCAGATCGGCGTCATGAAGGTGCTCGGCGCGACCCGCGGCCAGATCGCGCGGATCTATCTCGCGGAGGCCGGGCTCCTCGGCGTGGCCGCTCTCGCGATCGCCACACCTGCCGGCCTGGTCTGCGGCCGGCTGCTCAGCCACAAGTTCGCCGTCCTCCTGAACTTCGACCTCGCGAGCCTGGCGGTTCCTCTCTGGGTCTGGCTGCTCGTCGCCGTCGTCGGCCTGCTGGTGCCGCTCGCCGCGGCGGCGTATCCGGTCGCCTACGGAACCGCGATCACCGTGCGCACCGCGCTCGCGGCCACCGGCGTAGATCCAGCCTCGTTCGGCGCGCGGCGCCTCGATCGCCTGGTCTCCGGCGTCGGCGCCGCCGGCCGCCCGTGGCTTCTCGGCGTCCGCAACAGCCTGCGCCGCCGCGCGCGCACCGCGCTGACGCTTGGCACCCTCACGGTCGCCGGCGCGCTCTTCATCTCGGCGCTCAGCTTCCGCGCCTCGATGATGGCAACGCTGGATCGCCTGTTCGGCGCCGGCACCTTCGGCTCGGTCGAGCGCTACGCCTTCGACCAGCACATGCTGATGATCTACGTCTTCCTGATCGTCGTCGCCTGCGTGCTGGCAGCCGTCGGCGGGCTCGGGTTGATGACGGCGACGAGCCTCAACGTCCTCGACCGCCGCCGCGAGCTCGCGGTGCTGCGGGCGATCGGTGCCACGCCGGCGCGCGTCGCCGGCATCGTCGTCGTCGAGGCCGTGTTCGTCGCGCTGCTCGCCTGGTTCGCGGCGCTGCTCGCCGCCTGGCCGATCACTGCCGGTCTCGGCGCCTTCGTGACCGCCGCCTTCTTGCGGGGCGGGCTCGACGTCACCTTGTCGCTGCAGGGGATCTTCGGCTGGCTCGGGCTCTCGACGGCCCTCTCCGTCATCGCGAGCCTCGCCCCCGCCGTCAACACCTCACGCCGTTCCATCAGGGAGGAGATCAGCTATGAATAAGCGAACGATCGTCCTTGTCGCCGTGATCGTCGTCGTGGCCGCGGTGCTCTATTTCGGCGGTCACACGCTCTGGCACCTGCTCGTCGCGCTCCACCACCAGCACGGGCAGTGAGAGCCTACTCCGCGTGCAGCAATTCCCTCCGTCCAAGACACTATGAAGAAGCACAGCGCCGTCCCTACGCTCGCACGCTTGGCCGTCGCGTGCGGTGGCGTCCTCCTTCTTCTGAGTCCCGCTGATCGCGCTGGTAACCATTACCGGGGAAGCAGTTTCCGGGATGACCCTGTAAGCCTACCGTCGGGCGGCATTCATGCGCAGGGCGTGCAGGAGGAGGCGGAGTAGCCGGCAGGGTGAGTAACCCGGCCCCGCAAGCGGATCACAAAAAGGCCACGCCACCCCAGGGATGTGTGCACCTTTTATCACTGACCCTTCGCGGTCGGGTTTCTCGCCCCGGCTACCCCGGAGAGCCCCGGACGGTGGGCGAGCATCTACTGAAGGCCCGCCTCGACCGGGGCATCCAGCAGAGAGATGCTGCCAAGGAGATCGGCTGCGACCCTGGCACCCTCCTCAATTGGGAAAAGGGCCGTGTGGCGCCCGACGTTCGCCTCTGGCCGGCGATCCTCGCCTACCTCGGCTACGACCCCCGGCCGGAGCCTGTGGGCTTTGGCGGGCGCCTACGGGCCGCGCGCGAGGCCGAGGGGCTTTCCCATCGGGAGCTGGCCCGCCGGCTCGGGCTTGACCCTGGAACCGTGGCCGCCTGGGAAAGGGATGAGGTCCGCCGCCCCTACCCGCGCATCCGGCGGATCTTCGAGAGCTACCTGCGCCGCCGGCAGGCCCCGGCGGAAGCGTGAGACGTGGCGGCAAACCGCCTGGCGATGAGGAGGAGGACAAGGCCGAGGAAGAGCGGTCCAGGCAGGCCGACGAGGAGGCGCGGGCCGAAGAGGCCGATGGCGCCGAGCACTGCGGCGAGCATGAGCCCATCGGCGGCGACGAGACCCCAAGAGAGGAGACGCAGGGCCATCGCGACCTCCGCTGGTCGGACACCCAGGTCTAGCTGAGCGAGAACTCCGCGCTCGGGACGTACCAGGAGCGGCGGTAGTACCGGCGCAAGTTGTCAAAGAGCGGGGCGAGCGCCGGGGCCTCTAGGTCGCGGCGCTCTTCGAGGGCCTTCTGGAACGCGAGCCAGGCGGCCAGTGCGTTCCGGTGGAGGTTGGAGCCCACGAGGATCGGTGTCGTCTCTTCAAGGAAGGAGAGCGCGGTCGCCATCTCCCCCGCGCGAACGTGGGCCTCCGCCAAGTCGATCGAGATCATGAGGAAGTCCCGCTGCTGGTCCCGCGGGAATAGCTCCTCCCGCACCTGCCACAGGATGGCCGCCGCCTCGGCGAATGACCCGAGCCCATGGGCCACCCGGCCTTGGAGCCAGTGGAACCGGAGCTGCGCCCACTCATCCGGGAATTGCTGGTAGAGAGGGCGGGCGCGGTTGAGGATCGCGAGGGCCTCCCGCGGCCGGCCGGCGGCGGTGAGGAACTCCGCGAGGGCGTGCTGCGCCAAGAGGGCGAGGCGCGGCTCGCGCACCGGGTTCATGCGTTCCAGCCCGCGCTCGATGTATGCCAGGGCCTTCTCCGGGTTCACGTAGCCGAGCGTCTCGCCCATGCGGATGAGGGTCCGGCCTTGGAGGTGCGGGTCATCCGCCGTGCGATACAGGGCGAGGGCCTTCTTCAGGATCGTTACTGCGGTCTCGAACTCGCCGATCGTGGCGGCGTAGGCGGCGTCGGCGTAGTAGATCTCGGCCTTGTCCAGGGGATCGCCCTCGCCCTCCTCGTTCCACCTCCACGCCTCGGCGATGGCCTGACGGGCGCCTTCGAGATCGGAAGCCATCCGGCGGCAGTCGGCCAGGACGGAGTACGCCGTGGCGCGCATGTCCTTCGCCGCTGCCTCGCCGCCGACTGCCTCGGGGTTCAAGAGGTCGGCGATATCGAGCGCGAGCTGCGCGATGTCCACCGCCTCCTGCGGGTCGCGGGCGCCATACCAGGTGGCGGCATCGAGGAGCGCCCGGAAGAGCCCCCAATGGTGCCAGTCCTTGCGAGAAAGGATCGCCGGCAGGCGCTCGTTTGGCAGCAGCGGGTCGAGCGCCGACCAGTGCGCCCACCCGCGTAGGCGCTCGAAGGCCACCACGCGGGGCGCGCGAAGGGTGAACTCGGCGGTGTCCTCGAAGGAAGCGAGGACGCGATCGCTCTCGGCCAGACCGTCGGCGACCTCCTTCCCGAACCAGTACCCGCCCTCGGCGACGATGCGGCCGACGAGCCCAAGGCACTCGGGGCATTGGCTCACGAGATGGCGCACCACCGCCCGCCCCTCGGCGGGCGTAACGTCGTGATCCAGGAAGCGGCGGAAAAGTTCCGCTGAGAGATGCCAGGGCTTCGCCATGTCTTCCAAGACGGCGGGGAGCGGTTCGCTCATCCGGCGCGCCGCGCCAGGTCGCCGGCAGGGGCGACTTCGGCGAGGAAGGTTCTGCGGTCGAGCCCGTAGACAAGCATCGGTCTGCCGAAGTGATCGATGCGCCCTTCGAGCCTCTCGCCGATCCGCTCGGCGACCCGGATCGAGGGCAGGTTCTTCGGGTTCACGAGGCTCATCACGTGATTGCGCTGCCAGACGGTGAAGGCGTGGGCGAGGGCGGCCTTGGCGCCTTCGGTCGCGTAGCCCTGGCCCCAATGGCGGCGCGCCAGGTGCCAGCACAGCTCGAAGCCGGGCCATGCGGCCGGCTCCCAAAAGCCGATCACGCCGACGAAGGCTCCGGTCGCCATCTCCTCGGCCACCCATATGCCCGACCCTTCGAGCTGCCAGTGCCCGACCGCGAAGGCCATGTGGCGCCAGCTGCGGCCCCGGTCCCAGGTCTCGCCGCTCGCGATGAGGCGGGTCACTTCCGGGTCGGCGTAGAGGGCGGCGTAGTCCTCGAAGTCGCTGCCGCGGATGGCTCGCAGGCGCAAGCGCGCGGTCGTGAGGGTCGGGATTTCGGGTGCGTCCATCCGCTACGGCCTCCTTCGTAGGCAATCACGCAAGCAAAGCAGTGGCTTGTCCTTCCTCTCCGAGAGGCGGAGACTTCAGGCAGAGGGACCCCCTATGCCGCGAGCAACGACGCTCACGCGGTCAACGTGTCCCTGAAGGGAGAGCTATGCTTCGACTGGTCCTCTATCTCCTGTCTTTCTTCGGCCTGTCCTCCTCGCCGCCAATCCGCCCGGACACGGGAGCCGGCGACGACCCAAACGGCTAGGCACCCCGTCTCTCAAGAGGGGGAGGCCCTTCGGGGAGCCTCCCCCTCACGCTTTACGCCAATGTACAGAACCTCGTACTTTGCGTTACTCTGAAACCGCTACCGCTGTTCTGGCTTCAAGAGAATCGTGAAATGCCGCATCTCGATAAGGACGAGCTCGTGCGCGCGGCCGGAGCAGGACGCTCCGAGATCGCCCGCATGGCTCAACACCTCGCCCGCTGCGCGAGCTGCCGCGCGCTGGCCGCGAGCCTCTTTCGGGACCACGGACGCGACTCGGCACGCGAGGTGCCGCTGCGCGGCCTTCTCGAAACCGCCGCCTTCGAGCGAGCCGCTGCCATCGACCGCCTCTTGGCGCGGGCGGAATTGGCCGCGCTCCGGCGCCTCACTCGTGGGGCGCAGAGGGACCGGGTGATCCGCTCGCGCGCCTGCCACACCCTCGCGTTCCTCGATGCGCTGCTCGACGCTCTGCGGAGCACGCCGCATTCGAGAGAGGAATCCGAGTCTCTCGCGAACCTCGCGGTGCTTGCCGTGCAAGGGATAGATCCAGCCGAGGGCAGCGAGGCGTTCAAGCACGATCGCTTGGCGATGACCTGGATCGAAACGGCGAATGCCCGGCGGATCAGGGGCGAGTGGCAGCACGCGCATGCGGCGCTCCTGCGGGCCGATGAGCACCGCGCTTTGGGCACGGGCGACAAAAGCATTCAGGCCCGTTGGCTCTCGATCGCAGGCTCGCTGCACTGCGACCAGGGGCGATGGGATGAAGCGATGGCCTCTTTGGAAGAGAGTCGGCGGGCGTATGCCGGGTGCGGCGACTGGCCGCAGGTCGGACGCACACTCGTCATCATGGCCCACTGCGTCGCGGACGATGAGCCGCAGCGAGCACTCGATCTCTTGGACCGAGCAGTCCGGTATCCCTGGGATGGAGATGCGAGCCTGCGATCCCGCATGGAGCGCATCCGCACCGACTGCCTCATAACCCTCGACCGGGTGGAGGAGGCTCTGCACGCCTTTCATGAGGCGGAGCGCCTGCGGCCTCTCCACGATCAGCCGCGTGCCGCGCTGCGCTCCACCTTCCTTGCGGCCCGACTCCTGGAATCGCTCGGCCATGTCGCGGAGGCGGAGACGCTCTTCGATGCGGTCGTCTCCGAGGAGCTGGACCGAGGACACTTCAAGGACGCGGTGCTCAATCTGGTCTATGTCTTCGGATTCCACCTGCGTCGCGGCTCGCCCGATCGGGCAGCGGACCTGGGAGTCCGCGCTCTCGATGAACTCGACCACCGTTCTGCTGCGGCGAACGTTGAGTGCCGATCGGTCTTGGCGCAGCTCATCGAGGACGCGCGCGGCGAGTCTCTGGACGAGGGAAAGTTGCGGACAGCGCGC
>Ga0209524_1000017_pt1 | contig 16602 bp, 13 predicted proteins | sample JacPinW_OM1H0_M1_FD_187956 | JGI IMG/M metagenome (GOLD analysis project Ga0209524, IMG submission 187956) | Forest soil microbial communities from Algoma, Ontario, Canada - Jack Pine, Ontario site 1_JW_OM1H0_M1 (SPAdes) (version 2) | ecosystem: Environmental > Terrestrial > Soil > Boreal... | reverse complement strand
GCGATGTATCCGGCCGACGGCACCGACGTGCAGGTGGCAGGCGACCGCCTGCCGCTCTCCGCGCACGACCTGGGGGCGGTCGGCTTCATCTATCGCCCGGCCGCCGGCGTCACCGGTTGGGCGACGATCAACTACACCGGCAGCCGCTTCCTCGATCCGGAGAACACCTCCCTGGCGCCGTCCTACGCCACCTGGGCGGCGGGAGTCGGCTACCGCTTCGCTGCCTGGGAGGTGCGCCTCGACGGCTGGAACCTCAACGACTCCCGGGTGCCGATCGCGGCAAGCGAGTTCGGACCGTCGCAGTACTACCGGATGAACGGCCGCTCCTTCCGCGGCACCCTGGTGTTCCGCTTCAAGTAGGCAGGGGGTGGGGTGCCGCCAGTTGCCCCGCGGACGGCGAGGCGAGGCCGTGTTCGAAGTCCACGCCCTACAATAGGCGTCCCATGCCTGCCGCCCACGAGCTCATCCGCAACTTCTCGATCATCGCGCACATCGACCATGGCAAGTCGACGCTCGCCGACCGCATCCTCGAGCGCACGGGCGCGGTGTCGCAGCGCGAGATGATGGACCAGGTGCTCGACGACATGGAGCTCGAGCGCGAGCGCGGCATCACCATCAAGGCGCGGGCCGTGCGGCTCCGTTACCAGGCGCGGGACGGCGAGACCTACCAGTTCAACCTCATCGACACTCCCGGCCACGTCGACTTCGCCTACGAGGTGTCGCGGAGCCTGGCGGCGTGCGAGGGCGCGCTGCTGGTGGTCGACGCGGCCCAGGGCGTCGAGGCGCAGACGCTCGCCAACGCCTGGCTGGCGAGCGAGAACGACCTCGCGATCGTGCCGGTGCTCAACAAGATCGACCTGCCCGCCGCCGACCCCGAGCGGGCGCGCGAGCAGATCGAGAACGTCATCGGCATCGACGCTCACGACGCACTGCTGGTCTCCGCCAAGGCCGGCACCGGCGTCGACGAGGTGCTCGAGCGCATCGTCCGCGACCTGCCGCCGCCGCGCGGCGCGCCGGACGCCCCGCTGAAGGCGCTGCTGTTCGACTCCTGGTACGACCCCTACCGCGGCGTGGTGTCGATGGTGCGCGTCTTCGACGGCACCCTCCGCCGCGGCGAGCGGGTCCAGTTCATGGCCTCGAAGCGGGTCTACACGGTGGACGAGCTGGGGATCTTCACCCCCAAGCCTGCCCCGGTCGATCAGCTGTCGGTCGGCGAGGTGGGCTTCGTGTACGCCGGCATCAAGGACCTCATCCAGGCCCAGATCGGCGACACCCTGACCCATGCCGACCGCCCCACCGCCGCCCCCTATCCCGGCTTCGAAGAGGTCAAGCCGGTGGTCTTCGCCGGCCTCTACCCGGTGAGCGCCGACGACTACGAAGGGCTGCGCGACGCGGTCGAGAAGCTGCGGCTCAACGACGCCTCGTTCTCCTTCGAGCCGGAGAGCTCGTCGGCTCTCGGCTTCGGTTTCCGCTGCGGCTTCCTCGGCCTGCTGCACATGGAGATCGTCCAGGCGCGCCTCGAGCGCGAGTTCGACCTCGACCTCATCACCACCGCGCCGGGCGTGCGCTACCGCGTGCACCTGGCCGACGGCAAGACGCTCGACGTCGAGAGCCCGGCGAAGCTCCCCGACCCCGGCCGGATCGACCATCTCGAGGAGCCCTTCATCGCGGCGACGATCATCACCCGCGCCGACTTCGTCGGCGGCGTCCTCGGGCTCGCCGAGGAGCGCCGCGGCGAGCAGCGCAGCCTGCGCTACCTGACCACCGACCGGGTCGTCGTGGAGTACGATTTTCCGCTTGCCGAGGTCATCCACGACTTCTACGACCGGCTCAAGTCGGTGTCCCGCGGCTACGCCTCCTTCGACTACTCGCTGAGCGGCTACCGGCGCGGCGACCTGGTCAAGCTCGACGTCCTGATCAACGGCGAGGCGGTCGACGCGCTCTCGCTCATCATCCATCGCGACAAGGCCTACGCCCGCGGCAAGGCGCTGGTCGAGAAGCTGCGGCAGCTGATCCCGCGCCAGCTCTTCGAGGTGGTGCTGCAGGCCGCCATCGGCTCGCGCGTCATCGCCCGCGAGAGCATCCGGCCGATCAGCAAGAACGTCATCGCCAAGTGCTACGGCGGCGACATCACCCGCAAGCGCAAGCTGATCGAGAAGCAGAAGGCAGGCAAGAAGCGCATGAAGCGGGTCGGCCGCGTGGACATCCCGCAGGACGCCTTCCTCGCGGTGCTGCGGACCGATTGACCGACCGAGAACGGCGCTCGCCGCTACGGGGGGCCGCCGGGATCGAGGGCGGGCGCGACCGCAGCCGCCGGGAGCGTCCTCTCTGCCCGCGCGGACCGCAGCATCGCCACCGCGGTGTAGAGGACCACGCAGACCACCAGCCACCGGACATAGGTCAAGGGCAGCGACGTCACCACGTAGGCGGCGAGGAGGACGGCGGGGATCCCTGCCAGGGCAAGCCAGAACGAGGCGCGGGGGGCGTAGCTCTGCTTCTGGATGAAGCGGATGCTCCCGACCGGCATCAGGAAGGCGCAGGAGCCCATCATGATCGGGAAGGCCACCTTCGGGTTCATGCCCAGCAGGCTGACCAGGATCATGCACGGCGCGTACAGGCCGATCCCCAGGGTCATGAGCGCGCCGAGCGCGAAGTTGCCGACGAGCGCGATCGCCAGGCGCAGACCGAGCACGCCCAGGGAGTCGCCGCCGAGCGGGAAGAGCTCGAGCTGGGTCCCCAGCATCAGGCCTGCCGCCAGCAGCAGCGCGAGGCCCATGCCGATCTGGATGTTGCGCCGCGGCCAGCTGGCGACGACACCGGCCCCGAGCCAGGCGCCGGCGACCGCGGCGGCGATCATCAGCACCAGCGTGCGCATGTCGACCTTGACGATCGAGATGTAGATCAAGGCCTGGGCGACGGTCGGCAAGGCGAGACCGACGTTCAGCGTCCCCGGGATCAAGCGGTCCGGCACCAGCCGCTGCAGCTTGAAGATGGAAGTCGTGGTGGCGAACGAGCCGATGCCCAGGGTGTCGAAGAAGTTGACCACGAAGCCGATGCCGCCGAGCAGCGGCGCCGGGGCGGTGTGCCGCTCCTGCTCCGCCGCCGGTCCCGGCGAGCCGGGACTGAGGCGGGCCCGGCGCCGGCTGGTAACCCACACCGTCACGTAGACCACGGCGAACACCGCGAGCGTCGCGAACAAGACCAGTCTGGCACTCAGCATGGACCGGTATCCTAACCCAACTCGACGGCGAGGTTCGCTGCCATCGTGCCTACTGGCCTACTGGCTCTTGCTGGCCGCGGCCGGCGCCGCCAGCGGATAGGGGCGCCCCTCGGACCACCGCCATTGACTTCCCTGTTTCTGCACCAGGCCCACGAGGTGGAACTTCATCTGCGGCATCTCCGCGCCGTCGGGGCCGCGCATGTGGTCGACCGTCATATCGACGTCGACCCAGGCCAGGTCGGCAGTCAGGAATCTCGCGGCGAGGCTCACGAGCTTCTCGACCGTGCCAGGGTACGCCGCGTGCTGGCCGGCGAAGAGCCCTTCGATCTCGGCCTTGCCATGCGCCAGGCGGCCGTCGGGGTTGAGAATCGTCGCGTCGTCGGTCCAGTGGCTGACCAGACCCTGAATGTCACCCCTGTTCCAGGCGGCAAAGAAGTCCTCGGTGGCCTTGCGGATGGCCGTTTCGTCCTGCGCGGCCTGCGCGGTCTTCGCGGCCTCCGCGGCGAGCACGGAAGAAGCGAGCAGCAGCATCGCAGCTGTAACCAGTGCCTTCATCGATCCCCCTCCGCTGGAACTTCGGTTTGTAGCACAGTGTAGCGCATGGTAGAGAGCGGTCGGACTGGTAAGCTTCGTGCCGGCAACCATGTTCAGGAAGACCGTTGCTCGCCACTCGATCCGCGAGCGCCCGCGACTGGGTGGCCTGGGGGAGGCTTCCCTCGTCCGGGCCCTGCCTCTGCTGCTGCTCCTCGTGCCGCTGGCGTCGGCGTCTAGCCGTGCCGCCCCGGTGCGATTGCCGCTGGCGAAGGCTGACCTCACGCTCGCGGACCGCGCCGCCTTCCGCCGCGCGCTGGGCTGGTCCGACGAGTGCGAGTCGGCCTTCGACGCCACGGACGGCGGCTACGGCGGCATCGAAGTGGACGCGCTGGCGCCGGGGCGGTATCTGATCGGCGTGGTCTGCGCGCGCGGCGCCTACCAGGGATACCGGGTGTACTTCTTTTATGACGAGAAGCGACTGCCACCGGCGGCGCGGGCTCTTACCTTCGAGATTCGCGAGTCGCCGGACGAGAGGTCTCTGGTGCGGACCACCGCCCGGGAGCTCTGGGGCCTTCCGACCTTCGACCGCCGGACCCGGCAGCTGCGGATCTTGAACAAGTTCCGCGGCCCCGGCGACTGCGGGACCCTCGCCACCTACCGCTTCGTCGAGGGCGTGCCCGAGCTCGCCGAGCTGCGCGCCAAGCTGGCGTGCGACGGCAAGGGAGCCGAGGCGCCGGAGCGGTGGCCGCCGGTGCCGCCGCATTGATCGAACCGCGGCGGATCCTTCTCGAGGAGGGCTGCACGATGAAGTTCGACCATCCCACTTTCCTGAACAGCTACAGTGCCGTCTACGGCCAGCTCAATGATTCCCAGTCCTCGGGACTCGAGAGCCTGCTCGGCAACATCGAGCTCGACCTGGACATCGCCGATCTGCGCTGGGTGGCCTACATGCTGGCGACCGTCAAGCTCGAGTGCGCCGATACCTTCATGCCGATCACCGAGAGGGGCGTGCAGTCCTACTTCGACAAGTACGAGCCCGGCACCTCGATCGGCACGAGCCTGGGCAACACGCAGCCCGGGGACGGCTACCTCTTCCGCGGGCGCGGCTACGTCCAGCTCACCGGCCGCACCAACTACGGGAACATGAGCCGCAGGCTGGCCTTGAGTGGTGACGACGACCTGGTGGCCCACCCGGACGCCGCCCTCCAGGCCGACATCGCCTATCGGATCATGTCGTACGGCATGCGCCGCGGCACCTTCACCGGCAAGAAGCTCGGCGACTACATCAACGACGCGGGCTGTGACTACCAGCAGGCGCGGCGAATCATCAACGGTCTCAACCGCGCGGACGACGTCGCGGGCTACGCCGCGAGCTTCGAGTCGAGTCTCAAGAGCAGCTTGCTCGCCTGAGCGGGCCAGCTTGCTCGCCTGATCGGGCCAGCTCGCTCGCCTGATCGGGGCGCGCGGCGCGACTCGCCGGCGAGCCCCCCGGCCGGCCTCGCCGACCTCCCCAAGGGGCGAAACCTTTCCCCCGACCCGACAGTATTCATGGGCGCATGAGCGCGTCCGGCGGCAGGCGACAGCACGGCGGCACCGGTTCCCCGCGGCACACGCCGAGGCGCAAGCTTGCCGCGCTCCCGGCGACGGTGCTCGCCGGGGCGGCGGCGCTCGCCACGGCGGCGGGGACCGCGCGGCCGGCGTGGGCGGCTGACGATCCGTCGGCATCGCCGGAGATCCATCTTCACCGCGCCGCCGGCGCGATCACCATCGACGGCGACCTCTCCGACCCGGGATGGCAGGGGGCGACGCGGGTCGAGACCTTCTTCGAGACCAACCCGGGGGACAACGTCCCGGCCAGCGTCAAGACCGTCGCCTACCTGACCTACGACGATCGCTACTTCTACGCCGCCTTCGAGTTCTTCGATCCAGATCCGAAGAGCATCCGGGCGCCGCTCGGGGTGCGCGACTACGTGCCGAGCTACACCGACTACGGCGGCGTCATCCTCGACAGCAAGCACGACGGCAAGACCGGCGTCCTGCTGCTGGCCAACCCGCGCAACGTCCAGTACGACGCGGTCACCGACGACGTGACCGGCAACGAGGACTCCTCCTACGACGTCTACTGGGATTCCGCCACGCGCATCGACGCCCGGGGCTGGGTGCTCGAGATGCGGGTGCCCTTCTCGTCGCTGCGCTACGCCGCGGCGGACCCCCAGACCTGGGGCATCCTGCTCTACCGCAACCGGCCGCGCAACTTCCGCGTCCAGATGTTCAGCGCCAAGCTGCCGCGCGGCACCAACTGCTTCATCTGCCACTCGAATCCGCTCACCGGCCTCTCCGGGCTGCCGAAAGGCGGGCACCTGGTCGCGGCGCCTTACGTCAGCGGCAAGGACGAGCGGCTGCCCGAGGGGGGCGTCGGATCGGCCACCCCGCTCGCGCCGGCCAGGGCGCGGGCGGAAGGCGGGATCGACGTCAAGTGGACCCCCAACGCCAACAACGCGATCGACGCGACCATCAATCCGGACTTCTCGCAGGTCGAGTCGGACGTGGCGCAGATCTCGACCAACCAGCGCTTCGCCCTCTTCTACCCCGAGAAGCGTCCCTTCTTCCTCGAGGGGCTGCAGCTCTACTCGACGCCGATCCAGGCGGTCTACACGCGCAGCATCACGTCGCCGCGCTGGGGCGGCCGCGCCACCGGCGAGATCGGCAACACCAGCTACACGGTCCTGGTCACCGAGGACCGCGGCGGCGGCCAGGTCATCGAGCCGGGACCGCTGTCGTCGTCGCTGGTCGACCAGGTCTTCGGTTCGCGGGTGGCGATCGGCCGGGCGCGCTTCGAGGTCGGGCGCTCGTTCGGCAGCGTGCTGGTGACCGACCGTGAGGACGCGGGCGGCGGTTACAACCGCGTCATCGGTCCCGACTTCCAGTGGCGGCCGAACGGCGCCAACGTGCTGACCGGGCAGCTGCTGCTCTCCGACACCCAGAACCCCAATCGGCCCGACCTCATCGCCGCCTGGACCGGCCAGCACTTCGTCTCCGAGGCGTTCGACCTGAACTGGAACCGCTCGACCCGCACCTGGGACAACTACCTCGAGGCCAAGGACTTCGGCGACGGCTTCCGGGCCGACGACGGCTTCGTGCCACAGGTCGGCTTCCGCGAGCTGCGCGGCTCGACGGGCTACAGCTTCTACCCCGAGCACGCTCCCGCCAACCACGTCCGGCCCTTCCTCTTCGGCGACTACGTGACCGACCAGGGCGGCGCCCCGCTGCTGCGCCGGGTGCAGCCCGGCGTCGGCATGAACGGCATCTGGAGCGGCTACGCCGAGCTCGACCTCAACGACGACCGCGTGCGGGCCAGCTCGCAGCTCTTCAACCGCCGGCAGCTCCTCTACACCTTCAACGCGACGCCCGTGCCGGCGTTCTCCGTCTCGCTCAGCGGCTTCCTCGGCCAGGAGATCGACTTCGACAACGTGCGTCCGGGCCGCGGCGGCAGTGTCGTGAGCCAGTTCACCGTGCGCCCGACCGACCACCTCGCCGTCGACCTCTACGGCACCTACAACTGGCTGAACGTGACCGTCGGCGGCCAGAGCGGCCGCCTGTTCTACGCCGACGTCGCCAGGGTGCGCATCGTCTACTGCTTCGATGCGCGCACCTTCCTCCGGCTCGTCGGCCAGGACGTGCGCGTCGATCGCCGCCCCGGCTTCTACCTCGCCGCCGTCACCCCCCGCGACGACGCCCGCTCGCTCTCGGCCCTCTTCGGCTACCGCCTCAACTGGCAGACCGTCCTCTACCTAGGCTATGACGACGAGAAGGCCATCGTCGACGCCAGCGGCCGCCTCCTCCCTGCCAGCCGGACGCTGTTCTTCAAGGCCTCCTACGCGTTCCAGCGGTAGGCAATAGGCGCCGGCCGCACTCGCGCGGGAGCCCGCCGTGTGCGGGCCGATGACGCTACGTGCCGAGTGCGTTGCGGCGGAAGCTCTCAGCGAGGAGGTCGCGAAACCCTTCGAGCTGGTCTGAGGTGAGGGGCTGCAACATCGTCGGCAAGGGACTGGTCGGAAACTGAGCGATCAGCCACGCCAGCACCCCCGGATCGATCCCGGAGTCTTTGCGCAGGGCCAAGTCCAGGTCTCGAGCCGGAGGATACCCGGCCTGGTCGAGAAAGTAGAGGTCGACGAGATCGCGAGGTTCGGAGCGCGAGAGGATACAGGTCAACTTGCTCGCCCGCAGCTCGGCAAGCGATTCGACCTCGATCCCTTCGATCTTCGGCGGCGGCTCGATGTCCGCGACGGGTTCGTAGACCAGATCGACCTCGATGTTCCGTCCATCCCGAGAATCGAGGTGAGCGCGGACGAGGTGGCCCACGTCGCGGATCAGCGAGCAGTCGGCTGCCGCTGCTGCTGCTGCGCTGGGAAGCAGCCCTGCCAGCGCCCGCATGTCCTCGGCGTCATGAACGAAGAGATCGATGTCGCCCGTTGTTCGGTGACCGAGATACACTCCGGCAAGCGCGGCGCCACCGCCGAGGTGGCAGGGGACACGCTCCTGGCAGGCCCGAATGAAGCCGAGCGCGAAATCCGGGACGACCCGGCGATCGAATGTCTTACGCATGTCTCGCGTGGATCTGGCTCGTCGGCGGCCACTCCGGCGGCGGCAGGCCCAGCAGCCATGCCCACATCGACCGCGAGCGTCCCAGGTAGCGGATAAGGCGGGGCCAGAGCGCGCGAATCTCGCCGGCGTTGACGAAGAGCCAGACGTCCCGGGTGTTGGCTTCCCGCAAGAGCGCACCCATCCAGTAGGCGCGCTCTTCCAGATCGGCCGAGGCCAGATGCTCCTTCAGCCCGCCGACCGTGGCTGTCGTCCACCAGAGAAAGTAGGGCCGGGCGCTATCGTCGAGGAGAGCTGCCGTGGTCGGCGGCAGGCGCTCCGCCGGCGGTGAGAGGTTCGGGTTGCCCATAGTACAGAATCCTGCAAACAAAGGACCCTACCACGGAGACGCCGGAGACTGCGGCGGTCATGACGCTTCCTCGAGAGTAGCCTAGAATCATCGCGTGACCTCTCAAGCTCGCCTTCGCGGCGCCGTGGCCGGCGTTGCCGTGGCCATGGGCGTGTTTCACGGATTTCTCAAGGAACCGCCGCAGGGTGCAGAGGTCGCCAAGCTGTCGTCGGCAGTCCTCCGCGCCACCCGCTGGCAGGGGCGCTACCCGGCCGACTTCAGCGCCCACTTGCTCGGTGGTGGCGAGTTCCGCATGGCCGACACCGTCGGGAAGCGCGTCCTGCTGCTGAACTTCTTCGCCACCTGGTGCGAGCCCTGCCGTGCCGAGATGCCGGAGCTGCTGCGCTTCGTCAAGGCGCACCACGGCGAAGCACTGACGACCGTCTTCGTCGACGCCGCGGAACCGGAGGCGGACGTGCGCCGTTTCGCCGCCCAGTTCGGGATCGACGCTCCGGTCGCCTTCGACCCAGAGAAGGCGATCGGCAATCGGTTCGGCGTCGATTCCTATCCGACCACGGTGCTGGTCGGGGTGGACGGCAAGATCGCGCTCTACGAGACCAGCCCCATCGTCAACGCCGACGTCGAGCTCGAGCCTCTCTACCGCATCGCCAAGGACCGCCTCGCCAAGGGACCGGGCATTGCGCCTGACAAGTACCTGGCGGCTCTCGCCGCGCAGCGTCCATTCGACGACCAGCCCACCGCCGCGACTCCCAAGCTCGGAGCGCGCCAGACCAAGCTCGCCGCCGCCATGCCCTGTCCTTGCGGCTGCGAGAAGCAAGTGCTGACCTGCGGCTGTCAGACCGCGGCGAAGATTCAAGAGAAGCTCGCCAGCATGCCGATCGCCGGCAAGAGCGACGAAGAAGTCGTCGCCGCGCTCAATCGGGAGTTCTGCGTCGGAGCCAGCCTTGCTCGAAGCCGCTGACCTCACCGTCACATTCAAGCACAGCCTGGGGCGCAAGCCTCTGCGTGCGCTCGACGGCTTCTCGCTCATCGCCCAACGCGGCGACGTGGTCGCCCTGCTCGGCCCGAACGGCGCTGGCAAATCCACCGCGATGCGTTGTTTCCTCGGGCTCAGAAAGCCCGACCGGGGAAGGGTGAGGCTGCTCGGCGAGGAGCCGGCGCCGGGAGCGGCGATCTTCGCGCGGGTCGCCTACCTGCCGGAGGAGCCGCACTACCATGGCTTCCTGACGGTGCGGGAAGCGGTTGCCTACTATGCCGCGCTCTACCGGCTGCCGGATCGCGAGCGGCGCGCCGGAGAGGTGATCGAGCGCGTCGGCCTCACGGAGTTCGCCAGCCTGCGCGTCGCCCGTTGCTCCAAAGGGATGAAGCAGAAGGTGGGCATCGCCGCCTGCCTCCTTGCCGCTCCCGTGATCTTGTTCCTGGACGAACCCACGCGCGGCCTCGACCCGGTGATGGTCAAGGAGCTGCGCGACATTCTGCTCGAGCTCCACGCCGGCGGCACCACCGTGGTGCTCAACTCGCACGTGCTCTCGGAGGTCGAGGCGGTCGCCACCCACTTCGTCATCCTCGATCGCGGCCGCGTCGTAGCCGCCGGCGACCGTGCGGTCATGACGCCGCTCGACGAGACCACCTACTCCGTCGAGCTTGCAGGCGTGGGCGAACCGCCGCCGTGGGTTGTCATCGACCAGCGAACGGCAAGCGGTTGCCTCGGCAGGGTCCCCTCGGGACGCATCGGCGAGCTCTTCGCCGCCGCCGCCGACAGCGGCCTCGTGGTGGTGCGCTGCGCGCTGCGCCAGAGAACACTGGAAGAGGTCTTTCTGCGGGCGGTTACCGGCCATGTCGACGACGCAGCTGGGCGCCACGGCTAGGACGCACCTGCGCCTCTTCCGCAGGAACCGCCTGCTGCTCGCGGGCGGCCTGGTGGTCCTGGCCGTGATGGGTGTCGCGCTCTTGCCGTCGCTTCTCTATACCACCGCCGGCGAGCGCTTCACCGTCATCGACCGGCTGTGCGGCCAGCTCAGCACCTTCGTCGCCGGCCTGGCCGGCATCATGGGCCTGCTGGGCATCGCGCTGCCCTTCCGCGATCGCTCCTACGAGCTGGTGGTGACCAAGCCCTGCACTCCCGAGATCTGGCTCGGCGGCCATTTCCTCGCCGGGGCGCAGATCCTGGCGCTGCTCACCGCCACCTGGGTAGCCGTTGCCTTCGCTCTTTTCACGGTGTCCGGCGTGCCGCCCCAGGCGGGGCTCTGGTACGCCGGTGCGGCGCAGCTGCTGGTGGCGCTGGTCATCTTCTCCTGGCTGACTCTGCTCGGCGCCTTCTTCCACCCCGCTCTCGCCCTGGTGATCGCTCTCTTGGTGCAGCCCGAGTTCATCCGCAACCTGCTCCTCTGGCTCGAGACCGGCACCACCTTGTCTCGCTACGCGATGTCGCGGGTCCTGCTCTCGGCGCTGAAGCCTCTCCTCGTCGGCCTCTACGAAGCCCTCCCCGTCTTCAGCCCCGCCGGGGAAGCGGGCGACCGTGTGCTGACCACCCTACGCGTCGCACCGGGCGACCTCGGCAAGCTTGCCGAAGGCGTGGCCTACACACTCGTCGCCGGCGCCCTCGCGTTCTTGCTTGCGACAGCCCGCCTGCGAGCCCGGCGGAGCGCCTAGATTAGTCAGCGCTCATCGCGTGCTCGAGAGCACCGCCACGAACTGGCGGCGCAGATCTTGAACGAGGCCGGCCAGCTCTTCGTGCCGCAGCTTCTCCGTCTCCTGCGAGGCGTCGCCGGCCCATCGAGCCTGCATCTCCTGCTCCCGTTCGGCGGCAGCCGCGGCGGCATCTCGTAGCGCGTCATTGTCCAGCTCTTCCGCAAGGCCGACGAGCCACCAGAGCTCTTCCGAGTCTCCGGACTTCGGGTCTGCCGTCCGCAGCCGCCGCATCAGCCAATCCGTCACCGCCTTCTCGTCCCAGGCGCGTACGATCGAGAAGAACTCGCGGTCTCCCTTGCTCAGGGTCTTGGTCGAACCGAGCGCGCCGAGTGCTGCTGTGAGGCGCGCTCTCTGCGCGGCGGTCAGGTACGCACCGAGCAGTGCGGCCGGCGGCTCTCCTCTCAGCGCTCCTCCTTCGGCGTGGAAGCGATCCAGGACGACCTTGAGATCCTCCGCGGCGATCTCGGCGCTGGTGCCCGCCTTGGTGGCGGCCGTGGCCAGAGCTTGCTGGGCCCGCCTCAGCTCGGCCGTCGCCTCGCCACGGGTGAGCGGATTCTCGACGGTGGCGACGATCCACTCGGCCAGGTCGCCGGGGCTCAGCTCGCCGCGCCGCCGGGCCTCGCGGTCGATGCGCGCCAAGGCGTCGAGACGCGCGAGGTAGGCGGCCCGCTCGGGGTCGCCGAGCTTCCTGATCCCGAAGTGGTAGTCCACCGATTCGAAAGCCGGCCTCTCGCCGAGAGCGACGTCAGCCTTGCTGCGCTGGAGAAAAGCCAGCACTCGCGCGCCGGGAACGAAGTCCGCGCGCCAGGATCCTTCCGCGGCATCGCCCGCGGCGTACTCGACGTGCCGGTAGGCGACCTCGCGCCCTGAGACCGTCCCCTTGAAGGATGACTCGATGCGCAGATCGGTGACCACGTCGGCTTGTGGGCCGTCGCGCCCGACCACCACCGAAGAGCCGACGACCGCCGCGACGACGAGGTCGCTCGTGTCATACACCTTCCGCAGCGGGTCGGCCTCCACCGCCACGGCACCCAGGAGGACCGTCTCGGTGTTAGCCTCGGCGGTCAGATCGGCCCGCCGCTGCTCCCCTGCCTGCAGCACGATCGCTCTGTGGGGAGCGATGGAGAAGCCATCGCGGCTTCCCTCGACGTCGTAGATCCCGGACGGCAGGGCCGACATGGTGAAGGTCCCGTCGCTCCCGGTGCTTGCCGTGCTCTCGCGGCCGTCGAGGACGTTGCGCGCCACGACGGCGACGTCCTCCAGCGGGCGCCCATTCGCCGTGACGCGGCCACGCAGCGCGGCGCGCGGCGTGGACGTGGCGCGGCGCGCCGGCACCGGCTCGCGCTTGGCCGCGCCCTCGCCGACGCCGGCGACGGCGGCCGCCGTCTCGCTGGTCCGTGCCTCGGCGTGGCTCGCGCTCAGCCAGGCAGCGACGAGGCCGGCTGCGATCGCCGAGGCTCGCCGCGGCGCCCAGGGCCGCGCGGATTCGAGCGGCTCCATCTCTCGGGCCATGGCGAGCCGGCCGTCTCTCCACGTCAAACGGCCGCACAGCTTGCCGCGGCTCGCCTGCACGTGCCCGTAGATCTGTTCCGGGGTCAGCCGCTCGAGATCGAGGACCTCGCGCCGGCACTCGGCACAGAACCGCCGGGGTCCGTCCCCCTTCATCTCTTCCCAGGACGTCCTGCACTCGAAGCCAATCACCAACGCGTTGAGCTTCTCGCTACGGTTCGGCATCGGCACGCCTCCCTTGGATCTCCTGTCGGTCGCGGAGATCGCTGCCAACTGGCGCTTCTTCCGGTCGCAAGAGCAAGGGGTGAGCCAGGGCACGCGGCAGGCGCGGCCCTACCCGCGCAAGTGCCGGCGCAGCAAGCGATTGCGCTCGACGCCGGCGCCGATACGCTCGCGGGAGTGCCGCGCCGGTGGGCCGGGCACGGCCTGGCGGTTCAACCGCTTGGATCCAGAACGCTGCGAATCTCCAATGCTGGAGCCCTGGATGCTCTGTCCAGGCTCGCGGCGGCCAGGCTCGCGGCGGGAGAGGATGGATGTTGGATCTCGGGCGGCAGCGGGCTCTCTGCCCGCAAGTCAACTATTCGGCTGCCAGGGCCACGGCTGGATCGATGCGTTGGGCGCGGCGGGCGGGAACCGCCGCTGCGACGAGGGCGACGCCAGTCAGCACGGCCGCCACCACCGCCAGGACCACGGGATCCATGGGCTGCACGCCGTAGAGGAGGTTGCGCATTGCTCGGCTGGCGACGAAGGTGCCCGCCATGCCAACGCCGAGTCCCAGCGCCAGCATCCGAGCGCTGTCAGCGAGCACCAGCCGGGAGATGGCCCGCGCCGTGCCGCCGAGCGCCATGCGGATGCCTATCTCTCGCGTGCGCTGAGCCACTTGGTAGGCCAGCACGCCGTAGACGCCGACCGCGGAGAGGAAGAGCGCCACGGCGGCGAAACCGAGCGCCAGCAGCAACGGCACGCGCCGGCTGACCAGCGCCTCCTGCATCCGCTCGTTCATCGTCTTGACGCTGAACACGGGCAGCTCGGGGTCGATGACCGCCACGACGCGCCTTATCGCGGCGGTGAGCAACAGCGGGTCGCGGGTGGACCGGACGGCCAGCGCAAAGCCGTGATCCGGCGACTGCGCATAGGGGAAATAATAGGCGCCGAAGCGGCCGTCGGGCTCGACGAGGCCTGTCAGCTTCACGTCGCCAACGACGCCGACGACGGTGAAATACTGCGTCTTCGGCCCTGGCGTCAGATGCTGAGCATCCGTAGGCTGATACATCCGCCGCCCGATCGGATCGAGGTCCGGCCAGAACCTCTGCGCCAGCCTGGCGTCGACGATGACGCACTTCGGTGCTTGGGCGGTGTCGCCGGCGTTGAACAGCCGGCCGCGCACGAGCCGAGTGTGCATCGTCTCCAGGTAACCTTCGCTGACCGCCAGCTGGCTCGGCGAGATCACCGAGTCGCCGCCCTTGCCGATGACATAGCCTTCGGGAAAGATGACGCTGTCGCTGTAATTGCCGCCGAACGGGATCGCCGTGGTGATACCGGCGGACTGTACGCCCGGCAGGCGCCGCGTCGCCTCCAGGGCGCGCGCGGCGAACGCCCGCAGATCAGCATCACTCTTGTAGTGGGCCGCGGGCAGGCTGATCATCGCCGTCAGCACGCCGTCCGGTTCGAAACCGGGATGGACGGCAAGCACCTGGCGGAAGCTCACCGCCAGCAATCCCGCGCAGACGAGGAGGATGAAGGCGAAGGCGAACTGCACCGTGACCAGCGCGCGCCGCGCGCGTCGCGCACCGTGCCCGCTGGTGCCGCCGCGGCCCTCGTTCCGCAGCAGGGCGTTGAGGTTCACCCGCAGCAGGGTGACCACCGGCACGATGCCGACGACGAGACCGATGAGGGCGGCCAACCCGAGCATCGCTGCCACGACGACGGCGTCCATGTGGATCTCGCTGCCGCGCGGCAGATCGTCCAGGTCCAGGTGAGAGAGGAAGCCGAGGAGCCACCTGCCCAGGAGCACGCCGCCGAGACCGCCGGCCACCGTCAGCAGCGTCGATTCGATCAGCAGCTGGCGCGCGATGCGCAGGTGGCTCGCACCGAGAGACTGGCGCGTGGCCAGCTCTTTGATGCGTCCGCTTGACCGGACGAGCGCCAGGTTGGTGATGTTCACGCAGCCGATCAGCAGCACACAGACGACGCCGCCCCAGAGCAGGTAGAGAATCGGCCTCAGCGTGCTCACCAGATCTTCTTGCAGGGGCACGGCGACAGTGTGGAAGCCCGCGTCGATCAGCGCCTGTTTCATCGCCGGGAAGCGTTCGAGATTGCGCGCGTTGAGGGCGTCGATCTGCTGTTGCGCCTGCTGGACCGTGGCGCCCGGCTTCAGCCGCCCGATCATGCTCCAATTGTTGCTGTGCCGCGATTCGTCCGCCTTCTGCTTCGCGGTGAAGGCGAGCGGTATCCATAGCTGGGTGTCGGCCCGCAGGAACAGGAAGTCCGCCGGCATGACGCCGACGATGGCGTAGGGCACGCCGTTGATCCGCAGATCCTTGCCCACCGCCGTATCGCTGCCGGCAAAGAGTCGCTGCCACGATGCGTAGCTCAGGATGACCTTGTGCTCGCCGCCGATCTCGCCTTCTTCGGGGCGGAACACGCGGCCGCGCAGCGCCCGTGCGCGGAGGAGGGGGAAGAAGGAGGGAGTGACGGCGGTGGCTTGGATCCTGGAAGCGGTGCCCTCGCCGCCGAGGGTGAGGCCGCGCCCCTGGTACAGCGCGATCTGCTCGAAAGCGGTCACATCGCGGAGACGGTCGTAGTAGTCCGGAACGCCGCTCTCGCCGCGGATCACTCCCGCCCGCGGGTAGCTGTTGTACGCGAGCACGACGCGGTCCGATTCGGGGAAGGGCAGCGGCCGCAGCAGGACGGAGTGCACGACCGAGAAAATCGCCGCATTGGCGCCTATGCACACGGCGAGGGTCAGCAGCGTGGTGAGCGTGAAGCCCTTGTCCTTCCAGAGCAGGCGGTTGCCGAACTGAAGGTCTTGAAGAACATTGCTCATGGCATGGCCTCGGAAGGGGCCGCGGCGGTGAAACCGCCGCCGTCGTGTGCGTACCTACGGGGGAACCGCGCCGGAGGTTTCCCGCTTCTCCTGCTCGATCCACCAGTCGATGTGCTTGGCGAGGATGTCGGGGGGCAGGGAGCCGTTGCCGAGGACGGCTTCGTGGAAGCGGCGGATGTCGAAGCGGGGACCCAGGGCGGTCTCGGCTTGGCGGCGGAGGTCCTCGATGTGAGTGGCTCCCAGCTTGTAGGCTAAGGCCTGGGCGGGCATGGCGATCGAATAGCGGAGGACCTCGGAGTCGATCTGGACGTCGGACTCCAGGAGGCGGTCTCGCATGTAGTCGGTGGCTTGCTGGCGGGTCCAGCCCAGGGCGTTCATGCCGGTGTCGACGACCAGGCGGGTGGAGAGGAACATGTCCATCGCGAGGCGGCCGTAGAGGGAGTAGGGATCGTCGTAGAGGCCCATCTCCTCGCCGAGGTGCGAGGAGTACTCGCCCCAGCCCTCGACGAAGGCGGTGTGGGTCAGGTAGCGGCGGAAGGGCGGCAGGTCCGGGTTCTCGGCCTGCAGGGCCAGCTGGAAATGATGTCCCGGGATCAGCTCGTGGTAGATCAGGGCCGCGGCCCACACCAGCGGCCGCTGATCGAGCTGGCC
>Ga0209524_1000016_pt1 | contig 16833 bp, 12 predicted proteins | sample JacPinW_OM1H0_M1_FD_187956 | JGI IMG/M metagenome (GOLD analysis project Ga0209524, IMG submission 187956) | Forest soil microbial communities from Algoma, Ontario, Canada - Jack Pine, Ontario site 1_JW_OM1H0_M1 (SPAdes) (version 2) | ecosystem: Environmental > Terrestrial > Soil > Boreal... | reverse complement strand
GGAGACGCGGGCCGGCCAGCGGGGGCGCGCCGCGGGACCGGCGACCCGGATGGTGCCGCGGCCCGGCCGGGAGTCTCGCGCGGCGAGGCGGCAGGAGCTGGACGCGGCGCGCGGGTCTTGCCCACGGTTTTCTTCTCGCTGCGGCCCGGTCCTGCCGCGCGCGGGGCGGGCGGTCCGGCCCGGCGCAGCGCCGCCACCTCCCCGGCCAGCGCGGCGAGGAACCGATCGACTTCCGCCGCGTGGTTGGAGGTGCCGAAGCTAACCCTGATCGAGGACAGCGCCTCGGCGGGCGACAGTCCCATCGCGAGCAGGGTCTGGCTCGGCTCGACGGTGCCCGACGAGCAGGCGGACCCGGTGGAGACGGCGAAGCCGGCGAGGTCGAGGCGGATGAGCAGGGCCTCGCCCTCGACGCCGGTGAACGCCACGTGCGAGGTGTTCGGCAGCCGCGGCGCCGTGCGGCAGTGGACGATGGCGCCCGGCACCGCTCGCAGACCCGCCTCGAAGCGGTCGCGCAACGCAGCCAGTTGCAGGGGCCGCGGGGGCCGCAGCTGCCCGTCCACCTCGTCTCGCGCCAGCGCCGCCGCGGCGCCGAGCCCGACGATGGCGGCCACGTTCTCGGTGCCGGCGCGGCGGCGGCGCTCCTGGCTGCCGCCCACCAGCAGGCTCTCGACCTCGACGCCGTCGCGGATCCAGAGCGCCGCGGCGCCAAGCGGCCCGCCGAACTTGTGCGCCCCGAGCGCCAGCAGATCGACTCCCAGGCTGCCCACGTCGACCGGCACCTTGCCCACCGCCTGCACCGCGTCGCAGAGCAGCGGGATGCCGCGCGCCCGGCACTCCGCGGCCACCGCGGCGACCGGCTGCAGGGTGCCCACCTCGTTGTTGGCCAGCATCAGGCAGGCCAGCAGAGTGTCGGGTCGCATGGCGCCGATCATGGCCGCCGCCGGCACCACGCCGTCCTCGCCAGGCGGCACCCGTGTCACCTCCAGGCCCGCCTGGGCGGCGCGCGCCGCCGCCTGGCGCACCGATGGGTGCTCGACGGCGGAGATCGCCAGGTGGCCGCCGCCGGCGGCGGACCGGCGGGCGCTCTCGACGGCGCTCGCCACCACCGTGTCGTTGGCCTCGGTGCCGGAGGCGGTGAACACCACCTCCGGAGGACGCGCGCCGATCAACGCCGCGACGTGCTCGCGCGCCTCCTCGACGGCGTTGCGCGCGGCCTGGCCGACGCGGTGGATCGACGACGGGTTGCCGAAGCGCTCGCCGAGCCACGGCAGCATCGCCTCGCGCACGCGCGGATCGAGCGGCGTCGTGGCATTGTGGTCGAGGTAGACGAGGTCTGACATGGCCGCGTCATTCTATTGCACTGGCCGGTGGACCGGCTTGGCGCCTGACCCACTACCTGAACCTGGGGCCGCCCGGAGGTCACCTACAGATGGCACCCCCGGAATGGCGGCGCCGGCGGGTGGCGCGTATAGTGCAAGCGCGGGCACTCGCAAGAGCGACCCGGAGCTGCGAGCTGAGACGATGGCGATCTGGACCAGGATCCCCGGACCGACACCCTTCCCGACACCCCGACCCGAGCCGGCACCGGCACCGGGACCTGCACGGGCACCTGCACGCGGCGCCCGGCCGGGACCGGTGGCGGGACGGACGCGCGCGCTGGCGGCGGAGCGGACGCGCGCGCTGGCGGCAATCCTGCTGGCCGCCCTGGCCGCCCTGGCCGGGGCAACGCTGGCGCCCCCCGCGCACGCTGGCGGGCTCTTCAAGCCGGCCCTGACCAAGGAGCAGAAGAAGGCGCTCGAGCAGCTGCCGCCGCAGTATCGCGCCTGGCTCGAGGAGGTCGAGGTCCTGATCACCAAGGACGAGAAGCGCGCCTTCCTCGACCTCAAGGAGGACTACCAGCGCGACGCCTTCATCGAGCGCTTCTGGGAGGTCCGCGACCGCGGCGGCGCCAGCGGCGACTTCCGCCGCAACTGGGAGGCACGGATCGCGGAGGCGCGCGCACGCTTCGGCAGGCTCAGCGACGAGCGGGCGCGGGTCTTCCTGCTCAACGGACCGCCGATCGCGCTGGTGGCCGAGCGCTGCAACGTCCTGCTCTGGCCGATCGAAGCCTGGTTCTACCACGGCAGCGAACGCATGGGCGGCGACTTCGTCGTCGTCTTCTACCAGGTCTGGGGGGCCGGGCAGTTCCGCATGTGGGAGCCGGCGGTCGGCCTGGCGGAGCTGTTCCAGGACGGGCACAACGGCCACAACCTCGGCGAGATCGCTGGCGGCTGCCGCAACGGCGACTCCATCGCCGCCGCCATCGGCTGGGTGACGAACCAGGGCAACCTGGGTTACAGCTCCTTCGTGGCCCAGTTCGAGTCCACTCCCAGGGGCCCGAGTGGCGAGTGGATCAGCTCGTTCCACTCCTACTCGACCGACATCCCGGTCGGCGCCCCGAACCTGCCGGCCAAGATGGAGGTGTCCTACCCGGGGCATTTCGGCGAGCGAACCATGCTGGAGGCGGTGGTCAACGTGCCGGCCGGCGAGGCGAGCGTGCTGCAGCTGGCGGACCGCCGCTCCTACAACCTGCTGCTCACCGGCGAGGTGCTCGAGGCCGGCAAGCTGTTCGAGAACTTCCGCTACAAGTTCGAGTTCCCGGGCAACGGTCAGGCCCCTGCCGTGCTGCCGCTGGTCGTCCAACGCCCCTTGCGGCCCGGCGAGTACACGTTGATCGTGAAAGTCGAGGACCTCAACTCGCAGAAGCTCAGCCGCATCAAGGAAGAGCTGGCGGTGCCGCGAGTGGAGAAGGAGCTGCCGCCGCCGCCGCCCGCCGATCCCGAGAGCGCCCGCCTGCTGGCCGAGGCCAACGCCGCCATCGGCAACGGCGAGAACTCGCTCAAGCTCATCGCGCCGCGCGGCGAGCTGCAGACCGGATTGATGCGCTTCGATACGTTGCTGACCGGCCACGACGTCGTCCGCGTGGTCTTCTCCCTGGACGGCAAGCCGATCCTGACCAAGGTCAAGCCGCCCTACAGCGTCGAGCTCGACCTCGGCCACCTGCCGCGGTCGCGCACGCTGCTCGCGACTGCTTTCGACACCGGCGGCAACCAGGTGGCGAGCGACGAGATCGTCATCAACGCTCCGGTCCACCGCTTCCGGGTCCGCCTGACCGAGCCGCAGCGGGGCCACCGCTACCAGAGCAGCCTCCTCGCCCGCGCCGAGACCGACGTGCCCGAGGGCGAGAGCATCGACCACGTCGAGTTCTACCTCAACGAGCAGCTGGTGGCGACGCTGTACCAGCCGCCCTGGACCCAACCGATCGTGCTGCACCGGGAGCAGCTGGCCTACGTGCGGGCGGTCGCCTACACTCCCGACGGCAACGCCACCGAGGACCTGGTGTTCGTCAACGCGCCCGACAACAACGTCGAGCAGCTCAACGTCCAGTTCGTCGAGCTCTACACCTCGGTGCTCGACCGCGGCGGGCGGCCCGTCCTGGGCCTGAACCAGAAGGACTTCTCGGTCACCGAGGACGGCGTGCGCCAGACCGTCACACGTTTCGAGCGGGTCGACGACCTGCCCATCCACGCGGCGGTGGTGCTCGACAGCTCGGGATCGATGGAGAAGGCCCTGCCGCAGGCGCGCGACGCGGCGCTGGGCTTCTTCAGGGACACCATCAAGCCGAAGGACCGCGCGGCGGTGATCACCTTCAACGATCACCCGAACATCGGTGTCAAGTTCTCCAACGATCTCGACACGCTGGCCGGCGGTCTCGCCGGGCTCAAGGCGGAGCGCGGCACCTCGCTGTGGGACACCATCATCTTCACTCTCTTCTACTTCAACGGCGTCAAGGGCCAGCGCGCCATCCTGCTGCTGACCGACGGCCGCGACGAGAACAGCCGCTTCACCTTCGACGACGCGCTCGACGACGCCCGCCGTTCCGGCGTCACCATCTACACCATCGGGCTCGGCGACGACATCGACAAGCGCAAGCTCACCAAGCTCTCCGAGGAGACCGGCGGCCGCGCCTTCTTCATCAAGAGCGCCGCCGAGCTCGCGGCGATCTACGCCAAGATCCAGGAAGACCTGCGCTCGCAGTACCTGGTCGCCTACCAGTCGACCAACACCAGCCCCGAGACCAACTTCCGCACCGTCGACGTCAAAGTGGACCGCTCAGGAGTCGAGGTCAAGACGCTGCACGGCTACTATCCGTAGTACCAAGGTACCAGCTCAACGAGCGAGCGGCGCGGCCCCCACCACGGCGGCCGCCAGGGGGCTCGCGGTGCGCAACGGCAGGCCGCTCTCCCGTCTATACTGGTGTGCCATGGCGACGACTTCCACCAGGCTCACCTATGCCGACCTCGTGGCGATGCCCGAGGACGGCAAGCGGCACGAGCTGATCGACGGCGAGCACTACGTGACGCCGGCGCCCACGACCCGCCATCAGCTCGTGCTGGCCCATCTCCATCTCGACCTGGGCGGCTACGTGGAGGCGAACGGCCTCGGCCAGGTCTTCTTCGCCCCGCTGGACGTTATCCTCTCCGACTACGACGTCGTCGAGCCGGACCTGCTCTTCGTGTCGACCGAGCGGCTCGCGCGGATCGGCCGCGCCTACATCCATGCCGCTCCCGACCTCGTCGTCGAGGTGCTGTCGCCCGGCACCAGGAAGATCGACGCCACGAAGAAGCTCCGCCTCTACGAGAAGTTCGGCGTCGCCGAATACTGGATGATCGACCCGGAGGCCGAATGGGTCGAGGTCTACCGGCCCAGCAGCGCCGGCGGGCACGGGCTCCATCCGGCCGCCCGCCTGCTCAGGGAGCACGGCGACGGCCCGCTCACCAGCCCCCTCTTCCCGGGGTTCGCCCTTCAGCTCGACCGGCTCTTTCGATAGCTGCCCGGCGGCGACCGCCACCTTCAGCGACCACCCGAGCCTCGGCGTCAAGTCTTCCAACCCTCGCCGCGCGATCGTGCGGTTACCGGTCCGTGGTCAGTATCCGAACGAGCTGTCCTCGCAGCCCGGGCAAGTTCTCCCTGACGGTTGACCACACCAGCTCAGGCCGCACTTTGAAATACCCATGGGAAAGCAGATTCCGCATGCCATATGCCTCGTCCCAGGGCATATCGCGGTGCTCAGCACGAAATGCCGGCTCAGTCTCTTCGATCTGGTGCAGAGCCTCGCCGATCACTTCGAGGTTACGTATGACTGCGTCCTGAACTAACTCGTTGCCCAGAAAGCTTGCCTCATCCTGGCCTTCGAGATAGGCCTCGATGCGGGCTATGGCAGCCAAGGCGTTCTGCAAATGATCGACAACTCGCTCCGGTTGGCGAAACCTCATACGCTCACCGCTTCACGCAAGATCCGCTCGCGAGCCTCTACGGGGAGGTCGCCGGATGTTACCACATCCACCGATACACCAAGCAGCTTCGCCGCTCGGACCTGAAAGCCGCCAAGATCGAACAAGGTAATTCCAGCCGGAGCATCCACCAGCAGATCGAGGTCGCTGCTTTCCGTATCGGCGCCTATCGCCGCCGAGCCAAATACACGTATATTCCGCAACCGATGTCGCGCAGCCAGCGCGCGTAGGGCATCGCGGTTAACTAGAAGCGCATCTGACGGTCTCATGCCATTTCTCGAAGAGTTCCGGCTGACAGTGTATTAACCATACGCCCTCGCCCATTAGTCCCGCGGCGGCTCGCTTGGAACACACCTCACTGCCTGTTTCGATCGCCCTGCAGAGCCGCGCCGCTTCCTTCGCGTAGCGTACTTGCGCGGCCGAGGTTCCGCCACAACCAGTCGCTGTTGTAACATTTGCGGATAAGAGTCTTCCCCGGTCGCCTGCGAATCTCCATGCTGCGAGTCGTCCTGACCAGCTAGAATCCGTGAAAGCTGCTCCATAACCGCTGCGCCATCATGGAGAGAAGACTGCCAAAATCGCACAACACGCCATCCAAGAGTTTCAAGTGAGCGATTGACCGTCTCGTCGCGCAGCCGATTACCCTGAATCTTCTTCGCCCAGTAGTCGACGTTCGATTTTGGCAAACGGAACCCTCGCGGATTACCATGCCAGAAATCGCCATCGACAAAAACGGCGACCCGGCTCCCAAGGAACACAAAATCGGGGCGCCCCGGCAATTTGCTTCCCCGACGCCAACCTTTAATCCTGAAGGACCGAAGTAGCCAAATAAACCGAAGCTCCGTCGCGCGATTGCCTCGAGACCGAATGCGTGCCATAATACCCGACCGCTCTTCGGGTGTGAACGTGTCGGTCATTTTTACCGTGCCGCCCGTTCCACGTCCCGAAGTCGATCGTACTCTCGCGTCAGCATTCCGCTGATCTCCGCACCCGTGAGGTAGTCCAGCACACAGACGCCGCCGCTCAGGTTCAGGAATTTGGCAAGGGCTCGGATCCGTGCGCGATTAGCTTCGCCACCACTCAGAAGCTCTGAATTGTTTTGAAGGAAGCCGAGAAAGCCTCGGACTACGGCTGATGCGCGGCCGACATTTCGCTCAAGGATTTGTTGCGTAATGTCTAGATATGTGAACAGTACCGACGTTAGCTCATAGGGATTGTTTCGGTCGGGGTCGTATGAAAGCCTCGCGGACCACCACAGGCGCGCCGCTCCATTTCGCAACAAAGCGCGGCTCTCGTTCTTCGCGACAAAATAGCGATCGCGAATATTACGCTCTGCCTTGGCTGGATCGGCTAGGTACTTTTCAATCGGCCATCTCCTCCGCATGTAGCTCCAAACCTCTAAGTGTGTCAAGTGCATCCAAAGGCGAGGGTCCCTCGCCTGGAGAGGCGTGAGTCCGGGAAGCAACCTATGAAGCCGAATTGCATTCTCCAGGTCCCTAAAGTCGCTCTCCACAGGATCGACCAAGGCAATCTCTTCGGACTGCTCGATATACGTTTCCAGTTCCCATTGGCTTCCTCGCGCAAACTCAGGCAACCATGGGTCCGCGCGCTTATATCGGACAAGGTTCTCGCGTATCGATCCAATCAATCGATTGACAAATGATTGGCGAAGCACCCTGAGTTGCGGCATGCGACTTTCAGTCCCCTACGCCGATGCTTCCGCCATGTTGTGCGCCGTCACTAGCGCCCTCCTGATGGGGAGTTCGAGAAGCTTCTGCGCTTGTGTGAGTTTGTCCGTCTCATCTGCAAGCTTCATTGCTTCTATGCGGCGATTGAGTATCCGATGCCACCTTAGTGATCCAAGTGCATCCGCCTCATCGGCGCCGCTTTCATCTTCAATATAGTGAAGCGCTTCCACTAGCGCCGGCAACACTATAGATGTCGTTATCACAGTTGAGAGTGCTTCGTCGTGGCGTAACAGCTTGTATTCTTTGAAATCCTCGCGAGAGAGAATGATCCGTATCTTCTCGCCATTGAAGTCTAGCCTCATCGGAACGTCTCCTTCTTCCGCCGCACTCTCGATCTGCATAATCGACCCGACCCTCCCAAGAACGTCAAAGGAGCTCTCCACGACGAACACACGGCCTTCGCCCAATGCCAGCATGTCTGCCTTTCTTACCTCGAATGCTGATCCTTCGTAGTCCACGTGGGCGCCCTCAACGACGTAGCCTGATATGTCCTGAGTAGCTACTGCGAACACATTGACTTCGACAAGATCGTTCAGTTGATCGGCGCGAATGGCAATCCTGTCTATAGCCCCTCGCAGTTGAAACACTCGGCGGAAAAGCGTATTGGTGCACTCGACGTGCACTACATATGCGGCCCGCGCAGTCACCGCGAGATGACTGAGAGTAACGCTACTGTGCTGAATGTTTACATCAAGATAAATGGTCTCCTTGTCGGCGATCATCTCAACTGTAGCCTGGAATGCGGCACCAGGCACGTCGTCGAAGTTCCCGACTACGGGATACGGATAGGATCTCCGACTAAGCTTCATAGGCTGCGACCTCCATGGCGACCCGAACCGGGTGACGCAAGATTACCTCGAGTTTGATGCCGTCCGCCTCGGCCGCGACGATTGGTCCAATCAACCCATTTGGCCCGACAAGCAGCTCGGTGCCGTCCAGAAGCCTCGCCGAGCGCACCTCCACAGGCTCCTTGCGATCATCGCCAACCGCCCAAAGCGCTAGGTTCAGCTTGCCGGACGCTGGTGGCTTCCCTGCCGCCACCACTACTTTGTAAACACCGGCCCCAGAGTTGGTCGGAAATGCCCGATAGCGGATTGAGACCGAAGGTCGCGACGAGCCACCGCCAGCAGCTCCATCGGTTCCCTTGGCGCGACCGGTGTCAATGCCGCCACCGCCACCGCCCGTGCCACCGTCTGTCAAGTTCGAGCCCGCCCCCGGTGCGCCACCACTCCCCTCCCCCTCACCGGGTTCCTCGGTTGCATCTCCATGCAGCTCGGGTTTCGACTCGTCAGGCTGCATTGCTCTGCGGAACTCGATCGTCCTTCCCTCGATCTTGCCAGGGATCAGCTGCCGCCTAAAGGATTCGGCCGTCTGCTGAGGGCCGGCCTCATCGAAGGATTCCTCGGGAGTCTCGTCGTCGTCCGGCAAGTATCTCTGAAGGCCCGGCACCGCGATAGCTTTGGTATCGTCTGCCGGGAGGAGGCTCTTTAGACAGCTGCGTATGAAGTTGATGAGCTCGGTATAAGTCTTCTTTTGTGCTCCCTTCTCTGGATGGTCTGGATCCCAGATGTCGTGCTTCGGCGGTTCCATTTCTCGCAAGACCCTGTTACCTTGGTCACTGCGGCAGATAAACACCCCGCAATATGGCACAATGGAGCGGAAGGCCTTCTCGTAGATCTTCATGCCCGTCTTGCGAATCATGGCGACCTTCTTCGGCATTACCTCTGCCGCGCCAGCGAGCAGGTAAACGGTGCACTCTCCCAAGATGGGTAAGTCCTCCTTGACAGGCAACATCGTTGGGTTCTTGAAGGCCCGATAGTAGAGATGGGCGGTGAAGTCCTCAGCCCCTGAGAATTCTTCGAGTAGTCCAGGAAGCGTAGCCTTCGAGATGTAGCGGTCTCCAACTCTTACCTCGATGTCCCCGAACTCTATTGCCGGCCAGAAGTTATCTAGCACCGAATACGTGAGATCGTCAGCCCATCGGAAGCCAGGGGAAAACCCGAGCACCGTGATGTCAAGGCCGCACTCGCTCCGGCGGAAGAGCTTCGGTATATCAGTCGGAACCCTCACCGCCATGCCGTTGGCAGCGCCGAGAAAGCCGGTCGGCTGCGCGATCCCGCCTTCAGGATGATGATGTGATACCAGGGTCGCCACACCTTGGAACGCATGCTCGCCGTCGATCGTTCGGGTGGAGTATAGAACAGTCCGGAGTCGGCTCGCAGCAAAGGGCGCGTTCTTGCCTATGCCGAAAGAGCCGCCCTCGCCACCACCCTTTGATGACGAACCTGCGCAGCGGATCAATTTATACCACTCCTTAGTCCGATCATGGTCGGCACCGCGGACGCCGGTAGTGTTGTAATCGCCGACCTCGAGGGCCTGGATCTCATCGGTCCCAGCGAGCTCTTCTGCGCGCGTAAAGAAATCAACGGCTTTCTTCTCGTCATGGAAAAACGCAGAGCATCGTGAAAGCGTAGCTTTAAGGCTTTTGAGATCTGGGATATCGGACCCCTTCAGTTTCCTGACTCGGAATTCTACGCGGACCGGCTTATTGGGGTCGTAGCGCGCGTCAAGACTGTTTTGAAGCATTTCGCGGGCGAGGTACTTGTCTGTGTTTCCCTTGAACGTTTCGACGCCGGCGTCACTGAAGCCGGTCTCGCGGCCGCCATCATTCCTTGGGAATTTCCAGGTAATGTTCATGCGGACATGCTTCCTCAGGCAAGCGTAGACTTCTGCCGTTCAAGTTCAGCGGTCAAAAGCAGCGCGATCCTTTTCACCAGCGGCATGGTAACTGAATTGCCGATCTGCTTGCTGAACTGGTACCACGATACAATGGCCGGATCGGGAATCTTGAACCAGTCGTCGCTATACCCCTGCAGCCGTGCACACTCCGTAGGGGTAACCTTCCTGATGCCCCATCTGTCGACGATGACCGGTTGGTTGTGACCTCCATCGCCCATATTTGCCATCAGGGTGAAGCACACGCCAGACTTGTTTTCCCGAACATAGTTACGCCGGAGCTGATAAACTGCGTCCGGGTCACCTCTATCGACGGCCTCCCTGAAAAGCGGATAGTAACGATCACCCGGCTTAAAGTAGAGTCTGTCGGGCGCCCTCTCTTCCAGGTCGAGAAAAGCGCGAACGGGTTGCCGTAGGCTTGAAGGCAGGGTATCTGGAAATCTAAAATTGTTGACAGGGAACTGGTCTGCGGAAAGAGCTACCATGAAGATCCTCTCCCTGTTCTGGGGTATCGAAGTGTGAGTCGCCGTGTTTAGTATCTGCGCATTCTTCTCAGAGAACCAGTAGCCTGCCTTTTGAATCTCGGCCTGGACACGAGCGAAGGTCTGGCCGTTGTCATGGGTCCTGAAATGCTTGACGTTCTCCAAGAGCAGCACCTTGGGCTTCCCTTGGCCAAACTCCTTTATGAGTCGAATGATATGAAGAAAGAGGGAGCCACGCTCATCCTTAAAACCCCGTTTTTCGCCTGCGACAGAAAATGGTTGGCAAGGGAAACCGGCGGTCAGGATATCTACGGGCTTGAGTGAATCGTCATCGACGCGTAATTCCTCAACAGGCTTGCAAATGAGCCGCACGTCGGGAAAGTTCAGGGTGAAGGTCTCTTTCGCGTATCGATCCTTTTCATTGGCCCATGCAACCATCGCGCCGGCTTCCTGAAATGCCCGGCAGAAACCTCCAATAGCCGCGAAAAGGCACCCGACGGTGAACTGGCGCGGTGGGAGCGCGGCAGCGCGCTCAGCGGCAGGAGTTCTCTTGCTAGGCACAGGGACAGCCTTCAAGTGTGCTAGCCAAAGTAGTAAATGAGGGTTCGACAAGGCCCTTCTTGCGTTCATGAGCCGACCGCCCTGCGACAGGGTTCTTTTCGGAAGCCGCCGGAAATGGCAGTTTGGCGCTTGGCGGGCGCGTACATACGGCAGCGGGGATCAGATGACCCCAGACTCTCAGGGCGAGTCGATCCGGGCCGCCGGTACGCCCCGAAACGGCAATCACGGTCGACCTGGAGGCGCCTGTTCGTGCCACTGCTTCTATCGTAACAGACGAAAGGGCGCGGGCGGATCTGCTCGCCGAGCCCGCTCGGCATCACCGCTGCTGAGGCTCCGGCCTTCACGACGGCATGGCGCAGCGGGCGAGCGAGCGCCGTTTGGGGCGAGTGGGGCCAGGGCCGACCGTCCAGTGCGCCCTCCTGAAGCCCCCGCTTGCCGCCGGTAACGGCGGCGGTTAGGATGGCAGGGCGATGTGGGGTGCTCTGCGGTGGCGGCACGGCCGCCTGCTGCTGGTCCTTGCCGGCCCTGCCCTGGTTGCCGGCTTGGCTACGTTGCTGACCTGGATGGTCCCGGCGCGTCCCCTGCTGGCGGGAGGCGCCTCGCCCGCGGCGCCGGCGGCATCGCCGGCGGCAACTGACCTCGCGCCGAAGTACCGGGCCTGGCTCGACGAGGTGGCGCCGCTGATCAGCGAGCGCGAGCGCCAGGTCTTCCTGTCGCTGACCCGCGACTACCAGCGCGACGACTTCATCCAGCGATTCTGGGACGTGCGGGACCCCTATCCGGAGACCCCGCGCAACGAGCTGCGGGACGCCTGGGAGGAACGCCTGAAGCTGGCCCAGGAGCGCTTCGGCAACGTCGTGGAAGACCGGGCGCGGGTGCTGCTGATCCACGGCGAGCCCGCGCACGTCTTCCATTCGCGCTGCCTTGAGGTGGTGCAGCCGCTGGAGATCTGGGCCTACGACCGCACGCCGCACGTCCGCCGCGGCTTCACGCTGGTCTTCGTCCAGGACGGCAGGGCCACGCGCGGCCGCTCGCGGCTGTGGGCGCCGAGCGAGGGGGCCGACGCGCTGCTGACGCTGCAGGGGCGGGCGCGGAACCCGGCGAAGTCGGATCTCTCGGCGCTCGCCGACTGCCCCGACGGCGACGAGATCGCCGGCTACCTGTCGCAAGCGGTCGACGAGGCGCAGCTCGAGGCGCGCGGGCAGGTGGTGCCGAAGCCGGGCGAAGAGTGGCTGTCGAGCTTCGCGGCCGCATCCACCGACCTGCCGCCGGGCGCCCAGCCGCTGCCGGCCGAGCTCGAGCTCTCCTTCCCCGGGCGCGCGGGCAGCCGCACCGTGGTGCAAGGGCTGCTGCGGGTGCCGCGCGACGCGGCGTCGCCGCAGCGCCTGCAGGACCATTCCTTCTACAGCTTCATGATCGACGGCGAGGTGGTGCGCAAGGACGAGCTGTTCGAGCACTTCCGCTACCGGTTCAACCTGCCCGAAGCCCAGGCCACGCGGCCCGGCGCCGGCGGGGCGGCAGCCGAGATCCCTCTGGTCTTCCAGCGCTATCTCAGGCCGGGCGCCTACACCCTGGTGCTGAAGCTCGAAGACACCGGCGGCAAGCGCTACTTCCGCGCCGAGCGCGAGCTCGAGGTGCCCGCGATCACCGCCGAGGCCGAAGCCGCCGCCGCCGCGGCTGCGGCCGCGGCCACGGAGGGCGCCGCCGCCGCGAACGGCACCGGCGGCGCGGGGACGCCAAGCCAGGCCGCCGCCGGGGAGAAGGCGCCCGCGGCAGGCGCGGGGGCAGGTCCAGCGATGGCGGCGGCGCTGGCGGAGGCCAACCGCTCGATCCCTTCCGGCGACCAGAGCGTGCGGCTGCTGGCGCCTGCCGAGGGGCTGCTGACCGGCGCGGTGCGCGTCGACGCGGTGGTTGCCGGCAGCGGCATCGACCACGTCCGCTTCCTGCTCGACGGCCATCCGGAGTTGATCAAGAAGCGGCCGCCGTTCAGCGTCGACCTCAATCTCGGGCCGCAGCCGCGCGCCCACGTCATCAGGGCGGTGGCCGAGGCGGCGAACGGCAAGCCGCTGGCCGAGGACCAGCTGCTGCTCAACGCCGGGCCCCACCGCTTCGGCGTCAGGCTGATCGAGCCCCAGGCCGGCAGGCACTACAACGCGAGCCTGCGCGCCGAGGCGAAGGTGGAGGTCCCCGAAGGCGAGAAGCTGGATCGGGTCGAGTTCTACCGCGACGACACGCTGGTGGCCTCCCTGTACCAACCCCCATGGACGCAGGTCATTCTCATCCCGGAGACCGGCAAGCTCTCCTACGTGCGGGCGGTGGCCTACTTGCCCGACGGCAACTCGAGCGAGGACCTCGTGCTGGTCAACTCGCCCAACTCCGGCGAGCGCATCGACGTCCAGATGGTGGAGCTGTACACCACCGTGACCGATCATCGCGGCCGACCCGTCGAAGGTCTGACCCGCGACGTGTTCAAGGTCTACGAGGACGGCGCCGAGCAGACCGTGCGGCGCTTCGAGCGCGTCCAGGACCTGCCGATCTACGCCGGCGTGCTGCTCGACACCTCGGGCTCCATGATCGACCAGCTGGACACCGCGGTGAAGGCGGCGCTGCGCTTCTTCCAGACCGTCATCCAGCCGAAGGACCGGGCGGCGGTGATCACCTTCAACGGGCAGCCGAACCTGGCGGTGCGCTTCACCAACGATCGCGAGGTGCTGGCGGGCGGGCTCGCCGGCCTGCGGGCGGACGGCAACACCGCCCTCTACGACAGCATCATCTACGCCCTCTATTACTTCGGCGGTGTGCGCGGTAAGCGCGCCATCGTGCTGCTCACCGACGGCAAGGACGAGGGGAGCCGCTTCCGCTACGGGGACGCTCTCGAGTACGCGAAGCACAGCGGCATCGCCTTCTACACCATCGGCCTGGGACCGATCGCCAACCAGCCCGACATCCGCCTGAAGCTCGAGAAGCTCGCCGCCGAGACCGGCGGCCGCGCTTACTTCATCAGCCAGGCGATCGATCTGGCCGGCACCTATCGCAGCATCGAGACCGAGCTGCGCTCGCAGTACCTCCTGGCCTACCAGTCGTCCAAGCAGGGCAACGACGGCAAGTTCCGCGCCGTCGAGATCAAGCTTGGCCGCTCCGGGCTCGAGGCCCGCACGGTCCCGGGATACTACCCCTGAGCCGCGCGCTCCCCCGCCTGGTGCTGGCCTCGGGCTCGCCGCGGCGGCGCGAGCTGCTGGCCGGCCTGGGACTGGAGTTCACCGTCCGCGCCGCCGACGTCGACGAGACCCCTCATCCCGGCGAGATGCCGGCAGCCTGCGTGCGGCGGCTGGCGCTGGCCAAGGCCACCGCGCGGAGCGAGGCCGGCGAGCTGGTGCTGGGAGCGGACACCGTGGTGGTGCTGGACGGGCAGCTGCTGGGCAAGCCGCGCGACCCCGCCGACGCCCACCGCATGCTGGCTGCGATCGCCGGCCGCGAGCACACCGTGCTCACCGGCGTGACGCTGCACGGGGAGTCCCAGGGACGCCAGGAGACGGCGGTGGAAGCTTCGCGGGTGCGCATGGCGCGGCTGAGCCCGCGCGAGATCGACTGGTACGTGGCGACCGGAGAGCCCCTGGACAAGGCCGGTTCCTACGCCGTGCAGGGAGTGGGGGCGCTGTTCGTCGAGGCGATCTACGGCAACTACACCAACGTGGTCGGCCTGCCGCTGCCGGCCACCTGCCGGCTGTTCAGCGCCCTGGGATACGACTGGCGGTGGTTCGCGGCCGGAGCGAGCGCCAGCCCGCCGGACGAGGCGGCGCCACTCGACTGACTAGCAGCACTAACCGCCGAACTTGATCGGCTCGCCGAGCTCGTCGAGCGAGAAGTTGGCCATGATCTGGTGCCCGTTGAAGTCGAGCACCCGCAGGTCTTCCTCGGCCTCGAGGTCTTTGACGATGTTGGCGAAGGAATGGGCGTAGCGCGCCCTCACCGCCTCGAGATCGACCTCGTAGGCGAGGAACTTGTCGATGCCCTTGTAGCGGAGCTTCCCGACCAGCCGCTCGTCGGTGAGCGTGGGATAGGTCGAGAGCACCAGGATGGGGCCGGTGCCGGTGAAGATCAGGTACGCGCGGATGGCGGTCCTGGCCGGAGTCTCGATCACCATGACTCTCCTCCCTCTCTGATACAAGGGTGCTGAGAGGAGTAAATCACGAGGCGGCTGGTGGTGGAAGTCCTGGGGCAGTGGGTAGTGGGTCAGGTGGCGAGGGTCCATTCCCTTCTGCCTCCCTTTGGGCGAGGCACCCGAAGTCCAAGGTCGGTTCCCTTGGGACGCCTCGCCCAAAGGGCGGCAGGAGGGAATGGACCCTCGCAGGGTAACTGACCCACTACCGGGTGCCGGAAAGAGAGGACTGCTCATGGAAGTGGAAGAGGCCGAGACTCCCCGGGAGATCGCGCAGGGCGTAGAGGCCGCCGTCGCCGTGGTGCTGGTGCGACCGCGGGAGGAGGGCAACGTCGGGGCGGCGGCCAGGGCGATGGCCAACATGGGTCTCGCGCGGCTGATCCTGGTGGAGCCGGCGGCGGCGCTGGGGCCCACCGCCAGGGCGTTCGCCGTCGGTGCCCGGCACGTGCTCGACGGGTGCTCGCGGGTGGCGAGCCTGCGGGAGGCGCTGGCGCCCTTCCCGCGGGTGATCGGGACGACCTCGACCCGCGACCGCCGGCAGGCGGTGCCGCTGATCGGACCGCGGGAGCTGCCCGAACGGCTGGCGGCGGACCCTCCGGGAACGCCGGTGGCGCTGGTCTTCGGCCCGGAGGTGGGAGGGCTCACCAACGAGGAGCTGGCGTGCGCCAACCTCGTGGTGAGCATCCCCTGCGCGCCGCTGCAGCCGACGCTCAACCTCGCCCAGGCGGTGCTGATCCTTGCCTACGAGCTGTACCAGGCGCGGCTGGGAGGTCCGCGGCACGGGGTCGGGGGGGCCGAGCTCGCCGGCGCCGCCGCGGCCGCTGCCGAGGTCCCCGCCACCACCGCCGACCTGGACGGCCTGTTCGATCAGGCGGCGGCCGTCCTGCGCCGGATCGGCTTCGACCGCGACAGCACCTTCCCGGGAGTCCTCCGCGACCTGCGGGCGGCGGCGGCGAGGGCCCGCCTGTCGGAGCGCGAGGCCGCCATCCTGCGCGGCATCTGCCGGCGGGCCGGCCACGCCCTGGAGCAATCGGCATCCGCGGCGTCCGCGCCAGGCGCTACTTCTTGATGTCGTCCTCGATCAGGACCCGCATCGTCTCCTTCGAGAAGCCGCGCGCGACCATCTGGTAGGTCAGCGCCGCCATGCACCGGCGGGCGACCTTGCGCACGCTCGAGGGGTGGTACCCCATCTGCTCCGCCACCTCGGACGAGTCGTAGCCGAGGCCGTAGCGGAGGCGCAGCAGCTTGCGGCAGCGGGCAGGGAGCTCTTCCATCAGGTCGTTCAAGTCCCACAGCAGCTCGGCGCGCTCCTGGGGCGCCGCGACCGGCTCGGTCAGCAGCTCCAGGATCACCGTGTCGACCGCGTTGTAGAGGCTGTTGCGGCGCTTGCGCCAGTACACGACACAGCGGTTCCGGAGCGTCACCACGATCCAGGCCTCGGGGTCCTGGATCTCGTTCCACTTCTGGACCGTCGCGACGAGGGCCTCCTGCACCAGGTCCTCGGCATCGTGCGCCGGCACCCGGTAGCGGCTCAAGACCTGCTTCAGCCGCGGCCGCAGCCTTCGCAGGAGCTGCTCGATCGGCTCCTTCCCGGAAGGCAGAACGGGCTGGTCTGGGACTGCCATGGTCTCCACACTGTCAACCAGACGGACAGTTGAGCGCCAATCATAAACCCCCCGGGCCATTTTGGATACGATCGATGGGACAGGTCGCCTGACCTGGACAACCAGCCGCTAGATAAGACCTGCCCACGATACCCTCTGAAATAAGCCTGTCACCGAAGAGGGGGAGGTAGGAGGGCCTCGGGCGGTGGA
>Ga0209524_1000015_pt1 | contig 17867 bp, 11 predicted proteins | sample JacPinW_OM1H0_M1_FD_187956 | JGI IMG/M metagenome (GOLD analysis project Ga0209524, IMG submission 187956) | Forest soil microbial communities from Algoma, Ontario, Canada - Jack Pine, Ontario site 1_JW_OM1H0_M1 (SPAdes) (version 2) | ecosystem: Environmental > Terrestrial > Soil > Boreal... | reverse complement strand
CCCGCCAGCGGCAGCTGCTCGAGCTGCGCGACCAGCTGCTCGCCTGGCGAAGCGGCGACGACACGCCGATCGAGCGGGTGCTCACCCGGCAGGAGGCCGCCGACCTGGGTCTCGACCACCCCAACAGTGGCGACCTGCTCCTCTTCGCCAACGAGGGCTATGCCTTCGACCCCGGGCCCGAGCCCTCCGGCGCGGCCATCGTCCACCCGGCAGCGGCCTACGGCACGTACGGCTACCTGGCGGCGCATCCCGACATGCAGGGCGTCTACCTGGCCATCGGCAAGGACGTCAAGCCCGGCAGCACCAGTGCCGCCGTCCAGGCCACCGACATTGCCGGGCGCGTCGCGCGCTGGCTCGGCATGGGCAAGCCGGCCGCCGCCGCTGCCGCCGGCATCAGCGGCCACTAGCGCGAACGGAGCACACCGCGTGTCGTTCATCGACAAGCTCCTCGGCAAGGCGCTCCGCTCCTCGCAGGCCGAGGAGGAGAAGATCGGCGTCTGGGCCGGCATCCCCATCCTCGGGCTCGACGGCCTGTCGTCCTCGGCCTACGGCCCGGAGGCGGCCTTGACCCTGCTGGTGCCGCTGGGCGCCGCAGGGCTGGCCTTCATCGGGCCGATCACGCTGGTCATTCTCGGGCTGCTGCTGCTGCTCTACCTCTCCTACCGCCAGACCATCGGCGCCTACCCGCAGGGGGGTGGCTCCTACACGGTGGCCAAGGAGAACCTCGGCACCCGCGCCGGCCTGCTCGCCGCCGCGGCGCTGATGATCGACTACATCCTCAACGTGGCGGTCGGCATCTCGGCCGGAGTGGCAGCCCTGGTCTCGGCGGTGCCGTCGCTGCACCGGCACACCCTGCTCCTCTGCCTGGCGATCCTCGCCGTCATCTCGGTCGTCAATCTCCGCGGGATGCGCGAGCCAGGGCTGGCATTCGGCCTCCCGACCTACCTGTTCATCGCCAGCCTCGGCCTGGTGCTGATCGTCGGCGTGGTCGAGGCGCTGCTGCACGGCGGCCATCCGCGGCCGCTGGCGCCGCCGCCGCCCCTGGGGCCGCCGATCCAAGCAGCGAGCCTCTGGCTGCTGATGCGCTCGTTCGCCAGCGGCTGCACCGCCATGACCGGCGTCGAGGCGGTGAGCAACGGGGTCAAGTACTTCAAGCAGCCGACCGTGCCGAACGCCAGGCGCACCCTGACCGCCATCGTCGCCATTCTCGGCCTGCTGCTCGGCGGCATCGCCTACCTCGCCCGCGCCTACCACCTCGGCGCCATGGACCAGGAGAAGCCCGGCTACCAGAGCGTTCTCTCGCAGCTGGTGGCGGCGGTGGCGGGACGGGGAGTCATCTATTACGTGACCCTCGCCAGTATCCTGGCGGTGCTCGCCCTCTCCGCCAACACCAGCTTCGCCGACTTCCCGCGTCTCTGCCGCATCATCTCGGAGGACGGCTTCCTGCCGCGCTCCTTCGGCACCGTCGGCCGCCGGCTGGTCTACTCGAACGGCATCCTGGTGCTCGCCGTGCTGTCGGGCGTGCTGCTGATCCTCTTCGGCGGCATCACCGATCGCCTGATCCCGCTCTTCGCGGTGGGCGCCTTCAGCGCCTTCACCCTGTCGCAGGCGGGCATGGTGATGCACTGGCGGCGCGCCGGCGGCCCCCATTCGAAGGTGGCGATGGCCATCAACGGCCTGGGGGCTGTCGCCACCGGCGTCGCGCTGGCGGTGATCCTGGTGGCGAAGTTCGCCGAGGGCGCCTGGATGACGGTGCTGCTGGTGCCCGTCATCCTGGCCCTGTTCGCTGGCGTCAAGCGTCACTACCGCCGGGCGCTGCGGCAGATCGCCTGCCTGAAGCCGCTCGACTTCTCCGGCCTCGAGCCGCCGATCGTCGTGGTCCCGATCGAGACCTGGGACATGCTGAGCGTGAAGGCGCTGCGCTTCGGCCTGCGGATCTCGAACGACGTCCGCGCGGTCCACGTCGGCGTCAGCGAGGCGAAGCGGCAGGCGCTGCAGGAGCAGTGGGACCTGGACGTCGAGCAGCCGGCGCAGCGCGAGGGCCGCCAGGCGCCGCGGCTGATCGTCCTGCCGTCCCCCTACCGCCGGCTCTTCCTGCCGCTGATCGACTTCGTCAGGAAGCTCGAGAAGGACAACCCTGCGCGCGAGATCGCCGTCATCATCCCCGAGTTGGTGGAGCGGCACTGGTACGAGGCCTTCCTGCACAACCACAGCGCCGAGGTGCTGAAGGCGCGCCTCCTGCTCGAGGACCTCGAGCACGTGGCCCTGGTCAACATCCCGTGGTACCTCAAGTGAGGAGGGCCGGATGACCGGTGGGCAGGGGCGGGCGCGCGGCTTGGCCGGCAGCCTGGCGGGCGGCCTGACCGGCAGCCTGGCCGGCAGCTCCATCATCGTCACCGGCGCCTCCCAGGGCATCGGCAAGGCCGTGTGCCTCGAGCTCGCCAGCCAAGGCGCCCGTCTCACCCTGGCCGCCCGCGACGCCGCCGCCCTCGAGCAGGTGGCCGCCGCCTGCCGCGAGCGCGGCGGCGAGGCCCTGGTCGTCCCCACCGACGTCTCCCAGCCCGCCGACTGCGAGCGCCTGATCCGCGAGGCCGCCGCCGCCTGGGGCGCCCTCGACGCCCTGATCAACAACGCCGGCATCGACATGATCGCCCGCTTCGAAGACGTGGCCGACCTGCAGCTCTTCGAGCGCCTGATGCGAGTCAACTACCTGGGCTACGTCTATCCCACCTACTACGCCCTGCCCGAGCTCCGCCGCTCCCGGGGCCGCCTGGTCGCCGTCTCCAGCCTTGCCGGCATGACCGGCGTCCCCACCCGCACCGGCTACGCCGCCTCCAAGCACGCCATCTTCGGCTTCTTCGACTCCCTGCGCATCGAGCTCGCCGGCACCGGCGTCACGGTGACCCTCGTCGCCCCCGACTTCGTCCTCTCCGAGATCCACCGCCGAGCCGCCGGTCCCGACGGCCAGCCAGTGGGCCACAGCCCGATGCAGGAGTCCAGCATCATGACCGCCGAGCAATGCGCCCGCCACATCGTCAAGGCGATGCAGAAGCGCCAGCGCCTCCGGATCCTCTCGCTGAGGGGGCGGCTCGGGCGCTACGTGCGGCTGGTTGCACCGGGCTTGATCGACGCGATCGCGGCGCGGGCGGTGCGGCTGGGGAGGTAGGGGTCTTGTCGCGCGGACCCGTGCCGGGCTCCGAGCGCGATGCTAGAGGGGTCATATCTGACAATTCACACCGCCACTAGGCATAATGACTTGACAATGTTGGAGAGATCTCCTATGCTCGTCCCCAAGTAACGAGGGCCAGGATGCCGAATCTAGACATCGTAGGACGCAGCCTGAACAAGCCTTGGCGCAGCCCTTATCGGCTTCTTAAGGGGGGAGCGCCTAACGGCAACATGGGGGCCTTATGACTGACAACCCGCTAGCTGCCATTGAGCCACGAGCACTGGCGGCTCGCGTTCGGGAGGCAAGAGAGGCCCGCGGCTGGACCCAGCAAGAGTTAGGTGACCGTCTTGGGATGGCACGAACCACGATTGTGGCTATCGAGAAGGCAGAGCGGCGCCTCAAACCGCGGGAGTTGATTGAGCTAGCAAGACTACTTGGAAGAAATGTGTCGGAACTCTTACAGCGGAGCAGTCCGCCTGAGGGGTTCTCCGTGCAGCTCCGGAGTGCTCTGCCAGTGTCTGCTCCTGTGGATTACGATCTAGTTCCGTACATCGAGGAGTTCCAACATCGATGTGAAGATTACCTAAGGCTTGAAGAGATCTGTCACGTGCCGCTACGAAGGCGGTATCCACCTGAATACGATATTCAGGGAGTGGACCCCGACCAGGCTGCGGAGGACTTGGCGGCGGCCGAACGGAGTCGACTAGATCTAGGGGAAGGGCCGGTCTTGAGCCTTCGGGATCTACTCGAGACCGAAGTAGGGCTTCGAGTGTTTCAGCTTGATCTTCCGTCGAAGATCGCAGGGATGTTTGCTTTCGCAGCGTCTCTTGGAGGCTGCATTGCAATCAACCTTCGCCACCCGGTTGAGCGCCGGCGCATGAGCCTAGCCCACGAATACGGTCACTTCCTTATCGCCCGTTTCCGTTTCGAGATCACCTTTGATGGTCGCTATGAGCGAAGGCCCGCAGCAGAGCGCTTTGCAGAGGCCTTTGCAAGAGCCTTCCTGATGCCTGCTTCAGGGGTACGCCGACGCTTTCTAGAACACGAGCGCGAGAGACCGCAAGGGATTACTTATGGCGATCTTTGCCGGCTAGCTCACTCTTATCTTGTTTCACTCGAAGCCATAACTCGCAGACTAGAGGAGCTTCGCCTGATCCCACTCGCCACCTGGGAGCGGCTCCGCCAAGAGAGATTTCGAGTCTATGAGGCAAAGCAGATTCTTGGCCTCGAATCTGCCGCTCATACCGATGATGCCCCGTTTTCGCCCCGCTACATTGCACTGGCAGTCGAAGCCTGGCAGCAAGGCGAGCTAAGTGAGGGCCAGCTTGCACATATTTTGCGCGTTGACCGTCTGGGGGCTCGCGAGCTTGCGCTAGCCGCTGCGGACGGAAGTGATCGAGGTGCCTTAGTGAACTTCGGAGCTCCGCTTTTCAGTTCGGGCAGTCGGTGAAACCGGCGAGTCATGTCCGAGGAGCGACCCGAGGCGCCGCTTTTGCTTTTTGATGCATGCTGCCTTATAAACCTCTTTGCTACTGGGCGGATCGAGGAGATCTTAGCTTGTCTTCCTTTTCGCTGCGCCACCTCTCGGCTGGTTGCCTCCAGGGAGGTCCTTGCGATCGCAGTCGAGGGATTGGCTGCTGAGCCTTTAGGGCGGGACGTCATCCCGGCAAGCCGCCTTGAGACTGTGGCCAATCTGGCACTTCTGGATCTTGATACCGACGAAGAACTTGCAGCATTTGTTGGCTTCGCGTTGGAACTCGACGATGGCGAAGCCTCAGTATGTTCACTTGCAGTGGCGCGGGGAAGGACGGTCGCAACCGATGATCGCAAGGCGCTTCGCATAATGGCGGAGTTGACGCCGCCCGTTCTAACGGTGCAGACTCCGGATCTACTTTTCGAGTGGGCGGAGCGTCTCGAGCCGCCAAAAGCGGAAATACGTAGTGCTTTGCAGCGGGTTCAGCGGCGCGGTCGGTTCTACCCCCGCGTCGGTGCGCCTAGGCTTGAGTGGTGGGAGACCTTCCTGCAGGGCTGAACTCCTCGTGTAGCGCACCCGTGATGCAATGGCATGCGGACAGGCTTCGGACAGGCGGCTCGTAGAAAGGAAGTTGCCCTGCCGAGGAAGGAAGACGCAACATAGCTGCCGCTGTCCAGGCTCAGCGTCAGCCCATGAGCCTCAGCTCCTCCACCGAGGCCCAGGAGATCTTGACGGCCAGCCTGCAGAGCCTTACTCGTATGTAAGGAGTATGGAGGTAATGTAAGGATGGCTGCGGCTACCATCACCAGCAAAGGCCAGGTCACCATCCCGAAGGAGGTGCGCAAGGCGCTGTCCCTGGAGACGGGAGACAGGGTTGCCTTCGTGGTGCGCGACGACGGCGTGGCGGAGATGCACCGCGAGACGGTGGAGCTGATGTCTCTCTTCGGAGCCATCAAGCCTCGCGTCAAGGGGGTCAGCCTGCGGGACATGGACGACGCGATCCGCCGTTCCACGGCCCGCAAGTGATCGCGCTTGACACCAACGTCCTGGTTCGGTTCCTGGTCGAGGACGATCCGGAGCAGAGCCGCCAAGCCAAGGCTTTGCTCGAGCGGGCCATCGCTGCCAACAGCGCTTGCTTCGTCTCCGAGGTCGTGGTCTGCGAGGTCGTGTGGGTCCTCGGGACGAGTTACCAGGTTGGCCGCGAAGATATTGCCAGGGTCCTGAGGCAACCGCTGCGCGCGCGACACCTCACCTTCCCCGAGGGGGAACGCCTCTCGCGAGCCCTGAGTGCCTTCGACTCCGGGCGCGGGGACTTCGCCGATTACTTGATCCGAGAAGCCGCCCGAGAAGCAGGGTGTGAGGCCGTTGCGACCTTCGACCGCGGACTGCTGCGCGAGACGGGGTTCGTCGCCCCCTCACTCGCGCAGCTTGCGACCCACCGGCGCGCTCCCCTCCTCCTCCCCAGCAGTAGGTCCTCCCGCCGGCGGCAGTTGGCAGAGCACGAACGCCCCATGGGTGTACGGGGGATCGAAGTCGTTCGTTGACTGCGCGAGATCGAACCAGAGATCCCAGGCGAGATCGAGCTCCTCCGGGGTCATCTGCCGCAGGTTGAGGTCGTCCTCACTGAGCATTTCCACGGCTCGGACCTCCCTTGGCGAAAGGATCGACAGGAAGGGTGCGCAGGGCGAGCTCGACGGCGCGCTGGTGCGCTTCCGGCAGCTCCAACTCAGCGATGCCGGTGGCCTGGAACTCCCGCAGAAAAGGCTCCGCGGCGACACGGAAGCGCTCGAGCCGTGCCCGGTCCTCCGTCTGCATCCGATCGGCTTCTCGCGCCAGCTCGACGACGACCTCGTCACGCGAGCGCCCCTCGCGAGCGGCTTGAACCGCCCGGCGCCTGGAACCTTCGCCGTGGCGCGGTGCCAGCGCGAGGATGCGGTCGGGATCTGTCGTCAGCTCGATCTCTCGCTCCGGAGGGAGCATCCGGGCGAGCTCGCCGATGACCGGGTAGTCCTTGGCTCGCTGGGTCTGCTTCATGCGGATAAGGGGCTCGATCGGCACGACCAGCGTCGGCGCCGCGGTCACGGTGAAGAGTGTCGACAGCTCTTCTTCCGACACTCGAGGAGGCCGCGTGAGAAAGTCGCAGCGTATGCGCCGGCCCTTGGGATCGAAGAACTCGAAATGGCTCGACCAGCCGGCCGCCAGCCACCGGAGGTCGAGCGGCGCACCGGGCCGGTACCGGGCGCCTCGCCGGGTGAGCACGTCGAGCGCCCGCCGGCAGGCCGCCGGCGTCTCCAATAGGATCCAGTCGCCGTCCTTGCTCATCATGGCAAGGCGGTAGAAGACCACGGCCTGGCCGGAGGCGAGCGCGGCGATAGGGCCCTCCGCGTTCAGTTCGCGGGTCAGCTCGAAGTAGACGTTCTCCACCGCCGGCGACTATAGCCGAACCCGGTGCGGGCGCCTCTGGGACCTCTAAGAATGGTAGGCTCTGCGGCCGTCCGGGCCTCCCGCACTCTGGATCGATGGCTGCATTCGCTCACCTCGAATTCCATCGCGCTGGCATCGGCCTCGTGCCGGCGGGCCAGCCTGCCGACCTGCCGGCCGGCCAGGCGGCTACCGAGACCGCGATCTGGGTCCGGCAGGTGGCGGGGAGCCGCGAGCCGCTGCGTTCGTGCAACTGCAAGGCGAGCCGCAACGGCGCCTGCGAACACCTGCGGCAGCTCGACCGCGCACTGGCCGAGCTGAAGCGCGAGGGCGACGGCCGCCCCGAGGGTGCCGCTCCGGAAGCTCGCTGGGAGACGGCCTTCCCGGCCACGACCTGGTACCGCCTCGCGCGGCTGCTCCAGGAAGGCGGCGCCCAGCCGTGCGGCGAGGTGCGGGTGAGCCAGCGCCGCGCGGACGACCAGGGGGCCGAGATCCGCGTCACCTCGGCTTCCGGCGAGGAGCTGGCCCGCTACCTGGACCCTTCGCCCGCCCAGCTTCGCTTCCTGGAACGGACCGGCAAGACCGGCAGTGACGGCCGCACCTTCGACCGCGCCGGACTGCTGACGCGGCTTGCGCTCTTCCAGCTCACCTCCGACGAGCGGGCGCTGGCCAAGATGGGAGCCAAGACCGAGCGCCTGAGCTGGGAGGAGAGCTTCTGGCACCGGCTGGCGTATCACTGCGTACGCGAGCTGGGGCGGGACGCCTGCACCTTCCATCCGGCCGTCGACCAGGAGAGCGGCCGCTTCACCCTGACCTGCCGCCGGGGTGACCAGCCGCTCGTCGAGGTCTCGGTTCCACGCGGCAAGGTGCGCGCGGCGCTCGCGCTGCTGTCCCGGGAGTTTCCCGGGCAGCGGGACCTGGCGATCCACCCGCTGCCGCTGCGCTCGATCTTCCACGTCACCGAGGAGACCCGGTTCGATCTCTCCGAGGTGGTGGCGCGCCCCGCCATCGCGGCGATCCAGGCTTCGGGCGAGGAACGCTACTTCCACTCCGCGGAGCTCGAGCGGTTCCGCTACGGCGACCTCGTCTACCTTCGGGAGCTCGGCATCCTCGCCGAGCTGGAAAGCCCGGGCCGCGAGCGCAAGTTCCGCGCCCCGATCGAGATGAGGCTGACCCGCAGCCAGGTCCCGAGCCTGCTGGCCGAGAACAGCCAGGCCTGGGAGGCGGGCTCCCTGGTGCTCGACGGGCCGCTACGCCACCGCCGGCTCCTGCGCGACTTCGACGCGGTCCAGATCGCCGGCGAGGCGCTCGAGCGGAGCTGGTACTGGCTGTCGATCCGCTACGGCTTCGGCAACGAATCGGTCTCGCTCGGCGAGCTGCTACGCGCCCGGCGCGACGGCCTGCCGTTCGTCGAGATCGCGCAGGGGTGGATCGATCTCAACGCCCCTGCTTTCGGCCACCTCGACCGGCTGGCTGGCCGGGTCGAGCAGGAGCTCGCCGCCGAGTCCGCCCCCCGCGGCCACGGACCGGACGCCATCCGCCTGTCGGCGAGCGAGCTGCTGCGCTGGCAGGCGGCGGTCGGCAAGCCGGTGTCGCTACCGGCGGCCGGTGCAGCCGATCTGGGCGGCCTGCTCGAGCTGCGCCCGGCCCTGCCGCTGCCGCCGCTCGCGGGGCTGCGGTCGGCGTTGCGCCCCTACCAGCGGATCGGGCTCGAATGGCTGCGCTTCCTGTGCGAGAACCGGCTCGGCGGCCTGCTCTGTGACGACATGGGCCTCGGCAAGACCCACCAGGCGATGGCGCTGCTCGTCGCCCTCGCCGAGCAACGGGCCGTCGATGCGCCCTGCCTGGTCGTCTGCCCGACCAGCGTCATCAGTCACTGGCGCGACAAGCTCCGCGATCATGCCCCCGGGCTGCGGACGCTCATCCATCACGGTGTGCAGCGCGCCCTGCCGTCCGGCCTCGGGGCCGGCGACGTGGTCGTCACCTCCTACGGCGTGCTGCTGCGCGACGCCCCGGAGCTTGCCGGGACGGCCTTCGCGGTGGCGGTCTTCGACGAGGTGCAGTACCTCAAGAACCCTGACACCAAGGCCTACCAGGCGGCCGAGCGGCTACGGGCCGACGTCAAGCTCGGCTTGACCGGCACGCCGATCGAGAACTCGCTCGACGACCTGCGCGCGCTCTTCGAGCTGGTGCTGCCGGGTTACCTGGGCCACCACCCGGCGTTCGCGCGGCGCCGGCCCGAAGGCGTGCTCGACGCCGAGCGTGAGGCGCGGGAGTCGAACCCGCTCGCACTGGCGCTGCCGCTGCCCGTGCCGCAGGCGACGCCTGCCGCCGGCGCCGAGGCGGCGCGGCGGCGGCAAGACGAGGAGGAGGAGAGCGCGCGCGGCGAGCTGCGGCGCATCATCGCGCCATTCGTCCTGCGCCGCCTGAAGCAGGCGGTGCTCGACGAGCTGCCGGAGAAGATCGAGGACCTGCGCACGTGCGCGCTGTCGTCAGACCAGGTACGGCTCTACCGGGAGGCCGTGGGCGGGCGTGGCGCGGAGCTGGCGCGGGCCATCACGGCGGCCCGGGAGCCGCTGCCCTACATTCACATCTTCGCGCTGCTCCAGCTCCTCAAGCAGATCTGCGATCACCCGGCGCTTGCGCTGCGGCGGCTGGACGAGGCGGAGAGCTTCGCTTCGGGTAAGTGGGACCTCTTTCGCGAGCTGCTATCGGAGTGCCTGGAGAGCGGCCAGAAGGTGGTCGTCTTCACTCAGTTCCTGGGCATGATCACGCTCATGCGGCGCCACTTGGAGAGCCTGGGCGTCGGCCACGTGATCTTGACCGGTGCGAGCGGCGGCGCCGCCGCTCGCGGCGCGCTGCTCGAGCGCTTCCGCCGCGAGCCCGGCTGCCGGGTCTTCCTGGGCAGCCTGCGCGCCGGCGGCATCGGCATCGACCTCGCCGCCGCCTCGACCGTCATCCACTACGACCGCTGGTGGAACGCCGCCCGCGAGGACCAGGCGACCGACCGCGTGCACCGCCTGGGCCAGCGCCGCGCCGTGCAGGTTTTCAAGCTGCTCACCGAAGGCACGCTCGAAGAGAAAGTTTCCGCGATCATCGAGCGCAAGCGCCGGCTGATGGACAGCGTCGTACAACACGACGATCCGGCGCTCGCGAAGATCTTCACCCGCGCCGAGCTGCTCGAGCTGCTGCAGGGGGTCTGATGGGATCGGAGCCGCCCCCTGGGCCACAGCCCGCAAGGAATGAACCAGGACGGTCAGGGAAGCCGTGAGCACGTCTTCCGATAAGGTCTGTCGCCAAAATACTGCTTCCATTGTTCTTCACCCAGGTTGCGAGTCAGCCTTGAACAGGCTTCTCGAATCAACTCTTCGGGCCGCAACAGGTCTCGCTGCACCGAGACGTAATCTGATCTTGCCGAGGTTACTGCTTCGGACTCCAACCTGCCGGACGAGGCAGTTTGAAGAATGCGGCCTTCCTCCATGAAGTTCATCGCTTTAACACGTCCGTCCACATTGATGCGCGACAGCTCGCGGCCTGTGGCTGCCTGGAACACTCGTACAGTGTAGTCACTGCTGGCACTGGCGACAGAGACATTATCGGGGCTGATGGTCAACGACGTTACCGAGGCCTGGTGCGCCAGCCGCGCAACCTCCTTACCGCTTGCCGTCTCAAAGACATGCGCCATGCGACCGACTCCGGTGGCAAGCCAGCGCCCATCAGGGCTGAATGCGACGGCGCCGACACTGGAGTGCTCGCTCAGGTGCCAAACCTCGCGGCCAGTGGAGGCAAGGAACACGCGTGCCGTACCATCTGACGAGCCAGTGCCCAAGCGACTGCTGTCAGCACTGAAAGCCAAGACTTCAACCGCGCTTCGATGCTGCAGGCGAACGACTTCCTTCCCACGCAGAACGTCGAAGATATGCACCTCGTGGTCTCCACCGGCGGTAGCCACGAGGCGACTATCAGGGCTGAAGAGCATGGCGCCCAAGCCTTCCCCAAGTTTGCAGGCGAACACGATCGCGCCATTCGCCGCTGCTGAGACACGGGCTTCACCATCTGCACTCGCGCTTGCCACCCAGCGGCCATCTGGACTGAACGAGACGGCCTCGACCTCCTTCTCGGCCAATTGCGCCAACTTCCTGCCGCTTGGAACTGCGAAGACCCGAGCGCCGTCGTCGTCGGCGATCGCCACTTTCCGACCGTCACCGCTAAAGGCAGCGGGCTCACCCTCGCCGAGATACAGTAATCGCTTCCCGGTAGGCTTGAAGCTGGCGAGGTCAAGCGGTTGAAGAGTCATTGCCGCCAGGAGATCTCTACGCGGCAAGCGCAGGACGATCTCGCCAAGCGCTATATCGATAACTTCGATAGACTGACCATCATAACTCTTCACCGCGAGCCAGCGCCCATCAGGGCTGAATCGCACGGTCGTAAGCAGGTTCTGCTCCGGAAGCCGTGTTACCTCGCGACCATCAGAAGCCTGGAGCGCGCTCAGGGTGCCTCCCGTTCCTATGAAAAGCCTGCGACCATCCGCGCTAAAGGCGACCAGGAGTACCGGGCCTTGCTGGTTGAGGTGAGCCACCTCCCTACCGCCCGATGTCTCGAAGATACAAGCTGTGGCGTCGTGGCTGCCCGTTGCGATCCAGCGAGCATCAGGGCTGAATGCAATTGAGTCGACGAAATCCCGATGCGCCAGTCGTAAAAGCTCCTTGCCCGTCGAACGCTCGAAGACCCGTGCTGTGCTGTCATTATTTCCAGTGGCAACCAAACGACTATCTGAACTAAACACGAGCGCGCGAACCCCACCCATGACGGAGAACGGTTCTCCGCCAGCGGAAGCCACGCGCTCTCGCCATCCGCTGGGGTCCGGGCGTGGTAATTCTTTACCATCCGCGATGCCGGCAACTCTTGCCGTTCCATCCCAACCGCCGCTGGCGATCCATCGGCTGTCCGGGCTGAATGCAAGGGCAGTGACACCGCCGCTGTGGAGCGCGAGAGCGATTCTCTTCCCACCGCCTATCTCGAGTACCTGCACAATGCCGTCATCGCTTCCCGCGGCTATCCACAGCTCATCAGGGCTGAAAGCAAGCGCAGAGATGTAGCGCGGCTGTCCGTGACGCACCGCTTCTTTGCCAGTAGAGAGATCCACCACGGATAGTGTGCCGCTCCTGCTCGCTCTCGCCAGCCATCGCCCAGTCCCGCTCAGGGCTGTAAGGTAAGTTCCTTCTTGGCCCGCCAACTGGGCGATTGACTTCCCGGTGTCCAGCTCAACAAGACGTGACGAACCTTCGAGAGTTCCCGCAGCTATCGCTTTACCGTTAGGGGAGAAGGCCAAAGATACGACCTTGGCGTTCCCAATCCAATGTGCCACCTCAGTACCCGCACGGCCATCGAACACATGCACAGAGCGATCTCCGCGCGCTATCGCGACAAGACCGGTGGCGCCAAATGCCGAGGCTGTAATCGTGTCGGCCGATTTGTTCGCGAATAGCGGTCGCCGTAAATGGTACAAAGACTCGCGTAAGGCCTGGTCGTTTTCTATGCTCGGAAGCAAGCGCATTGATTCAATCGCAAGCAGCACCCTGGTCTCTAGCGCGAAGGGTTGGCCCCGCAGCTGATCCGACTGGGCCGCCAATTGCCGGGAAAACGCGGCCCGCCTTTGTTGATTGGCGATCGCTGCCTCAAACGCCGCTACGAGCGCACCAGCTAGAATGACAGCGAGAAGACCGCCCAGGAAGACTCTGCGTCGCCTGTTCGCCCGGAAGAAGCCAAAGAAAGCGACGATTCTCTCAACTACTTCAGGCGACGCATCGTCTAGTCCTGTAACCTCCTCGCGCTCGTCAATCCAAACACGGTCCGTCTGTTGCAAGATCATTTGCACCGACGGGCCCGGAGCAGAGCCGGCAGGCGGAGCGTCTATCAGCAAAGGCCGCGAAGCGGCCAAGCGGATTGGAATGATCTGTCGCGAGTAGGTCGCAAAGACACGGAGTTCGTTCAACACGTATTGCGATCGCAGGCTTCCGGGCGAAACCACGATGACCAGCGCTCTACTGCGACGTAGTGCAGTGCGCACCGTATCAGCGAGAGGCGATCCTGCGGGAAGGTCGTGGTCGTCGAGGAAGCAATGGATATCCCTCCCCCGGAGCTGCCGCTCAAGACTTGCTGCATATCTCGAGACCTCCTGTCGTTTGTATGAGATGAAGACATCGAAGCCAAAAAGTGGCGCCCAGTTGATGGACCGTCGAACCGGGAAGGCGCCATCATCACGCTTCAGGTCTGCCTCGACGCCCATAGGATTCGGTCAGGAACGCAAGTCGCTGCAGGATCGGAGCCGCCGCCAAAGCAGTGACCCCGGGTCGCCCTCATGGTCTCGCGTCGGCGAGGATCACGTCGCTGGCCTTCTCGGCGATCATGTAGATCGGGGTGACGATGAAGAAGCCGGGGATGCGGGGGAAGACCGAGGCGTCCACGATGCGCAGGTTCTGGGTCCCGATGACGCGGAAGTTGCTGTCGACGACGGCATTCGGATCGGTCGCCGGGCCCATCGGGTTGGTGCAGGAGGCGTGGTGGCCCCAGGCGTTGTCCTTGACGAACTGGACGACCTCGGCGTGCGTCCCCACGGCCGGCCCGGGGTCGGTCTCCTGCTTGATGGCCGAGCTCTTCTGCGAGATCCGCCGCACGAACTCGACGCCGCTCGCCACCGATTCGGCGTCGTTCCCCTGCGTGTCGCTCCCCTCGTCGAAATACTTGAAGTGGATCTCGGGGCTGTCGAGCGGGCTCGCCGAGCGCAGGCGCACGTAGCCCGCGGTGTTGTTGGTGTGCGCCGCGAGGATCGCCCAAGTCAGGTAGTTCTTCGTCCGCTCGACCTCTTGCGAGTAGCCGGGAAAGTAGCCATAGAACTTGCCCGGGAGAGCGAAGATGAAGAGGTCGGGATCGGGGCGCTCCGGCGCCGACTTCTTGATGATGCCGAGGACGGCGCCGCCGGTGGTGTACACCCCCTTGCCGTTCTGCCAGTCGACGTAGCAGGGATCGCCCTGCTGGTTCGGCAGCGGCGGCGCGAAGGTCGCGCCGGCGAGCAGCTTCCAATCCTGCTTCATCTCGGTGACGACGCCCACCTCGTAACGGTCCTGGAGGTTCGTTCCCACGCCCGGCCGATCGAGGAGACAGGTGATCCCGACTTGCTCCAGGTGCGCACGCGGCCCGATGCCGGAGAGCATCAGCAGCTGCGGCGAGTTGAAGGCGCCGCCCGCGAGGATCACCTCGCGGGCGCAGTAGTAGCGGACGACGTCGTAGTCGTCGTCGGCCTGCGGATTGGCGACGGCCCGCGGGTCGGCCCGGTAGAGATGCTGGCCTTCCCAGCACTCGACACCGATCGCGCGCATGTCGGCGTCGAAGAGGACCTTCGTCGCCAGGTTGCTCATCTTGACGACGAGCTGCTGCGGATGCACGGCGCGCGTCTGATCGATCAGCTCGCGCGTGCTCACCCGGCGGCCGCCGAGGGTCGCGGCCGGCGCGAAGCAGATCCCTTCGAATTGCGGCGTCCGCCAGTCGTTGGGGTCCTGGGGCAAGAGCTGGGGCAGCGGACCGGTGACCCCTTCCTTCCACGCCCCGAAGATGGCGCCGAGGATGGTCTCGATCAGGGCCGGGTCGCCGAAGACGAGCGAGAGCTCGGGGCCGGTGGTGCGGAGCCAGCCATCCCAGCCGTGGCGGGTCGGGTTCGGCTGGCCGGCGCCGGGTCGCGGCACGTAGCCGCAGGACTCGATGCGCTCGAAGTAGGCGCGCATCTTGTCCGCCGCCCACGAGGGATCGCCGGTGAGCCGTGCGATGTGGTCCCAGTCGCTGCCATGCCCGTAGACGGTGATCATGGCATTGTGCGACGTGCAGCCGCCGAGGGTCCCGGCGCGGGGATAGAAGATCCCGCCCTTGTCGGCACGGTACTTCGAGTCGCGCTGCGGGTTCTGACTGTAGTGCTGGACGTAGAACTCCCACGACATCGCCGGGTCTTCGGACGCGTAGGTGTGGAAGACTGGCACCGGATAGGAGGTCGTGTCGGGCTCCTGCCCCGCCTCGATCAGGCCGACCTTGTAGCCGGCCTTGGCGAGGTTGCACGCCACCGGCCCGCCGCCGGCGCCCGAGCCGACGACGATGTAATCGAAATCGGGATGCTGCGGATCGTTCGGCATCTTGGTCGCCCTCGTCGCTGTCGTCGCCCTGGTCGCTCTCGTCGCTCTCAGAAGGTCTTCACGAGCTCGATCAGCGCGCGCTTGTCGCGATCGGGCAGGTCCGCGCCGAAGTAGTGGCCCTCGTCCTCGATGAAGTCGGGACAGGAGTTGAGCTTGTAGAAGTCGGGGACGAGCGCCAGGAGGCACTGCGTCGCCTGGTCGCCGGTGAGCCCTTTCTTCTTGACGTCGCGCAGCGCCTTCAGGGTGTTGTGGAGGAGGTGGATGAGGTCGACCTGCTTGGTCAGCCCTCGCGGCTCGAGGTTGGTGTTGGCGATGAGGTTGATCGGGGTCCCCTTCGGGATGGGTCCGACGTGGATGAAGCCGTCCGGGTCGGCGAGCTCACCCGCCCAGGCCGCGTACGACTTCGGGATCTTGATGGAGCTCTCCGCGGTGGTGCGCCAGATCGAGTCCTTGCCGAGCCGTTTCTCGGGCCACAGCAGCTTCTCGATCGCGTCGTTGAACGCCGTCATGCGGGAGTCGACGTCGACCGCGGGCACGGGCTTGCCGAGGGCGTTGTTGTGGAAGAACGGTGCGCTGCACCAGATGGCGACGAGCGAGGGCGGCCGGTAGTAGCCGCGGCCGCCGTCCGGGACCTCCCAGGCCGTGTCCTTGCCGGTGAAGGGGTCCCACACCCGGATCGAGCCGACCCGCGGCAGCGTCTTGTAGGTCTCCGACGAGAAGTTGTCCCAGACGTGACCGCGAATCGCGTTCGACGCGACGGAGCGCGCGGCGTTGGTCTTGACCACGGTGACCGGCACGCGGATCTCGGCGGAGAGGAAGTTGCCGTCGAAGAAGTCCGGCTTCATCACCTCCTGCTCGAACCATGTCTGCCCTTCGGGCGAGCTCGGCTGGATGGGCGGCGGCGGCTGCTTGCTGGAGTGGCAGTGCGCGCAGTTCTGGGCGAAGACGAGCCTGCCGCGACGGAGCACCTTCTCGTCGCCGGTGAGATACTTCTGCCCGCCGGGCGCCGTGGCGAGCTTCAGGGGACGGGCGACGTCGAGGAAGTACCGGGCGAGGTACGGCGCGTGCCCCTCGCTCCAGTTCCAGTGCGGCGACAGCCGCTGCGCGTCCCGCACCCGGATCGGCGACTGCTTCTTGAGGCCGACGAGCGGGTCGAAGTGGCGGGTCCACTCCTCCCAGTACTCGCCGATGTTGAGATACACGCGGCTCAACGCGGCCGTGAAGCCGACCGAGTCCGCCCCCTCCTTCAGCACGTGCGGCGTGAGCTGCGGATCCTGGACGCCATGCAGGTCGAGCGCGCCGCCGATGACGTGCTCGTGGACGGCCACCTGCAGCCGGCCCGCGACGTTGAAGATGCCGTTCATCGCCCCGGGGTTGTTGAGGTAGTCGGTGGCGATGAACGAGGTGTCGAGCGTTCCCGGCGGGTTGCTGTGCAGCAGCTGCCAGATGAAGTTGTCTTCGCCCAGGTCGTTGCCGAAGACCTCCCACACCTTGAAGAAGTGCTGTCCGACGTAGTCGTTCAGGTTGGCGTACTCCGGCTCGTCGGGATTCGCGGGAGGGTTCGTCGGATCGGCGCCGAGGTGGCAGAACGAGCAGGCCATGCCGACGACGTACGGGCGCACCAGCCGCTGATCGTTGTAGTAGCCGGGCTCCCGGTAGTAGCGGTCCGGGTCCCACTTCGCCTTCGCCGCGGCGTCGAACTTCGGGTTCGGGAAGAGGCGGAGGCCCATGATGCCGCTGCTGCGTCCATAGGTGCGGGTGTCGATCCTGCTGTCGAGGTCGTACCTCGGCTCGCGCGGCACGTCGACGTACAGACCGTAGGGGTCGGGCTGCGCCGGCCGCATGAAGCCGGGCTGGTTGAACAGGCCGTACTTCTCGAAGCGCTTGTCGCGCGGCGAGGTGACGACCTTGAGCAGGTCGGCGGTGCCGAAGCCATGGGTCGAGAGCCAGTCCCAGAACGAGGCGTTGTCGCCCGTCCAGAGGTTCCAGATCACGCGGCCCTTGACGTCGTCGTCGCTCAGCTTCGCGTCCCGCCCCTGGAAGTCCATGCCGGGGAAGGGATCGAAGCCGACCTCCTTGAAGTCGGCGTACTTCCAGCTCGGCGCGACGGCCCGGTGGACGCACCCGGCAGCGACGAGAGCGACGAGAGCGGCGAGGATGACGAGCAGCGAGGGGAGTGAAGCGTGAGAGCGGGTCTTCATCGTTCCCCCTTCTGAGACGACCGCGGGTTTTCCACGGAGGGCGGGTCCCGTCGCGGAGCCCGGCCTCGTCCGCCAGGCTGGACGACTGCGGCCACACCCGACAGGGACTGCCCGGAGCCGCCCGGAGCCAGGCCATCGCGGGCTTCCACCAGCCGAATGCACTTAAATCCGCTATTAGAAGGCTAGCTCAGGCCGGAAGCACGGTCAAGCGGTGGTCGCGAGACCGCCGCCTCCAGCCGTCGAAGCAGGGGGCGGCGCCGAGCGGGAAGCCCGAACCGCCGGCGGCAGCCGGCGATGGACCCCACGAGCTCCCGGTCTGCCTGGCGGTGAGGGCGGCGGAGCCGCGCGGGAGGTGGGAGCGCGAACCGCGACTCGCGGTGTCATGTTTGACGATATAATTCTTTCTTTCACTACGCGTCGCC